>Ga0209626_1000022_pt1 | contig 52012 bp, 46 predicted proteins | sample JacPinW_OM1H0_M2_FD_187962 | JGI IMG/M metagenome (GOLD analysis project Ga0209626, IMG submission 187962) | Forest soil microbial communities from Algoma, Ontario, Canada - Jack Pine, Ontario site 1_JW_OM1H0_M2 (SPAdes) (version 2) | ecosystem: Environmental > Terrestrial > Soil > Boreal... | reverse complement strand
CGCGGCCGGGCGAGCGGGCGGCGCCTCGGGAGGTGGGACAATCGCGGGGGCGGCGGGGGGAGCGGCGCGCGACAGACTCTGCAGGCGCGTGATGACGGCGCGCGCAGAGCCTACGGGCCGACCGTTGATGACCTGCTCGCGCATGCGCGCGAGCTCGTCCAGGCTCGCCTGGATGACATCGAACACCGCGACGTCGGCGGTGACCTCGCCATTGTCGACCGACATGACGAGCGTCTCGAGCTCGTGGGAGAGATCGCCCATGGGCGTGATGCCCGCCATGCGCGCGCCGCCCTTGAGGGTGTGCAGCGGTCGCTTGAGACCCGAGCGAAAGTCCGCGCTGTTGGGCTGCGAGCGCCAGTCCGACAGCGCGCGCTCGGCGGCGTCGATGAGCTCGGTCGCCTCGTCGGTGAAAATGGCCGCCACTTCGGGGTCGAACTCGACCGCCTCGTCGCCCGCCTGCGCATCGTGGCCGGGAGCCTCGGCCGCGCCGATCGCGGGATACATACCGGTGTGCCCGTCGGCGGCGGCGATGCGCTGATCCAGACCCTTGTCGGCGCGCTCGATCCGCTCGAGCAGCTGCCAGTGATTGACGAAGTAACCGGTCGGCTCATCCAGGTGCGTCGCGACCGACTCCATCGCGGCCATGCAGTCCGCCAGCAGGGTCAGATCCTCGCTCCCGAGCCCCAGCCCGCTGCTGTAAGCGCGGCGCAACCAGTGATCCAGCGGCTCCGCCAGACGAATCCCGTGGCGGGCCTGGGCCATTTTCGAGCTGCCCGAGAGCGTGTGGCAGGCGCGATAGACGTCCTCGGGCAGCGCATGCGGTTCCGGCAGCTGCGACTCGCGCGCGAGGTAACCGCGCACCGTAGCCACATGTGCGGCGGTCTCGCGCGCGTAGATATCGCGCAGCGTGTCGTCCGGCAACTGCCGGGAGGCCGCCTCGGCGGCCGGCGCCTGCGCGGTCATGGCGGGCATGGGAGCCGCGCCCGAGGCGGCGGGGGCGCTGCCTCCCGGTTGCGGCTCGGCCGCTTCCTCCTCGCCGTGCTCGGGCGTGCTGCGGGCGGGGGGCTGGCGGCCCGCGGCGAGTGCATGCGCGCGCGAGGCGATGGCGTTTACGTCGGTGCGCACCGGCTCGCGGGTCTGCAGCTGCGTGATCAGCTCGGGCAGTGCGCTGACCGCCGCGCGCAGGGTCTCGAGGATGGTCGGGGAACGGCTCAGGGTGTTGTCGAGCACGCGATTGATCAGGTTCTCGATCGCCCACGCGAACTCGGAGAGCTCGCGTGCGCCGACCATGCGGCCGCTCCCCTTGAGCGTGTGGAACGAGCGGCGCACGGTGACCAGTGAATCGCGCTCGAGCGGATTGTGATCCCAGGTGGGGAAACAGTGCTGGATCCGGACGAGCTCCTCGTGCGCTTCCTCGATGAAGAGGTTCATCAGCTCGGGGTCGGCATGCTCGGCGGGCGCGGCAGCTTTCGCGCTGGTCGAGGCCGCCAGCGTCGGCGCCGAGGCACCCACCGCCGCCACGTCCGGTTGCAGCGCGGCGGGTGGCGCAAGGCTCGGAATCTGCACCGTGCGCGCATAGGCGCCGGCTTCGAGCGGCGCGACCGTGGGGACCGAGGGGGTCGGCTGCTGCTCGAGCGCCTGCACGCACGCCTGGGCGTTGTCGAGCATGTACCAGGGGTCCGAGCGCCCCGCCTGCACCGTCTCCATGTAGTACTCGAGGCTGACGATCGCGTCCGCGAGACGGTCCACGAAGCCCGGCGGCAGCACGTGAACGCCCGGTTGCATGACGCGCCGCAACTGCCCGGTGATCGCCTCGATGACTTCCACCGCGCGCGCCTTGCCGAGCAGCAGCAGGCCTGCCTTCATGCCGCGCATCAGGTCCTGCCAGCTGTCGAGGCCGGTCGCATCCAGCGTGCCGCCGACACTCTGGGTAACGGCTTCCTTGATGCGCGCGAGATTGACGATGCACTCGCGCAGCACCGCCGCCTGCACCTGCTGAAATTCGCTGTCCGTGGCGGGCCGCGGCAGCGCCGCATCCCGCGGCAGGATCATGCCGACCAGCTGGTCGTCGAGCTTGTCCTCGACACCGATCAGGGTCGCGGCGATCTCGACCAGCGTGGCCTCGTCGGCCTTGAGCGTGCCGCTGACGATCTTCTGCAGGCGCTCGGTCTCGCGCTGCACGCTGGCGCGCAGCTCGCCCAGGCCCAGGACCCCCAGGGTGTCGCCGATCTTGCGCAGCATTTCGACCTGCGAGCTGAGCTCCTGCGGCTGGCCGGCGCCGCGGCGCACGAAGATGTCGAGGACGTCCTTGACCTTGGCGAGATCCTCGCGGATCGCCGCGGCCACCGTGCGCATGAGCTTGACGCTCGGCGCCGACAGGTTCTCGCGCTCCTGCTCGATGCTCTCGTCGACCGGCAGCAGCTCAGAGAGACGGAACGAGGCGCGCACCGCGCTCACCCGTCCGCCGGAGGATTCAGAACGCCCGATGTAGTACAGCAGGTTGTTGAGCAGCTCGACCGGCGGTGACTGCGCATAACGCGCCTCGCCCTGCTCGTAGAGGCGGCGGATCTCGCGATCGCCGAGGCCCAGCAGCCGTTTCACCGACTGCCCGCTGTCCAGACCGTTCTCCTTCAGCGCCTCGATCACCGCGCCGATCACCCACCACAGCTGAAACACCGGCTGGCGGGTGGCAATCTGCTCGAGCTTGCGCGCCACGGCGCCGAGAATCTCCAGGTTCTGCTCCACGCGCTCGCCGCGGATCCAGCCGATGAGGCCCACCTGGTAGCGGGCGCGCAACCGGCGCGCCCAAGACTCGACCGTCATCGCCGCTTCGCCGGGGGCGGCGGCCAGCGGTTGCGCCTGCTGGTCGGACTTGAGGTTCAAAAGCAGCAACGTGCCTTCGGACAGCAGCGCATTGCCGCGCACGGCCCGCAGGTCGTTCAGCAGCGGCAGCAGCACCAGCGCCAGATCGCGCCCCCCCGCCAGCACCCGCTCCAGGTAGCTCGGCAGCTGCACCATGGCGCGCATCAGCGCATCGAGGCTTTCGGCCTGACTCTTGCGCTCGCTGTGGGTCGCCAGCAGGTACTGCGCGACGTGCTCCATTTCCTCGGCGAGCAGCGCCGCACCGTAGATCTCCAGCAGCCGCAGCACGCCCTGCACCTGGTGCAGGTCCTGCGAGCAGCGCTCGAGCAGCTGCACGTTGTCGGGCTGTTCGACATAGGTCTCGAGGGCGCCGCGGGCCTCCGCCAGCGTAGCGTTCACTTCACGACCGACGAGATCGAATGTCTGGGAGGCGACTTCAGGCATGCAGTGGCTTTCGCAGGGAGATCTAGGAGCCGCCCAGCGCGGAAATCTGCCGCACCTTGGCCGTCGTCAGCGTGGGGTCTTCCATGCGCCTGACGGCGCTGTTCGAGACCAGCCGCTCGTCGGGGTTGCCGGGCAGACGGAAGCCGGTGGCGGACTTGCGCAGCCCGGCGGAGAGCTCGGCCAGCTTGGCGATGGCGGTCGAGGTCGCGTTGGTCGATTCGGCGGTCTGGGCGCTGATCTCCTTGAGGACCTGCATATTGCGGGCGATGTTCTGCGCCGCGTGGGTCTGCTGGCGTGCGCTGCCGGAGATATTCTGCACCAGGCTCGCGATCTGGTTGGACACCTGCTCGATTTCCTCCAGCGCGGCGCCGGCATTTTCCGCCAGCAGCGCCCCGCCGACCACATCGGTGGTGCTGCGCTCCATCGAAACGACCGCCTCGTTGGTATCGGTCTGGATGGTGCGCACCAGCACTTCGATCTGCTTGGTGGCGTTGGCAGCGCGCTCGGCGAGCCGTTGCACCTCGTCGGCCACCACCGCGAAGCCGCGACCTGCGTCGCCTGCCATGGAGGACTGGATCGAGGCGTTCAACGCCAGGATGTTGGTCTGCTCGGCGATGTCGTTGATGAGCTCGACGATGTTGCCGATCTCCTGCGAGCTCTCGCCGAGGCGCTTGATGCGCTTGGAGGTCTCCTGGATGGTCTCGCGGATGGTGTTCATGCCGTCGATGGTGCGGCGCACGGCATCGCCCCCCTTGTGCGCCACCTCCACCGAATGGCGCGCCACATCGGAGGCGCGCTCGGCGTTGCCCGACACCTCTTCCACGGAGCCCGCCATGCTGGCCGCGGACTCGGTGGCCGAGGCGATCTGCTTGGATTGCGCGCCGCTCGCCCGCGCGAGGTGCTGCGACAGCGCCTGCGTCTGGCGCGTCGCGCTGTCCAGCTGCATCGCCGAGCCGTTGATGGTGGTGACCAGGCCCCGCAGCGCGTCCACCGCGTAGTTGATGGAATCCGCGATGGCGCCGGTGATGTCTTCGGTGACCGTGGCCTGCACGGTGAGATCGCCGTCGGCGAGGCTCGAGAGCTCATCGAGCAGCCGCAGGATCGCCTGCTGGTTGCGGTCGCTCTCGCGGCGCTGTGCATCCACCGAGACGCGCTGGCGCTCGACCGTGCGGCGCATGCGCAACACCGCGAACAGCGCCACGAGCAGCAGCGAAGCTCCCGCGGCCAGCAGCACCAGCGGCACCCACACGAGCAGGCCGGCCGCGACCGGGATGGCGGACGGCGCAGCGCCCGCCATATCGCGTGCGTCCAGGGCGATGGCGTGCGCCGCGGTCTGCGCGGATGGCAGAGCAGGCGCGGCGGCCACTGCGCGGCGCACGGTGGCGGCGAGGTCCGTGTAGAGGGCATCGAGCGCCTTCAGGTGCCTGGCGGCCTCCGGCGCGCTCACGCGCGGCAGCGCCAGACCCGGGTTGCCGCCCGCGAAGCCGGAGATGACCTGGCCCAGGTAGTCGCTGCTCTCGGCGATGCGCTGCGCCGCCTGCCCGGGATCGGTCGCGCCCTGGGTGAGCGCCGTCACGTCCAGCTGCAGCCGCTGCGCGCGCGCCTCGAAGCGCTCCAGCGTTCCGGCGATCGCGGGGGCGAGCGGGGTGGGCAGGCTCGCGCCGAGTGCGCTGGATTCGGTGAGTAGCCGCGGCACCAGCTGCGCGGTCTCGCGCGCCGCATTGCCCGCGTCCGCCAGGGCACCGCGCGCGCGCAGCACCGCGGCGGCGTTGTTCATCAGGCGCGTGAAGCGCGCATCGCTCGTGAACGGCGCGGCGGGATCGCGCGCGGCCGCATCCTCGAGGGCCTTCTGGCGCTGCTGGAAACGCGTGAGCGCCGCCGCATCGCCGGCCACCGCGGCGCTGGCATCGAGGGCCAGGTTGTAGAGCGCATCGACCGGCAGCGCGTGAGCGCTTGCCGCGGTGCGCGGCTGCACCAGGGTATAGGACACGCCGCTGCCGATGAGCAGCAGTGCCGCGACCGCGAGCAGCACCGCAAGCGCGGTCGGCGGGCGCATCGTGGTCACCGGCGCGCTCATGCCGCGGCCTCCGCGAACGCGGGGCTCTCCAGCACCGAGCGCAGGCTCAGCACCGGCCATTGTTCGTGGGTACGGCGAAACGCGCCCGCGAGATAGCGCTCGCAACGCGCCACCGTGGGGGGAGCGTCCCCGGAGAATTCACTCTCCGCGAAGCGCCGGAAGCCCAGCACTTCATCCACCAACAGGCCCGCGGGTATCTCGCGGTGATTCACCACCACCACGCGGGTGTTGCGCGTGACCGGCGTTATGCCGCTGCCGAAGAACTGGCGCAGATCGATGATCGGCAGCAGCTGGCCGCGCACGTTGGCGAGGCCCTTGATCCAGGGCTTGGCTCCGGGCACGCGCGTGGTGCTCGCCGGCACGCCCAGCACCTCGCGCGTCTCCTCGCGCGCCACCAGGTACAGGTCCCCGGCCATGCGCAGCGCGACCCCGACCCATTCGCGGCCGACGGCGGTCTCCGGATTCACCTGCGCGGAGCCCGCGCGGCCGCGCCGCTCGAGCTCCGCGAGCAGCTCGAACGGCCGGTCCCGCAGGGACTTGAGCTGAACTTCGGGTGGCGCGGAAGGCTCGGTCATGGGTTCGAGCTCGCCCCGTCAGGCCGACAGGGTCGCCTGCGCCTTGGCGACCAGCTGATCGGGCGACACGGGCTTGACCATGTAATCGACCGCTCCCTGGCGCAGCCCCCAGATGCGATCGGTCTCCTGACCCTTGGATGTGACCATGATGATCGGAATCGTGCTGGTGCGCGGATCGTTCGCCAGTGCGCGCGTGGCCTGGTAACCGTTCATGCCGGGCATGACGATGTCCATGAAAATCAGATCGGGACTCATCTCGCGCGCCAGGCGCACGCCCTCGGCGCCGTCGATGGCGGCCGCGGTGCGATAGCCATGCTTCTCGAGCGCCTTCTGCATGACGTGCAATTCGGTAGGGGAGTCGTCAACGATCAGGATCAGGGCCATTGCCATCATCTCCCGACATGCGTCTCGATCGCGGACAGCAGCTCGTCCTTGGTAAAGGGCTTGGTGAGGTAGTGCTCCGAGCCGACGATGCGGCCGCGCGCCCGATCGAACAGACCGTCCTTGGAAGACAGCATGATCACGGGTATGGCGCGGAACACCTTGTTGTGTTTGATGAGCGAGCAGGTCTGATAACCGTCCAGCCGCGGCATCATGATGTCGACGAATACGATGTCGGGCTGATGGTCGGCGATCTTGGCGAGCGCATCGAAGCCGTCGATCGCGGTGAAGACCTCGCAACCCTCCTTCGCCAGCAGCGTCTCGGCCGTGCGGCGGATGGTCTTGCTGTCGTCGATCACAAGGACTTTCAGTCCCTGTAGCTTCGTGTTGCTGCCGGTCACGGTCAGGCGACTCCTTCCTCAACAAAACGGCATTGACGGCCCGCGTGGACCTTAGGCCACGCGCGCACGTGGCGGGTTTTGACCCCGCGAAACCAGCTTTGCGCGCACCCGCGGCGCACACCGTCCACACACCAGCCGTCTAGTCTCACGGGCCCCCTTCAAAGGGGCAAGCGCTGCGCGGTTTTAACATATCGGTATACCCCCTGCTATGCCATGCGCGTCACGTTTTTCGAACGTCGCCCGAGCTTTCAGTGCCTTGCATCGCCGGGGCAGACATATTCGCGCAGCCCTGAGCATAATCTGCGCTCTAAGGTTAGGGCTTTGGCAGGACCGGATGAGCACTCTCAGGCGACTGGGCGTGGTGATGGATCCCATCGGCGCCATCACCTACGCGAAGGATTCGACGCTGGCCATGCTGCTCGCGGCGCAGGCACGCGGCTTTGCGCTCGCCTACCTCGAACAGCGCGACCTGCTGCTGCGCGACGGCGTCGCGTTCGGGCGCATGCGAGCGCTCACGGTCAGGCCCGACCCCGCCGGCTGGTTCACCCTGGGGGAGCCGGCTATCGAACCCCTGAGCGCCCTGGGGTGCATCCTGATGCGCAAGGATCCGCCGTTTGACACCGAGTACATCTACAGCACCTATATCCTGGAGCGCGCCGAAGCCCAAGGTGTGCTCGTCGTCAACCGCCCGCAGGGGCTGCGGGACATGAACGAGAAGGTCTACACGGCCTGGTTCCCGCAGTGCTGCGCGCCGACCCTGATCACGCGCGACATGGGGGAGATGGCCGGCTTCCTGCGCGAGCACCGCAAGATCGTCTGCAAGCCCCTGGACGGCATGGGTGGCCGCTCGATCTTCGTGCTCGGCGAGGGCGATCTCAACGCACCCGTGGTGTTCGAGACCCTCACCCACTACGGGCAGCGCTTCGCGCTCGCGCAGCGCTACATTGCCGACATCGTGGAATCGGGTGACTCGCGCGTGCTCCTGATCGAGGGCGAACCGGTGCCGTACGCGCTCGCCCGCATCCCCGGCGCGCACGATCATCGCGGCAACCTGGCCGCGGGTGCCCGCGGGGTCGGCCGGCCGCTGAACGAGCGCGACCGCTGGCTGGCCGGGCAGATCGGGCCGGCGCTGGCCGCGCAAGGCATGCTGTTCGTCGGCCTCGACGTGATCGGCGGGTTCGTGACGGAGATCAACGTCACCAGTCCCACCGGGATCCGCGAGCTCGAGAAGGCTTTCGGAATACGCATCGGGGACCTGCTGATGGCGGCCATCGAGCGGCGTCTCGCGGATCCCGCGCGCCGCGCGCCCGCGAGCGCGGCCGCGACCGCCAGCGGCTGAAGCGCGCCGCCGGATGGCACGCCGCGCGCTCATGCTGCGGGAAGGCAAGGCGCCGGTCTGGGACCGGTTGCTGACCATGCTGTTCCTGGCGGGCCTGCTGCACGGACTCGTGATTCTCGGGCTCACCTTCAGCGCCAGCGCGGGCGGCCGCGGCAGCGCCCCGGGACTGGAAGTGCTGCTGGTGTCGGACGAGCTCCCGGAGGCTGACAAGAACCCCTCCGCGACCTACCTGGCACAGCGCACACAGCTGGGCTCCGGCAACACGCGCGACGCCGTGGCGCCCCACAACCGCTCCTCCTCCGCCCCGAAAGCAAGACACGAAGGCACGCCCGAGGGAGACTCCGTCACCTCGAGCGGCGAGCGGGCCGGTAGTCAGGATGAGCCCATCCTCACCACCGTCGCCTGGAACACCGACGTGCACTACCTCGCCGATGCGGGCAGCACCGGCACGGTACGCGACCGGCCGCTGCTGGTTGACGAGCCCGCGGTGGCGGACCCCGGACCGCAGAATGAGGAAGGGCCCGCGCAGCTGCGGGGACCGCAGCACGACGAGCTGTGGATCACACCGGACACGCGCGCGGCGACGCTCGCGCCCTACCTCGATGGCTGGCGGCGCAAGGTCGAGCGCATCGGCACGATCAACTATCCGCGCGCGGCCCGCGGCGCCGGCGCGCAGGCAAGTCCGGTCGTGGAGGTGGGGATAGCGGCCGACGGCACGCTCGATCGGGTGGTCATCCGCCGCACCAGCGGCAACCCGGATCTCGACCAGGCGGCGCTGGCGATCCTGAAGCTGGCGAGTCCTTTCGACCCGTTCCCGCCCGAGCTGGCCGCTCAATATCGCGTGTTGCGCTTTGCCTACGAATGGCAGTTCGTCGGCGGGCGCGTCGCCAGCGGCACCCTGTCAACGGTTCCTTGAGAGTCGTACTCCCCATGCCCATACTGGTGGTATGGGCGGCAAGCACAGCTCCAAGGGCGGCAACGCCCCGCGTGAAGAGGCCACGGGTGACGAAGGCACCGTACTGGCCGACGGCGAGGCCGGCAGCCTCACGAACCATCTGCTGATCGCCATGCCGCAGCTCGCCGACCCGAACTTCGCGCAGACCGTGGCACTCATCTGCGAGCACACCGACAAGGGCGCGCTCGGCATCGTTCTCAACAAGCCGCTGCCGATGAAGCTCTCGGATGTGCTCTCGCAGATGAAACTCGAACCCTCCAGTGAGCACATCGCGGCGCAGCCGGTGCTGCGCGGCGGGCCGGTGCACACCGACCGCGGCTTCGTGCTGCACCGGCCGGGCGGGCAGTGGGACCATACGCATAAAGTGTCCGACACCATCCAGGTGACCACCTCGCGGGATGTGCTCGCGGCCATGGCGCGCGGTGAGGGCCCGTCGGATGCCTTCATCGCGCTCGGCTACGCGGGCTGGGAGTCCGGCCAGCTCGAGCGCGAGTTGCGCGATAACGCCTGGGCGTCCATGCCGGTGGATGCGCGCGTGGTGTTCGAGTTGCCGTTCGAGCAGCGCTGGGCCGGTGCCTGGCGGCTGCTCGGGATCGACGTCGATCGCCTGAGCCCGGAAGCCGGCCATGCGTAAGGCATGACCCGCGCCCACACCGTCCTCGCCTTCGACTTCGGACTCAAACGTATTGGCATCGCCTGCGGCGACACGCTGACACGCAGTGCCGCACCGCGCCCCGCCGCCACCGTTGGCCGGGGAGGCCCGGACTGGCAGGCCATCGCCCGTGAAGTGCAGGCGCTCGCGCCGGGACTGCTGGTGGTGGGAGCCCCGTATAATGCCGCCGGCGGCGAGGGGGCCATGAGCGCCGCGGCGCGCCGCTTCGCGGCCGAGCTCGAACGCCGCTTCGCACTACCCGTTCACCTGGTCGATGAGCGCTTCTCGTCCCTCGAGGCGAGCGCTCAGCTTGCGGCGCGCCGCGCCAGCGGGCAGCGCCGGCGGCGCGTGCAGCGAGCGGACATCGACAGCGCGGCCGCGGCGGTGATCCTCGGCCGCTGGTTCGCGGGCGAGGCGCGGTGAGAGAGCGGCCGGCACGGGCGCGTGCTGCGAAAGAGGACGCGATGTCGGGGAGTGTGATGACTGATCAGCTGCGCAGCGATGGCTCTCTGCGTCACCTGCTGACGCTCGAGGGTCTGTCGCGGGCACAGCTCGAGGGGCTGCTCGAGCGCTCCCAGAGTTTTGTGCGCCCCCTGGGCGCGAAGCCCGCCAGCAGCCAGGCGCTCGCCGGCGCCACGGTCGCGAACCTGTTCACCGAACCCTCCACCCGCACGCGCGTGAGTTTCGAGCTGGCCGCCAAACGCTTAGGGGCGCAGGTGGTCAATCTCGAGGTGCAGCTGTCCTCGCGCGTCAAGGGCGAGAGCATGCTGGACACGGTGTACACCCTGCAGTCCCTGCACGTGGACGCGTTCGTGATCCGCGACGCCGAAGTGGGCGTGCCGGGACTCGTGGCCGCGAACGTGGCTCCCCACGTGAGCGTGCTGTCCGCGGGCGAAGCGCACGTGTCGCACCCGACCCAGGGGCTGCTGGATGCCCTCACCGTGTACCAGCGCAAGCAGCGCTTCGAAGGGCTCGCGGTCGCCCTGGTGGGCGACATCCGCCATTCGCGCGTCGCGCGCTCCGCCTGGCATGCGCTGCGCACCCTCGGCGTCGGCGACCTGCGTATCGTCGCCCCGCCGGCCCTGATGCCGGAGCGGGACGAATTCGCAGGCTGTGCGCGCCACACGCAACTCGCGCCCGGACTCAGGGGCGCGGACGTGGTCATGATGCTGCGCATCCAGAAGGAGCGCATCGGCCACGGCGACCTGCCGCAGGGCGAAGCGTACTTCGCGGCCTGGGGGCTGACGCGCGAGCGCCTGGGGCTGGCGCGCCCTGACGCCATCGTGATGCATCCGCAGCCCATGAACCGCGGCATCGAGATCGCCTCCGACGTGGCCGACGGACCGCAGTCCGTCATCCGCGACCAGGTGCGCAACGGCGTGGCGGTGCGCATGGCGGTGCTGGCGCAAGTACTCACCTCGCGCGCCGGTGGGGCGTGACGGGACACTCGATGAGTTCCGGCGCCCGCGGCACCATCTTCCTCGAAAGGGCGCGCGTCATTTCGCAGCTGGCCTACGACGCGCAGCAGTTCGTGCTGCGCGTCGCCGCACCGCGCTGCGCGGCCCATGCCCAGCCGGGCAGCTTCGCGCACATCACCTGCGATGCCGCCATCCCGATGCGCCGGCCGCTGTCGATCATGCGCTCGGATGCGCGCGCCGGATGGATCGAGATGCTGTACAAGGCGCTCGGTCCCGGGCTGCACGCCCTCGCCGGCCGCAAGGCGGGGGAGGAGCTCAGCGTGCTCGGTCCGATCGGCCGTCCCTTCGTGCCTCATCGCGAGCGGCCGCGCACCCTGCTGCTCGGCGGCGGCGTGGGGATCCCGCCCATGGTGTTCCTGGCCGAGCGCCTGCGCGATGCGGGCGCTGCGGCTTACAAGCCGCTCGTGCTCATGGGTTCGGAGGTGCCGTTTCCGTTTCGCACCCGGCCCTCCACGCTGATCGTGCCCGGTATCCCGGCGGGTGCGATCGCGTGCATGCCGCTGCTGGAGGAATGGGGTATCCCGAGCCGGCTGGCGAGTTGCGCGGACCTGCCGGGGTGCTTCCCGGGCTTCGTCACCGAGCTCGCCGAGGCGTGGCTCGCCTCGCTCAGCGCCGCGGAGCTTCGCGAGGTCGAGATCTTCTCGTGCGGGCCGACGCCGATGCTCGAGGCGAGCGCGCAGCTGGCGCGCCGCTACGGTGTGCCGTGCCAGGTGTCGCTGGAAGAGTTCATGGCCTGCGCGGTCGGCGGCTGCGCCGGCTGCACGGTGCTGGTACGCACCAGCGCGGGCCCGGCGATGAAGCGGGTGTGCGTGGACGGGCCGGTGTTCGATGCCTACACGGTGTTCTGAGGCGCCCGGCCCCCCGCGCGTTACGGCTTAACCGAAGTTGATCTTGGCTTCCAGATTGGCGCGCGAGTCGGCGTTGGCGAGCGCCTCCTCCAGCGTCACCCGGCCGGCTTTGAAGAGCCCGCGCAGCGCCACGTCGAAGCTCTGCGTGCCGCGCTCGGTGCTGGTGCCGATGGCTTCCTTGATCGACACCACGTCACCCTTCTTGATCAGGGTGGCGATATGCGGGGTGTTGATCATGACTTCCACCGCGGCGACGCGCCGGCCCTCCTTACCCATCACCAGGCGCTGCGCCATGATGGCGCGCAGGTACTGCGACAGGTCGAGAAAGATCTGGTTGTGCTGCTCGCGCGGAAACATGTTGATGATGCGGTCGAGCGACTCAGCCGCGTTGTTGGCGTGCATGGTGGACAGCACCAGGTGCCCGGTGCCGGCCAGGTTGATGGCGGCCTCCATGCTCTCGCGGTCGCGGATCTCGCCGATCAGGATCACGTCGGGGGCGGCACGTACCACGCCGCGCAGCGCGCGCGAGTAGCTCTTGGTGTCGAGACCCACCTCGCGCTGGTTGACGAGCGAGCGCTTGTTGGTGTGCAGAAACTCGATCGGGTCCTCGATGGTGATGATGTGATCGGAGGCGTTCTCGTTGCGGTAGTTGATCATCGCCGCCAGCGTGGTGGATTTACCCGAGCCGGTGGCGCCCACCATGAGCAGCAGGCCGCGCTTCAGCAGCACCAGCTCGCTGACCACCTCGGGAAGCCCGAGCGTGTCCAGCCGCGGCATGTCGGCGGTGATGTAGCGCAGCACCATCGCGGGATAGCCGCGCTGCATGAATACGTTGACGCGGAAGCGCCCGAGCCCGGGCTCGGAGATCGCGAAGTCGAGCTCCCACTCCAGCAGGAAGTGGTCGCGCTGCTCGGGCGACATGAGCGCGAGCGCGGTCTGACGCACGGTGTCCGGGGCCAGCACCTGCTTGTTCACCGGCAGGATCTGGCCCTCGATCTTGATCTTGATGGGCGCGTTGGAGGTGAAGAACAGGTCCGAAGCCTTCTTCTCCACCATCAGCTTGAACAGCGGCTTGGTGTTGAGGGTGGGGTGACGCGCGCTCACCATCGCGCTCACCGCATCCGCCGCCGGCGTCTGCAGCGCAGCGCTCTCGACGGTGAGCGTGGTATCGGGGTTCACGTCTTTGGCGGCCTTCACAGGTTACGGCCCGGTTCTTCTTCGACGATGCGCAGCGCGCTGCCGTCGTCGACCGTCTTGTGCTCGCGCTTGCTCTCGAGCTTGACGCGCAGGCGCAGCTCGTTCTTCGAGTCGGCGTTGCGCAGCGCGTCCTCGTAGGAGATGAGGCCGGTCTCGTACAGCTCGAACAGCGCCTGGTCGAAGGTCTTCATGCCGAGGCGTGTCGAGCGCGACATCACTTCCTTGATCTTGGCGACTTCGCCCTTGAAGATCAGGTCCTGGATCAGCGGCGAGTTGAGCATGATCTCCATCGCCGCGATGCGGCCGGCGCCCGACTCGCGCGGGATCAGCCGCTGCGACACCAGGGCGCGAATGTTGAGTGACAGATCCATGAGCAGCTGGTCGCGGCGTTCGTCGGGGAAGAAGTTGATCATGCGGTCGAGCGCCTGGTTGGCGCTGTTGGCGTGCAGCGTGGCCAGCACCAGGTGCCCGGTCTCGGAGAACTGGATACCGTACTCCATGGTTTCGCGGTCGCGGATCTCGCCGATCAGGATCACATCCGGCGCCTGACGCAGGGTGTTCTTGAGCGCGGTGTGCCAGGAGTCGGTGTCGACGCCGACCTCGCGGTGCGTGATCACACAGCCCTTGTGAGTGTGCACGTACTCGACCGGATCCTCGATGGTGACGATGTGCCCGCGCGTCTTGTCGTTGCGGTAGCCGACCATGGCGGCGAGCGTGGTGGATTTGCCCGAACCGGTGCCGCCGACGATGATCGCCAGCCCGCGCTTGCTGAGTACCACCTCCTTGAGGACCGGGGGCAGCTCGAGCTCCTCGAAGGTCGGGATCTTGGCGTTGATCAGCCGGATGACGCAGCCGACCGCCGCCTGCTGCACGAAGGCGCTCACGCGGAAGCGCCCGATGCCCGGCGGGGCGATCGCGAAGTTGCATTCCTTGGTGGCGTCGAATTCCTTGGTCTGCCGGTCGTTCATGATGGCGCGCACCAGCGTCGCGGACTGCTCCACGGTGAGCGCCCGCTCGCTCTGCGGCCGGATCTCGCCGTCGATCTTGATGGCCGGCGGGAAACCCGCGGTAATGAACAGGTCGGAGGCCTTTTTCTCCGTTACCCGTCGCAGCAGGTCCTGCATCAGCTTGATGGCTTGATCGCGATCCATGGGGTGCGCCTTTGGAGGATTTACACCGAGTCCTTGTTCTGCGCCTTGTAGCGCGCCTCTTCCTTGCTGACTTGGCCCTTGGCGACCAGCTCCGCGAGGCACTGGTCGAGGGTCTGCATTCCCTGCGCGCCGCCGGTCTGAATGGAGGAGTACATCTGCGCGATCTTGCCCTCGCGGATGAGGTTACGGATCGCAGGCGTCCCGATCATGATCTCGTGGGCCGCTATCCGGCCGCCGCCGTTCTTCTTCATCAGCGTCTGCGAAACCACCGCGCGCAGCGACTCCGACAGCATCGAGCGCACCATGTCCTTCTCCTCGCCCGGGAACACGTCGACGATACGGTCGATGGTCTTGGCGGCGGAGCTGGTGTGCAGCGTGCCGAACACCAGGTGACCGGTCTCGGCGGCGGTGAGCGCCAGGCGGATGGTTTCCAGGTCGCGCATTTCACCGACCAGGATGACATCCGGATCCTCGCGCAGCGCCGAACGCAGCGCCTCGCTGAAGCCGAGCGTGTCGCGGTGCACTTCGCGCTGGTTGACGAGACAGCGCTTGGACTCGTGCACGAATTCGATCGGATCCTCGATGGTGATGATGTGATCGGGGCGGTTGTCGTTGCAGTGATTGACCATGCCGGCGAGGGTGGTGGACTTGCCCGAGCCGGTCGGCCCGGTCACCAGCACCAGTCCCCGCGGCAGCATGCACAGGTCGCGGAAGATCTTCGGCGAGTTCAGGTCATCGAGTGAGAGAATCGCCGACGGGATGTTGCGGAACACCGCGCCCGCGCCGCGGTTCTGGTTGAAGGCATTGACGCGGAAGCGCGCCAGCTTTGGAATCTCGAACGAGAAGTCGGTTTCGAAGAACTCCTCGTAGGCCTTGCGCTGCTTGTCGTTCATGATGTCGTACACCATGGAGTGCACTTCCTTGTGCGACAGCGGCGGCATATTGATGCGCTTCATGTCGCCGTCGACGCGGATCATGGGCGGCACGCCCGAGGACAGGTGCAGGTCCGAGGCGTTGTTCTTGACGGCGAAGGCGAGGAGTTGCGCGATGTCGACGGCCATTGATGCTCCCTGGAACGGCGCGGCCTGAAGGTGCAGGGAAGGGACGTGCGAGTCTGCGCCTTGAGTGCGGCGGCAGTATAACGGAGGGGTCACACCTCCAATATGTTAATGAGTCCGCAGAATTTGCCCGAGCGCATCGCCGCCGTGCGAGAACGAGTGGCGCGCGCCGCCGCCGCGGCCGGACGGAGTGCGCAGTCGGTCACACTCCTTGCCGTCGGCAAGGCGCAACCCCCGGAATGGCTCGCCCTTGCGGCCGGCTGCGGCCTCAAGCACTTCGGCGAGAGCTACCTGCAGGAGGCGCTGGCCAAGATGGCCGCGCTGCGCGATTCCGAGCTCACCTGGCACTTCGTCGGGCGGGTGCAGGCCAACAAGACCCGCCCGATCGCGGAAGCCTTCGCCTGGGTGCACGCACTCGACCGGCTCAGGATCGCCGAGCGCCTCGCCGCGCAGCGCCCGTTCCACGCGCCGCCCCTCAACGTCTGCCTGCAGGTGAACCTCGCGGAGGAACGCACCAAGGGCGGCGTCACACCCGCCGAGCTCCCGCAGCTGGCCGCCGCGGTGGCACGGCTCCCGCACCTCGCGCTGCGCGGCCTGATGTGCGTTCCACCGGAAGAGAGCGAGCCGGCGCGCCAGCGCGCATGGTTCGCGAGGCTGCGCGAGCTTCTGGAGCGGCTCAACGCCGCGGGCGCCCGGCTCGACACGCTGTCGATGGGCATGAGCGGTGACTTCGAAGCGGCGATTCTTGAGGGCGCGACCATCGTGCGCCTCGGGACGGCGCTGTTTGGCCCAAGACCCGTACAATAGCGGACGCATGACCAACAAGCGCCTCGCCATACTCGGAGCCGGCAACATGGGCCGCGCGCTCATCGGCGGGCTGCTGCGCTCGGGTACGCGGCCCGAGCACATCAGCGTCGGCGAGCCCATCGCCGCCGCGCGCGAGGCGCTGGCGCGTGAGCTCGGCATCACGGCCGGCGCCGACAACCTCGCTGCGGTCAGCGGCGCCGAAGTAGTGGTGCTGGCGGTGAAGCCGCAGGAAGCCGCGGCGGTGCTCGGCGCCCTGGCGGGCCAGTGGGGCGCGCAGGCGCCGCTCCTCATTTCCGTGGCCGCCGGCTTGCGCGTGGCGACCCTGCAGGCCTGGTGCGGGCCGGGCGTCGCGGTGGTGCGCGCCATCCCCAATCGCGCGGCGCTGGTCGGCGCCGCCGCCACGGGCCTGTTCGCCCCGCCGCGGGTGGCCGCGCCGCAGCGCGCCACCGCCGAACAGGTTTTCAAGTCCGTGGGCGAAGTCGTGTGGGTTGCGACCGAAGACGCGCTCGATGTCGTGACGGCGCTCTCGGGCAGCGGCCCGGCTTACTTCTTCCTGCTGGCAGAGCTCATGGCCGAGGCCGCCGAGCGGCTCGGGCTCGAGGGACCCGCCGCGCGCCGCCTGGCCGCGGCCACGCTCCACGGCGCGGGCCTGCTGGCGCACGCCGGGGATGCGGACCTCAGGCGGCTGCGGGCCGAGGTCACCTCGCGCGCAGGCACGACCGAGGCGGCACTGCGCGTGCTCGAAGACGCGGGCCTGCGTGCCAGCGTGGCGCGCGCGCTCGAAGCCGCGGCGCAGCGCGGCCGCGAGCTGGCCGCATCCGCACCAGACCTGATCCTCACCGCCGGTGACTCATGAGCGCGATCATCTTCATTGTCGAAACGCTGCTGTCGCTGGCGCTGTTTGTGATCCTGGCACGCCTGCTGCTGCAGTGGACCCGCGCCGACTTCCGCAATCCGCTCTGTCAGGCGGTGGTGCGGATCACGAATCCGCTCATCCTGCCGTTGCGCCGTGTGCTGCCCCCCATGGGCAAGGTCGACACCGCTTCCGTGGTCGCGGTGCTGCTGATCGCCACGGTCGACGTTGCCTGCATCTTCGCTCTGCACGGCCTCGGCTTCCCGCCACCGCTGCTGTGGGTACGGCCGGTGCTCACCGAGATCGCGCGCACGCTGCTGTGGACCTATCTGTCGGCGATTTTCCTGTACGCGCTGCTCAGTCTCATTGCCCCGGGCGGTTACTCCCCGCTCCAGTCGGTGCTCGCGACGTTGTGCGAACCGGTGCTGCGGCCGATCCGGCGGCTGATCCCCGCGGTCGCGGGGCTCGACCTGTCACCGCTGTGGGCGATCATCGCCATCCAGGCGGTTCTGATTCTGATGCGCTGAAATCCTCCCGCCTGCTATCAGCGCCACGCCGGTCCGTTGCGCTGATGGAACACACGCTTAGCGCCGACTTCGCAACGAGAATCGCAGCATTTGCGCGCACCGCGGCGGTGCGCGTCGCGGCTGCGCCGCTCACGCCCGCGCGCGTGCTGTCGGCCTCAAGCAACGGAAACCCTGAGAAAAAAGGCACTTTCGCAACACCTGGAGAGAAAAAAGCGCTTGCGAAAGCGTGCGCATGTGCTATTTTTCGCGCCGATTCTCATCGCGCGGCTGCACGGCGGGCCGCGTTTCGCAACAGTAAATTCCCGAGGAGTAGCGAAAAATGGCGAAAAAGGCTGGCGCACCGACGAAGTCGGAAGTACTGACACACATCTCCAAAGACACCGGGCTCTCCCGCAAGCAGGTCGGAGGCGTCTTCGATTCCCTTGGCGGTGTGATCAAGAAGAGCCTGCGCGGTAACGGTCTGTTCACCATGCCCGGGCTGCTGAAAATGAAGGTCGTCAAGAAGCCGGCGACCAAGGCCCGCGAAGGCATCAACCCGTTCACCGGCCAGAAGATGATGTTCAAGGCCAAGCCGGCGAGCAAGAAGGTTCGCGTCATGCCCCTCAAGAGCCTGAAGGGGATGGTCAACCAGTAACGGCTCGGACTTTTCCGCCTACCGCGGGCAAAGGCCCGGGAGGAGCGCCGCTCCTGCCGGGCTTTTTGTTGTCAGGCGCGCACCCGCGCCAAGCGCTCAGGCGCGCGCACCCTGCGATGCCATGAACGCCAGCACCACATCGCGCAGCTCGTTGAGGCGCCCGTGAAAGAAGTGGCTGGCGCCGGGCAGCACCCGCATCTGCGGAGCCGGCGACAGCGTGTCAGCCCAGGCCCGCACCGCCTCCAGCGGCACCACCTCATCCAGGTCGCCGTGCACGATGAGCCACGGACAGGCGGGCGGCGCGGCATCCGTTACCGTGATGGTCGTGATACCGGGCGCCACGGCGATGAGACGCTGCGGGCCGGCTTCTCCCGCCGCGCGCACGGCCACCGCGGCGCCGAAGGAGAAGCCCGCCAGCCACAGGGCCGCATCCGGCCAGCGCCGCCGCCCGTAGGCGACGACCGCCAGTGCGTCCGCCGTCTCACCGCCACCTGCGTCGTAACTGCCCGCGCTCGCGCCGACACCGCGGAAATTGAAGCGGATGGCGGGTGCCCCGAGCTGTTCGAGGGTGCGCGCCACCGTGTACACGACCTTGTTGTCCAGGCTTCCCCCGTAGAGCGGATGCGGGTGGCAGACCACCGCGAAGGCGCTGACGGGTTCCGGTCCCGGACCATCGATGACCGGGGTCTCGATGAGCGCCTGCAGAGGTCCGGCGGGACCTGGAAGGCTCGTGCGCTCAGCCTGCGGGGGCTTGTGAACCGCCATCAGGACGCCGTGCGCGGCGGCGCGGCGAGGCGCACCAGCAGGCGATTCAGGCGCTGCACGTACTGCGGGGCATTGGCGAGAAGCGCGCCTTCGGCGAGCGAGGCCTGGTCATACAACAGCTGTGCCAGCTCGGTGAACTGCCCGGAATCCGTGACGCCGTCCAGGTAGCCGACCAGCGGATGGCCGACGTTCACTTCGAGCACCGGACGCACTTCCGGGGTCTTCTGACCGGCGGCGGCGAGGATGCGCCGCATGCGCTCCGGGAGATCCTGCTCGCCGAGCACCAGGCAGGCCGGGGATTCCCTCAGGCGCTCGCTGACGCGCACCTCCACGACGCGCTCGCCGAGCGCGTCCTTGATGCGCTTGAGCAGCCCCTTGCTCTCCTTCAACTGCGCATCGTGCTCCTTGCGGTCGGCCTCGCTGACCAGGCCGCCGAGCTCCAGGTCCCCGCGCGAGGCGTCCTTGAAGCGCTTGCCCTCGTAGTTCTGCAGCTGCCCCATCACCCACTCGTCGATACGTTCACCGAGCAGCAGCACTTCCAGACCGCGTTCCTGCAGGCGCTCGATGGCGGGGCTGCCGCGCGCCGCCTCGAGGCTCTCGCCGATCACGTAGTAGATCCGCTCCTGCCCCGGTTTGAGGCGCGCGAGATAGTCCGCGAGGCCCACCGAGGGGGTGTTGTCGGTGTTGTGCGTGCTGGCAAAGCGCAGCAGCGGCAGGATCGAGCCCTGGTTGGCGTGGTCCTGTGCGATGCCCTCTTTCAGCACCGCACCGAATTCCTTCCAGAGGGTCGCGTACTTGTCCGGTTCGTCCCTGGCCAGGCGCGCCAGCAGATCCAGCACCCGCCTGGTGAGTCCGCTCCTGATCGCCTCGACCTCGGGGTCCTGCTGCAGGATCTCGCGCGAGATGTTCAGCGGCAGGTCGCTGGAGTCCACCACGCCCTTGACGAACCGCAGGTACTGCGGCAGGAACTGCTCGGCGTCGTCCATGATGAACACCCGGCGCACGTACAGCTTCACTCCCCGCGCCCCCTCGCGCTGCCACAGGTCAAAGGGGGCGCGCGCGGGCAGGTAGAGGAGACTGGTGTATTCGCGCTTGCCTTCCACCTTGTTGTGGCTCCAGGCGAGCGGATCGGTGAAGTCGTGCGCCAGGTACTGGTAGAACTGCCGGTATTCCTCGTCCGAAATCTGCGTGCGCGGCAGCGTCCACAGCGCCTTGGCCTGGTTGACCACTTCGTACTCGAGCGACGCCTCGCCCTCGCTCATGTCCGTCCCTGGACGCGCTTCCGGCCCGCGCATCCCTGCGCGGGCGCTCGCCGCTTCGCGCGGCTCGCCCTTGCGCATGCGCACCGCAAAGCCGATGTGGTCCGAATAGCGCCGGATGAGGCTGCGCACGCGCATGGGATCGGCGAACTCGCGGGCGTCGGCCTTCAGATGCAGCGTGACGGATGTGCCGCGCGCCGCCTGGCTCACGGTCTCCACGCTGAATTCCCCGTCGGCGCCGGACTCCCAGCGCACTCCCGCCTCCGCCGGCGCCCCGGCCTTGCGCGAGCGCACCTCGACGCGCTCGGCGACGATGAAAGCCGAATAGAAGCCGACCCCGAACTGCCCGATGAGCTGCGAGGCTTTCTGCTCATCCCCCGACAGCGAGCGGAAGAATTCCGCGGTACCCGAGCGCGCAATGGTGCCGAGGTTGGCGACGGCCTCCTCGCGCGTCATGCCGATGCCGTTGTCGGTGATGGTCAGCGTGCCGGCGCTTGGGTCGGCATCGATGCGGATGCCGAGATCCGGGTCTTCCGCCAGCAGCGCGCTGTGTTCGATCGCTGCGAAGCGCAGCCGATCGCAGGCGTCGGAGGCGTTGGAGATGAGCTCACGCAGGAAGATCTCCCGGTGGCTGTAGAGGGAGTGGATCATGAGCTTCAGCAGCTCGCGCACCTCGGCCTGGAAGCCGTGGGTCTCTCGGTTGGGTTCGGATTCCATGCTCGTCATCCGCGGAACCTCAGACGGGGGTTCGCAAACGGAGCATCTTGGGAACGGCTGTGGAATTTTCAAGCGCCGCGGCCGGAAACCTGAGCACTCTTCGGCCAGGACCGGGACCGGGCGCCGCCGAAGCGACGGTCTAGGCGGCGAAGTTCAGCAGGTGCCGGTGGGCGAGCAGCAGTGTCGCGGTGCCGGCCAGCAGGACCTCGGAGGCCGCCGCAATGAGCGGCGCTGCGGCGGTGGCGATTTCGAGCGCCGTCGACGTCGCCACGTGGCGACAGGCGCCAGCGACATCGTCGAGCTCGTCCCACAGATACAGAAAGAATTCCATCGGCGCCGACTCTACGGAGCCGCGATGCGCGGCGGCGTGCTCGCGCTCACAGTCGCGGAGACTACGTATCGGCTTGCAGGAGCTGCGGGGCGTGCGTAGGCTTGGCTGCGAACCGCGTCACCACGCGGATGTGACAAAACAAGGTCCTCATGCAGCGCATCGTCGTCCTGAACCCCAAAGGCGGGTCCGGCAAGACGACCATCGCTATCAACCTGGCGAGCTATCTGGCTTCTCGCGGGCACAGGCCGGTCCTCATGGATTTCGATCCTCAGGGTTCCTCGCTCCGCTGGGTCAGGAAGCGCAAGCCCGCGCAGGCGCCGATTCACGTCATCGCCGCCTTTGAGAAAGACACGCGAACCACGCGCACGTTCCAGTTACGAGTGCCCGAGGTGGCCACGCACGTCGTCGTGGACACGCCCGCGGCGCTCGATTCGCGCCAGCTGGTCGACATGACGCACGATGCCGACAAGATCCTCGTGCCGGTGCTGCCGTCGGACATCGACATCCATGCCTGCTCGCGCTGCATCCGCGACCTGCTGCTGGTGGCCAAGATCCGGCGCGACGAGGACCGCATCGGCGTCATCGCCAACCGCATCCGCCGCAATACGCTCACCTACCAGGCGCTGATCCGCTTCCTGCACACCCTGGGGATCCCGATCGTCGCAGCCATCCGGGACTCGCAGAACTACCTGCGCGGCGCCGAGCTGGGCATCGGCGTGCACGAGATGAAGAGCTATGTGGCGCAGGAAGACGTCGCGCAATGGGTGCCGCTGGTGGAGTGGCTGGCGCGGCCCGCAGGCGCGGCGCCGGCCCCGCCGGGGACTTCCTCGCAGCAGCCCGGCCAGCCGGTGGGCGACGGGGAGCCGGTCGACAGCGGGGGTGGCTCGCAGGCGGTGGCCGCGCGGGCGGCGTCGCAGGCGCTCATCAACGCCTGAGCGGCGCTGCGGGCGCGGATCGTAACTGGCTCCCTCGGAACGCTATTTCTTGGGTTTGCCGGCGCCGCTCGCGCCGGGGCTGTCGGTCGCAGCCCACGAATCCCGCACCTGATCCGCCCAGTTCTTGTAGTTCGACCAGGTGTAAAGGTTGCGGGTGATGGCAGCCTGGCGCGCACGCGCGCGCTGCATGCGATCCAGCCAGTTCGCGTACGCGTCCGCGCCTCCCGTCGGGTTGCCCGCAGGCGCCGCCGGTTCGCGCTGCGTCCCGGGCGGTTCGTCTCGCCCCCTGTCGCTCGAGCTCATGTAAAGCTCCCGTTTGATTTAACTCGCAGCGTACGGCGTTGGCTGTGCGGCCGCAGGAACTGGTTCACAAGCATGTCGCCAGCCGAATACGCTGGGACACAGCTCTCGCAGCGACGCGAGCAAAGTGTGCGCCTCGCAAGAACGTTATGTAATCGCGCGCGTGGGATAGCGACGCGGTGGCTGCGGGTTTACCCGCATCACGCGACCAGCCGATAGACCGGACGGTAGGTGCTGCCGGGCAGGCGCATGCGCCGCTGCGCGACGAAGGCGGCCAGCAGCTCATCGAGCAGCCGCATGATCGACGCGTCGCCGGCGAGTTCGTACGGACCCTCGCGCTCGATCGCCTGGATTCCGTACTCCTTGACGTTGCCGGTGACGATCCCCGAGAACGCGCGCCGCAGGTTGGCGGCGAGCTCATGGGCGGGCTGCTCGCGCTTCAGCTGCAGCCCGCGCATCGCCGCGTGCGTGACTTCAAAGGGCTGCTGGAACGGCGGCTGAATCGACAACAGCCAGTTGAAGTTGTACGAGTCGCTGTGGTGGCGGCGGAACTCGCGTACCGCGGCCATGCCGCGCACCAGGCGCCGGGCCACGTCCGGCGGATCATCGATGACGGTGATCAGCCGCCGCACCGCCTCCCCCCCTAAGGTGCCGGAGATGAAGCGGGTGATCTGCTCGAAATACGCGGCGCTGTCGCGCGGCCCGGTGAGCACGATGGGAAACGGCTGCTCGCGGTTGGCGGGATCCAGCAGGATTCCCGTCAGGTACAGGATCTCTTCCGCGGTACCCGCCCCGCCGGGGAACACCACGATGCCGTGGCCTAAGCGCACGAACGCCTCGAGGCGCTTTTCGATGTCCGGCATGATCGCCAGCTGGCTGACGATGGGATTGGGCGGCTCGGCGGCGATGATCCCCGGCTCGGTGATGCCGATATAGCGGCCGTGCTCGATGCGCTGCTTGGCGTGACCGATGGTCGCGCCCTTCATCGGGCCCTTCATGGCGCCCGGGCCGCAGCCGGTGCACACGTCGAGCCCGCGCAGGCCGAGCTCGTAGCCTACGTTCTTGGTGTACTGGTATTCCTCCGCGGCGATCGAGTGCCCGCCCCAGCACACCACCAAATTCGGGCGCGCCTTGTAGTCCAGCAGCCGCGCGTTACGCAGCACATGGAACACCGCGTTAGTGATCGCGGCGGAGTCCGTCAGATCGAAGCGGCCGCTGGCGATGATCTCGTTGGAGATGAACACCACGTCGCGCAGCACGGCGAACAGGTGCTCCTTGATGCCGCGGATCATCTCACCGTCGACGAAGGCGGCCGCCGGGGCGTTCTGCACCTCGAGCTTCACCCCCCAGGGGTGACGCACGATGCGGATGTCGAAGTCGCGGTAACGGTCGAAGATCTCCTTGGCGTTGTCGGTGGGTGCACCGCTGTTGAGCACCGCCAGCGCGCAGCGGCGGAACAGCGGGTACAGACCCCCCTGGCCGGTGTCCAGGAGCTTGTCGATTTCGCCCTGCGAGAGGTTCTCGAGACTGCCGAGCGGACCAACGCGCGCGTCGACGAATTCTGGAAAGTCGCTGCTCACTGCTTAAGGAAGGATGTCTATCGGCACGTCGTCGGGTGTGAGCATCCAGATCTCCACCATGTCGGCGTTCGACACGGCGATGCAGCCATCGGTCCAGTCGTGGTTGCGATAGTAGTCCGGGTCGTGCTTCAGCTGGTTCGGCAGACCGTGGATCATGATCGAGCCGCCGGTGTCCCAGTGCCGTGCCCGCGCGCGCTTCAGATCGAGCGGGTTCGGGTACGACACCTGGATCGAGAGGAAGTAGTCGCTGCGGGGATTGCGGCGCTCGAGGCGATAGCTGCCTTCGGGCGTGCGGAAGTCTCCGGAGCGCTCTTTCTGTCCCACCGGGCTCAGGCCGAGCGCGACGTGATATGAGCGTACGACGTTGCCGCCATGCATGAGAATCAGGCGCCGCTCGGCTTTGCGCACCAGTACGCGGTCCACCACCGGGAGGGTCTCGACCGCCGGACGCAGCATGACCGGCTGCACCTCCGGCAGCGCGTCCGAATGCGCTGCGCCCGCCACGCAGGCGAGCGCCAGAATCGCAACTAAGGTCCTGAAAGTCATCATGTTCTGCTTCGGCACGGGCACCCGTTCAGGTGATTATAGGCACACGCCCAGACTGGCGGCATGTACGCCCGTCACAGCGCCCCGTGGCCCCATTTTCCGGGGCCACCCTGCACCGATCAGCCCCCGCTCCCCACTTCCTCCACCCGCGGCATCACGATCTGGGTGCCGGCGTGCAGGTCGGCGAGATCCACATCCGGGTTGTACTGCTGCACCAGCCACATGGGCATCTGCGCCGCGCGCTGCGTGAGGGTCCACAGCGAGTCTCCGGGGCGCGCAATGTAGATCTGGGTGCCCACGATCCGGTGCGCGGCGAAATAGGCGGCCTGGAGCTGGCGGTGATAGTCGCGACGGCGCGCCTCGAACGCCTCGCGCGACACCTTCCTGAAATCCAGCTTGATGCGCTGGCCGATGAGCACCGGGCGGCGAAACGTGAAGCGATTGAGCTCGCGCACGTGCTGGGTGCTCACGCTAAGCCAGTCGCTGTAGTGCCCCAGCGTCTCGTCCCCGGCCACCCGGATCGTGTCGTCGTGCCCGACGCTGTAGTCGTTCGGATCGGCGTTCTGCTCGGCATCCGCCGCCGGCCCGAGCGCAGGACTCAGCGCCTCCGCCTGTGCCGCCGACACCGGTTGCGGGCTGGTCGCGGCGGTGCGTGACTTCGCGGCCGCGGCCGCGGCGGCCGCGTCCTCGGCGCTCTCGCGCTGCGCCACGTCCTGCGACACCGCGCCGCCGGGCGATGCGGGCTCGATCGTAATGGTAGGCGTGCGGGCAGGCGCGCTGGCCGTCGGGGCAGCGGGAGCGGGCGTCGCAGCCGCGGCGACCGTGATGGCTGGCGTCTCGGGCACGGTGATCGTGCGGCCGACCTGCAGGCGCGCGCTGGTGCGCAGGTGGTTCAGCCGGGCGAGCGCCTCGGCCGACACCCCGTAGCGCCCCGCCACTGCGGCGAGCGTGTCGCCGCGTTGCACCCGGTAGCGCGGCGGCCCGCTCTGGCCGGCGAACATCTCAGCGGGACTCAGGCGTTGCGCCAGCAGTTCGCGGGTCCAGGGCGAGCCCTCCAGCGGCAGCCGCAGGTGATAGGCTTTGGGCACGCGCTGCTGGCCGTCCCACACCGAACGCAGCAGCGCCGGGTTCAGCGGCCGCAGCTTCTCGGCGTCGATCTTCAGGGCGCGCTCCAGCGTCGCCATGGGCACGTAGGCCGGCACCTGTAGCTCCTGGAACCGGGTTTCGCTCTGCTTCTGCAGCGCACCGAAGTACTTCTCGGGATTGCGATCGATGTCGAGCGCTGCGAGGAACGAGACATAGAAATTGCGCGATGCGAAGCCGAAGGTGCGGCTGCTGTAGCTGCGCACGATCCTGACGATGTCGTCGGTGCCGAGCGTCTCCTTGGCGTGGCGCACGCCGGCGGTGCCGTGGTTGTACGCCGTCAGCGCCAGCGGCCAGGTGCCGAGCACCCGGTAGTTGTAGGCGAGCAGCTGTGCCGCGGCCTCGGTGGAGCGGAACGGGTCGAGGCGATCGTCCACCGCGCTGTCGATGCGCATGTAACGCCGCCCGGTCGAGCGCATGAACTGCCACAGGCCCGCGGCGCCGACCTTCGAGTAGGCGGCCGGATTGAACGACGACTCCACGTGCGGCAGCACCGCCAGCTCCGCGGGCAGCCCCAGATTCGCCAGTGTCTCGGCGATGTGCGTCTCCCAGGCGCCCGAGCGGATCAGCCCCGCGCGGAAGCGGTCGGCCTGTCCCAGCTGGAAGCGGATGTCGTCGATCGCCGAGCGCAGGCGGGCGGGCGTGGTCTCGGCGCCCCACAGGTCCCTGATCCGCTGATCATCCTCGGACAGCGGGGCGCCTGCGGCATCCGCGATGCGGTGCAGTGCGGCGCCGTAGCGCTCGCGCGCCTGGTCCACCTGGCGCTCGCGTTCAGCCGGCGTGGTGTTGGGAGCGAAGTGCAGCGTGTCGTAGACCACGCCGAGGTTGTACTGGTCGTGGAGCAATCCCGCGTTGGTGTCGATCTGCGTATAGACGCGGATCCAGAACTGCACGTCGCGCTCCAGCTGCGGCGGGCGCGGCATGGGATTGTCTTGCGCCAGCGCGGGCGCGACCGCGAGCCACGCGCTCAAGGCCGCGAAACTCCACCACCATGCGCTGAGCGGCCACGGGATCGCGCCGCGCGGGCCCGCCGGGCCCCCTGTCGACTTCATTTACACTCCTGTAAGGACGAAGTTCCCAAGTACGTTCAAGGGCTTGTGGCACATCGGCCCCTCGCAGCGCGCCCGCGCGCACCCATGAATGCGTCGGGTATTTTGACACTGCCGGCTGCCGCGCGCCGATTTGGGGCCCGCAAGAGGCACGCCGCTACCGGTCGGTGAGCGCGTGGGCGGTCCCCACAACGTGCAGTGCGTCACAGTTGCGAGAGCCCTGGCAGACAAGATGTCCAACCGCGGCCGCAAGCGGGGATGTTGGCACGAGTGTTGCTAATCTAACAGTAACGGCAACGTCTGCCGGGACGGAAGCAAGGCCACGGGATTAACTAACAAGAAGGCGCAGATCTGGAATGCAGTCAGGATGGCTACGTCGGGTACTGTGCCCTTGACCGGATAACAATAACGATAATTGACTCCTCCACACACAAGCAAGCGACCGACACCCCGCGAAAGCGGGGTTTTTTTTGCCTGTGAAAAACAGGCGAGGCAGCGGGCCGGCTGCCTCCCTTGAGTTCGCGCGAGGTCTGTCAGTCGGGTTGGTCGTTCGCTAAAGCCTCGGGTTCATCCGCATTTCGAGTCGCCGCAGTTCAGGCAGGTCATGCAGCCGTCCATCATGACGACCGCGGCGGTGCTGCACCGCGCGCACAGCTGCGCGCCCTCCGGGAAGTGCGACTTGGCGAAGGCGTCGGCCTGCCGGGTGCGCGCCTGGAACTCGGCGCGCTTCTCGTCGACCAGCTTCTGCTGGTGCGGATCGAGCTGCGTCTTCCTGATGAGACCGATGCTCTGCAGGTGCTTCTCGATGACATAGCCGAGCTCGGCGATGATCGAGGGCATGAACTTCCCGCCGGGCTGCCAGTAACCGCCGCGCGGGTCGAACACCGCCTTCAGCTCATCCACCAGGAAGGTGACGTCGCCGCCCTTGCGAAACACCGCCGAGATGATGCGCGTGAGCGCCACGATCCACTGGAAGTGATCGAGGTTCTTGGAGTTGATGAAAACCTCGAAGGGCCGGCGCTGCTCGTACTCGGTGCCCTCGTTCAGCACGATGTCGTTGATGGTCACGTACATGGCGTGATCCGAGATCGGCGTCTTGATCTTGTAGGTGGAGCCGACCAGGACCTCCGGGCGCTCGAGCCGCTCGTGCATCCGGATGACCTTGGCGGTGTGGCCGTTCTTGTCGCGCACCAGCTCCGGTTCTCCGGGGTGCGCCGCCCTGGCCTCGGAGGCGGCCTTGTCCGCCGCCTTCTCCGCTGCCTTGTCCGCTGCCTTGTCCGGAGCCTTGTCCGGAGCCTTGTCCTCCGGCTTCTGCACCTGGTACTTGACGATTTTGCGGTCGATCTTGATAGCCATATTCAGTGCCTCACATGCGCCCGTAGTACCCGTCCTTGATCGCATCGAACAAATTGGCGGCGGTGTGGATCTCGCCGTCGTAATCGATCTCCTCATCGCCACGCACTTCGATCACCGAGCCGTCCTCGAGCGTGAACTTGTAGAGCGTGTTCTGCAGGTCCTGTTCCTTCACCAGCACGCCCTGAAACGCTTCCGGATTGAAGCGGAAGGTGGTGCAGCCCTTCAGCCCCTGCTCATGTGCATACAGATAGATGTCCTTGAACCTCTCGTAGGGGAAATCCGTAGGCACGTTCGCCGTCTTAGAAATCGATGAATCGACCCACTTCTGGGCCGCAGCCTGCACTTCGACATGCTCCTTGGGGATAACGGCATCGGACGCGATGAAGTAGTCCGGCAGTCTCTCAGCATCGTTCGTCGCTCCAGGTTTGGCATTGGGATTCACCAGCTCGCGGTAGGCGAGCAGTTCGAAGGAATAGACGTCGATCTTCTCCTTGGACTTTTTCCCTTCCCGGATCACATTGCGGAAATAGTGGTGCGCGAACGACGGCTCGATTCCATTCGAGGCATTGTTAGCGAGCGACAGTGAGATCGTGCCGGTGGGCGCGATGGACGTGTGATGCGTGAAGCGCGCACCGGTCTCCGCCAGCTCGTGCACCAGCTGTGGCGCCACCTGCGCGATGCGCTGCATGTAGCGGCTGTACTTGGCGTGCAGCAGGCGACCGGCGATCTTCACCCCCGGCTTCCAGCCATCGCGCGCCATTTCCGGGCGCTTGCGCAGCATTTCCTTCGTGACCGTGAACTCTTCGTTCATGATCGGCGCCGGCCCCTTCTCGCGCGAGAGCTCCAGCGCCGCTTCCCAGCCGGCCACCGCCATCTCGCGTGTCACGTCCTCGGTGAACTGCACCGCTTCCGGGGAGCCGTACTTCATGCGCAGCAGCGTGAGCGTGCTGCCGAGCCCGAGGAAGCCCATGCCGTGGCGGCGCTTGCGCAGGATCTCCTCGCGCTGCCTCGCGAGCGGCAGCCCGTTGACCTCGACCACGTTGTCGAGCATGCGCGTGAAGACCTTCACCACCTCGCGGTACTCGTTGCAGTCGAATTCCGCGAAATCGGTGAAGGGATGCTTCACGAAGCGGGTCAGGTTCACGGAACCTAACAAACATGCGCCATACTTTGGAAGCGTTTGCTCGCCGCAATTGTGGGCGTGTAGCCCGTTTGCATCGAAGGCGTTGATAGCTGGGACTTGGACATCGTACACCGCCTCGACCGCCTCTTCGGTCAGGCTCGCCACCGTTGCAGCGAATCGCTCGCGATTGAGGGTCCGTCGATACTGATGCAAGGCGCGATTGAGACTTGTCACCTTGTCTGCATCTGCAAATCCAACAATGTCCCTGAAGCGGGCGATGTTATCGCCGGTAATTATGAGTTCATGCTGTGGCAGAGTCGGATAGAGAGCACGTCCGCCGCGCCCATCGGGCAGGAGGCTCGAGCCCGCGGGCCGTCGTAGATAAATCGCACTAGCGATCCCCAGTCGCAGCAGCATCCGCTGCGCAGCCTCCAGCAGCAATCGATCCGACTGTGCGAGGCGTATGGATACACCCTTCGCCTGGGAGCCCTGCACGGAGCCGTCAGCATCGAATAGACCGCGCAGAACACCACGGCAAAACGCGCTTGAGGCGCGTTCTATCGCCGGAGTGATCGTCTTATGTCCAGGTGCGAGCCCCAGACGTGTCGCCAGATCGCGCAATCCGACTGAATGGAAGCGGTATTCGTGACGCTCCTCGATTAAACACCACCGAGGAGGCGCGGCACGAAGCGCAACCGAATTCGCAGCGACGCTAACCGCACTCATAATGCTCTGTGCCGCGACACACGGAGCTTCACCACCGTTAGCCACTGCAGCGCTATCCCAGACCGATAGCACGGCCTGATCGCTCTTCAATGTACCGTCGCCGATCAGAAAGCCGACGAGATAACCCTCATCAAATGTATGTTCGCCGTCCCACTGTGGGGCAGTCCGGTGATCGTGGAGCAGCACTTTGTCGCCCGCCCGTAAGTCGCCGGCAACGCACCACTCGGTTGCTGACGACCACCGCGTCAGCTTGGTGAAGCGACGCACACGATGATCGGCCGTTAGCCGTAGCGAATAGCCTTCGGCTGTTGCAAGCCGCACGACTGTCTTGTGCGCGGTGAGGAAGAATCCGTCCGATTCGGTGACGTAGTCTTTTCCGTCAACCCGAGCCAGAAACTGTCGTCCGATCAGGTCGCGGGTTTGGCGAGGGCCTTCGCTGGTTTGGACCCACGTATCCGCTGTGACACAGGGGTTGGTGGCGCGGATGTTCTCGCACCACCAGTTGTTGTTCATCTCATTGGCACGGTCGATGAGAATGAAACCGGGCTCGGCGAAGTCGTAGGTGGACGTCATGATCACGTCCCACACGCGCCGCGCCGGCAGCGTCTTGTAGACCTTGCAGGCGACCAGACCCTCCTCGTTCACGACGTAGCCTTCGTGCACCGGCCACTCGCGCCACAGGTACTTGCTCGTGTCGCTGAGATCGGGCTTATCCGATTCGTTTTCGCGAATCGACAGCGGGAAGGCGAGCTTCCACTCGCGATCTTCCCGCACCGCCTGCATGAACTCGTCGGTGATCAGGAGCGACAGGTTGAACTGGCGCAAGCGCCCGCTCTCGCGCTTGGCGCGGATGAACTCCATGACGTCCGGATGTCCGACATCGAAGGTGCCCATCTGCGCGCCGCGCCGACCGCCGGCGGAGGAGACGGTGAAGCACATCTTGTCGAAGATATCCATGAACGACAGTGGGCCGGAGGTGTAGGCGCCCGCCCCCGACACGTACGCGCCGCGCGGCCGCAGCGTCGAGAATTCATACCCGATTCCAGCTCCGGCCTTCAGCGTCAGTCCCGCCTCGTGAACTTTCCGGAGGATGTCGTCCATCGAGTCGTGGATCGTGCCCGAGACCGTGCAGTTGATGGTCGAGGTCGCGGGCTTGTGCTCGAGCGCGCCGGCGTTGGAGATGATGCGGCCGGCGGGAATGGCCCCGCGCCGCAGTGCCCACAGGAAACGCTCGTTCCAGTGCTCGCGCACGTCCTCGCTCTCGACGTCGGCGAGCGCGCGCGCGACGCGCTGGTAGGTGTCGTCCATCGACTTGTCGATGGGCGCACCGTCCTTGGCCGTGAGGCGGTACTTCTTGTCCCAGATGTCGAGCGACGCTTCCTGGAAAGGAATCGCATCGACGTCCTTGGGTTCGATCTTCACGACAGTGTTCATGTAATCCGCGGCGCTCCGAATGTTCTTGACGCCTTGCTCAACGGATTGCAGGGAAATGCCAGCCAAAGCGCTAGAGGCGGCGCTCCACGAGCCGCGAACCTGACCGGTACCCGCTGCCGTTCAAGACAGTCAGGTCCCTGAACCCCCCCGACCGGACCCTTGATCGCTGTTGCGCGAACACAAGATCTTGTGTCGGGGTCAAAAGCCTAATGAGCGACCCGCGAGGCGTCAAGCTCGGCAGATCGATTTTTGTGAGTCAATTTTAATAAGCATTTTCAATGTGTTATGAACTTATCCGCCGCCGCATGCATCGAGATTTTTTCAAGAACTGCACCTTGGCGAACCGCGGCCCAACCCCTATATCTTGTGCCCAGACGAAGCACAGGTTCTGCACAGCCTGCCCACAGGCGGGGGCACCCCGGCGCCACTCTTAGATCGGTCCGCGCGCGCTTGCGGACAAGGGCGGCGTGCCTCGCGACGAAGCCGCGGCTCTTGAAACCGCGCCGCCCGCACCACACATCCTGTGCAACCGCGCAAGGCCTGCGCTTTTTGTTTTCAACATTCCAACAGGAGAGCAATTATGACCATCGTTCGTTACGAGCCTTGGGCGCTGTTGAGCCGCTTCCAGCAGCAGTTCGATCGCGCCGTGGGCGAGAGTGCTGACAGCGCGGATTCCGCGAGCGTCAGCTGGATCCCGCATGTGGACGTCCGCGAGGAAGCCGAGCGCTTTGTCGTGGTCGCCGACGTGCCGGGCGTCGAAGGCAAGGACATCGAGATCACCGCCGACAAGGGCGTGCTGACGATCCGCGGCGAGCGCCGCTCGGAGAAGAAGGCGTCCGCGGACGGTTTCGAGCGCGTCGAGCGCGCCACGGGCACGTTCCTGCGCCGCTTCACCCTTCCTGAGAGCGCCGATGCCGAGGCGATCAAGGCCAGGCACGTGAACGGGGTGCTGGAAGTCGCCATCCCGAAGCGCCCCCAGGAGCAGCCGCGGCGCATTTCCGTCCAGGCCGCGTGACAGGATAGGGCTCAGGTCAGCCGGCAGTGCGCGCTCGCACTGCCGGCTTTCCGCAATGCTCAAAGAAGGCGCCTATTCAGGATCGGTTCTAACCGGCGCAGGCGCTTCGGGCTAGAATTCTCAGGGCATGAGACCTCAATGGCTCCTCGCCCTGGTCGTGGCGCTCGCGGCGGCGCCGATCCCGGCTGCCATGCCGCCGGCGGTCGGGGAGACGCCGCTGCCGACGCTCGCGCCGATGATCAAGAAGGTCTCCCCGGCGGTGGTCAACATCGCCACGCGCGGCACCATTCGCGAGCGCGGCCCGCAGAATCCGCTGCTCGACGACCCCTTCTTCCGCCGCTTCTTCGACGTGCCGCCGGACACCGGGCCGCGCGAGCGGCCGTTCCAGAGCGCCGGCTCCGGCGTCATCGTCGACGCCCGCAGCGGCTATATCGTCACCAACGCACACGTCGTGGAGAACGCCAACGAGATCACCGTCACCCTGCAGGATGGCCGCGACCTCAAAGCCGACGTCGTCGGCAGCGACACGCCCTCGGACGTGGCGGTCCTGAAGGTCAAGCCGGACGGTCTGTCGCAGATCGCGCTCGGCGATTCGGCCAAGTCCGAGGTGGGCGACTTCGTGGTGGCCATCGGCAATCCCTTCGGCCTGCAACACACCGTGACCTCCGGAATCATCAGCGGCCTGTCGCGCTCCGGCATCAACCCCGACGGTTACGAGGACTTCATCCAGACCGACGCCTCGATCAACCCCGGCAATTCCGGTGGCGCACTGGTGAACCTGCGCGGCGAGCTGATCGGAATCAACACCGCGATCCTGTCCCGCAGCGGGGGCAACATCGGCATCGGCTTCGCCATCCCGGTGAACATGGCGCGCAGCGTGATGGAGCAACTCATCAGGTACGGCTCGGTCAAGCGTGGCCAGCTGGGCGTGAGCATGTATACCGTGACGCCGGATATCGCGCATTCGCTCGGGCTCAGCAACGCCATGGGAGCGCTGGTGTCGCAGGTGGTCGAGGGGTCGCCGGCGGACAAGGCCGGCATCCGCACCGGGGATGTCATCACCTCCGTCAACGGGCAGACGGTGAAGTCCAACAGCGAGCTGCGCAACACCATCGGCTTGCTGCGGGTCGGCGACAGGATCGACATCGGCCTGGTGCGCGACGGCAAGCCGTTGCGCGTGACCGCGGTGATCGCCGATACCGCGGCCGAGCTCAGCGGCAGTCCGGTGAACATCCACAAGAGCTTTGAGGGCGCGGCGCTGGCCGACGCGCCCGACGCCGGTGGCGCGCTGGTGCGCAGCGTCGAGCCGGGCAGCGCCGCCGCCCAGGCGGGCCTGCGGGGCGACGATGTCATCGTGGGTGCGAATCGCGGCCGGGTCGGTAATCTGCGCGAGTTGCGCGAGCGCGCCAAGGGCGCCGCGGTGCTGGTGCTGGAGGTGCGGCGCGGCAACACGATTCTGTTGATCCCGCTGCGCTGAAGCAAAGGAGTGATGTGAACGTCTGTGTGCTCGGCGGCAGCGGCTTTGTCGGCACGGAGCTGGTCATCCGGCTCGCGCTCGCGGGGCACTGGGTGCGCGTACCCACCCGCAACCTCGCGCACGCCGAGCGTCTGCGCGTGCTCGACACGGTCGAGCTGCGGCTCGCGAACGTGCATGAGCCGCGGATCTTGAGTCAACTGTTCGCCGGCTGCGACGCCGTCATCAACCTCGTCGGGATCCTGAACCCGCACGGACGCGCGAGCTTCGAGGCCGTGCACACCGAGCTCGCTGCCAAGGTGATGGCCTCCGCGCGCACCGCGGCCGTGCGCCGTGTGCTGCACATGAGCGCGCTGGGCGCGGATCCGCACGCACCGAGCCGCTATCTGCGCTCCAAGGCCGCCGCCGAAGCGCGGCTGCGCGCCGCGCCGCAGTCCGAACTGCCGCACGCCGACGCTGCGGTGACGATCTTCCGTCCCTCGGTGATCTTCGGGCCCGGAGACTCCCTCACCAACCGCTTCGCCCGCCTGCTGCGGCTCACGGCGGGCTGCTTGCCGCTGGCGCGGGCGCGCGCGCGCTTCGCGCCCATCTGCGTGTTCGATGTCGCCGACGCCCTGGTGCGCGCACTCGGCGAGCGCGCCAGCGCCGGTCAGACTTATGAGCTGTGCGGCCCGCAGGTCATGACGCTCGAAGAGATCGTGCGCCTGAGCGCGCGCGTAGCGCGCCTGCCGTGCCGGATCATACGGCTGCCGGATGCACTCGCGCGCCTGCAGGGCCTGCTGATGGGGATCCTGCCCGGCAAGCCGTTTTCACTCGACAACTTCCGCTCGCTCACCCTCGACAGCGTGTGCCACGAGGATGGCTGTCACAGGCTCGGCATTACGCCCGCAGCCATGCTCGCGGTGTTGCCCACTTACCTCGATCCGCGCCGCCCTGGCGCCGCTCAGCTGGCGGCCGAGACTGGCTGAGCGCTTAGCGGCGCACACCCGGGAGTTCCGCTGCCGTGCATAAGCGCGCGTGCCGCAGCGCGCGCGGCTGGCGTGCCAGCTCGCGGGCGGCGGCATAGAAGCGCGTAAGATCATTACCGGCTTGCGCGAGCAGTCGCGTGAAACCCGGGACGCAGTCAAAGTACGTGGACACCGAAGCCAGGCGCGCGTTGTTGAGGCCCGCGGCAATCCACTCCTCGTACAGGGGATAGCTCACGCCCTCACGCAGCTCGAGCGCGCGCATGTCGGCGGCGAGTGCGGTGAGGATCTGCGCCTTGCCGGCCCGCATCTGCCCGCGCGCCACATCCGAGGCGTACAGCCGCGCGAGCCGGGCGCGACTCTGCGCCAGCAGGCTCACGAACTCCGCGGCGTGTGCCTGGCGCGCGCGCAACTGCTGCAGGCGCTCAGATGCGCCCTGATGGGTCAGCCAGCGTTCGAGTCCGGCATCTTCGACCGTGGTGGCGAACGCCTCGTTGAATTCGGAGTCGTCGCGCACGTACAGCAGCTGGTGAGCGAGCTCGTGGAAGATGGTGGCGGCGAGCTCATCGTCGCCGTAGCGCAGCATGCTCGAGAGCACCGGGTCGGCGAACCTGCCGAGGGTCGAGTAGGCGGGCACGCCGTCGACGCTCACATCGAAACCACGCGCCGCCAGACCGGCGGCGAACCCGCGGGCGCGCTGCTCGCGAAAATAACCCCGGTAAGCGACGCAGCCGGCGATCGGGAAACACCAGCGCTTCGGGCTGACCGAGAACTCCGGCGCCGCGACCACGTTCCACACCACGTACGGTCGGCCGATGTCGGCGTAACTGCGGTAGCTGCCGTTGTCGGGGAGCCCCAGCTCGCGGGACGCGAACTCACGTGCGCCGCGCACCTCCTCGAGATGCGCGCGCAGCGCCGGCGGCGTGCGCGGGTCGGCCAGCAGCGTATCGATGGGCACACGCTGACGCAGTACCTGCCACTGACCGCTCGCGGCCTGCGTGAGATACAGGGTGCCGCAGCCGGACAGCAGCGTACACGCCGCAGCCAGCAGTAACGCGCGCACGCCCCACCCAACACGCGCGGCAACGTCGGGATTCCCCGCGCTGCGAGGGGAGGTCTCGGTTAACATGCGCACCATGCGAGTCTACTTGGTCGGCGGCGCGGTACGGGACCGGCTGCTGGGACTTCCGGTGCGCGAGCGCGACTGGGTGGTGGTCGGCGCACAGCCGCAGGAGCTGGAGCGCGCCGGCTACCTGCCGGTGGGACGGGAGTTCCCGGTGTTCCTGCATCCGCAGACCCACGAGGAGTACGCGCTCGCGCGGCGCGAGCGCAAGGTCGCGCCCGGCTACCGCGGCTTCACCACGCAGGCCTCACCCGAGGTGACGCTCGAGGAGGATCTGAAGCGCCGCGATCTCACCATCAACGCGATGGCCGAGAGTGAGGACGGCCAGATCGTCGATCCGTACCACGGACAGGCGGACCTGGCCGCGCGGGTGCTGCGCCACGTGTCGGAAGCCTTCGTCGAGGATCCGGTGCGCATCCTGCGCGTGGCGCGCTTCGCCGCCCGCTACGCCGACTTAAGCTTCCGTGTGGCGGACGAGACCGTGCAGCTGATGGAGCGTATGACCCAGGCGGGCGAAGTGAGCGCGCTCGTCCCCGAGCGCGTGTGGCAGGAAACCGAGCGTGCGCTCGGCGAGCCGCGCCCGGAGGTGTTCTTTGAAACCCTGCGCGCCTGCGGCGCGCTGGCGGTGATTTTCCCGGAGATCGAGGCGCTCTACGGCGTGCCGCAGCCGCCTCGCTGGCACCCGGAAATCGACACCGGGGTGCACGTCATGCTGGCGGTGCGTCAGGCGGCGAAGCTCGGCGCCTCCGGCGCGGTGCGTTTCGCCGCGCTGACTCATGACCTCGGCAAGGCCCGCACGCCGCGCGAACGCTGGCCGAGTCATCACGGGCACGAGGAGGCGGGCGTGCCGCTGATCGAGGCCCTCAGTGCGCGCCTCAAGGTTCCGAACGTGCACCGCGAGCTGGCAGTGCTCACGGCCCGTCACCACACGCTGGTGCACCGCGCCGTTGAGCTGAAGCCCGCAACGCTCCTGACGCTGCTGGAAAACTGCGACGCCTTTCGCCGCCCGGAACGCTTTGCCGAGCTGCTGCTGGCGTGTGAAGCGGATGCGCGCGGCCGCACCGGGCGTGAAAACGAACCCTATCCGCAGGCCGCGTACCTGAAGGCGGCGCTGGCGGCCGCGGCCGCCGTGACGCTGCCGGAGGAGCAACGCCGCGGGCTCACCGGTCCTGCGATCGGTGAGCAGCTGCACCGGCGGCGCCTCGCCGCCGTCGGCGCCGTGAAGGACGGCCCGCGCGCGCCGCCGTAACGCGCTTGACCGCCCCGCCTCAGCGCAGGGTCCCCTGCATCACCAGCCCCAGCAGGATCGATCCGAGGGCGATGCGATACCAGGCGAAGATCGTGAAGCGGTGCGACTGCACGTAGCGCAGCAGCCATTTGACGGCGACGAAGGCCACGACGCCCGAGACCAGGAAACCGACGGCGAGCGCATGCCAGTCTTCCGCGGCGCCCTGGCCGCGCACCTTCAGCAACTCGTAGGCGGTGGCGGCGAACATGGTCGGGATGCCCACCAGGAAGGCGAACTCGGTCGCCGCCGGACGCAGCGTGAGACCTGCCAGCATCGCCGCGAAGATGGTCGCGGCGGAGCGCGAGGTGCCGGGAAACACCGCCGCGAGAATCTGGCAGGCGCCGACCCAGAACGCGACGTTCCAGCTGACCACGGAGCTCGCCGGCCTGCCGGCCACGTATTGCTCGATGATGAGGATCGCGATCCCGCCGATGAGCAGGGCGAGCGCGATGGGCAACACGCTCTCGGGCAGCTTCCAGCCCAGGCGGGTCGCGAGGAAGCCGCCCGCCGCCGTGATCAGGAAGGCCACGGTGAGCTTCGCCAGGTAATCGCGGTTGGCCGGCAGGTCGAAGCGCGTCAGCAGGTCCAGCAGCCGCCGCCAGTAGATCAGCGCCAGCGCCAGGATCGCGCCCGCCTGGATGGCGACGTTGAACAGCTCCGAGCGCCCCCCGAGCCAGCGCTCCGCGACCAGCAGATGCCCGGTGCTCGAGATGGGCAGAAATTCGCTGATGCCTTCGATGATGCCGAGAATGACGGTGTTGAGGGTGTCGGACACGTCGCCATCTTAACCGGCCCAAAGCGGCGGCGGGTGCGTCGTGCACTCACAGCAGGTGGCGCAGATCCTGCAGCGCAAAGCCGCTGAGCGGGGAGTCGTAGCCGCGCGTGAGCGCCATGAATTTGAACGCCTCGCCCATTTCCTCCGGCAGAACCAGGCGCCGTGCCTCCCCCGCAAGGCGCGCGCGCTGCGCGCTATCGCCGGCTTCGGCCACCAGGGCCTCCAGCCCCGCGGCCAGGAGAAAGCCCGCCTGGGTCGCAAAGCCGGCGAGCGTGAGATCCGCTGCGAGCGCGGCCTCCGCGATCCGCGTGAAATCGACCCAGGCCGTGATGTCCTGGACCCCGACGTTGATATACGGGTCAGCGTGCGCGCGCTGTTTGAAATGACAGCGCAGCGTGCCGCTCGCGCGCTCGCGGTGGTAGTAGTGCCGCCGTGGCAGTCCGTAGTCGCACAAGAGCAGCACGCCGCGCCCCAGGCACTCGCTCAAGGAAGCAATCCACGGCTCCACGCGCAGGCAGACTTCCGAGGCATACCCTTGCGGCAGCTCCCCCGGGAGCGAAGCGAGCAACGCCTCGCAGGCCCGGGCCAGCGCAGCATCAGCCGGGGCGCATTGTTCGCGGAAGGAGATCTCCTCGCCGCATGCCCCATTTCCGCCGACGGCGGCGGCGAGCGCGACGCCGAGCTCCCTGACGGCGCCGTCCCGCCAGGTGAAGCGCCGGCAGGGCAAGCAATCTGCCACCTCGTTGGCCAGCATGACGCCCTGCAGGGGAGTCTCGGGCAAACGCTCGAGCCACACCACGCGCTCGCGCAGCTGCGGCGGCAACTGCGCGAGGCGCGCACGCTGGCGGGCGGCGAGATCGGCGCTGACTTCGAGAATCGCGTAACGCTGCGGCAATACCCCCTGGGCGGCGAGCGCGGTGAGAACCGTTGCCGCCATGCGCCCGGTGCCGGCGCCGAGCTCGAGGATCTCGCCGCCGGTGACGGTGAGAATCTCCGCGCACTGGCGTGCCACGCAGCGGTTGAAGAGATCCGACACCTCGGGGGCGGTGACGAAGTCGCCCCCGACGCCGATCTTGACGCTGCCCGCGCTGTAGTAACCCAGGCCCGGCGCGTACAGGGCCAGCTCCATGAAGCGCTCGAAGGACAGCCAGCCGCCGGCGGCGGCGAGTTGTGCGCGGATAAGCGCGGCGAGCGAGCGGCTGTGGCGCCGCTCCTCGGGCGATAGCGGCGGAAGGATTGAGCGTGCGGCCGATGGAGTCATAATCGGGTCCCATGGCACCCGATACACCCGACCCGGCCGGCGAGGCACTGGCAGCGCGCGGCGCGCTCAGCGGCCAGGCGGCGCTCATTACCGGCGCGGCGCGGCGCGTGGGCGCCAGCATCGCGCGGACGCTGCACGCTGCGGGTGCGGATGTGGTGCTGCATTACCGCAGCTCCGCGGACGACGCGGCCGCCCTGATGAGCGAGCTGAACGACTTGCGCCCCGGCTCCGCCGCGCTCGCGGAATGCGACCTGCTGGAGGTCGCACAGCTGCCGGCGCTGGTGGCAGCCGCGACCGGCGCCTTCGGGGGCCTGGATATCCTGGTGAACAACGCCTCGACCTTCTACCCGACACCGCTCGGCGACATTGGCGAGATCGACTGGGACGATCTGGTGGGCACCAATCTCAAGGCGCCGCTGTTTCTCGCCCAGGCCGCGGCGCCCGCGTTGCACGAGCGGCGCGGACTCATTATCAATGTCGCGGACATTCACGGCCTCAAGCCCCTGCGCCGCTATCCGGTGTACAGCCTCGCCAAGGCGGGGCTCATCATGCTGACCAAATCGCTGGCGCGCGAGCTCGGACCGCATGTGCGCGTGAATGCGGTGGCGCCGGGGCCTGTCATGTGGCCGGAGGACGCCCCCGACAAGGCGCTGCAGGACAAAATCACCAGCCGCACGGCGCTGAAGCGTCCAGGCTCGGCCGAGGACGTGGCGCGCGCCTGCCTGTTCTTCGCCACCGGCGCCCCGTACGTCACGGGCCAGATTCTCGCGGTGGATGGCGGCCGCAGCATCGGTTGGTGACCTAAGGCGCCAGCGGCTCGAGCGGGTGACCTGCCTGATCGAAGCGCCCCCACAGCTCGGCGATGGTGAGATGCGCGCTCGGGTGCACCACCTGCGGCGCCAGCGCGGCGAGCGGGCCCAGCATGTAGGCGCGCTTCAGCAGATCCGGCCGCGGCAGCTTCAGTCCCGGCTCATCGCAGACCAGATCGCCGTACAGCAGCACGTCCAGGTCCATCGAGCGCGGCGCCCAGCGCGGCGCCGCATGCGGTCGCCCGCAGCGCGTCTCGATCGCCTGCAGCTGCGTGAGCACCTGGCGCACCGGCAGCGCGGTGTTGAACCCGGCCACGAGATTGATGAAGTCATCGCCCTCGAACCCCACGGCGCGGTTGCGGTACCAGGGCGAGAAGCGTGCACCGGGAAACTCGCGGGCGAGTTCGGCCACCGCCCGGGCGAGAGCGCGTTCGGGCGCTATATTGCTGCCGGCGGCGACATAGACTTCGGGCACCGTGTCAGGTCCGGCCGGCGGGGGTGGCGCCGGGCGCAAGGTCGGCGCGCGCACGCTCGATCACCACGCCGACGTCACGCGAGTTACGGATGGCGCCGGGCTTGTTGAGCGCGATGCGCACCCAGGCGACCGCGAACTCCTCGAGAATGAGCAGCGCCACGCGGTGCGCGAGGGTCTCGACGAGTCTGAATTCGGACGCTGCGATGAACGCCAGCACCCGCTTCGCCACCTTCTTGTAGTCGAGCGTGTCGCTGACCTCGTCGCTGATCGCCGCGCGCCGGCAGTCCACCGGCAGCTCGATGTCGAGGACCACGGTCTGCTTGACGCGGCGCTCCCAGTCGATAAAGCCGATGATGCACTCGGTGGTCAATCCGTGCAGGAAGATCCGGTCATCGGTGTGGCGGCTGTCACTCATGTCGGCATCCGACCTGCAATGGTGAGGGTTATAGCGGGAGCGCAGGCAGCGATTCGAGCGGCCAGCGGGCGCGTGCCTGGATAGCGAGACTGTCGTGCTCGCCGGCCTGCAGACGCGCCAACCCGGCCACCGCAATCATCGCCGCGTTGTCGGTGCAGAACTCGATGCGCGGATAGTACACGCGGGCGCCGCGGCTGCCTGCGGCCGCGGTGAGCCGCTCGCGCAAGGAGCGATTGGCGCTCACGCCGCCGGACACCACCAGCACGGTGAGCCCGGTGTACTCCAGTGCCCGCAGCGCCTTGGCGGTGAGGGTCTCGACGATCGCCTCCTGCACGCCGCGCGCGACGTCCGCCCGCAGTGTCTCGGTGAGCGAGCGGCCGCGCACCGCATGCAGCACCGCGGTCTTGAGGCCCGAGAAGCTGAACTCGAGCCCGGCCCGGTCGAGCATCGGCCGCGGGAAGCTGAAGGCGCCGGGCGTACCGTGCTCGGCCAGCTGCGCGAGTTGCGGCCCGCCGGGATACGGCAACCCCAGCAGCTTCGCGGTCTTGTCGAAAGCCTCGCCGGCCGCATCGTCGCGGCTGGTGCCCAACACGCGGTAGCGTCCCACCCCGGACACCTCGATCAGCAGCGTATGCCCGCCGGACACCAGCAGCGCCAGGTGCGGGAACGGGGGCGGATCCGCTTCCAGCAGCGGCGCCAGCAGATGTCCTTCCAGGTGGTGCACGCCGATGGCCGGCACACCCCACGCGTAGGCAAGACTGCGCGCCAGCGAGGCGCCGGTGAGCAGCGCCCCGATGAGGCCCGGACCGGCGGTGTAGGCCACCCCGTGGATGTCGCGGGGCTGGCTCCCCGCCCGCGCGAGCGCGCCACGCACCAGCGGCAGCAGGCGCCGGACGTGGTCGCGCGAGGCCAGCTCGGGCACCACGCCGCCGTAGGCGCGATGCAGCTCCACCTGGCTGAAGAGCTCGTGCGCGAGCAGCCCTGAGCGCGCATCGAGCACGGCGGCGGCGCTTTCATCGCAGGAGGACTCGAGGGCGAGGACACGCATTGCGAAAAATTGTAGTTCATGCGCGCAGCGCACGGCGGACCGTGGCGCACCGCGCGGGCCAACAGGTACGGTTTTTGCCTTTGCCCCCTCGCTCCTTTAGAATCCCCCGCCCCTCGAGGCGGCCTCCTGAGCTTCCCGGGGCGGCCCGGTCAGGCGAGATTCCCCCTCCCGATCAATGATTTGAGGTTTCGATGCCGAGCGTTCGTGTCCGTGAGAATGAGTACTTCGATGCCGCCTTGCGTCGTTTCAAACGCGCCTGCGAGAAGGCCGGCATTCTCACCGAACTGCGCCGGCGCGAGTTCTACGAAAAGCCCACGCAGGAACGCAAGCGCAAGAAGGCCGCCGCCATCAAGCGCCACATGAAGCGCGTGTCCCGCGACGGCATGCGCAGCCCCCGCTAGAGCGGGCGCATCGCCATGGTGCTCAGGGAACGCATCACCGAGGACATGAAGAGCGCGATGCGGGCCGGCGACAAAGAGCGGCTCGCGGCGATCCGGCTGGCGTTGGCCGCGATCAAGCAGCGCGAAGTCGATGAGCGCATCACGCTCGACGACGGCCAGGTGCTCGCGGTCCTCGACAAGATGATCAAGCAGCGTCGCGAGGCCATCACCCAGTTTGAAAGCGGCGGACGCGCCGACCTGGTGGCCAGGGAAACCGCCGAGATCACCGTGCTGCAGGGGTACCTGCCCGCGCAGATGAGCGAGGCGGAGATCGATGCGCTGATTGCTGAGGCGATCGCCGCGACCGGTGCGGCCTCGATCAAGGACATGGGCAAGGTCATGGCGGTCGTGAAACCCAAGGCCCAGGGGCGCGCCGACATGGGTGCGGTGAGCGCGCGGATCAAGCAGAAACTGGGCTGATTTTCTTCGTGGCGCGGCCATACGTTTGGGACGCATCCCCCAGAACTTCATCGACGAGCTGATCGCCCGCGCCGACATCGTGGAGGTGATCGGCGCACGCGTGCAGCTGAAGAAGGCCGGTCGCGAGTACAAGGCCTGCTGCCCGTTCCACAACGAGAAGACCCCCTCCTTCTGGGTGAGCCCCGACAAGCAGTTCTATCACTGCTTCGGCTGCGGCAAGCACGGCACGGTGCTCGGCTTCCTCATGGATCACGACCACATGGCGTTTCCGGAGGCCGTCGAGGAGCTCGCCACGCGACTGGGCCTGGAAGTCCCGCACGAGGGCGGCGTCGACAGCAGCGCGCGGCGCGCCGATGAGCCGCTGTTCGAACTGATGGCACGGGTCGCGGGCTTCTACGCGCAGGGCCTGGCGCGCGATGCGCGCGCCGGCGATTACCTCGCGCAACGTGGACTGGCTCCCGAAACAATCGCGCGCTTCGGTCTTGGCTACGCGGCGAACTCGTGGAACGAGGTGCTGCGGCGCTTCGGCGCCGCCGACGCCGACCGCCAGCGCCTCGCCGACGCCGGCCTGATCGTCGAGCGTGAGCGCGGCCAGCTGCGCGACGGCGAGCGTCACTACGACCGCTTCCGTGACCGCATCATGTTTCCCATCCGCGATGCCCGTGGCCGCGTGATCGCCTTCGGCGGGCGCATCATCGACGCGGGGGAGCCGAAATACCTCAACTCGCCCGAGACGGTGCTGTTTCACAAGGGTCGCGAGCTGTACGGTATCTACGAAACACGGCGCGCGCGTCCCAACCTCTCGCGCCTGGTCGTAGTCGAAGGCTACATGGATGTCGTGCGGCTGCATCAGGCGGGAATCGACTACGCGCTGGCCACGCTCGGAACCGCGACCACGCCCGAGCACTTCCGGCGCATCTTTCGCCTCGTGCCCGCGGTGGTGTTCGCCTTCGACGGCGATCGCGCCGGGCGTGCGGCGGCGTGGCGCGCGCTGCAGCAGGCGCTGCCGGAAGCGCGCGAAGGACGCGAGATCCGCTTCCTGTTCCTGCCGGAGGGTCACGATCCCGACACGCTGGTAGGCGCGGAAGGTCGCGAAGCGTTCGAGCAGCGTCTGCAGGGCGCCGTGCCGCTGTCGGAGTACCTGGTGCGGGAGTTGTCGGAGCAGAGCGAGCTGGCACACGCGGACGGGCGCGCGCGCTTTGCGGAAAGTGCCCGGCCACTGTTTGCGAAGGTCCCGGAAGGTGTCTACCGCGAGTTGCTGCTCGAGCGGCTCGCGCAAGTCGTGGGCCTGCCTCCACAGCGCCTGCAGGAGCTGTGGAGCGCCGGGGGCAACCTCCCTGCCGGCACAGCGCCGGCGCCCGCCCGGCGCAGGCCCACGCCTGCCAGGGGAGCCGGACGCGGCAGTCTGGTGCGGCAGGCGATCGTGAGGCTGCTGCACTACCCGGCCATCGCGGGTGAAGTGAGCCTCGCGGAGCGCGCCGGACTCGATGTGAGCGAGGAACCGGGCATCGACCTGCTGCGTGAGCTGCTCGACAACCTGCGCGAGCAGCCGGCTGAGATCCCTGCCCAGGTCATCGAGCGCTGGAGCGGCCGCCCGGGGGGCGAGGCGCTGCAGAAACTCCTCGAGCGCGAGGAAGTCATTACAGATGCCCTTGCTGCCGCGGGCGAGCTTCGTGGCGCGCTCGCGAAACTCGCGGATCAGGCGGCCGGACGGCGCCTGGAGGCGCTCGAGACCAAGAGCCGCGCGGGAAATCTGGCGCAGCATGAACTTGAGGAATTTCAAAGGCTTATACTAAAACTGGGCCACCGCGATGCGCACGAAGGCTAGTTTTGCATTTGGTGATTTCGTCGTTGTCAAATAATATTACGCGCTTTGCCTTGGCACCCCTTGAGCCGCCACCTCCTGGACAGCACATAGGGTAAATCCCGGCCCGGCGCACCCCGACAACCCCGACACATGACACGCAAGCACAAGCCACACACAGCACACAAGAAGCGTCCCTCCGCTCAATCAGGCAAGCCGGTGAAATCGCCCGCCTCCGACAAGGCGGTCGCCGCCATCGCGAGCCCGCGCGAGAAGGACCGCAGAGGCGCCGCGGGCGCGAAGAAGGCTGCGGGCGGCGCGCGGCCGGCGCTCGCACACGCGAAGGCCAACGACAGCGCGCGCCCCGCCGATGCCCGCGCCTCCGGCGGCAAGGCGGCGGCCGACAAGCGCCCGCTCGGCATCGAGCGACGCGTTCCGGCCATGCCGGAAGACCGGCAGTCGCAGCTCAAGCTCCTGATCGCGCGCGGCAAGGAGCAGGGCTACCTGACCTACGCCCAGGTCAACGATCACCTGCCTTCGGAAATCGTCGATCCGGAGCAGATCGAAGACATCGTCAACACCATTAACGACATGGGCATCCCGGTGTACGAGAAGGCACCGGACACCGAGTCGCTGCTCGCCACCGAGCCTTCCGCCCCGGCGGACGAGGAAGCCATCGAGGAAGCGGCGGCCGCACTCGCCGCGCTCGACGCCGAGCTCGGCCGCACCACCGACCCGGTGCGCATGTACATGCGCGAGATGGGGACCGTGGAGCTGCTCACGCGCGAGGGCGAGATCCGCATCGCCAAGCGCATCGAGGAGGGTCTGGATGCGGTGCGCAGCGCGCTCGCCCTGTACCCGCCCACTTACGACTTCCTGCTGCGGGCCTACGAGCCGGTGAAGGTCGGCCAGGCGCGCCTGGTGGACGTGATCGTCGGCTTCATCGATCCGAACGCGCCGGACGTCATCGCACAGCCACAGAACCCCACCAAGGTCGAGGTGATCGCGCCGGAAGAAAAGGCCGACGAGGAAGAGGAAAGCGAGGAGGGCGACAGCGAAGAGGAAGCCGTAGACACCGGCCCGGATCCGGCGGAGGCCGCGGCGCGCTTCGCTTCGATCGCGAAAATTCACACCCACGTGCTCGGCTCCATCGCCAAGCTCGGTGCGCGCGATCCCAAGACGCTGCGCCAGCGCAAGCGCCTGGCGGACGAGTTCATGGAGCTGCGCCTGTCGCCGCGCATGTTCGATGCGCTGATTCTCAATCTGCGCACGCACGTGGCGGAGGTTCGCCAGCTCGAGAAGGAGATCATGATCATCGCGGTGCGCGACGCCGGCATGCCGCGCAAGGACTTCATCGCCTCGTTCCCGAAGAACGAGACCAACTCGCGCTGGCTGGCGCGGCACATCAAGGGCGGCAAGAAATACTCCGCGCCGCTTGCCCGCTTCAAGGACGAGATCGAGCGGCGGCAGAGGAAACTCGAGCAGCTCGAAGGCGTCTATCACCTCACGATCAACGACGTCAAGGAAGTCAACCGCGACGTGTCGATCGGCGAGGCCAAGGCACGCCGCGCCAAGAAGGAAATGGTCGAGGCCAACCTGCGCCTGGTCATTTCCATCGCCAAGAAATATACCAACCGCGGCCTGCAGTTCCTGGACCTCATCCAGGAAGGCAACATCGGCCTGATGAAGGCGGTGGACAAGTTCGAGTACCGCCGCGGCTACAAGTTCAGCACCTACGCGACCTGGTGGATCCGCCAGGCGATCACGCGCTCGATCGCGGACCAGGCGCGTACCATCCGCATCCCGGTGCACATGATCGAGACCATCAACAAGCTGAACCGCATTTCGCGCCAGATGCTGCAGGAAATGGGCCGTGAGCCCACGCCCGAGGAGCTGGCGGTGCGCATGGAGATGCCCGAGGACAAGGTGCGCAAGGTTCTCAAGATCGCCAAGGAGCCGATCTCCATGGAGACGCCCATCGGCGACGATGAGGACTCGCACCTGGGCGACTTCATCGAGGACACCTCGGTGGCCTCACCCATCGATCAGGCCACGATGGAGTCGCTGCGCGAGACCACCCACTCGGTGCTGGCACAGCTCACGCCGCGCGAGGCGAAGGTGCTGCGCATGCGCTTCGGCATCGACATGAACACCGACCACACTCTCGAGGAAGTCGGCAAGCAGTTCGACGTCACGCGCGAACGCATCCGTCAGATCGAGGCCAAGGCGCTGCGCAAGCTCCGCCACCCGAGCCGCAGCGAGCAGCTGCGCAGCTTCCTGATGGATGACTGAGGCGACGGCCCCCAACGGCTTGCCTCGCGGGCGAAAGCCACGCCTTTCGCCCGCCGCCGAACTGTGCGCTTCAGGTGTGTCCGCTGAAAGCGCCGCACGTTGAACCGGCCTGCTTTTCGCGGGGAAAAGCCACGCCTTTTCCCCGCGTGATCGAAAGGGCCGGTGGGCTGGCTGCCGAAACGGCCGCAGGCCGTTTCGGCCAATCTAACTAAATGCCGGCCTTGCCGAGGGCGTCGATGAGCTGCCGCAGCAGTTCGGCGAGCCCCGGGTGCCCGGCCTCGAACCGCACCGCCAGGGATTCCAGTCGCGGAGCATGGGTCGCTGCCGGAGCCAGGGTCGCCGGGCGCGCCGCCGTCTGCGCGCCGGGTGCGAGCGCCCGCTCGATGTCGCGCATCACCGTGCCGAGCAGCTGGCGCAACTCGCGGTCGACCGAACCGCTCGCGCTCAGGCGCTCGTGCACGCGGGCGAGCAGCTCCCGCAAGCTCTCCTGAGTCATCGCTTCCCGGTCCCTAACTCCCCTGACCGACGGAGGCGTTGAGAGCCGTTGACAGGGCGGCATCCCCGCTGACGAGGTCCTTCCAGGTGAGCTCACGTCCCAGGCGCTTGCCCTTCTCGGTGAGCTTCAGACCCTCTGGCGAGAGCGTGACCATAAAGGGCTTGCCCTCCACGTCGATCTCGCGCTTCAGCTGTTTGTTGAGTTTGGTAGCCATTGCGTCCTCTCACGTGCAAAGCCTGCACGCTGCCGATGGTAACAGTAAACGGCCGTCATCCACCGGCCGCTCGCGATTCGAATGTCGGTGCGGGTTATTTCTTCAGCCCCTCGGCCTTGACAGCCTCGATGACATGCGGCCGCGCAGCCACGCGCTCGACGAAGCGCTTGAGCTGCGGCCACTTGCCGATGTCGAGGTTGACATGCTGGCCCCAGCTGAGCACGGTGAACAGGTAGCCGTCGGCGACGGTGAACTGCTCGCCCATCAGGAAGCTCTTCGATCCCAGCACACGCTCCAGGTAGTCAAAGCGGGTCGCCAGGTTCTTGCGCGCGTATTGCTTGGTGTCCTCCGGCGCATCCTCGCGGAACAACGGGCTGAACCCCTTGTGCACTTCCGAGTTGATGAAGCTCAGCCATTCCATCAGACGGTAGCGCTCCATGGTGCCTGCGGCCGGCGCGAGCTTGGCCGCGGGATTGCGGTCGGCGATGTACTGCAACACGGCGACGTTTTCCGTCAACACCTCGCCGTTGTCGAGTGTGAGCGCCGGCACGTAACCCTTGGGGTTCACCTCGTTGAAATCCAGGCCGTCGGCGGCCTTCTTGGTGCGCCGATCTACCTTGACCAGCTCGAACTTCAGTCCCGCCTCGCGCAGGGCGATGTTCGACGCCAGCGAACAGGCAGCCGACAAATAGTAGAGCTTCATCTCGATTCTCCTTACCCGGGCAACACAGCAGCCGGCAGTTCCCGGCGTATCCGTCGCGGGAGGGCCATGCTAACGTTGCGTACAGCGATGGCAAGAGGGTCATGCCATGAAGTCGCTTTTCATGACGGCCGCGGTCGTTACGGCTGCGATCGCGCTCGGCGGTTGCCCGGGCAAGCGGCAGAAGCCGGTACCCGGCCCGCAGTCCGCCCCCGCTCAGAGCGCCCCGACCACCCGCAGCGAGCGCGATGACGACACCCGGCGCAGCGCCGCGACCGGCGGCCACGGCGTCAGTGAAATTTCATGGTTCCAGGGGACCCTCGAAGAGGCTTTCTCGCGAAGAACCTGCCACGAGCGCCCGTCGCTGTTTCACTACTGAGCACCCGGGCGCTGCTACAATCGCGGCGGTTGGGCCTGTAGCACAGCGGTTAGTGCAGGGGACTCATCGACAAGGTGCCTTCGCGCGGAAACGCGCGAAGTGGACGGGATGAATTCAGGGAAACCTTCGGGATGTGATCCCATGGCAATCCTGAGCCGAGCCGCCGGTACACCGGCGGAAGGTGCAGAGACTACCTGAGGGCTCGAGCGCCCTTGATAACAGGCTTACGAGCATCCCGCACCCACACGCACGGTTCGTGCACGGGTGAAGAGATAGTCCACTCCCGGCGGAAACGCCGGGGCCAAGTGAATCCCTTGGTCGTAGGTTCGAATCCTACCGGGCCCATTTCGCTCATCTCCGTATGCTCCGGGAGCTTTGATGCATTGCAGCCTCGCGCAACAACTCGGCGCCGCGCTGGAAATCAAGATCGTCGATGGCGTCACGAAGACGATCGAAGCGCGCCACACTCAGTGTTTCGCTCAACGATCGGGACAGCAAACCGAATTTATCGACCGCCGCAAGATTCTGACTTTCAAGCAGCCCGCACAGTTCATCGATGTCTGCGCTGCCGGTGTTCGGGGGACTCGCTGCTTTGGCGCCGGTATCTGCGTCCGGTTCCGGTTGCCCTGCCAACAAGACCTCTGCCTCTTCGCGCAAGGTGGTGAGCGCCGACGACAGTTGCCTGAGTATTCCCTCCACGATGTCGACCGGTCGACACTCCTGGAGTGCTTCCTCAGCCGCGCCCGCGAGCAGCATGACTTTGGTCGCGCCGATCATTCCCGCGCTGCCCTTTAGCCTGTGTGTGCGCTCCTGGAGCTGGCTCCGGATGGTCTGATCATCGGGCGAAACGGAGATCGGCAACGCAAGGTCCGCATAGTCCCGCAGCATGCGAGCCAGCAGTGATTTGAACAGCGACCGGTCACCTCCAAACATCTGCTTGACGACACCGGCATCGATGGAAGCCATGAGCGGCCCGTCAACGGCGTGACGGGCGGGTTGCGTGTCGAGGACGACAATCGGTATGGGCTCGCCTCGTGCCTGTTCGACGAGGCGCCGCACCTTGCGGATAAGTGCCTCGGGATCAAACGGCTTGCTGACGAATTCGTTCATGCCCGCCTCGAGCGAGCGTTGCCGCTCACCAACCAGTGCGCCTGCCGTCAGAGCCACGATGGGCAGCGTCTGCAGTTGCAGTTCGCCCCGGATGCGCCGCGTCGCTTCGTTGCCATCGAGGACCGGCATCTGTACATCCATGAGCACGACATCGAGCTGCTCGTGATGCGCGCGCACATAGGCCAGGGCCGCCCCGCCGTCAGTGCAGCTGGTGACGGTTGCACCCTGCTTTTCCAAAATGCCGCGCGCGACCTGCAGATTGATGTCGCTGTCATCGACCACCAGCACGCGCACGCCAGCAAGCCATTGTGCATGCAACAGATCAAAATTGATCGATTGGAATATCCGTTCATGACCGTCATGCCGCCTCGAGACTGCGGCATTGACCGCATTGAACAGCGCCGAACTCGCTAACGGCCGCACCAGCAGAACGTCTGTGGTCCGCTTGAGCGGTTCGTGCGGTGCAACATCGGCGACCACGATAACCGGCGGTAACTCGCCCTGGGTGCATTCCTTCTCGAGTCGTGCGATCAGCTGACGTGCAGGTGTATCGAGCACGCGCAGATTGAGGATGAGCACATCCGGCCATGTGTCCGGCTGGGTGTTGGTCATGACTTCGAGCAGTTGTTCGCCGGTTTCGGCCAGTTGCGGGCTCCAGCCAAGCGCACGCACCATGGCGCCGGGGCCCGCCAGCGCATCACCGTTGTAGTCGGCGATGAGGATTCGCAAGCCACGCGCTCCATCTGCGCCGAGCGTGTCATCGGTGCTGTGCGCGATTCGCAGGGGTACCTCGATCCAGAAAGTGCTGCCCACTCCTACGGTGCTGATGACGCCGATCTCACCGCCCATCAATTCAACAAATCGGCGCGCGATAGACAGGCCCAGCCCGGTACCGCCAAAGCGACGGGTCGTGGACGCATCGGCTTGAGTGAATGGCGTGAACAGACTCTCGAGCGCGGCGGGCTCGATGCCTATGCCGGTATCCTGCACCGTGCAGCTCAGACGGATTCGATCGGAACTTTTCTCCGTGCAGAATACCTTCAGCTCCACGTGGCCGGCTGCGGTGAACTTGATCGAATTGCCCAGCAGGTTGGTGAGAATCTGGCGCAGGCGCGACGCATCGCCGTTGACCATGCGCGGCAAGGCGGGCGCAGACTGAACGATCAACTCGATCCCCTTTGCCACCGCCTGCGGGGTCAGCATCTGGCTGAGGTCCCGAACCAGCTGCTGCAAATCGAAGGGTTCGTCCTCGAGCGACATCTCGCCCGCCTCGATCTTTGACAGATCCAGCACATTGTTGATGACGCCCAGCAGGGCCCGGCCCCCAAACTGGATCTTGGTCAGAAGCTGGCGTTGGTCTTCACTCAGCGTGGTGTGTTCGAGCAGATAACCCAGTCCGATGACGGCATTCAAAGGGGTGCGGATTTCGTGGCTCATGTTGGCCAGGAACTCGCTCTTCGCTCTGTTGGCCTGCTCAGCCCTTTGCGTCGCCTCACGCAGCGATCGCTCGTATTGCTTACGCTCCGTGATTTCACGCACTGCAGCGAACACGCCCTGCAGTCTCCTGTCGCGATCGTAGAAGGTAGTCGCGTTGTAGGACACGACGGTCTCCTTGCCGTCCCGGTCGCGTGCGGTCAGCTCGTAGTCGATAACCTTCCTTTTGCTCAGTGCCAGTGTGATACCCGCTTCGGCACGCTGGGGGTCGGTGAAGAACGTTTTGAAGGGCGCGCCGATCAACTCGTCGCGCGTGCAGCCGGTAAGCTCCTCCATTTGCTTGTTGACGTCAGTAATGATGCCGGGCGCATCGGTGGTCATCAATGCGTCGATGTTTGATTCGAACAGAGACCGGGTGTAGAACTGCTGGTCGCGAAGGCGTTGCGCCAGCTGCGTCTGCTCCGCCTCGATCTGCTTGCGAGCGGTGTTATCGGTACCGATCAGCAGGTAGCCGATGATCGCACCTTCCGCATCGCGTAGTGCGGTAACCGACACGACGGCGGGGAAGCGGC
>Ga0209626_1000021_pt1 | contig 54667 bp, 48 predicted proteins | sample JacPinW_OM1H0_M2_FD_187962 | JGI IMG/M metagenome (GOLD analysis project Ga0209626, IMG submission 187962) | Forest soil microbial communities from Algoma, Ontario, Canada - Jack Pine, Ontario site 1_JW_OM1H0_M2 (SPAdes) (version 2) | ecosystem: Environmental > Terrestrial > Soil > Boreal... | reverse complement strand
GCGGACGCACACCGGGACAACGTTGCGATTCTGACCATGGATGTGACGGACCTCTCCACGATCAAGGCGGCAGCGGCGCAGCTCAATGCAGCGGCGCAGCTCAATGAGGAAGCGATCGACGTTCTGATGAACAGCGCCGGCATTACCGGGAAGTCGCGCGACACCGCCGGAAGCATCGACTACACCGCCTGGGCGAAGATACTCGATGTCAATACCCTGGGCGCAATGCGCGTGACGGAGGCCTTTTCCAACGCGGTCGCGCGCAGCGATCGCAAACTCGTCGTCACCATTACGAGCGGCATGGGCTCGCTGGCCGACAACACCTCGGGCGGGTCCATTGCCTATCGAAGCTCCAAAGCCGCCGTAAACATGGTGATGCGAACTCTGGCCATCGATCTGGCCCCTCGTGGGATCAGTTGCGTGCTGGTGAATCCCGGGTGGGTGCGCACCGATATGGGAGGCGTGCACGCGCCACTTGCCCCGGCCGAGAGCGTGACGGCGGTCAGGCGCCTGATCGAGACTCTGGGTGCGGCGCAGTCGGGCAAGTTTTTCAACTACGACGGTCGCGAATACGCCTGGTAGGCATGAGGATCGCGACCGCGGCGTTCCATGCGGGCGCCGGCCAGTCAGGGCATCCGCGCCCCGCGCGCCGCGACCAGGATCCGGTACCACTCCTCACGCGTCAGGTGCACCGAATAGGCGCTGTGTGCCTCGCGGATCCGTGCCGGATTCTGGCTGCCGATGAGGGGAATCGGTCGTGCGGGGTGAGCCATGATCCAGGCGTAGGCCACCGCCGTGCGCGGCGTGCCCGCCCGCCCCGCCACCGCATCGAGGGCAGCGATCACCGCATCCGCGCGCGCGCTGTCGGAAGACTCCCCCGCCCGCGCCGCAAGCCGACCCTGGCCGAGCGGCGACCACGCGAGCACCGCCAGGCCACGCCGCATGGCCCCGTCCAGAGTGGCATCCGCGAGCGGCTCGATCGCAAGGGGTGAGAACTCGTTCTGCACTGCGGCGAGATCGAACGGCAGGTGAGCGCACAGCGCATCGACCTGGGCGGCCGTGTAGTTCGACACACCGGCCGCGCGGATCTTCCCGGCGCGGCGCAACCGCTCGAAAGCTTCTGCAACCTCGGCAGGGTGAGCGAGCAGATCCGGCCGGTGAATCAGCAACAGATCGATCCGCTCCACCCCGAGACGCCCGAGGGAAGCATCGCAGGCATCGAGGAGGTAGCGCGTCGATGAGTTGTAGGGCGCCGGCGGCACAATGCCTGCCTTGGTCGCCAACACCATGCGATCGCGCAACTGCGGCGCCTCGCGCAGCACCTCGCCGAGCAGCGACTCGGCATCGCCGAAGCCTCTGCCTCTGCCATACCCGTAGATGTCCGCGGTATCGAACAGCGTGCAGCCGATCTCGAGAGCGGCCTCTACCCGGCTGCGCGCGCTGGCCCGATCAGCGCCGGCAAAGCGCCACATTCCCCACCCCATGGGCGCGACCTCGAGGCCACTCCTGCCGAGCGGTATGCGTGTTTCTTCTGAAGGGCCCAGACTCATGCAGGTGAACTCTAACCCAATGCCCGGGAACGGCGCCTCAGGCGCTCCTGCGAAGCGGCGCGCGCTGGCATCCCTTCGCGGCCTGCCGCGCTCTCCGCTGGCGTCCTATGCGCGCCGCGCGCTCGATGCCGCGCGCGCAGCCGCACCACCGATCGACAGTCTACGATCCCGCAGGCGGCGCCTGCGGATCAGGGAGTTCCTCGGCAATCATCTCCTCGCATGGATCGCGAGCTACCTGCGCAACAGGTTCGGGCCGCGCCACGCCTTTCCGGACTATCGCCGCACCCCGGCCGACCAGGGCATCTATCCCCTGGAGAGCGACGGCGGCAGCGTCCGCGTCTCGATCGCCGGTGACTGGGCGAGCGGCACCGATGAGGCGGCTGCCGTGGCGGCCGCCATTGCCGCCTGGGATCCGCATTTTACGATTCACCTGGGAGACGTGTACTACGTCGGGGATGAAGCCGAGGTGCGCGCGACCTTCCTTGGAGAGCGCACCTCCTTCTACCAGCCGACGCAGTGGCCGCGCGGATCCGTGGGAACGTTCGCGCTCAACGGCAATCACGAGATGTATGCGCGCGGCATGGCTTACTTCGACGTGTTATTGCCGCGGCTCGGACTCGCCTCCGGTGCGCCTCAGCGCGCGAGCTTCTTCTGCCTCGAGAATCAGCACTGGCGGATCATCGCTCTCGACACCGGATACAACTCGGTCCGCTGGCCGCTGCTCGAAGAATTGCCATTCGCGCCCTTTGCTCCGGCCAACGACCTGTCGGGGGTGCAGATCAAGTGGCTGGCGGAGACTCTCGAGACGAATCACGGCAACCGTGCGCTCGTCATCCTCAGCCACCACCCGCCCTACTCGCGTTTCGAGCGCGGCTACATCAGGCCCGCGCGCCAGCTCAGCCGTCTGCTGCGGGGGCCGGTGCTGTGGTTCTGGGGTCACGAGCATCGTCTGGCCGTATACAACCGCTACAGCCGCGACGGCGGGATCGAGGCCTACGGCCGCAGTGTCGGACACGGCGGCATGCCGGTCGAGCTGCACCCGCAGGTCTCGGATGATCGATATTCGCTGGCATTCACCGACGCGCGCCGCTACCCGAACCAGGAACATATTGAGATCGGCTACAACGGCTACGCCAATCTCACCTTTACGGGCGACTCGCTCGAGGTCGTCTACCGCGATCTGCGTGGCGATGCGGTCTTGCGTGAGGGCTGGAAGGCCGCGGCGGGTGCGCTGACGCAGATCAGCGCGCCTTAGAAGGCAGCGGTACTCCTCAGCCGCGATCGAGCAACATCACTTCGACGACGCTGCCGCTCACGGCTGCCTTGGCACCGGCGGGGCGGCGAATCAGCGCGTTGGCCGCGGCAAAGACCGACACCAGGGAGGTGTCCTGATTGTCAAACGGGCGCGCCCACATTCGCGCCTCTGCGTCGGTTCGCGCCATGGCGCGCAGGTAACACTCGTTCGCGCCACTGTCACCGACCTCCCCCTCCAGCCGCGCCGCGACACTGGCAGCCGCCTCGGGCTCGCGCGCCAGCAGCGCACCCACCAGCGGACGCAGGAACAGGTGCGCACACACCATGGCCGCCGCGGGATTACCCGCGAGCCCCAGTACCGGCTTGCCGCCGATGGTGCCGAACCAGGTGGGCTTGCCCGGCCGGATGGCGATGCGCTGCACGGCGATGGCCAGACCCAGGCCGGCGAGCGAGGGCTTGACGACGTCGTACGCTCCCACCGAGGCGCCGCCGATGATCACCACCAGGTCCGCCTCGCCGAGGGTGTGTTCGATGGCCGCGGCGATCGCCGCCGTCTCGTCGGGCCGCGCGGCGATCCGAATCGGTTTGCCGCCCCAGTCTTCGATCATTGCGCCGAGTCCGAAACTCACCGAGTCAAAAATCTGCTCGGGAGCGGCGCGCGCGCCGGGTGGCACGATCTCGTTACCGGTGGCCAGCACTGCGACCCGTGGCTGGCGTGTGACGCTCACCGAGGCGATGCCGGCCGCGGCGATGAGCGCGACGTGACGGGCGTGCAGCCGGGTGCCGCCTTGCACCAACAGGTCACCCGCCTTGAAGTCGATGCCCGCTGCGCGGATGTTGGTGCGCAGCGGCGCCGGCATGTCCAGCCACACGGTCTCGCCCTCGCGTCTGGCGCGCTCCTGGGGCACGACCACCTCCACGCCCTCCGGAACCGGCGCGCCGGTGAAGATGCGCACCGCAGCGGAGGTGCCGAGAGGGCCGCCGGCGTACCCCCTGCCGGCCAGCGCTTCTCCCAGCACGGTGAATCGGCCCAGCGCGAGATCGGCCGCCCGCACACCGTAACCATCCATGGCCGAGGAGCGAAATGGCGGTTGCGCCCGCGCCGCCTGCAGCGTGGCAGCCAGCGTGCGCCCGGCTGCCGCTTCGGTGCCAATCAGCTCCTGCGCGAGTGGCGCTACGGCGGCCAGCATCCTGGCGCGTGCGACCTCAACCGTGTCCCCGCCAGAGGCCGGGTCAGCTCGATCTGCAGGCATCGCGTGAGATCCGCGCGGCTTAAGTTTCCTGAAAGCGAGGGATGACTTCCACGATCGAACACGGCCGGTGCCGGCTGTCGAGCTGCGGGCAAATCAACCTGTCCCAGCCGTCGCGGCAAGCGCCATTGGATCCGGGCAGTGCGTAGATCACGGTACCGCCGGCAACACCTGCGCAAGCCCGGGACTGCATGGTGGAGACCCCGACCGTCTCGTAGGAGACGAGATGCCACAGCACGGCGAATCCTTCGAGCTCCTTGTCGAACAGCTCCCGCACCGCTTCGGGTGTCACGTCGCGCCCGGTCAGGCCGGTGCCACCGGTGCTGATGACCACGTCCACGTCGCGATCGTCGATCCAGCTGCGCACCTGTTGTTGAATGTCAAGCTTGCTGTCGCGCACCAGCGCGCGCGCCGCCAGGCGATGGCCGGCGGCGACGATGCGCTCGGCGAGCAGATCGCCGGAGGTATCCGTGGCCGCGTCGCGCGAATCGGAAATCGTGAGCACCGCGATGCCCAGCGGGCTGAAAGCGCGCGCGGGATCAATGCGGCCGCCGGGCACAGCTAAGCTCTCCGGCACTCGTCGCACAGGTTCCAGGGTTTCACGGACGGTAAGCTTACTCGCTACGCACCCTGTCGGGTGAGCGCAACCGTGCGGGCCAGCAGCTGCGTGAGGCCATACACCAGGTCGATATGCGGGGTGGGCGTGCGTGTGAGACGGCCCAGCTCCACGACCGATCCGACCAGCGCTTCGAGCTCCGGCAGGCGCCCCGCCTCGACATCCTGCAGCATTGAAGTCTTGTGGTGGCCGACTCTCTCGGCGCCGGCGATACGCTTCTCCAGGCTGACGCGAAACACGATGCCGAGTTTGTGCGCGATGCTCTGCGCCTCGGTCATCATCGCCGCCGCCAGTGCGCGCGTGGCTGGAAACTGGCAAATGTCGGCCAGCGTCGATCGGGTCAGAGCGCTGATGGGATTGAAGGTGAGATTGCCCCAGAGTTTGAGCCAGATCTCGGCGCGAATGTTGTCGAGCACCGGGGCCTTCAACCCGGCGCCCGCGAGGCATTGCGAAACCCGCTGCACGCGCTCGCTGCTCGTGCCGTCGAGCTCTCCGACCGGGAAGCGATCACCCTCGATGTGCTTCACCACCCCGGGGGCGATGAGCTCGGCGGCCGGATACACCACGCAGCCGAGGACTCTCTCGGGGGGGATCATCCGCCCGATGACCCCGTCCGGATCGACGCTACGCACCACGCTGCCGGCCCATTCACCGCCATGGTGATGGAAATACCAGTAGGGGATGCCGTTCTGCATGGTCACCACGACCGTGTCGGGGCCGTACAGATGCCGTACATCGCTGGCGACAGCCTCGAGCTGATGGGCCTTCACGGCGAGGATCACCAGCTCCTGTGCGCCTGCGGCAGCGCAGTCCTGCGCAGCCATGACGTTGCTTGCCACGTGCTCACTGCCGTCGCCGAGGATGAGCCTGACCCCGCGGTGACGAACCGCCTCCAGATTCGCGCCGCGCACGATGAAGGTGACCCGCTCGCCCGCCAGCGCCAGCTTCGCGCCCACGTAACCGCCGATGGCGCCGCAACCGATGATGGCGATCTTCATCGCGCTCCCCCTTTTTTTTGGCGACCTGCCGCGCCGGCGTGCGGGCAGCGAGCGACTGATCGATCAGGTGGGCGCAGCGACGCGCGCTGCAGCCGGCAGCCTTCTCACCAGGCCGGGGACTGCGATTCGCGCCAGCAGCGGTCCTTGGCCGAGAGCACCAGATTGCGCAGAAACGCCTTTTCGTAGACCCGCAGCAGATGCGCCTGGTTGCGCTCCACGTAGGCGCCGACGAAATCCTGGTCAGGCGCGACGCTCACGAGATGACGGAATGTCTGGACATCCCAGCGCCATGGCAGTTCGAGTTCGCAGAACGCGCGGTTGTACGCCTCGAGTTCCGCGGCGAGGGGGTCGCTGGCCGCATCGACCGGTACAGTCTCGCTGACAACGTCTGACATCGCTGACTCCATGATTCCTGAGGCTACCGTACGCCTGGTCGTACCAGAAGAAAAGTTAAAGCTTTCTATCGCGACCATAAGCTTTTAAGAATACCTCGGGGACGGTATGCTGGCGGCATGAAGAACGTGACGCTGCGGCAATTGCGGGTGTTCGCGGCGGCAGCCCGGCACATGAACTTCTCGCGTGCGGCCGCAGAGCTGCACCTGTCGCAACCGGCGGTCTCGACGCAGCTCAAGGAGTTCGCGTCCCACGTCGGGTTGCCGCTGTTCGAGCGCATCGGTCGCAAGAACTACCTGACGCCCGCGGGCGAGGAAATGCTTCACTGTGCCAAGGCCATCACCCAGCGCATCCGGGAAGCCGAAGACGCGCTGGCGCAACTGAAGGGAGTGACCGGCGGGCGCCTCAACGTCGCAGTCATCAGCGCCGGGGACTACTTCTTTCCGCGGGTCCTGGCGGCCTTCGGTGCCGGCCATCCGGGAATCACCTTCAATCTCACGGTGCACAATCGCGAGGGCCTGCTGCGCCAGCTCGCCGACAATCTCACCGATCTCGCCGTAATGGTCCGGCCACCGCGCGACATGGACATCGTCGCGATGCCGTTCGCGCCGCATCCCTATGTCATTGTGGCAGCACCGAACCACCCGCTCGCCCGGGTGCGGCAGATTCCGCGCGCGGCTCTCAACCGCGAGCGCTTCGTACAACGCGAAGAGGGATCCGACACCTGGAATTCAATGCGCGAAGTGTTCGGTCGGCAGTTTTCCCGCCTCAACATCGCGATGGAGATCCGCAGCACCGAAACCATCAAGCAGGCGGTGGTCGCCGGCTTCGGGATTGCCTTCCTCTCGGCCCACACCATTGGTCTTGATCTGCTGGTCGGCAGCCTGGTGGTGCTCGATGTGCAGGACTTTCCGGCCATGCTGAACTGGTACCTGGTGCACAACCGCACCAAGCGCCTGCCGCCGGTAGCGGCGGCGTTCAAGGATTTCCTGATGCAGCAGGGTGCGGCGCTGATCGAGCGCCTGGTGCAGGCCGGTACCCGGGCGCCGCCGCGCGCCAAACGGCCGCGCGGCCGCCGGGCGAGCTAATCGAGGAACTCGCAGTAGCGCTCGACGTGCGCAGCGAGGTCGAGCGTGTGCTGACGCGTCAGCCGCTCGGCGAGCTCGGTGTCGCGCCGCTCGAGGGCTTCGATGATTTTCAGGTGATCGATGATCGAGCGTGCGGCGCGCCCGTCCTGCGAGATCGTGGCCCTGCGGATCGCGCGCACGTGCAGGAACAGATTCTTGGTCGCGTCGGCGATCAGTTGCGAGCCGCCCAGGCGGATGATCATCTGGTGAAAGGCGATATTGGCATCCGAATACTCGTCAAGATGCTTCGCGGGCGGGGAGTTCTGGAACTCATCAAACAGATGACGCAGCTTGCCGATTTCCGCGTCGGGCGCATGCAGCGTGGCGAGGCGCGCCGACATACTCTCCAGCGCCGCCCACATCTGGATCATCTCGATGATCTCGCGCTTTGATTTTCGGACGATGAAGATTCCGCGGCGGGGAACCGTCCTGACAAAGCCCTCCTGCTCCAGGATCGACAGCGCCTCGCGCACCGGGGTGCGACTCACGCCGAGTGCCTGAATCAACTCGCGCTCATCGAGCCGCAGCGGCTGTCGCTCGGCGTATATGTCGGTGCTCGCGATGGCATCCTTGAGCAGGGCATACGCCTGATCACGCAGGCTCACGGAATTGACGGGCGCCAGCGCAAGCTGTCCCGTGGGTCTGCGCTTACTCAGGAGCGTCGCGATCGCCCTCATTCATCCCCCCGTGACTGCTCGAGCAAACGCGCGCGGTACTCCGCTGAGCGAGGCCCGGGACATATAACGCACTGCAGCAATCACTCTCGATATATCAGATATTACCCCGGGGTGGCTTGCCCCAGGTTGGTGCACCGATGTGCGGGTTTACACTCCCACAGGCTTCTCCAGCCCCCTACACGCCGCGGCTTGTGCGCTCCCGAGCGCTCGAAACTGGGTGTTGACAAGGCCGAGATATATCACATATGGTCGGCGCGTTTCAAAAAAAGCACTGATTCCATGCACCGTTCCAGGGCCTCATGTTGGTGCCGACGATCGAACAACGGGTTGCGCGGCGCGGTCTGAGTCCCGCTGCATAAGGGCACCTGACAAAAAGTCCAACGCTTGCGCGTGCCACGAATCGCTGAAATTCATGCCAACCGGCTGACGGCTTCTACAACTTAGTCGACGAAGGGGGAGCATCGATGGTTACCGATTCGAATTCTCAAACCACTTCAGTCTTCGCCCAACCCTGGCCGCAGTTGATCATCGGCATCATCTGCATGGTGATGATCGCCAATCTGCAATACGGCTGGACGCTATTCGTCGGTCCCATCGGCGACAAATACCATTGGGGCAAAGCCGCCATCCAGGTCACCTTCACCATCTTCGTTCTGTTCGAAACGTGGCTGGTGCCCGCGGAAGGGTACCTGGTCGATCGCTTCGGTCCGAAGTGGATCGTGGTGATCGGCGGTGTGCTCTGCGGCATCGCCTGGACCATGAATTCGTTCGCCGATTCTTTGGGAATGTTTTATTTCGCAGCGGCTATCGGTGGCATCGGCGCCGGCGGCGTGTACGGCACCTGCATCGGCAATGCGGTGCGCTGGTTCCCCGGGCGGCGCGGCCTGGCGGCGGGCCTGACCGCGGCCGGCTTCGGCATGGGCTCAGCGGCGACCATCATTCCCATCGCCCACATGATCAAGAGCTCAGGCTACGAGCACACCTTCCTGACGTTCGGTCTGTTTCAAGGCATTGTCGTAGTGGTGGTCGGCTCGATGATCATGGCTCCGGCGCTGAGTTTCATGGTGTCGCCCCCGAAGCTCGCCCCCGGCGCCTCACGGCATCAGGCCCGGCCGCTCGAGATGCTCGGTACACCGGTTTTCTGGGTGATGTATGTCATGTTCGTGATGATGGCGGCGGGGGGTTTGATGGCGGTTGCGCAACTGGCACCGATCGCCAAGGATTTCAAGGTCGCCGATGTCCCGGTGAGCCTCATCGGGCTGACGCTGCCGGCGCTCACCTTCGCCCTCAGCCTCGACCGCATATTGAACGGCCTGACCCGGCCATTCTTCGGTTGGGTGTCCGACCAGATCGGGCGTGAGCAGACCATGTTCATCGCCTTCGCGCTCGAAGGCGTGGGCATCATCGCGCTCGCCAATTTCGGCACCGACCCCACCGCGTTCGTCCTGCTGAGCGGCCTGGTGTTCTTCGCCTGGGGTGAGATTTACAGCCTCTTCCCCTCTACGGTAACCGACACCTTCGGTGCCACGTACGCGACCACCAACACCGGGCTCATGTACACCGCGAAGGGCACGGCTGCGCTGCTGGTACCGCTAACCAGCGTCATGGCGGCCAAAGGAAACTGGCACACGGTATTCATGGCGGCCGCCGTGCTCAACATCATTGCGGCGCTCATGGCCATTCTGATCCTGAAGCCCCTGCGCGGCACGTACACGAATCGGACCGCGAGCATTGATCCCGCGGCGAAGCTGGCGACGCGCTGACGCCTGAAGGATGGCGCTCTTCCGGCCAAGCGCCGGAAGAGCGCCAGCGCTCTCGGATCCACCCCGGGTGCGATCGAGGGTTTTCCCGGCGCCACGCTGCGACGACGGGAATCCTACCGTTGCAGACAATTGTTGAATGGAGGCATCCATGCTCGAGACGGCGACCAAGACTACGGACAGCAAGGGTACGACGACCGCGGAAGATACGCTCAAGCGCAAGAGCCGTGACGCCAGCGTCATTTCCGGCGGGCACCTGGTCGCCAAGGCGCTGAAGAACGAGGGCGTCGATACGATCTTCACCCTGTGCGGCGGACATATCATCGACATCTACGATGGCTGCATCGATGAAGGGATCCGCATCATCGACGTGCGCCACGAACAGGTCGCGGCTCACGCCGCGGACGGTTATGCGCGCCAGACCGGCAAGCTCGGTTGCGTGGTCACCACCGCCGGACCCGGCTGTACCAATGCGGTGACGGGGATTGCCACGGCGTTTCGCTCCGAGAGCCCGGTGCTGCACATCGGCGGTCAAGGCGCGCTGACTCAACACAAGATGGGATCGCTCCAGGACCTGCCGCACGTCGATCTCATGACCCCGATCACCAAGTTCGCCGCCACGGTACCGAGCACCGAGCGCGTCGCGGACATGATCTCGATGGCCGCGCGCGAGGCATTCAACGGCGCCCCGGGACCGGTGTACCTGGAAATTCCGCGCGATGTCCTCGATCGCGAGGTCGAGATATCGAAGGCCATCGTCCCGAAGCCCGGTCACTACCGCGCCTCGACCCGCTCGCTAGGCGATCCCCGCGACATCGAAAAGCTGGCCGACCTGCTGGTCAATTCCGAGCGTCCGGCGATCCTGTACGGACAGCAGGTGTGGGCGACGCGGGGCCATGAGGAGGCGATCGCACTGCTGCGCGGACTTGACATCCCCGGCTACTTCAACGGCGGCAGCCGCGGCCTGCTGCCGCCGGGCGATCCGCACCACTTCGATCGAACCCGCGGCAACGCGTTCTCCGACGCCGACCTCATCCTCATTGTCGGCACGCCGTTCGACTTTCGCATGGGCTACGGGCGGCGCATCAGCACCAAGGCGAAGCTGGTGCAGATCGACATGGACTATCGCACGGTCGGCAAGAACCGCGACATCGATCTGGGACTGGTCGGCGACCCGGGCGCCATTCTGGGGGCGGTGTTGCAGGCGGCCTCCGGCCGTCTCAAGCAGGACAAGCGCCAGGCGCGCCAGCAATGGATGAAAAAGCTCACCGACGCCGAAGCGGCCGCTACCGAGAAGCTGATGCCATTGTTCAAGTCCAACAACACCCCGATCCACCCCTATCGGGTCGCGTACGAGCTCAACGAGTTCCTCGCTGACAACACCATCTACATCGGCGACGGCGGCGACGTCGTGACGATCTCCGCCCAGGCCGTGCGCCCTCGCCGCCCCGGGCAGTGGATGGATCCCGGCGCGCTCGGATCGCTCGGGGTTGGCACCGGCTTCGCGATCGCGGCAGGGCTCGCCCATCCGCGCAAGGAAGTGCTGTGCTACTACGGTGACGGCTCGTTCGGCATGACCGCCTTCGACATGGAGACCGCCAACCGCTTCGGCGTGCCCTATATCGCGGTCATCGGCAACAACTCGGCGATGAACCAGATCCGCTACGGGCAGCTCGCGAAATATGGTGAGGAGCGCGGCAACGTCGGCAACCTGCTGGGTGATGTTCCATTCGGCAAATTCGCCGAGATGCTGGGCGGATACGGCGAGGAAGTCCGCGACCCGGCGCAAATCGCGCCGGCGCTCAAGCGGGCACGTGAGTCGGTGCAGAAGTTGCGTCGGTCGGCGGTCATCAATATCTGGGTGGACCCGCGCGAGTACGCCCCGGGGACCAAGAACCAGACCATGTACAAGTAACCGACGACGGGGAATACGCGAATGGCAAAGGCACTAGACGGCGTGCGTATTCTCGACTTCACGCACGTTCAATCGGGGCCCACCTGCACCCAGCTGCTCGCCTGGCTGGGGGCCGATGTGATCAAGGTGGAACGGGCGGGGGCCGGGGACATCACCCGCGAGCAGCTGCGCGACATTCCCGACGTGGACAGTCTCTACTTCACCATGTTGAACCATAACAAGCGCTCCATCACCCTCGACGCCAAGAGCACCAAGGGCAAGCAGGTCCTGGAGCGCCTGGTGAAGCGCTGTGACGTACTGGTGGAGAATTTTGCCCCGGGGGCGCTGGATCGCATGGGGTTCACCTGGGATCGGATCCAGGCGCTCAACCCGCGCATGATTGTCGCATCCGTCAAGGGTTTCGGTCCGGGCCCGTTCGAGGACTGCAAGGTCTACGAGAACGTCGCGCAGTGCGCCGGCGGCTCGGCTTCAACCACCGGTTTCGACGACGGCCCGCCACTGGTCACCGGCGCGCAGATCGGCGACAGCGGTACCGGCTTGCATCTCGCCCTCGGCATCGTGGCCGCCCTGTATCAGCGGATCAGCACGGGGCGCGGCCAGAAGGTGCTCGCGGCGATGCAGGATGGCGTGTTGAACCTGTGTCGCGTCAAGTTGCGTGACCAACAACGACTGGCCCGGACCGGCGTCATGAAGGAATACCCCCAGTATCCGCACGGCAAGTTCGGCTCGGCGGTACCGCGCGCCGGCAACGCGTCCGGCGGCGGACAGCCGGGCTGGATCCTCAAATGCAAGGGCTGGGAGAAGGATCCCAACGCTTACCTGTACTTCATCGCCCAGGCGCCGGTATGGAAGGACATCTGCAAAGTGATCGGCAAGGAAGCCTGGATCACTCATCCGGACTACGCCACGCCCAATGCGCGGCTGCCGCGGCTGATGGAGGTGTTTGCCACGGTCGAGGCCTGGACGATGACGAAAACCAAGTTCGAGGCCATGGCGGAACTCAACCAGCACGACATTCCGTGCGGGCCGATTCTGTCGATGGAAGAACTGGCCGCCGAGCCCTCGCTGCGCGCCACCGGCACCATCGTCGAGGTCGATCATCCCAAGCGCGGCAAGTACCTGACGGTGGGCAATCCGATCAAGATGTCCGACAGCCTTACCGAGGTCAGGCGCTCCCCGCTCCTCGGTGAGCACACGCAGGAGGTGCTCACCGAACTCGGCCTGAGCGACTCCGAGATCAAGACGCTGCGCACCGAAAACGTCATTTGAGCCGACGGAGAGATCATGGGATACGACAAGACCGCGGTCCGCAGGATCCTTGACCAGGCCAGGGCCGCAGGTCGTAGCTCACTGACTGCGCCGGAAGCGAAAGGCATTTGTGAAGCGTACGGCATCGCCGTGCCGAAGGAAGGCGTGGCGCGCACCGCGACCGATGCGGCAAAACTCGCGACGACGATCGGCTACCCGGTGGTCATGAAGATCGTCTCACCGCAGATCCTGCACAAGACCGAAGCCGGCGGCGTGCTGGTCGGCGTCAAGAGCGCGGCAGCTGCGCAGGACGCCTTCGCCACGATCGTCGACAACGCGCGCCGCTACGATGCCAAGGCGAGCATCGACGGCGTGCAGATACAACAGATGCTGTCGGGCGGCCAGGAGGTGATCATCGGCGCGGTGACCGATCCGGCCTTCGGGAAACTCGTGGCCTTTGGTCTGGGCGGCATCCTGGTGGAGGTCCTGAAGGACATCACGTTCCGTCTGGCGCCGGCCACGCGTGCGGATGCGCTGTCGATGCTCGACGGCATTGCGGCTGCGGAAATACTGCGTGGGATTCGCGGTGCGCAGCCCGTGGACCGCGAGGCCCTGGCAACTATGATCGGCAGCGTCTCGCAGCTGGTGGCGGACTTTCCGGAAATTTCCGAGCTCGACCTCAATCCTGTGTTCGCGACCTCCGACGGCGCCACCGCGGCCGACGTACGCGTGGTGCTCGACTTCAAGCCGCCGGTGGTGCGCTATCGGCCGAGCCAGGAGGTGATCGTCCGGCAGATGAACCGGATCATGAAGCCCGACGCGGTGGCGGTGATCGGCGCCTCGGCCGAGAACGGCAAGATCGGCAATTCGATCATGAAGAATCTCATCAACGGCGGCTATCAGGGCGCGATCTATCCGATCCACCCGAGCGCCGATTCGATCATGGGCAAGAAGGCCTACAAGAGCGTCAAGGATGTCCCCGGGGTCATCGACGTGGCGGTGTTCGCCATTCCGGCCAAGTTCGTCGCCCAGGCGCTCATCGAGGTGGGCGAGAAGAAGATCCCGGGCGCGGTGCTGATTCCGTCGGGGTTTGCCGAAACCGGCAATGTGGCGGGCCAGGAAGAGCTGGTGGCCATCGCCCGCAAGTACGACATCCGGCTGATGGGCCCGAATATCTACGGCTTCTACTACACGCCGAAGAACCTCTGTGCGACCTTCTGTACGGCGTACGACGTCAAGGGTGCTGCGGCGCTGTCCTCCCAGTCAGGCGGCATCGGCATGGCGATCATCGGTTTCTCACGCTCGGCGAAGATGGGGGTGTCGGCCATCGTCGGCCTGGGCAACAAGTCGGACATCGACGAGGACGATCTGCTCACCTTTTTCGAGCAGGATGACAACACGCAGATCATCGCCCAGCACCTGGAGGACCTGAAGGACGGTCGCGCGTTCGCCGAAGTCGCCCAGCGGGTCTCGAAAAAGAAGCCGGTGGTGGTTCTCAAGGCCGGTCGCACCAGCCAGGGGGCGCGCGCGGCGAGCTCGCACACCGGTGCGCTCGCCGGCAACGACAAGATCTACGACGACGTCTTCCGCCAGGCCGGCGTCATCCGTGCGCGCTCACTGCGCGATCTGCTTGATTTCGCGCGCGCCATACCGGTGTTGCCGACCCCCAAGGGCAACAACGTCGTGATCATTACCGGAGCCGGAGGCTCGGGAGTGCTGCTGTCGGACGCCTGCGTGGACAACGGGCTGTCGTTGATGGCGATGCCCCCCGACCTCGACGCGGCTTTCCGCAAATTCATTCCGCCCTTCGGCGCGGCCGGCAATCCGGTCGACATCACCGGGGGTGAGCCGCCGACCACCTATCAGAACACCGTGCGCCTCGGTCTCGAGGATGCGCGCATCCACGCGCTGATCCTCGGCTACTGGCACACCATCATCACTCCACCGATGGTCTTTGCGCGGCTCATGGCGCAGGTGGTGGAAGAAATGCGCGCCAAGGGCTTCGTGAAGCCCGTGGTCGCCTCGCTCGCCGGGGACGTCGAGGTGGAGGAAGCCGCCGAATTCCTCTATCAGCACGGCATCCCGGCCTATGCCTACTCGACCGAGATCCCGGTCGCGGTGCTGGGCGCCAAGTACCGCTGGGCGCGCGGCGCCGGTCTCATTCCGCCGCTTTAGAGGGAACGACACAGGTCACACGCCGCCAGACAAGATGGACTCGCGCCGCCGGGGAGCGGACGCGAGAGCAACGATGAGTGAGTTATACGAACAACATCACGCTCGAGGAGGATCCTGCAATGCTTACTACCAAGGCGCCTAGATTCTGGTTCGCGGCGCTCGCGGGGGTGCTGGCCATCGCCTGCTATCCCACGCCCAGCCGCGCCGCCGACGACCCGGCGCTCAAGGAGCAGATCCGCATCCTGAAACAGCGGATCGATGAGCTGAACAAGCAGGTCGACGACCTGGCCAAGAAGGAACAGCAGGATGCGGCCGCAGCGGCCGCGGCGGCCAAGCCGGCCGCCGCTCCGGCCGTGGGCCCGCCCGCGGAGCCGAAGTTCGAGGCCTACGCGAAGGAGCAAAAGGAAAAGGGTGCGGAGCCCAAGCTCGCGGCCTTCATGAAGGGCTTTTTCGGCACCCTGGACGTCTCCATCGACGAGACGACCAAGGGCATGAGCGACATGATCGCCTACCACTTTGGCTCTGCCCCGAATGGCGGCCCCCCTTACCCTAACAACGGAGCGAAGTCGCCACCGGGTCCGTTCGGGCGGGTCGGCTGGCTCGCGGCCATGTCCAGCAACGGCTCCAACGTCGGTTACCGGGGCCAGCAGAAGATCGGAAAGTCCGATGTGGACTTCATCTACCAGGTATCGACCTCGCTCAATATGGTGGCCGCACCGGGGCTGCAGAACACGTGGACCAAGTCCTCGAACACCGTCCAGGGGGCCATCGGACTCGGTGATACCTATGTGGGGCTTCAGGGCAAGGAGTGGGGCAAGCTCAAGTTCGGCGAGATGCTGACGCCGTACCGGACCTCCACCGACCGGCTGAATCCCTTCGCCGGGCAGCTGGGCGACTACGGCGTGGTCATGGGGAACACCGGCGGCGACAACCGCGTGGAGTTCGGCACGCGCATGGATCACGTGGTCATGTACAACTCGCCCACCTGGCAGGGAGTCAGTTTCGATGCCGCCTACGCGTTCGGTCAGAACCCGGATCCTTACAACAACATCACCCCGCTGGGTTCTCCGGACTGCACCGGGGCGAACAACCCGGGCAGCGGCAACCTGTTCCTGAACTGCGATGACGGCGGCTTCAACTGGGCCTTCAGCGCCGACCTGAAGTACGAGATGGGTCCCCTCTATCTCACGGCAGCCTACGAGCTTCACTCCAAGGTGAACCGCAGCAGCGACGGCATCGGCTCGAACAGCCCGTTCTACGGAGCCCTGGCCCCGTGCACGGCCCCGAGCCCTTCCCCGCTTCTCGACTGTGCGGACTTCCTGGCCTTCGCGGCGGAGTTCCCGGGTGCGGCAGCGGTGAGCTCGCCCCCATACAGCACGGCGTTCGATGTGGCCGATGAATGGGCGATGAAGATCGGCGGACAGTATCGCTTCGACTTCGGCCTGACGGTCTCCTACTTCTGGGAGGAAATGCATCGCAGCGTGCCGGACGTCATGCAGTTTCAGAACGAGCGTCAGCGCACCGGCGACTGGCTGGCCCTCGACTGGGTCCTGAATGGCGGTAACGACCGGATCGCCGTCGGTTGGGCGCATGCCGGTGCGACGCCGGGTGACCCGAGTGGACAGCACAACTTCAACCCGAACCTGCTCGGCAGCAACCAGGCGAACATGTACACGCTCGCCTGGTGGCACAAGCTCGACAAGCAGCTCACGTACTACCTCGACGTGGCCGAAGCCGCCAACGATGGCAACGCGCACTACGACATCGGCGCCGGCACCCATGGCATCAAGACGGACTGCCACGACGCCACGCACGCGATGTTCATCGACTACAGCAGTGCCGGTCCCACGACCTGGGGTGGCTGCCATCCGATCGGGGTGTCGACGGGTCTCAATTACAAGTTCTGATATGCCGGCGATACCGGTTCGCAGCGCGGCATGGCGGGGTCCAGACACGGCCCGGGCAGCCTGCTCCTGGCGGCGACGCCGGGAGCGGTCGTTGTGGGGGCCCCGCCGCCTCTCCTGGCGCAGGCAAGCCCCGCCGGGACGAAGCTGGAAGAGGTGGTCATCACTGCGGCTGCCGCATACGTCGTCGCGCTGACCGCGATCAGGAGGACAACTTGTCTGCAAACATGAGCCGCGCCGCGTGCGCGGGATTCGCCCTGGCGTTGCTGTGCGGCGTGGCCGCGTGTGCAACGGGTCCCGCAAAGAGCGACGCTCAGCAACAGGCCGACCGGGAAATGGCTGCGCGCGTGCAGTCCGCCCTGGACGCGGACAAGCAGCTGTACGCGAGACACATCAGCGTGCACGCCGATAACGGCGTGGTGCGTCTGACCGGCTTTGTCTGGGATCCACCGGATCTCAACGAGGCGAAGAGCGTGGCTGAGCTGGTGCCGGGCGTCTCGAGCGTCGTGAACGACCTGGAACTGAACCGCAACGGGATGGATAACTCGGGCGTGACGCGCTAGCCCCTGACCTCCGTGGCGCGCGGCGTTCCTGCGGGGAACCGGGAGCGCCAGCGTGAGTCCGAATCCGGCCGGGCAGATTGTGCAGAAACGGCACGGAGGTGCTTGTGCCGGTCGGCTGGAAATCGGGTTTGCGCTGTACCGTGCTCGCCGCAGCGGCGATTCTGGCCGCTGCCTGCGTGACCGCCCCGCCGCGATCACTGGCGCAAACCGCTGGCGATCGGGCAGTCGCGGACAGTGTCTATGCGGCGCTCAATGCCGATCCGACGTATTTTTACCGCCACGTCGATGTACGGGTCGAGGACGGCGTCGCCGACCTCAGTGGCTACGTGTGGAGCACCAATGCGATCTATCGTGCGCGTGAGATCGCGCGCCAGGTCTCAGGTGTAACGCGCGTCGTGACCAGCCACCTGGAGCTGGAGCGCGAGGGGCGCGCCAACGGCCCTGCCAGATAAGTCTGCAGCTCAGGCGAAGATCAACAACGAACCGCCGAACAGCACCAGGCCGATGACGAGGGCGATCACGCAATAGCCCATGATGTCCTTGATGCCGAGGCGCGCAATCGCCAGGATTGGCAGCGCCCAGAACGGCTGGATCATGTTCGCCGTCTGCTCACCCATCGCGGTTGCCATTGCCGTTATCGCCGGAGCGACGTGCAGTTTCACCGCTGCCGGAACCATGAAGGGGCCCTGCACCGCCCAGTGGCCGCCGCCCGAGGGAACGAACAGGCTGATGATGTTCGACGAAATGAACGACCAGAACGGCAGGGTGTGCTGGGTCGAGAAGGTCACGAAGCTCTGCGCGATGATCCCGGCGAGTCCCGTGCCGGTCATGATGCCCATGATGCCGCCGTAGAGGGGAAACTGCAGCAGGATCGGGCCTACGGTTTTCGCCCCCGACTCGAACGAGCGCACGTAGCGGATCGGACGCCAGTGGAAGATCAGCCCCAGCATCAGGACGATGAAAATGAATCCGTTGATGTCCAGGTGGAACCCCTTGGTCGCGATCGCGTGCCACTCGTACACCACACCCATGAGCACCAGCAGCACGGTGAGGATCCACGAATCCTCCAGCACGGTCGCGAAGCTGCGCGGGCGCGTGTCTGGCGCGGCGATCTCGTCCTGGCGGATGAGCATTTGCGGATCGACCTTCTTCATCTCCTTCTCGTCCGGAGCCATGAAGTAGAGGGCGACGGGTATCAGGATCACGAGCAGAACGACCGGGACCAGGTTGTAGGGGGTGAAGATCGTCTCGTCGAAACCGGCGACCTTGCCGGTCACCTTCTCCACGATGTTCAGCGCGCTGCCGTGAGTGGCGGTGGCGAGCGCGATCGAGCTCGACAGACCCGAGGCCCACACCATGAAGCCCATGTAGGCGGCGGCGACCAGAAAGGCGAAGTCCACATCGCGCAGGCGCTTGGCGATCTCGCGCGCCACCAGGGCGCCGACCACCAGACCGAAGCCCCAATTGAGCCACGAGCCGAGGGCCGCGACGAGGAACACCGTGATCGCGGCGCCGGCCTGATGGGTGGGGAGCGATGCGAGTCTGCGCAGCAGCCGCTTGACCAGAGGTGCGTCCGCGAGCGTTACGCCGGTGACCAGAATCAGAGCCATCTGCAGCGCAAACGCCAGAATGTTCCAGATGCCGTCGTACCAGGAATCGATGACCTTGAGCGGGTCGCTCGGGGTCCAGATCAGCGCCGCCACCACCGTAATGAACGTCAGGATGACGGCGTAGAGGTAAGGGTTTGGTATGTATCGTTCGGCGTAGCGAACGCACAGGCGCGTGAGTGGCCGCAACATGATTTTTGCCCCTTATTGATCTTCGTCGTCAGTCCCGAAGGGTCCCCGCAGACGTGGCCGCGCCGCGGCGGCCTGGAGTCTCCCTCAGGTCAGCGCGCTGCGATTCTGTGCGTGTTGCCGTGGTCGGTGCAACCTGACCGCCTCAGCACGAGGCGGCCTGCCTGCGCTTCGCGGAGCGCAGGAATTGCTCGCAGTCCTCGAGGCGCGGGCAACGGCACTGGAAGCTTGTCTCCAGGAGTAACTTCATCCGCTGGGCCCGGTCCATAAGGGCGTTGACTTCTTCCAGCTTGCGCGCGGCCAGGGCACGCCAGCGCGCCGCCGGTGGCGTCTGCTCGGAAAAGCCGGACAGGAAGAGCCGGGTCTCGCCGATCGTGAAGCCCGCTTCGAGCGCCAGCCTGATGAGATAGATGCGCCCGAGGATCGCCTCACTGTAGCGGCGCTGCCTGGATTTGCGCGGGGGCGCCGGCAGCAGGCCGGCTCTTTCATAGTACCGCAGTGCCGAGGTCGACAGACCCGCCTCGCGCGCTACTTCGCCGATCGAAAGCTCCCGCATTTGGTGTCCCCCTTGACTTAAAGCGCACTTTAACTCGTAGAGTGCCTCCACTGAAAGGGCATGGCGCCCGCGGGAGATGCCACATGGCTCGTGTAACAGGCTGCGCCAGCGTGCTGCTGGCGGCGTTGGCAATGCTGGGAACGGTCGCGGCGCGTGCCGCGGCAGTCGTTCCGGACTACGTAACGAGCGCGATCGCCGATCCCGCCCGCCCGCCGGCGCAGGTAGCGCGCGACGCGCAGCGCCAGCCGGCCGCGGTGCTGGCCTTCGCAGGCGTAAGGCCCGGGGACCGGGTGGCGGATTTCATGTCGGGAGGCGCGTACTTCACGCGGCTATTCAGCCGCATCGTCGGCAACAGCGGACATGTGTACGCATTTCTGCCCGCGGAGCAGCTGAAGAACTGCGCGCCCGAGGAGACCGCCGGGACCCGTGCCGTCGAGCACGACGGCAGCTACGCCAACGTGAGCGTCATCACCGCGCCGGTGGCTCGGTTCCGGCCGCCTGAGCCGGTCGACCTGATCTGGGCGTCGCTCAGTTTCCACGATCTGTACGATTCCTTCATGGGGCCGGCGGACGTGCCGCAGGTCACGCAGGCGCTGTTCGACGCGCTCAAGCCCGGCGGCGAGCTGCTGGTGATCGACCACGTCGCGCAAGCCGGATCGGAGGTGCGTGACACCGAAACGCTGCATCGCATAGACCCCGAAGTCATCATCCGGCGCGCGCAAGCGGCGGGATTCCGGCTCGAAGCACACAGCGATGTGCTGCGCAATCCGCACGACACACACCAGCTGCGCGTGTTCGATGCGGCGGTTCGCGGACAAACCGACCAGGTGATCCTGAAATTCAGAAAGCCGCTCGCCCCCGACCCCTGACCACGAACCAATTCGCACACGCGGCGCCGACCGTGGCGAGGAGGATGAGCGATTTGCTGAAATCCACCCGCGTGAGGAGCACGGCGCAGATCGCTACACCCAGGATCGGAAGGATCACGCCGCCTGGAAGGCGCAAGACAGCGGCTGCGGGTTGCCTGCGGCGCAGAACCGGAACCGCGAGGCACACTGCCGCGTAGAAGAACAGCCGCGCGACCGCCGAGAGCGTGACGTTCCAGGAAAAGCTCGCGAACTGGGAAAAAGCCCACAGCAGCAACGCAAATACCACGATCGAGCAATGCGGCGTGCGGAACCGCCGGTGCACGGCGGCGAACCAGGCCGGAAATTCGCCCCGCTCGGCGAGCGCGAAGATCCCGCGCGGCCCGGTCAGCATGTTCGCGCTGATGTAGCCGTAAACCGAAATCAGTGCTCCGGCGGAAATGAGCGCGGCTCCCGCCGGGCCCATCAGCACCCGGGCAGCATCGGCCAGTGGACGGGCGCTGTGGGCGGCGTCCGCCAGCACGCCGACCACGATGAGCTGCAGGAGCGTATACAGCGCAGTAAGAATAAGGAGTGCCACGAACAAGGCGAAGCCGGCATCCCGTCGTGGATCGCGCGCCTCGCCCATCGGGTTGAGCGCGGCCTCATAGCCGCCGTAGGCAAACAGCAGCAGCAGCATCGCCTGCAACCAGCCATCCACGGATGCGGCCACCGGCGTCGTCGCGACTCGCGGATGGACCGACAGGTAGAGCGCCCCGGCCACGCAAACCAGTCCCAGCGCCAGCAGCTTCGCCACCACGGTCGTATTGCTGACCAGCGTGCCCGCTCCCACGCCGCGATAGTTCACCGCCGCGAGGGTCCCGAGAAACAAGGTGATCACCGCCAGTCTCGGCAGCGGCTGGGTCGCCGCCGGCCAGAATTCCCCCAGGTAGATGACGAGCAGATTCACGCCGGCGGCGCACGCCGTCAGGCGACTGAGCAGCATCAGCCAACCCACCTGCAGGCCTGCGAACTTTCCGAATGTGTGGCGCACATACAGATAGGTGCCGCCGGTCTCGGTGAACTGGGACGCGACCTCGGCGTAGCAGGCGATAATGACGCCCATGCCGGCGCCGGCGATCAGCACCGCCGCGGGACTCGCGCTCCCGACCAGTCCCGCAATCACCGAGGGCAACCCGAAGATGCCGCTGCCGAGAATGCTGTTGACCGCGAGTGCTACCATGCTCCAGCGGCCAATTGCGCGGACCAGTTCCGGCTGCGAGGTGCGCGGCGGCTCCTGCGTCATCGCGCCCTTGTATCACAAAGCGAGCGATCAGGACCGCCGTGCCTGACCCGAGGAGCCCCGTGCGCTATTCGTATGCGACGCACCTGGAGTGCAGTGTCAGCGCGCAAACGTACGACATCGCGAAGCTCCACGGTCTGTCGGCGGCCAACAAGCCCCTGCTGGCGCGCTATGACCTGGATGCCCTGAGGCGCACGGTGCCGCGGGAAGAGATCGCGGCGCGGCCGGCGGGCCTGTGGCGGTGGCGCGAACTGCTGCCGGTGGCGGACCCTGCTCACATCGTGAGTCTGGGTGAAGTGGAAACACCGCTGGTGTCCCTGTCCAACAGCCGACGACCCGCCGGCTTCATGCCTCCGATGGTCAAGGACGAGGGTCGCCTGCCCACCGGTTCGTTCAAGGCGCGCGGCCTGTGTGTTGCGGTCTCGATGGCGAAGACGCACGGCGTGCGGCGCATCGCGATTCCGACCAATGGCAACGCCGGCGCGGCGCTCGCCGCCTATGCCGCGCGCGCGCGTATCGAGGCGTACTGCTTCTGCCCGGACGACACTCCCGAAATCAACCTCAGCGAGATCGCCCTGCAGGGCGCGGTGGTGTGGCGTGTCAACGGCCTGATCGACGATTGCGCGCGGCTGGTCGAGCTCGGCAAACCGCGGTTCGGCTGGTTCGACATGTCGACGCTGAAGGAGCCGTATCGGATTGAAGGCAAGAAGACCATGGGACTGGAGTTGGCAGCGCAGATGGAGTGGCGCCTGCCGGATGTTGTGTTCTACCCAACCGGCGGCGGCACCGGACTCATCGGCATGTGGAAAGCGTGGCAGGAACTGCTCGCCCTGGGGTGGATTGCAGCGCCGCTGCCGCGTCTGGTCGCCGTTCAGTCCACCGGCTGCGCGCCGATCGTGCGCGCATTCGAGGCCGGAGCAGATGCGGCGACGCCCTGGGAGAATGCCCGCACCATCGCCGCGGGTATCCGTGTGCCCGCGGCGCTCGGCGATTTCCTGATCCTGCGCGCGCTGCGCGACAGCGGCGGCTTCGCGCTGGCGGTGCCGGATTCGGCCATCGAGTCCGCCCGGCAGCACGTGGGATCGCAGGATGGCCTGCTCCTCAGCCCCGAGGGCGCGGCGACCTACGCCGCGTACCTGCAGGCGGCCGCAAGCGGCAAGCTACGGGCGAGCGAGCGGGTGGTGCTGTTCAATTGCGCCAGCGGCCTCAAGTATCCGATGCCGGCGGTGACCGGGCACATGGACGTGCGTCGGCCGTTCGCGACCCCTTGAGTTGATCGCCGATCGGAAGACGGCGGATCCGCTTGCCGCTCGCGGCAAAAATGGCGTTGACCAGCGCGGGGGCGACTGTGGGCATTCCCATCTCCCCGGCTCCGGACGGTGGGAATTCCGAGTCGACCAGCTGCACTTCGACCTCCGGTGCAGCCGCCATGCGCAGCAACGGATAGTCGGGAAAGTTGGACTGTTCGACGCGCCCATCCTTCACCGTGATCTGCAGATTGAGGGCGGTCGAGAGTCCGTCGATGGTCGCCCCCATCATCTGCGCTTCGACCCCGAGTGGGTTGACGATCTCGCCGACGTCCGCGGCACAGACGCACCGGAGCACCTCGAGCTCGCCCGCTTCCGACACGGCTACTTCGAACGCATGCGCGGCATACCCGCCATGGGTGAAATGACTTGCCAGGCCGATCCCGTGCCCCGGGGACAGCTTGCGCCCGTAGCCGACCTCGTGCGCCGCGCGCCTCAACACGCCTGCGAGACGTCCGGTATGCAGTTTCGGTCCGCCGTGGTCCCGGTACGCCAGCTCGCGCGGCGCGCCCAGCAGCTCGAGCCGCAGCGCCAGGGGATCCGCGCCGGCGGCGATCGCGACCTCGTCCACGAAACTCTGCACCGCAAACGCCGAGAACGTCGGCAATGGCCCACGCAACCAGCCTCGCGCGAGACTGAATTCGACCGGCAGAAACTCTGACAGGTAGTTCGCGACGCAGCCGGCCGGGAAGCCATCGGGATCGGCGCATCCGATCCAGTCGGACTCCTCCTCCATGCCCGCCGCCCGATACTTGCGCGGCGTGGCGGCTACCCGATGCGCCCAGCCGCTGACCCGACCCTGGGGCTCGAGCGTCGCCGTCAGTTGATGCAGGCCGAAGGGCCGGTAGAAATCGTTCTGCAGATCATCCTCGCGCGTCCACACGACTTTCACCGGCGCCTTGACCCCCTGAGCCACCAGCACCGCTTCCGCGACGAAGTCGTTCTGCAATCCCCGGCCAAAGCCCCCACCTACGCGCCGTAGCCGGATCTCGATGTCCGGGCGGGCAATTCCGGTCATCGCACTGACCATGCGGGACGCGCCGCCGGGGCTTTGCAGCGACGCCACCAGCAGCGCCTGCTTCGGCCGCAGCTCGATGAGCGCGTTGGGCGGCTCCATGGTCGCATGAGCGAGCAAGGGCATGACATACACCGCTTCCACGACACGGGCCGCTGCCTTGCGCGCGGCCTCGAGATCGCCATCCTGGCGCGCGATTTTTCCCCGAGTCGCCAGCGCCGCGAGCGCGCGGCGCTCGAGCGCGGCGGATGAGTCCTGCGCACCGGGTCCCGGAGTCCAGGTGATGCGCAGCGCCTCGCGACCCCTGCGCGCCGACCAGAAATCATCCGCCACCACCGCCACACCTGCCGCGAGGTTTCGATCCAGTGCGGCGCCGGGTTGCGGCCCGGGGATCCTGAAGACCTGCCGTACGCCCGCAACCCGTCGCGCCTGCGTGTCGTCGAGCTGCGCGACGGCGCCATCGAAGTACGGGCAACGCGCGATCACGGCTGTCAGCGCACCGGGAATTGCGGCGTCGATCCCGTAAGCCGCGGCCCCTGTCACGATCTCGCGTGCGTCGGTCACCCGGGTGGGTTGGCCGATGATTCGATACGCGCTCCTGGGCTTCAGAGGCACGTCCGCTGGCGCAGCGCTGAGCGTGGCGGCGCGGGTCGCGAGCTGCGCGTAGCTCAATCTGCGCCCATCCGGATGCAACACGTGCGCATCGCGCGTCCGCAGCTGATCGGCCGGTTGCTGCCAGGTCTGGGCAGCCGCCTGCACCAGCAGCCACCGCACCCGCGCGCCGGCCTGCCGCAGATCCTTCCACGCGTCCGGAATGTTGGTGCTGCCGCCGGCACCCTGCGGACCGTATCGCGAGGTGAAGCCCGCCGGGTCGTGGCTCGCGACGAGGCCATACGGGAGTTGCTCCACCGTGACCGCCGACCAGGGAACATCCAGTTCCTCCGCGATCAGCATGGGGAGCGAGGTCTTGACGCCCTGCCCGATCTCGCAGCCCCGTGCGCCGATCACGATGCGACCATCCGTCTCGATGCGAACGAACGCGCCGAGTGACTGGCTCCCGCCCGACTGCGCTGGTGCCGCCCGCGGCCAGTTCAACGACACCATCAGAGCGCCGGCGGCGGTCATCGAGACGCTGAGGAAATCGCGGCGCGAAAGCGCGCCGGCGCGGCTCACGGCGCTCACCGGCGCTCGCCCTGCAACTGCGCCGCCGCACGACGAATCGCCCTGCGGATGCGCGGATAGGTGCCGCAGCGGCACAGGTTCGTCAGGGTGAGGAGGTCGGCCTCGCTCGGTTGGGACTTGCGCGCCAACAGGTCGACCGCGGCCATGATCTGGCCGGCCTGACAATAGCCGCACTGGGAAACGTCTTCGTCTATCCAGGCCTGCTGCACCGGGTGCAGCCGGCCGCCCCGCGCAAGCCCCTCGATCGTGGTGACGGCGCGCCCGGCCACCTGCGACATGGGGGTGACGCAGGAGCGCCCGGCCGCGCCGTCAATGTGGACCGTGCACGCGCCGCAGTAACCGATCCCACAGCCGAACTTCGTGCCGGTGAGGCGCGCGTGATCGCGCAGGTACCACAACAGCGGCATGGCGGGATCGCCGCGGTAGCTGCAGCGCTGCTGATTCAGCGTGAAGTCGATCGCCATGCTCGCTCGCCCGGGCACCGGAGCATCATAGGGTGGTACTCACGGTCCGGAGCTCCGTTCGCCGCGAGGGCTTCTCGGATCGTCGCGCCGGAATGCACCACCGCACGCGCAACGCTACGGGGAGCCTGCGGCAACGAGTGGCAGCACGATGCGTGAGGGGTGTGCGGGGTCGAAGTAGACCGAGTTCTCCGCGACCCGCCAGCGTCGGTTGTCGTTCAGGGGCTCGCCGGTATTCGGATTGACGTCGAAGCGCGGAAAGTTGCTGCTGGAGATGTCCAGCCGGATGCGGTGGCCGTGCCTGAAGATCAGCGAAGTCGGATACATCTCGATCGTAAACTCGTAGGGCTTCCCGGGTTGAAGCATCTCGGCCTTGCCCGGGCCGTTGCGGTAGCGCGCGCGCACGATGCTGTCGCCGATGTTGAGATCGATGCCGCCTGGAAAGTCGGCATTCGGTGGGTACACATCGATCAGTTTGGCGGTGAAATCGGTATCGGGGGAGTCCGAAGCCGCCCACAGCCGAACGATCAGGCGTCCGGTCACTTCTACGTCCCGCGTCAGGGGCGGCGTCTGAAACACGAGCACATCATTGCGCGCCGACAGCGGATTGGAGTCCTTGCACGTCCACAGCGTGGGGCGGCAGCGCTGATCGGTCGCGCCCGCGCTCGCGAGCTCCCCCTGGGACGAGATATTGCCACCGAGCGTGGGCACCGGATTGTGTGGATCGAAGCGATAGGTCACAGCAGCATGGGGTGCGGGCTTTTCGGGCGAGAGCACCCCGTCGGCGTGCAGGTAGTACGTCGTCGGCGTCGACCGGGCGAGCGGCCACTCCCGTTCATCGCGCCAGTAGCCCCCGACGAACACCCGGCCCTCTGGGGTCTTGTGCCCGTCACCGCCGCCCATGACATAGATGCGCACCGGTGCCTCGCGGTCGACACCATTGTCGACACCCTTCAGCCAGTGATCGAACCAGCGCTGCTGGAAGGCGTTGAGGTCGATGGCTGCGTCGGGCGTGAACTGCGCGGCGCCGGCATAACTCACGTTCGGCCGGCTGTGAGTCCAGGGTCCGACGATCAGGCGCTGCGGGCTCTTCTTGCGCTCGCGCAGGCCGACATAGTTGAGGTTAGCCACCTGCAGCGCCCAGGAATCGTACCAGCCGGTTACGTGGTAAACGGGGATGTCCTTGTAGTCAGCCAGGTGGTCGACGACCTCGACGCCCATCCCCTTGAACACCGGGTCGTCGCCCCCGTGACTCATCGCATCCGCCAGCCACTTTTCGTAGTCGGGCGCGAACTTGAGGGGGGTGTCGCCGGCGCGCAAGGGCAAGGCACGCAGGTATTCGGGCACATGGTTGACAAGATCTGCGAGTGCAGGCGCCGCAGCCGGATCGCTGGCGGCGCGCAAGGCCGCCACGAGATTCGGCTGGCCCCCCGGGTCTCCCATCGAGAAGACCCAGTTGACCCAGCGCAGCTCGAACGCACCGTTGTGCCGCACTCCGTAGCGACCCACGTCCGACATCGAAAACAGCGGGATCATCGCCTTGACGAATGGCGCATCGACGATCGCGAGCGCATGTTGCGTCCCGCCTTCGTACGAGGTTCCGACCGTGCCGATGCCGCCGTCGGACCAGGGCTGATGTCCGATCCACTGCGTCGTGTCGTAGCCGTCAAGGCCATCGTCATATAGCGGCCGCCAATGGCCCTCCGACTTGTAGCGCGCACGCACGTCCTGCACGACCACGACGTAGCCGCGGGAAGCGAAGTACTGTGCGAAGGGCGCGGCGCGCACCCCCTTGTTGTACGGCGTGCGCATCAGCAGCGCCGGGAACCTGCCTTCGATGGGCACGCCGTTCCGTGCCGGCCGATAGACGTCGGCGGCGAGCTTGACGCCATCGCGCATCGGGAGCATCACATCCAGCGCCAGCGCGACGTCGTCGGGTGTTTCGGCCGCGGATGATGGCGCAGGCGTCAGGAATGCTGCCAGCACCATGCCGAGCAGCAGCTGCCGGGCGTCGTGGCCTGGCCATGTGCTGCGTGGCATGCGGGCGTGCGCGCCTTTCCGGATCACCAGCGCGGCTTGCGCTTCTCGATGAACGCCTGCACGCCTTCCAGCGCCGCTGCCTCCATCATGTTGCAGGCCATGGTCTCGCCCGCCGCCTGGTACGCCGCCTCCATGCCGAGTTCCCCCTGCCGGTAGAACAACTCCTTCCCCATCGCCACCACCGCGCGCGGCTTGGCGACGATGCTCGCCGCCAGCGTGTCGATTTCCGCATCCAGGTGCGCCGGCTCGACGACCCGGTTCACGAGCCCGCGCGCCTGCGCCTGCGCGGCGTCGATGAACTCGCCCGTCACCAGCATTTCGAACGCCTGCTTGCGCGCAACATTGCGCGACAGCGGCACGCTCGGCGTGGAGCAGAACAGCCCCAGGTTCACGCCACTCACCGCGAACCTCGCGGTGCTGGAGGCGACCGCCAGGTCGCACTGCGCCACCAGCTGGCAGCCCGCGGCGGTGGCGATCCCCTGCACGCGCGCGATCACCGGCACCGGCAGGCGCCGCACGGTGAGCATCATGCGCGTGCACTGCGCGAACAGCCCCCGGTAGTACTCGAGCGAGGGCTGCGCGCGCATCTCCTTCAGGTCATGGCCGGCGCAGAACGCCTTGCCTTGCGCCGCGAGTACCACGACGCGCACCGATTCATCACTCGCGCTGGCGTCGAGCTCGCGCTGCAACGCGGCCAGCATCGCCTCGGACAGGGCGTTGAAGGCCTGCGGGCGATTGAGCGTCAGGGTGAGCACACCGCGCGCGTCCTGCGCGCGCCTCACCAGCGGATCCGCGGCAGTTGTCATGGTCGTCTCAACGGCAATCGCCATGGTCGTCTCCTCATTCGATCGCACTGGCCGATCGCGCCCGCTCGCGCAACACGAACTTCTGGATCTTGCCGGTGGAGGTCTTCGGGATCTGCTCGAAGCGCACCTCGCGCGGCACCTTGTAGGCCGCCAGCAGGGTGCGGCAATGCCCGATCAGTTCGGCGGCGCTGGCCGTGACACCGCTCTTGAGCTCGACGTAAGCGAGCGGGGTCTCGCCCCATTTCGGATCGGGCCGCGCGACCACCGCGCAGGCCATCACCGCGGGGTGGCGGTAGAGCGCATCTTCCACCTCGAGGGAGCTGATGTTCTCGCCGCCGGAAATGATCACATCCTTGCTGCGGTCCCTGATCTTCACATAGCGGTCCGGCTCCAGCACCGCGAGATCCCCGGTGTGGAACCAGCCGCCGGCGAAGGCCTGGGCGGTTGCGGCCGGATTCTTCAGGTAGCCCTTCATCACGATGTTGCCGCGGAACATGATCTCGCCGAGCGTGTGCGCGTCGGCGGGCACCTCGGTCATCGTCCCGGGCTCGAGCACCGTCATTCCCTCCTGCAGTTCGTAGCGCACGCCCTGGCGGCCGTTGAGCCGCGCCTGTTCCGACAGGCTGGTCGCCGCCCAGGCTTCGCGCTTGGCAGCGACCGCCGCAGGACCGTAGACCTCGGTGAGTCCGTACGCATGGGTGAGGTCGAAACCGATCCTCGCCATGCCCTCGATCATCGCTGCCGGCGGTGCGGCTCCCGCCACCATGCCGCGCACCCGCTGCGTGATGCCCGCCCGCAGCTCGGCTTGCGCGTTGATCAGCAGGTTGTGCACGAAGGGGGCGGCACAGTAGTGATCCACACCATGCGCGCGCATGGCTTCAAGAATGGCCCCGGTCTCCACCTTGCGCAGACACACCTGCGTGCCGGCGAGCATCGCCACCGTCCACGGGAAGCACCAGCCGTTGCAGTGGAACATCGGCAACGTCCACAGGTACGTCGGGAAATGCGGCATGCTCCAGGTGGCAGCGTTGCACACCGCGTTGAGATAGGCTCCGCGGTGGTGCGTGACCACGCCCTTGGGGTTGCCGGTCGTGCCCGAGGTGTAGGACACGGCGATCGCGTCCCATTCGTCGCGCGGACCCTCGAGCCGTCGCAGCGGCTCATGCCGGGCGAGCAGCGCTTCGTACTCGCACGCACCGAGGGGCTCACCGCCCCCCGCGTACTCGCTGTCGCACACGTCGATGACGATAGGTGCACGGCCATGCTGTTCGCGCAGGATCCGCAGCGCCACCTCGATGACGGGCGCGAACTCGCGGTCGGTGATCAGCACCGCGGCCTCGCAGTGCTGCATCTGCCAGGCGAGCAGCGCCGCGTCCAGTCGCGTGTTGAGCGGGTGGAGCACGGCATTCAGCGCCGGCACCGCGTAATGCGCCTCGATCATCTCGGGAGTATTGGGGAGCATGGCGCTGACCGTGGTGCCACGGGCCACCCCGAGGGCCCGCAAGCCCGCCGCCAGTCGCGCCGCGCGTTCGCGCGTGTCGCGCCAGCTGTAGCGACGCAGCCCATGAATCACCGCCGGCAGATCGCCGAATACCTCGGCGCTGCGCTCTACAAAGCTCACCGGCGAGAGGGCCACGTAGTTGGCGGGGTTCTTGTCCAGATCCTGGTCGTATATGCTCATGGCGCTGAAGCGTACACCCGCACACTCGCCTCGGCATGCGCCGGGGGTGCTGCCGAGGTCAGTCACGGAATCCGCTCGAGACATGAGAGCCATCGCAGAAGGGCTTGTTAGCGGATGCCCCGCACCGGCATAAGGTCACGCGGTTGCGAATCTCGTACGCGAAGCCGTCGGCCGAAACCACTGCAATGCCGCCCCGCAACCACAGCGGACCGCTCACGCCTTCCAGCGGATCCTCGATGAGTCCTATCGAAACCGGCAGCGGATGCTCGATCGGCTTAGCGGTCGCCCGATCCCAGGCCACGAGGCGCCCTGAGGGACAGTTGTTGACCTGCCGCAGGAAGGTCGTCCGCAGCCCGGCTTCGTCGGTACGCTCGACCTGGTTCCAGACCTGTCCGTTCGGATCGCAGAAACGCGCGGACGCACACAGCGACTCCGCGTCCGTGAGCGTCAGGGTGGGTCCTTCCAGGACCTTCGCCTGTTCGCGATACGTTGTACGGCGGGCGGTTTCGGTGCCGTCGAAGCCAATCTTGTCGTGGCTGCCGTCGCAGAACGGCTTGGCTTTCGACTTGCCGCAGCGGCAGAGCTGGTACGACTCCTGTGCGGGGAATGCCTCGCCCTGGCGCCACTGCTGCGATCCGCCCTCGCTGTCGGTGACGATGGTCTGCCTGGCGAGCGGCACGCCGCCGCTGACCAGGTAGGGGCCGTTGTTCGAGATGACCACCCGGGGTTGCGACTTGGACTTCGTCATCAAGGGCCTCCTTTGCGGACGCTGCAAGCCTGAACCATCGCCGCGCATGCGACAAGAGTGCGCCCGGGCGAATCGGAGCACCCAGCATGAGTAGCCGAATCGAGTCCGTCCCGAAGCTCGGCAAGAAGGAATATGCGCGGGAATTGCGCCGCCTGCAGATCGAGCTGGTCAAACTGCACCGGCATGTCATCGCCCGCGGCCGCAAGGTGCTCGTGATCCTCGAAGGCCGGGACACCGCCGGCAAGGACGGCACGATAAAGCGCATCGCCGCGCACTTAAGTCCGCGCGAAGTGCGGACCGTGGCCCCCGGCAAGCCCAGCGACCGCGAAGCGACCGAGTGGTACTTCCAGCGCTTTGTCGGGCACCTGCCAGCCGCCCAGGAAATCGTTCTGTTCAATCGCAGCTGGTACAACCGTGCCGGCGTGGAGTACGTCATGAAGTACTGCACCCGCGCGGAGCACGAGGCGTTCCTGCAAGCCGCGCCGCGCTTCGAGCGCATGCTGGTGCACGCGGGGATTTCGGTGCTGAAGTACTATCTGGACATCAGCCGCGAGGAACAGGCGCGCCGCCTGCGCGAGCGGCGCCGCGATCCGCTCAAGCAGTGGAAGATCAGCCCGGTTGACGAAGCCGCGCAGCGCCACTGGCGCGACTACAGCCGTGCGCGCGACAGCATGTTACTGCGCACGCATCATGCCGATGCGCCCTGGATCCTGATTCGCGCCGACGACAAGCACCAGACACGGCTCAACGTGATTCGCGACATCCTGGCACGGATTCCCTCCCCGGATGTCAGGCGCAAGCTCGCCCGGCCCGATCCCCGCGTGGCGCGCGAGTTCCACCCGGGCCTGCTGCGCTCCGGGTGGGTCGCCCGCTGACGCCGCCGATGCATGCAGGTTGGTGCGCGCCGCAGGTACACTGCGGCGATGCGCTGGCTGACCCCCCTCTTCATCCTGGCCCTGCTCCTGGGCACGGCCATCGAGCTGTGGCTCTCGCAGCGCCAGGCCAGGGCCGTCGCCCGCCACCGTGATCAGGTACCCGGGCCGTTCGCCGGCAGCGTATCCGCGAACGAGCACGGCAAGGCAGCCGACTACACCCTGGCCAAGCTGCGCCTCGGTCGCATCGGCGCCGTCGTCGACGCGGCGCTCACGCTGCTGCTCACGGTCGGTGGGGGCATCGCGGCGGTGGACGCCCTGTGGCGTCACACCCGCCTGAGCCAACCCTGGCTCGGCGTCCTGGTGATTGCCAGCGTCGCACTGCTCATCCAGCTCGCCAACCTGCCGTTCTCGGTGTGGCGCACCTTCCGGCTCGAGACACGCTTCGGCTTCAACCGCACCACGCCCGGCCTGTTCCTCGCCGATCTGGGCAAGAGTCTCGCGCTCGCCGTGTTGCTCGGCGGTCCAGTGGTGATTGCGACGCTCGTGCTCATGGAACGGGCCGGCCGCTGGTGGTGGGTCGGGGCGTGGGGCCTGTGGCTCGCCGTCATGTTCCTCATGGCCTGGGCCTGGCCGGCATTCATCGCACCGCTCTTCAACCGCTTCTCGCCGCTTGAGGACCAGGCGCTCAGGCAACGCATCGAAGCGCTGCTGACGCGCTGTGGCTTCGCCTCCAAGGGGGTATTCGTCGTCGACAATTCGCGGCGCTCGAGCCACGGCAACGCCTACTTCACCGGCATCGGCCGGCACAAGCGCATCGTGTTCTTCGACACGCTGCTCGAGCGTCTCGCTCACCCGGAAGTCGAGGCGGTGCTGGCGCACGAGCTCGGCCATTTCCGCCTGAAGCACGTGCGCCAGCGGCTGCTCCTGTCGATCGCGCTCACCTTCCTGGGCCTGGCGCTACTCGGCTGGCTGACCGGGCAGGCAGGCTTCTACGCGGCGCTCGGTGTCCTGGTGCCCTCGACGCACGCCGCGCTGCTGCTGTTCGTGCTCGTGGTCCCGGTCTTCACTTTCTTCATCACCCCGCTTGCCTCGCTGTGGTCGCGCCGGCATGAGTTCGAGGCGGACGCGTTCGCCACCCGCCATGCCAGCGCGGCCGAGCTGGCCACGGCGCTGGTCAAGCTGCATCGCGATAACGCGAGCACCCTGACACCGGATCCGGTGTACGCCGCGTTCTACTATTCACATCCGCCGCCGCTCGCGCGGATCGCGCGTCTGCGTGCCTCCGGGGCGGCGCCGGCGTCCTGAAGCGCCCGACCCGTCAGGGAATGTAGTAGAGATCGATCGACTTGCCGATGCGCTCCACCGGACGGTAAGCGTCCAGCCAGGCGTAGTCGGCGGGATCTCGCGTGCGCGCGAGCGCGGAGATCGCCACCCAGCCGCTCGTTGGCTGGCGCGCCGCGAGGCTCACGAACGGCGGCAACGGCTCGCGGGTCAGGTCGGCCGTGCCGCGGTACGCGAGGCTCAGCTGTGGAATCCGCAGCTGCGCAGCGCGCAGCTCCAGGCGGCGCAGATCCTGGCCCCAGTCCAGATCCGAGTCGACCAACACGCGCTGCGGCTGCGGCACCAGCTCGTTGAAGTAAGGCAGGTAGTCCGGATAGGCCGTCCACAAGGTGCTGAGCTGCCACGCCAGCAGCACGAGGATCACTGCGACGGCGCCCGCCGCCAGGCGCCGAGCGCGCCACGCGGCGAGCCAGCGCCAGGTACGCACGGTCACATACGCCGCGCCCAGCGCAAAAAATGGATACAGCACCAGCACGTGCCGTATGCCGATGTTGATGCGGCTGAAGGCGCTGGCGAATGCGAGCACCAGACCCACGAGCACCGCCGGCGCGAGCGCCCAGCTATTGCGGCTGCGCCAGCCGTCCCGCGCCAGCCACGCCATACCCACAGGTCCGGCGGCGAGCAGCGGGATGGGCGTCTTGACCGCGAGCGCCACCAGGTAGAAGTACCACCACCCCGTAACGCGCACCTGTCCGAGCAGATACGACAGGTGACCGCTGTCGTTGTGAGCCTTCACCGCCACGATGCCGTTGACCAGATCCTTGAGCTCACGCGGCAACCACAGATGCGAGAGCAGCACGCCGAGCTCGTGATTCAGTCCCCGTTCCTGCAGCAGATAGGACAGCGCCCAATTGAACCGCGCCGCAACACCTGCCGGGTTGGACGAGCGCGGACCGTATGCCAGGACAATCGGCAACAGTGCGGCAAGCACCGCGAGCGCCAGGCCCAGCAACCGCCCGCGCGCGCCGGCGGCCGGCGGCTCCGCGGGGAGCGCGCCCGCGTCGGGCGGCACGGCGCTATGCACCAGCGCCAGTGCCGGCAGCGCCAATCCGATGAAGGGCACGGCCGAGAATTTCGTGCCGACCGCCAGGCCGGCGGCGAGCCCGAACAGGGCCGCGTCGCGCAGGCGCGCGCTCACCATCCACAGTTGCAGGGTGTAGAGGGCGAGCAGGCAGGTGGCAGCCGCCGCCACATCGAGGCTGGCAAGCGCTGCGTGTCCGAGCACCGCCGGCACCGAGACGAGCAGCAACACGCTGAGCAGCGCCGCGCCCTGCGAGCTGAATAACCGCCGCGCCCACAACCAGGTGGCAAACAGCAGCAGCGCGAGAAACGGCAGCACCCCGAGCCGGGCCAGCGTGAGATAGCGCGTGTAATGGCCGCCGGAGTACAGGATATCGATGCCTTCCTGCGTGCCGTTCGGCGGCGGGGTGCCGAACGAGCGCGCCCCGGCGAGGTACGGCCCGAGCGCCAGCAGCACGCGCCCCAACGGCGGATGCTCGGTGTCGTATTCGTACTGGCCGCGGTCGAGGAGCTCGATACCGGCCGCCAGGTGCTCCGGCTCGTCCCAGGTGTTGGAATACACGCGCCAGCTGCCCGCCGCCAGAGCGCAGGCCAGCAGCATGATCAGCGCCAATGCCAGCCGCGCCGCGGCAGCTGTGCGCGCGGTCACGGATGCGGTCAGGTTTACGCTCCCAACGGGTGCCGCAGCATGATGGTTTGCTCGCGCTCCGGTCCCGTTGAAATCATGTCGACAGGCACGCTGACCAGGCTCTGCAGGCGCTCGAGGTAGCGGCGCGCATTGAGCGGCAGCCCCTGGTAGGCGGTAACGCCGACCGTCGACTCAGGCCAGCCGGGCAGCTCCTCGTACACCGGTTCGATGCCCGCGTAACCCTCGATGCTCATGGGCGGCTCCGGGGTGACCTCGCCGTTCATGCGGTAACCGACGCAGATGCGAATGGTGTCGAGTCCGTCGAGCACGTCGAGCTTGGTGATGCACAGGCCCGACACGCTCGAGTTCACAATCGCACGCCGCAGCGCCACCGAGTCGAACCAGCCGCAGCGCCGCCGCCGTCCGGTGACCGAGCCGAACTCGTGACCGACGCGCGACAGGTGCTCGCCGTATTCGTCGAACAGCTCGGTCGGGAACGGACCCGCACCCACCCGCGTGGTATACGCCTTGACGATACCGAGCACGCCATCGAACACCCGCGGACCCAGGCCCGTGCCGGTGCTGGCAAAGCCCGCCGTAGTGTTGGATGCGGTCACGTACGGATAGGTCCCAAGATCCACATCCAGCATCGCACCCTGCGCGCCTTCGAACAGCACGTTCGCATCCGTAGCGCGCAGCTGGTGCAGTTCGCGCGTTACATCGGTCACCAGCGGTGCGATCTGCTCGCCCATCGCCAGCTGCGCGTCGAGGGTCTTCTGGAAATCCACCGGTGCTGCGCGGTAGTAGCGCTGCAGCACGAAATTATGGAAATCGAGCATTGCGCCGAGCTTGGCGGCAAAGCGGTCGCGCTGGAACAGGTCCGCGACCCGCACCGCCCGGCGCGCCGCCTTGTCCTCGTAGGCGGGGCCGATGCCGCGTCCGGTGGTGCCGATGGCATCGGGCCCGCGCGCCTGCTCGCGAGCCTGGTCGAGAACGATGTGCGACGGCAGGATGAGCGGACATTGCGGTGAGATCCGCAGCCGCTCGAACACCGGCACGCCCTGCTCCCGGAGCGCGCGGCTCTCGCTGAGCAGCGCCTCGAGCGACAACACGACTCCGTTGCCGATGAAGCAGCGCACCTGCTCGCGCAGGATCCCGGAGGGAATGAGCGACAGGATGGTCTTGCGTCCGTCGATGACCAGCGTGTGGCCGGCGTTGTGCCCGCCCTGGAAGCGCGCCACCGCCGCGGCACGCTCGGTGAGCAGATCGACGACCTTGCCCTTGCCTTCATCGCCCCACTGGGTGCCGATGATGACGACGAATTTCCCCACGCCGCTTGACCCCTATCGCACAAGAAACAGGATGATGATGCCGACGAGCATGCTGCCGAGGCCCGCAATCCGCAACTCGCGGTCGCGCACCTCCAGGAGCCTCGCAAACGCACGCTTCACGCCCTGGGGATTGAGAAACGGGGCCATGCCTTCCAACACCAGAAACAGCCCAAGCGCGGCGAGCAGGTCCGTTAAACTCATAGGACAGCAGGCGGCTCGGGCACTAACGCCGCGGAGCAGCCGCTTTCGACGGGTCCTTCAGATACTTGAAGAAATCCCCGTCGGGCGTCACCACCAGCAGGTCGCCATCCTTGCCGAGCGAGCGCTCGTAAGCCTGCAGGCTGCGATAGAAGGCGTAGAACTCGGGGTTCTTCGAGTAAGCACGCGCGTATGTCTGGGTCGCGATCGCGTCGCCTTCGCCACGCACGCGCAGCGCATCGCGCTCCGCGTCGGCGAGGATCACGGTGCGCTGGCGTTCAGCGGAGGCGCGGATGCCGGCGCTGGCGCTCTGCCCTTCAGCGCGCAGGCGGTTCGCGGTCTTGGCGAAGCTCTGCTTCATGCTCTCGTAGACGCGCGCCGCCACCTCGTCGGGCAGGTCGATGCGCTGCACGCGCACGTCCACCAGGTCCACGCCCAGTCCCGCCGCATTGCGGCTCGCCTGACCAAACATCTGACCGGTGACCGCGGCACGCTCGGCGGATACGATCTGCTGCAGCGTGCGTTGCGCCACCACGCTCTTGATCCCGTCCTTGACGATCTCCGCCAGACGCTCGCCGGCCAGATCAACGAGTCCGCCCGTGGCCGTGAAGTACAGCGACGGATCCTTGACGCGCCACTTCACGTAGAAGTCCACGATCAGGCCGCGGCCGTCGTTGGTGAGGAAGGTCTCGCCGGTGTAGGACTGCGAGAGAAGGCGGCTGTCGAACTTGGTCACCACGTCCCACGGCCACTTCACATGCAGCCCGGGGGTGTAATCGATGCCCACGATCTTGCCGAATTCGGTGCGAATGGCGAACTCCGTTTCGCTCACCGTGAACAGCGACAGCGCAGCGAGCACCAGCAGCACACCGGCGCCGATGAACAGCGGGAACAGCCGCGAGCTCATCAGCGCTCTCCCCGCCCGCGGGCTTCGACCGTCACCGAATCCTGCTCCTTCGGGGCGCCGTTGGCAGGGGCTTCCGCGCCCTGCTCTGCTTCGCGCCCCGCGCTCCTCTCCAGCAGCTTCTCGATGGGCAGGTAAAACATGTTGCCGCCCGCACGAGAGTCAATCAGCACCTTGTGCGCACGCGACAGCACGTTCTCGACTGCGTCCATGTACAGCCGCCGACGCGTCACTTCCGGGGACTGCGTGTAGGCCACCTCGAGCTGCGCGAAGCGCGACGCCTGACCCTCGGCGAGCGCCGTGACCTGCGACTTGTAGGCCTGGGCATCCTGCTGCATACGCAGGGCGGCGCCCTGCGCCACGGGAATGATGCCGTTGGCGTAGGCCTCGGACTCCAGGATGAAGCGCTCCTTGTCGGCCTGCGCCTTGTTGGCGTCGCGCTGCGAGGGAATCACCGCGTCCGGCACCTGCACGTCCTCGAGATTGACCGTCGTGACCGTGATGCCGGAGGTGTAGTAATCGAGCGTGTGCTGGATCAGATCCTTGGTGCGCCGTGTCACCTCGGGGCGCGTCGTGCCGACCAACAGGTCATCGAGGGTGCTGCGGCCGACGATCTCGCGTATCGCGCTCTCGCTCACCTCGCTCAGGGTGGCTTCCGGTTCGCGCACCCGGAACAGCTTCTTCACCGGGTCTGAGAACTGGTACTGCACCGCGAAATGCAGGTCGACGAGATTGACATCCGAGGTGAGCACGCGTGATTTGAAGTCGCTGGAATTCACGCTCGCGACATTCACCTTGGTGACCGTCTCGATCGGCCAGGGCCAGCGCCAGCCCACGCCCGGAGCCTTCACGTCGACGAGCCGCCCGAACCGCTGGATGATGCCGCGCTCGGCTTGTGCCACCTGATAGAAGCCGCTCCACAGCCACAGGCCGAGCGCCACCAGGGTCCCCATCACGAACAATGAGCCACTGTCCCCGCCCCGACCGGCGGGTCGCAGCAGCGACTCGAGCCGGCGCTGCCAGCTCTTCAGGCGCTCGTCCAGGTCCGGACCGCCCTGACCCGGGCGGCGTCCCCACGGATTGTTCGGACCGCTTGGTTGATTCCAGGCCATAAGGAGTCTGCGCGATTTCAGCGCTGCTTGGTCGCGCTCGAGACGGCGGTCGATTGTAGGTAGGCCAACCCGGGGGCACAAGGCGTGTCCGCCCCCTGCACCTCGAGAATCTGCACGCCCGCCGTGCGCGCCAGCTGCAGCAGCTCAACGTCCGGAAGCTCCACCGACAGCTCGATCGAGCCATCGTCGGCGGATACTTCCGCACGCACCACCTGCGCCGCGTACAGCCGCGAGCGCAGCGCACCGGCGCCCGCGGGTACCCGCAGGCGCGCGCGCCGCGCAAAGCGGGCCAGCCGCTCAGCCACGGCACGCGCCAACAGGTCCAGTCCCAGGCGTTTCTCGGCGGATATCCACACGGCGGTGGCGCGCTGAGCCGCATCGCGGTCGATGCGCGGCGCGCTCTGCAGCCGGTCGATCTTGTTGTACAGGAGGATGTGGGGAATCTCGCCGGCGCCGATCTCGTCCAGCACCCCGTTCACCTGCGCAATCTGCTCGTCGCGCCGGGGGTTGCTGGCATCCACAACGTGCAGCAGCAGGGTGGCGGCGCGCGCCTCGGTCAGGGTCGACTGGAAGGCGGCCACCAGCTCGTGCGGCAGCTCGCGAATGAACCCCACGGTATCGGCTGCGACCACCGCCGTGCCCCCGGGGAGGGTGATGCGCCGCACTGTTGGATCGAGCGTGGCGAACAGCTGGTCCGCCACGTAGGCGTCCGCGCCGGTGAGCGCACGAAACAGCGTTGACTTCCCCGCGTTGGTATAGCCGACGAGCGCCAGCGAGGGCACCGGGATCTCGGCGCGCGTCTGGCGTCCGGTCTCGCGTTGCTGCTGGATCTTTGCCAGTCGCCGGGTGAGCAGGCGCACCCGCTGGGCGATGATGCGGCGATCGGTCTCGAGCTGCGTCTCGCCCGGGCCGCGCAGTCCGATGCCGCCCTTCTGGCGCTCGAGGTGCGTCCAACCGCGCACCAGGCGACTGCCGATGTGCTTGAGCTGCGCGAGCTCGACTTCCAGCTTGCCTTCGAAGCTGCGGGCGCGCTGCGCGAAGATGTCGAGGATCAGCCCGCTGCGGTCGAGCACCCGCCGCTCGGTGAGCTTCTCGAGGTTGCGTTCCTGGCTGGGGGAGAGCGGGTGATCGACGAGGATGATGTCCGCCTCATGGGCCTGGGCGATGCTGCGCAGCTCTTCGGCTTTTCCACTGCCGAGGAAATAGCGTGAATCGGGCCGCGCGCGGCGGCCCGTCAGCGTGGCGACCGGCAGCGCTCCGGCGGATACGGCAAGCTGCCTGAATTCCTGCAGGTCCTCCGGATCGACCTGGGCGCCCAGTCCCAGACGCACCAATACGGCGCGCTCACCGGTCCGTGGGCGTTCGAACACTCAGGCTTCCCGTGAAGGGCGACATTATTCGGCGTGCGTCTCCGTCTCCGGGGCGACGCCGCCCTCTTCGGCCGCCAGGCGCACGTTGCGCGCCGGCACGACCGTGGAGATCGCATGCTTGTAGACCATCTGGCTGACGCTGTTCTTCAGCAGCACCACGAACTGGTCAAAGGAATCGATCTGACCTTGCAACTTGATGCCGTTGACGAGGTAGATGGAAACCGGTACCCGCTCCTTGCGCAAGGCGTTCAAAAAGGGGTCTTGCAGGGACTGGCCTTTGGCCATGGGTTCTCCTTATTTTTACAGCTTCGAGTTGTTCGGCAGGACAAGCGGAGCGCAAGTGAACTTCCGTGTTCCGCGATCCGGCAAAAGAACCGAGTTCTGCCATCTTAACATGCGGGTTGCTTTAAAGCCCAAGCCGTGCCAACACATGACATATGTCTCGATTCCACGACAGCCGACTGTCCGGATCGATCCATTCCCCGAGGGCCTCGCCCCGTATCCAGGTCAGCTGCCGCTTTGCCAGTTGGCGCGTCGCCGCAATGGCCCGCTGCACCCCCTCCTCCAGGGCGTATTGCCCGTCGAGGTGCGCCCATAGCTGTCGGTAGCCCACCGCGCGCATCGACGGATGACGGGCGGACAGATCCTTGCTGCGGCGTAGCCCGATCACCTCCTCGAGAAAGCCCGCCGCCATCATGGCGTCAAAGCGCCGGGCGATACGCTCGTGCAGCACGGCTCGCTCCCTGGGGGCAAGGACCCAGTAGCGCAGTGGCCAGCCTGCGAGCGGACTTGTGGTCGCACGCTGCAGCTGTGAGATCGGCCGTCCGGTCATGTAACAAACTTCGAGCGCACGCTGGATCCGTTGGCTGTCGGCCGGCGCGATGCGCGCAGCCGCTTGCGGGTCCAGGCCGGCCAGTTCCGCGTGCAGCGCCGGCCATCCGTGCTTCGCGGCCCGCGCGTCCAGCTGCGAGCGCAGCAGCGGGTCGGCCTGCGGCAGAGCCGCCAGCCCGTGCAGGAGCGAGCGCAGGTAAAGCATGGTCCCCCCGACCAGCAGCGGCACGCGGCCACGGGCGTGAATGTCGCGGATGCTCCCGAGCGCGTCGGCGACGAAGCGCCCCGCGGAATAGCTCTCGGTCGGCTCGCACAGGTCGATCAGGTGGTGGGGAACGCGCGCGCGCAGCTCGCAGGCCGGCTTGGCTGTGCCGATGTCCAGACCCCGGTAGACCAGCGCCGAGTCGACGCTGACGATCTCCACCGGGGCGCTCTCGGCGAGCCCCAGGGCCCAGTCGGTCTTGCCGGCGCCGGTGGGCCCGGTCAGGATGAATACCGGCAATTCGTGCCGCCCGGCGGCCGCAGCGGGCGCGGGCGTATCGGCGCCGTGCGCCATTCAGCGCCCCCGCAGGAACAGCTGGTCCAGCTGCTGCAGGGACAGGCGCGTCCAGGTTGGTCGTCCGTGGTTGCACTGGTTGGCGCGCTCGGTGGCCTCCATCTGCCGCAGCAGCGTGTCCATTTCCGGCAGCGTCAGGCGGCGGTGCGCGTGGATGGCGCTGCGGCAGGCGAGCGTGCCGAGGAACCTGTCGGCGGCGCCCTCGAGGTGGTGCGTATCGGCCTCCAGGGTGAGGTCCTGCACCAGCAGCGCGACGGTCCGGGAGATGTCCCCCGGCCCGAGGGTCGCCGGCACGCGGCGCAGCGCGAGTCGCGTGGGCCCGAGCGCGTCGAGCTCGAACCCCGCCTGCTCCCACTCCCCGCGCCGCTCCAGGAGCGCGCTGAGTTCGTGCGCCTTGAGCTCGAGAACTACCGGTTCCAGCAGGTGCTGCGAGGCGGGCGTGCCGCTGTCGCGCTCGGCCTTGAATTTCTCGTACAGCACGCGCTCGTGCGCCGCATGCATGTCCACCAGCACCAGTCCCTCGCGGTTCTGCGCCAGGATGTAGGCGCCGTGCAGCTGCGCGAGCGCCGTGCCGAGGGGCTGTTCCCCGGCGCCGGACGGGAATGGCGGCGGCGCCGCCCCCGGCAGCGCCCCCTCGTCGCGCACCGCGGCCGCGATCGCCCACGGATCGCGCGTGGGCTCATAGAGCGGCAGGCTCATCCCGCGCTGCGCGTGCGCCGCAGCGCCGTAGCCGGCGCCCAGCCCCTCTGCACCCCTTGCGGCGGAGGCGGCGGAGAGATCCGGCTTGGTGCTCGCCAGGGCGCGCTCCACGGCGCGAAACGCAAAGTCATGAATCTGGCGGCTGTCACGGAAACGCACTTCGAGCTTGGCGGGATGGGCGTTCACGTCCACGAGCTTCGGATCGAGTGTCAGGTAGAGGACATAAGCGGCGTGGCGGCCGTGATACAGCACGTCCCGGTACGCAAGTCTGACGGCGTTCATCAGCAGCCGGTCACGCACGCTGCGGCCATTGACGAACCAGAACTGTTGGTCCGGCTGCGAGCGCGAGCGCGTCGGCAGGCCTGCCCAACCGGACAGCATGACGGGCCCCGCCGCGTGCCTCACGGCGACCGCGGCGGCCGGAAAGTCCCTGCCGAGCACCTCCTCGAGGCGCGTGAGGTCGGCGCCCGCGCCGCTCACCGCCGGGGCATCCAGCAGCACCCGTGTGCCGTGGCGCAGGCGAAAGCCCACGTCAAAGCGCGACAGTACCAGCCGCTCCACGAGCTTCGCGATGTGCGTCAGCTCGGTCGCTTCGCTGCGCACGAACTTGCGCCGCGCCGGCACATTGAAGAACAGGTCACGCACCTCGATGGTGGTGCCCGGCGGGTGCGCCGCCGGGCGCACGGGCGTCAGCGCACCCCCGTCGAGGTCGACTTGCGCAGCCTGCTCGGCGCCGGCGGCACGCGAGACGATCCGCAGCCGTGACACCGAGCCGATCGAGGGCAGCGCCTCACCCCGGAAGCCGAGCGTGGTGATCGCCTCCAGATCATCGAGACAGGCGATCTTGCTGGTCGCATGCCGCGCCAGTGCCATCGGCAGCTCGCCGGCCGCGATACCGCAGCCGTCGTCGCGCACCCGTACCAGAGCGACGCCGCCCCGCTCGATGTCGATCTCGATACGCGTGGCTCCAGCGTCCAGCGCGTTCTCGGCGAGCTCCTTGACGACCGAGGCCGGCCGTTCGATCACCTCGCCGGCGGCGATCTGGTCGACGAGTTCGCCGGGAAGAATACGGATGGACATGCAGACCGCAGTTTACAGGCGATCAGGTCACCGCGAGCGGGGTCGATCAGGGCGTGGCGGCGGCGGATGCGGCGCCCGCGGCGCTGGCGAGAGTGCTGCGGCGCTGCTGCTTGAAACGCGTGCCGTCGGGCGGATTCAGCATGAAGTAGCTGCGCACGCCGCCGGCGATCGCGTCCGCGAGGCGCGCCTGCTCGGTGGCGCTGCGCAGGCGGCGCTCCTCGGCGGGATTGGAAATGTAGGCGGTCTCGATGAGCATCGAGGGGATGTCGCGAGACTTCAGCACCACAAAGCCGGCGCGCTGCACCTGGGCCTTGCGTATTTCACCGACGCCCTCGAGCGCGCTCACCACCCGCTGCGCGGCGCTGGCACTCACGCCGATGATCTCGTTCTGCGCGGCATCGATGAGCACCGGCTCGAGCGCGCCCTGGTCGTCGCCGCGCGCGCCCCCGACCAGGTCAGCCGAGTTCTCACGCTCCGCAAGCCAGCGGGCCGCCTCGCTGGAAGCGCCGTGGACCGACAGCACGTAGACCGAGGCGCCGGAGACGCCGCGGTCGGCGATCCAGTCGGCATGCACGGAAATGAACAGGTCGGCGCGCGCGGCGCGCGCCCGCGCGATACGGTCGCGCAGCTCGAGAAACTCGTCCCGGTCGCGCGTCAGGACGCCGTGCATTCCCGCTTCGGCGTTAATGCGTTCGGCGAGCGCGCGCGCGATCGCGAGCGTCACGTCCTTCTCGCGCGTGCCGCCGCGTCCGATGGCGCCCGGATCGACGCCGCCGTGTCCGGCGTCCACCGCGATGATGACGTCGCGGTCGCCGTCCCCGGGCGCGTGCACCGCGCGCACCGTCTTCGGAGCGACCTCCGCCGGCGCCGGCGCCTGCGTCGGCTCGCCCAGGATCAGCACGAGCCGGCGGCCCTCGCCAGGGGCCCATGCGCTGTGCGCAGCGAGTGCGGATTTCAGCTGCACCACGACCCGCAGCGTCCCGTCCGGCTGGCCGCCGAAGCGCACCTCCGTGACCACTCCGGACGCTGCCGGCGCGCGCACCTCGCTCGCCAGGTGTGTCTGCGAGAGATCAATGACCACCCGATCGGGGTGCTCGAGGGTGAAGAGTTTGTGCGTCGCGCCCTCGGTCAGATCGAGGGTGACCTGCGCCGAATCCGCGCTCGTGGACAGCTGAATGCCACGCAATTCCGCGGCGCAGCCCAGCGAAATAGCGCCCAGGCCGAGCAGACCGGCAGCGAATCCTTCGCAAAAGGTCTTTCTAATCATTGGGTTCGCAGCGCTAGCTGCCGGATAATCTACGGCGTTAGCGTGTCCTTTTCAACTGCCGCGTGCTGACCCTCCGCCGGCGTGCTGCGGCGCGCTCAGCCGCGCGAGCCAGGACTCCCCGAGCGTCGAGCGCGCACCCAGCTCGATTGTATGGCCCTGCGCGCCGGCCGCAAACGCCAGGGTCAGATCCGCCGGCGGCAGACGTGTCCCGCCGCGCTCGGGCCATTCGACGAGCCAGACGTGACCGCTACGCGCCCAATCGCGCAGGCCGAGCGACTCGAGCTCCCCGGCGTCGCGTACGCGGTAAAGATCGACGTGCACCACGGTGAGTGCACCCACCGGGTACAGCTCGAGCAGCGTGTACGTCGGGCTGGGCACCGCATCCGCCACACCCAGTGCGCGCAGGAAGCCGCGTGCAAAGGTCGTCTTGCCCGCCCCGAGCTCACCGCTTAAGTACAGGACTGCGAGCGCCGCATCCGCGGCCGGGCGCGCAGTGGCCAGCCGCCGGCCGAGGTCCTCCGTGTCCTGGGCGGTGCGGGCGTGCGTGCGCATCGGCCACCTCAGAGGTTGACGCAGTTATGCAGCTCGCGCGCCAGATCGCTCGCCAGCAACCCGCGTTCGCCGCTGCGGGCCGCGGCGTCGCCTGCCATGGCGTGCACCAGCACCCCGACACGCGCCGCCATCCAGTGGTCGTGGCACTGGGCGAGAATGCCGGCGATCGCACCGGTGAGCACATCGCCGGTGCCCGCAGTCGCCATGCCGGGATTGCCCCGCTCGCACACCCCGGGCGTGTGGCCGAGGGATCCGACCAGCGTGCCGGCGCCTTTCAGCACGATGGTGCCGTGGAAGCGATCGAGCAACCGATCGAGCGCCGCCAGACGATCGCGCTGAATCTCCTGCGCACTCAGGCCGAGCAGACGCCCCGCCTCGCCCGGGTGCGGCGTCAGGATCCAGTCCTCGCGCGCCGGCGCGCCGCTCTCGGCGAGCAGATTGAGCGCATCGGCGTCGATCACCAGCGGCTTGCCGCTGGCGAGCACGGTGTTCAACGCGGCGCGCGCCCACGGCGAGCGCCCGAGTCCCGGTCCCACCGCAATGACGTCCGCGCGATCGAGCGCCTCGGCGAGCCCCGCCTCACCGCTCAAGGCCACACAGATCAGCTCGGGCCGTCCGGCCGCGATCGGCGCGACGTTCTCGGGCGCCACCGCTACGGTCGTCAGCCCCGCTCCCACGCGCAGACACGCCTCGCCCGCGAGACGGGCGGCTCCCGGCATGCCGCTGCCGCTGCCGACAATCAGCACCCGCCCGAAGTTGCCCTTGTTCGCCGAGCGCGCCCTGCGGGGCAGCGCCGCGAGGATTTCCGCCTCGATGATGCGCGTCAGGCGGGGCGCCGAGGGTCCGGGTGCAAGCTCCAGATCGTCGAAGAACACCGTGCCGGCGAACTCCGGACCGTCGCCCACCAGCAGCCCGGTCTTCAGACCCACGAACGTCACGGTCGCGTCCGCCCGCACCGCTTCCCCGAGCGCCACACCGGCATCGCCATCGAGCCCCGAGGGCACATCGAGCGCAAACACCGGCCGGCCGCTTGAGTTGATGGCGCGAATCACCTGCGCGAGCTCCGCCTGCACGGCGCCCTTGAGCCCCGTACCCAGCAAGGCATCCACGATGACTTCGCCTGCGTCGAGCCGCTCGGCGGCAAAGGCGTGCGCGGCGCCGCCGCTGGCCCTGAAGTCCTCGTACGCCTGGCGCGCGTCGCCGCGCAGTTGCTCCGGGGGGCTGGCGCTGAGCACGGTCACCGTCAGTCCGGCGGCGTGCGCAAAGCGCGCCAGCACGTAACCGTCACCGGCGTTGTTGCCGCGGCCGCAGACGATGACGATGCGGTGCGCCGTCGGCCAGCGCGTGCGCAGATAGCGCAACGCCGCTTCGCCGGCGCGTTTCATGAGCGTGTAGCCCGCGATCCCGAGCTCATTGATCGCGTGGGCATCGAGGGCGCGCACCTGCGCGGTGGAATACAAAGCGTTCGGCAACGCCATGAGGTCATTATACTGACATGGGTGGTGGCGCCATGACGGAACCGGCCGGCGTAGACTTGCACGGACTGCGACGCGAGCTGAGCGAGCGCGCCCGCGCGCTCGGCTTCGATGCGCTCGGCGTGGCCAGCATCGACATCCCCGAGGACGAGCGGCATCTGCTCAAGTGGCTCGAGGACGGTTTCCACGGCGAGATGCACTACATGCAACGCCACGGCGTGATGCGCAGCCGCCCGCAACAGCTGCTCGCCGGCACCGTGCGCGTCGTGAGCGCGCGCATGGATTACTGGCCGGCAGCGGCGCACGACGCGCGCGCGGTGCTCCAGGACCCGCGGCTCGCCTACGTGTCGCGTTACGCTCTGGGGCGCGACTACCACAAGACCCTGCGGCGCGCGCTCGCCACGCTGGCCGCGGAGCTGCAGCAGCGCATCGGACCGTTCGGCTACCGGGTGTGCGTCGACACGGCCCCGGTGCTCGAGAAGGCGCTCGCCCGCGACGCGGGGCTCGGCTGGATCGGCAAGCACACCAACCTCATCGCACGCGAGCGGGGCTCGTGGTTCTTTCTCGGCGAGATCCTGACGGATCTGCCGCTGCCTATAGATGAGCGCGCCGGCGCCCACTGCGGCAGCTGCCAGGCCTGCATCCCGGCCTGCCCCACCGGGGCGATCGTCGCACCCTGGCGGCTGGATGCGCGGCGCTGCATTTCCTATCTCACCATCGAGCACCACAGCGCCATCCCGGTCGAGCTGCGCAAGGCCATTGGCAATCGTATCTACGGCTGTGACGACTGCCAGCTCGCATGTCCGTGGAACAAGTTCGCGCACGCGGCGGCGCACCCGGATTTCAAGGTGCGCCATGGGCTCGATGCGGCAGCGCTCCCGGAGTTGTTTCGCTGGAGCGCGGCACAGTTCGAGGAGCGCATGCGCGGCTCGGCCATCTACCGCATCGGCTACCAGCGCTGGTCGCGCAATCTCGCGGTCGCGCTCGGTAACGCGCCGACTGCGCCGGATGTCGTCGGTGCGCTCGAGGAACGGCGCGCGGACCCATCCCCCATGGTGCGCGAGCACGTGGAGTGGGCCCTGCAGCAGCACCGGTCCGCAGCCTGAAGCGCAGGCGCGCCTTCGCGCGGGCGGAGCCTTTCAGGAACGGCTGACTTGCACGTTGTCGATGAGCCGGGCCCTGCCCAAGCGCACGGCGGTGAGTACCACCAGCTCACGTGCCTTGGGCGCCGGTGTGCCGAGGTCCGCAGCCTGGCGCACGCAGAAATAGTCCAGGCGAAAACCGGCACTCTCCAGCGCCTGCAGGCCCGAGCGTTCGATGCTCGCGAAGTCCGCGTCCCCGGAGCGCACGCGGTTCGCGGCCGCCTGCAGCGCGGCGTAGATCTGCGGCGCGAGCGCTCGCTCGTCGGCCGTCAGGTACTGGTTGCGCGAACTCATGGCGAGGCCGTCGGCATCGCGCACCGTGGGCGCGGCGACGATCTCGACCGGCATGCACAGGTCCGCCACCATGCGCCGGATGACGGTCAGCTGCTGAAAATCCTTCTCGCCGAACACGGCGACGTCCGGCTCGACGATATGGAACAGCTTCGCCACCACGGTGCTGACGCCCTCGAAATGGCCCGGGCGGAACTCGCCGTCCAGGATGCGCGACAGCCCGGGCACCTCGACTCGCGTCGCGCGCTCGGCGCCGTGCGGATAGATCTCGTCCACCTCCGGCATGAACATGAGGTTGCAACCGGCGGCAGCCAGCATGCGTGCGTCCTGCTGCGGCGTGCGCGGGTAATGCGCGAAGTCCTCGTTCGGGCCGAACTGCATGGGGTTCACGAAAATGCTGGCGACAAAGCGCTCGCCGCGGCGGCGTGCCGCCTCGATGAGGCTCACATGTCCGGGATGCAGATTCCCCATGGTGGGCACGAAGGCCACGCGCCGGTCCTCGCGGCGCCAGTCACGCACGCGCTCGCGCACGGCGGCAATCGTGGTGACGGTATCCATGCTCTAAAAACAGTGTTCCGGCGCGGGGTATTCACCCTGCTTCACGGCGCGCACGTAGTGTTGCAGCGCCTCGAGATTGTTGCGCGCGCCGTCCATGAAATTGCGCACGAAGCGCGGCTTGCGCCCGGTGGTGATGTCCAGCATGTCGTAGGTGACGAGGATCTGACCGTCGGTATCGGGGCCGGCGCCGATGCCGATGACCGGCACGTGCAGCTCCGCGGTGATGGCTTTGCCGAGTGTTGCCGGGATGCACTCCAGCAGCACGATGTCTGCGCCCGCCGCTTCCAGGCGCCTCGCCTCCTCCAGCAGGCGCGCCGCCGTTTCGCGCTCGCGTCCCTGCACGCGAAAGCCCCCGGTCTTGTGCACTGACTGCGGCTTCAACCCCACGTGGGCGCACACCGCGATGTCGTGGCTGGCGAGGAATTCCACGATTTCGGTCTGCTTGCCACCGCTCTCGAGCTTCACCATCTTGGCACCGCCCTGCTGCATCAGCCGCACGGAGTGCTCGAGCGCCAGAGCCTGCGAGGGATAGCTCATGAACGGCAGGTCGGCGATCAGGAACGGCCGATGCAACCCGCGCGCCACCGCGGCGCTGTGATACACCATGTGGTCCATGGTGACCGGCACGGTGGTGTCGTGCCCCTGGATCACCATTCCGAGGGAATCCCCGACCAGCACCACGTCCAGGTCCGCGCTGTCGAGCAGCACCGCAAAGCTCGCGTCGTAACAGGTAAGGCTCGCGATCTTCTCGCCATCGGCCTTCATGCGCGCGAGCGTTGCGAGCGTAACCGGCGGGCGGCTCGCATCACGTTGCAGGTGCGTGTACATGCGCTGCGAGTGTAGCTAGATCGCGCGGCTGCGCAACGGATTGTAGTACAGCCGCCCGCGGCTGACGCGTCTGATGGTCGCCAGCAGCTCGTCGTAGTCGCGTTGGTTGGCGATCGGGTCGATGGAAGCGGCGTTGACGATCAGCAGCGGCGCGGCCTGGAATTCATGGAAGAAGCGCGCGTAAGCCTCGTTGAGGCGCTCCATGTATTGCCGGTCGATGTACTGCTCGAAATCGACGCCGCGCCTGGCAATGCGCTCGAGCAGCACGTCGACCGGGGCCTGCAGGTACACGACCAGATCGGGCTTGGGGGCCTGGATGTCGAGCCTCGCATACAACTGTTCGTAAAGGGCGTACTCGGCATCATCGAGTGTGACGCGAGCGAACAGCCGATCCTTCTCCAGCAGGTAATCCGCAACCCGCACCGGCGCAAACAGGTCGGCTTGCTTGAGGGCGGCGAGCTGCTGCGCGCGCTGCAACAGGAAGTGCAGCTGCGTCGGCAGTGCGCCGGCGCGCGGGTTACGGTAGAAGCGCTCCAGGAACGGGTTCTGCGCCGCCTGCTCCAGCACCGCCTGCGCCGACAGGCTGACGCACAGGCGGCGCGCCAGACTCGTCTTGCCGACGCCGATCGGACCCTCGACGACGATGAACTTATGGGTTGCTTCGCTTGTCATGCGCCTACAACGGAGTCAGGCCTTCGGAGCTGACGCTGGCGGCGAGCTCGGCCACGCGGCCGAGCCCGGGCAGGTCGAGATCCGGGGCAATGTCAGCGAGAGGATACAGAACGAAGTTGCGCTCCACTATCCCGGGATGCGGCAGTGTCAGCAGCGCATCCGAGCGTTGCTCACGCGCGTAACAAAGGAGATCGAGATCGATGATTCGCGGTCCCCACCGCTCGCGCTGTGCCGGCCGGCCGAGCGCCGCCTCGAGCGCGCGCAGCGCGGCGAGCAGCGCCGGGGACTCGAGCTGCGTGAGCACGCCCGCGACCGCGTTGACGAAGCCCGGCTGCGCGATCGGGCCAAAGGGGCGCGAGCGGTACAGGCGCGAGGTCAACACCAGGCGGGTGAGCGGAACCTGTGCCAGCCGCGCGCAGGCGGTGAGCACCTGCGCGCGCGGATCCGCCAGATTGCTGCCGACCCCGATGTAGGCAGGGCGCCAGATCTCCATGCCTGGAAATCCGTCACGCCGGGGTGGGGGCCCTGGGCCGGCGGCGGCGGCGGCGGCCGCGGCGGCGCGCTACCCCGGGCGCGCCGCTTTCGCCCGCGAGGGCATCGGCCATCCGGCCACGCTCCTCGACCGAGACCTCCTGCAGGCGCGTCCACCATTGCGCCATGTCACGCGGCGCGAGCCCATGCTCGGCGCGCAACAGCAACAGGTCGTAGCCCGCACGGAAGCGCGGATGCTCCAGCATGCGCAACGCGCGCCGGCCGCGTGCGTGTTCCAGCCGCGGTTGCAGCGCGAACATCTCGCGCACGCCCAGCGAGAAGCGCTTCGGGATGGCGAGGCGCGTCTGCGCCTCGCGTGTTGCCCGATCGCAGGCGTCGAGGATGGTGGCCAGCTCATGCCAGCGCTCGGGTGGAGTTGACTCGATGATGCCGGCAATCGGCCCATATAAGAGGAGCGCGAACAGGAAGGTCGGTGTCACCGGCTTGTCGGCCAGGACCCGCGCATCGGTGCTTTTCAGGCCCTGCAGCAGCAGCTTCTCCACCAGGCTTCCGGGGTGGCTGCTGAAGTAAGAGTTCACCGTCGGCAGCAGTGCCGCCAGCAGGCCGCGGCGCCGCAGGACCTCGAAGCTGCGCGCACCATGCCCGGTCAGGAACAGCTTCAGGGTCTCATCGAACAGCCGCGCCGGCGGCACACCGGCGAGCAGATCGCGCAGTGGGCCGATGGGTTTCGCCGTGGCGGGGTCGAGCTGAAAGCCGAGCTTCGCCTCGAAGCGCGCGGCGCGCAGCATGCGCACCGGATCCTCGCGAAAGCGCGTCTCCGGATCGCCGATCAGCTTCAGCGTGCGCGCTGCGACGTCCTGAGCGCCGCCGACATAGTCCCAGACCGAGAAGTCGGCGATGTTGTAATACAGCGCGTTGGCGGTGAAATCGCGCCGCCAGACATCCTCGTCGATGGTGCCGTAGATGTTGTCGCGCAGGATGCGCCCGCTGGCATCGAACATGAGCTCAGCGGTAGCCTCGGGATCGTGCTCGGTACCGGCCCGGGCGCGCCGCGGTGACGAGCGGGCGGGCGGCGGGGCGGGCTCGATCTCCAGCTGCGGCTCATCGAGCTCCGGCACCTCGCCGTCCTCCGGATCCGCTTCCGGCAGTGGTTCATCCCCCTGCGAAGGCGCACTGGTGGCACGAAACGTGGCGACCTCGACGATGTCCCGGCCGAAGAACACATGCGCGAGACGGAACCTGCGGCCAACCAGCCGGCTGTTGCGGAACAGCCGCTTCACTTCCTCGGGCAGCGCGTCGGTCACGACATCGAAGTCCTTCGGCTCGAGTCCCAGCAACATGTCGCGCACGCAGCCGCCCACGAGAAACGCCATGAAACCGCCGTCGCGCAGGCGGTACAGCACGCGCAGCGCGTTCGGCGAGATGCGGGAGCGTGAAATCACGTGCTCGGACCGCGGGATGATCCGGGGAGCAGCGGAAGGCGTCGCGACGGACGCGTCAGGGGGGTTCAAGTTCCTAGGCTTTCGGCTTGAGCAATCAGGACGGCTCTCTATAATACCGCGCTCTTGGCTTAGGCCCCCGATCCCGCTCCCTTCGTCTAGAGGCCCAGGACATAGCCCTCTCAAGGCTGTAACACGGGTTCGAATCCCGTAGGGAGCGCCATAAAATCAGTCAGTTACACGCCCCACTCATATCCGGCCATAGACCGGCCTCGCTCGATGAGGGCTTCAAGGCCCTCCATTCACACGGCGGGAGCCACTGGTTCGATCCCAGTACCGCCCACCATTCCAAATCTGCTACTTACGCGAACACTCGATAATCAATCGAGTCCGTATGGCAGATGAAAAACTTCCGAGGGATAATTCGGAAGACCGATCACGGCCACGAGCCGCCACTCATCGACAGCCGGTAAGTTTCGCGAGAGCGGACGCTCGAATCACTGCATTCTGGCAGTGCCTTCGCGAGCGCGTCAGGCGCCTCTCACTGCGGAAATTTCAGCGCTCGCTCGATCGCCTGGAAGCGCGGCTCCTGGCGCACGGGATCGAGCAGCGGATCGGACTTGAGACCGATCAAGCCCGTATCACGAACACGCACTGCGGTATCAAGCCAATCGAGCGCCTTGCCCTGATTGCCCCACTGCACGTGAATTTGCGCGTACTGGTAAGCGTACCCATCGCCTCCCATTTGCACGAGCTTTTTAAGCATTGCTTCGGCCTCACCATGACGCCCCAGCTTGTCGAGAGTCACCGCCAGACACACCAAACTCTGGTAGAAGTCGGCCTTCATTTGGCACGACGATCGAGCCATCTGGAGATTGCCGAGCAAATAGTAGGACCACCCTCGGCGCGCATACGACTCGGGCGGGCCCGGGTCAACTGCAATGGCGTCCGTAAAGGACGCGATTGCCTCGTTATAACGATGTGCGTAAAAAAGCACATCACCCAGACCTTGATGACTCAGGACATTCAGCGGATCCAGCGCGACGCTGCGCTGCGCAGCGGCGAGCGCTGCCTCCGACCTACCCATGCGTGCGGCATGCCGGGCGAACTGATGCAGCACGGATGTATTCCCCGGCGCAAGCGACAGCGCACGCTCGTATTCATGGTCGGAACGCGTGAAGTCCAGGGTGATGTCCAGAAACAACGCATTGGCCAGGTGGGCTTCGCCTAGCATTGGAGCGAGGACAATGGCTCGTTCCGCATCGGCGCGCGCCTTCGCGAAGAGGTCGGGGACTTCGGCCAGCTGGGCGTAGTAACCGGCATAGAACGACCGCGCGAGCGAGCGGGCGGCGAACGCCAGCGCGTAGTCCGCATCGAGGTGTATCGCTTCGGCGAAGGTGTCAATAGGGAGGCGCGCTTCTTCCGCGTTGGCTTTACTGCGCGTCTGGCGCAGGCCATGCAGGTAAGCGTCGAACGCAGCCGGGTTGTGCGTGCCACCCAGCTCGATCTTCGCGCCCACGTCCCCGAGCAGTGTGATTTTGAGCGAGCTCGCGACTGCGGTTGCGATTTCAGTCTGCAGTTTCAACACATCGCCCAGGTCCCGGTCATAGGTCTTCGACCAAAGGTGAAACCCCGTGACCGCGTTGATGAGCTGCGCGGTGACGCGCACGGTGTGCGCCGAGCGGCGCACGCTCCCTTCGAGAACTGCTCCGACGTTCAGTTTGTGCGCGACCGTGGCAATATCTGGGTGCTCCTTGAATGAGAAGGATGAGGTGCGGGCAGCAACCTGGAGCCCCTCGATCTCGGCCAGAGAGTTGAGCAGCTCCTCGGTGAGCCCGTCGGAGAAGTAGTCCTGACTCGCATCTCCGCTCAGGTTCACGAACGGCAGCACTGCGATGGAATGCAGCGGGGGAGCGAATGCAGCCGGGGCCACGCTGGTTGGAGCAGCGAGCGGCATGGGTGGCGACGCCGGGTGCTTCGAGATCCAGAACTTCTCAGCAACGAAGTACCCCAGCGCCGCGAAGACGACGACGGTCACCCACACCACGGGCTTCGACCACGAGAGTCCACGGACGGGTCGTCGTGCCCCCAGTGCGGCATCAGGCACTGAAGGCGCCGCTACGTGTGCCGTTGGCGCCTGATCTTGCGCGGGTGTCAGGAGGCGCTGCACGCGCTCGATGAAGGCTGGCGATGCCTGCCCGTCCGGCAGTCGCGACCACTGAACCTCGCGGAAGCGATCCGGTACGCGGGCGGTGGCGTCTGGTGTGCTGTCGACAACGACCGGGAGCAAGAATGGGACGTCCTCGGCCATGTCGGCTGTGCGATCCGCGGCCAGTTTCCACTCCCGACGGAAGTAGCCCTCGCGACGAGCGTCAGAGTGGGCGGATATGACGGGCACGAAGAGGGCGCAGTCGTGGATCTGCTTACGAATCTGGCGGTCCCAGGCGTCGCCGCCCCGCAGCTCGCTCTGGTCGAACCAAACCTCGATGCCCGCAGCCCGAAGGGCCGCGCAGATGCGCTGTGCCGCATCGGCATCCTGCGAGGCGTAGCTCAGGAAGACAGCCCCGGTCTGCGAGCCGACGCGGTTCAGTGAGTCCACCCCCATCCCGGCCCCTCTTGTTGTCTTATGCCGGGCCGAGAATGCCCTGAGGAGCCAGTCTCAGGCAAACGTCGCGGTGCGACGTCCGCTTTTCGTCGCCCCAGCGGCCGCTATTGGGAAGGCCAAGAGACCGCTCCGGGTCAACTCCGGTCATTCGTCCGAGGGAGTCAGATTCCACTGAAGAGGACACCTCCCGGTCGATGCCGGCTTCTTCGACCGCTAGTTCGTCATCGCCTC
>Ga0209626_1000020_pt1 | contig 56495 bp, 49 predicted proteins | sample JacPinW_OM1H0_M2_FD_187962 | JGI IMG/M metagenome (GOLD analysis project Ga0209626, IMG submission 187962) | Forest soil microbial communities from Algoma, Ontario, Canada - Jack Pine, Ontario site 1_JW_OM1H0_M2 (SPAdes) (version 2) | ecosystem: Environmental > Terrestrial > Soil > Boreal... | reverse complement strand
CCGCCGATCACGGGCGCGTGATCCGGCGGCGGTTGAACCTGGATCGAGAAGGCCGGGAGCGCGGTGGTCAGGGTCCCGTCGCTGACGCTGATCACGATGTTAGAGAACGTGCCAACATGGGTCTTCGTTGGCGTCCCGGAGAGCTGTCCGGTACGGCTGCTAAAGGTCGCCCAGGACGGTTGGTTCGCGATCGAGAATGTCAGCGCGTTGCTGTCTGGGTCGCTCGCAGTCGGCGCGAAGGAGTAGACGGCGCCGGCGGCGACGTTTGTGGACGGCGTGCCGCCGATCACGGGCGCGTGATCCGGCGGCGGTTGAACCTGGATCGAGAGCGCCGGGAGCGCGGCGGTCAAGGTCCCGTCGCTGACGGCGATGACGATACCCGTGAAGGTTCCGATGTTGGCGGAAGCAGGTGTTCCCGAGAGCGCTCCGGTGCTCGCCGAGAAGGTAGCCCACGAGGGCATGGCCTGTATGGAGAAGTTGAGGACCTTGCCAGCTGGATCAGTGGCGCTCGGCTTAAACGAATAGTTGCTACCTGCTACGACGCTGGTTGGGGGGATACCGGAGATCGTCGGCGCGTCATTCGCGGGCGCCTGCACCTGGATCGAAAAGGCTGGGAGCGAGGCAGTCAGGGTGCCGTCGCTCGCGGTGATGACGATGTTGGAGCAGACGCCAATATCGGCTGTCGGAGGCGATCCCGAGAGCTGACCGGTACTCGCGCTGAAGCTTGCCCATGAGGGCGCATTCAGAATACTGAAGGTCAGCATGTGACCATCCGGATCTGCTGCGGCCGGCGTGAAGGAGTATTGGTTGCCGGCAATCACCGTAGGCGCAGGCGTACCCGATATCGTCGGCGCGTTGTTGGCGGGAGCCTGAACTTGAATGGAGAAATCCGGCAGGGACGCGGTTGTGGGGCCGTCGCTCACGCTGATCCGGACGTTGGCAAAGGTGCCCTCGTTGGCGGTGGTGGGCGTCCCGGACAGCGCACCCGTGGCGGTGCTGAAAGTTCCCCAGGCGGGTCGATTGACGATCGTAAAGCCCAACGTCGAGCGCCCGGGATCGGTGACCATCGGCTTGAAGCTGTAGGGTTGACCGGCAGTCACCGTCGCGGCCGGTGTGCCCGCGATCGTTGGAGGAGTAACGGGCGGTGGGGTAGCTGGAGGGTTCACCGTGATACGGAACGGACCGATGATGGCGCGAGTCGTGCCGTTCCCTACACCGATCTCGATTTCCGCGCTCGTGCCGACGTCACTGCTGTCCGGAGTTCCGAACAGCTCGCCGGACGATGCAACAAATGTGGTCCACCGAGGCTTGCTGGTTATGTCGTAGGACAGCGGGAGCCCTTCAGGACTGGAAACCAAAGGGATGTATTGATACTTGGCGCCCGCCTCCACCGAAGTGGGCGGCGTGCCGTTGACGACGACGGCTGTGTCGCTCCCGCCGCAACCGGCGAGTGTGACTGCGACTACGGTACACCAGGCGAGGTGACCGATGCGAAGATCCGCGACCGCGAATACGTTGCACATGCGCATGCAGGACCCACCCTGTTGACAGCCAACTGCAGGCTGCAGAGCGCGATCACTGAGAGCGCAGAGACAACACCAGAGAACTGACGACCAGCGCCACCGTAGACATAGCGCGCTGCCGGCAACCCCGCTGTCTTCACAAGCCGATTAGGCTCTCAAGACCGGAAGCTTTGCGTCCCCGCCTCACGACGGGTTTGCCCTTCGAGTAAGGCATGCATGCTACGCGCTCGAACATCCCGTGTCAGTGGCGCAACCCGTCATCAAGTTGCGACAGTAAGCTGGGACAAATACCTATCTCGCGGACTTGTGCACTGCCTCACGATCGTCGTCGCCGGGTGACTACTGTCTTTTGCGTTCGGTCATGTACTGAAGCGCCAGGCGTCGCAAATCGCTGACGTACGCGGGCTCGTGCGGCCAGTTGCTCTTCACCGGTGACCTCTGCCCATCGTGTCGTCCGACTCCCGCAACACCACGATCGCTGTTCTGCCTCAGCGGTGCGGAAACGCTAACAGCCCTTACTGCGTCGTTTCTTAACGCGGTCTTAACGCGCAGCCCGCTACTGTTCGGTGCTGCGGCAACCGCGCCGCGATCGGCCGCGAGTTTCCAGATTCACCAACTGGACGAATGTCACCATGCGAATGAGCAACGGAGCTCTCACAGCGATTGCACTGGGTGCAAGCATGCCGGCTCTGCTGTTTGCGTCGGTTGCACAAAGCCCGGCCGCTGCGATTCGTACGACGCCGGCAGCACTCTTGGCCGCCGGGGACGCCGCGCCCCTGATCGCCGGCGCACCTGTGTCCGTTGGAGCGATCGTGGGCGTCGTCACGAGTTCGGGGAACACGCCGCTGGCACGGGCGACCGTGACGGCGACGAGTGTCGACGGGCATGCCATTCGGGCGACAGTTTCTTCGAGCGATGGCGTCTACTCATTTGCTGACCTGCCGCCGGGACAATGGTCGGTGACCGCGGAGGCCGATGGCTATGCGCCCGTGACCGTGACTTCGCTCGAGGTCAAGCCGTCCAGGGCAACGCGGCATGACATTGCGATGGGTGGCGCCCCACAGGGCCCATCCGCGTCATCGACGCCTTCCCTGGCGTCCGTCGTACCTGCTGCCGCGGCAGCTCCCGTCGTACCGGAGGCTCTGCAAGTCCCTGAGCCCGCGCCGGAAGTGGATACACAAACCCCTTTCGCTGTCGGCGATATTGGCTGGATGAACGGCAATTCGCGTGAGAAGGCGCCGATCTTCGACACGAAGTTCTTTACACCGGAGATTCGCTTCGATGTCAACTACCTGCAGGACTTCAATCGCCCTCGCGATCACACGATCGTCGGCTCTACTGAGGAGTTCCGTTCTGGGGAATTCCAGATCGAGCAGGTGAGTTTTGGTGGAAATTTCCACTGGCACAACGTGCAGGCGCGGTTTCTCTCGATGTTCGGCATGTTTGCCACCACCACGCCGCGCAATGACGCCTCCTCAGCGGTGGGCAACTGGGACCTGCAGGGCGCTTACAAATACATGTCGGAAGCAAATGCCGGCTATCACTGGGACGTAAATCATGGTCTCAATGTCGATGCGGGCATCTTCGTTTCCTACATCGGCCTCTTCAGCTACTACAACTTCGACAACTGGACCTACCAGCCTTCCTTCGTATCCTCCAATACACCGTGGTTCTTCAACGGACTGCGCGTTCAGTGGTTTCCAACCCAGACGCTGAAGATCGAGCCTTGGCTCATTAACGGCTGGCAGTCCTACGCAAAGTTCAACAGCCACCCGGGCTTCGGCGGACAGATCCTGTGGATCCCGAACGACTCGTTCAAGCTGGTGCTCAACACTTACACTCTCGGGCAGGACAACCTGGCGAGCGGCAGCGGTGTCCCGAACAACGGCGGAAACCCCAACGCTGCGATCGGAGCCCCCAACACCAATGCGCCATACATCAACTATGCCAACGTACAGCGCATCCACGAGGACGACAGCGTATTGGTGAAGTACTACGACGGTCACGGCAGCAATGGCCGCGGCGTGTCGAAGATGGCGTTCTCGCTGACCTGGGATATCGGCTGCGAGTACGGCGGGGGCGTTCATTGCACCCGCGGACCGAACAAGGCAAATTTCTTCGGCATCATGGGCTACAACCGCACGTGGTTCGATCACGATCTGTACGCCGTGACGATCGGCGGTGGCTTCATGAACAATCCGGGTCGCTACCTGGCTTTGCTTCCTCCCATCAATGGCGCAACTGCGGCAACTGGTTCGCCTTATTTCACCGAGAACCCCGGGCAAAAACTCTACCAGTGGGATGCGCAGCTCAATCTCCAGTACATGCCCAAGGATTGGATCACCTGGTGGACCGAGATCACTTTCCGGCACTCCGACGTACCTTACTGGAGCGGCTCGGGTGGCGTGACACCTCCGGCCGGCAACAACGGCTCGCCGGCAAGTCCTGTCTGCAATAACGGCAGTCCGATCGGGGCCGACGCCTGTGCCACGGAAGGAGGCCCGTGGTCGCCGGACCTGCGCACGCGCGAGGTGGTCTGGGGCGCCGGCATCTTGGTCAAGTTTTAAATGCAACGCCAAGTCACAACGAGAGCGTACGGGACACGGGCTGGCGTCAATCTGCATCTTCGCAACGGCGTGAGGGCTGATCATGTTATCTAAGAGTATTCTGCTTCCGATGGTCGCCGCCTGCCTCGCCTCCTCGGTCCTTGGCGCGAGTGAGTCCTGCGATGCGGCCTTCACTCAACGGTACCGCGAAGACTCGCGCTTCCTGGATTCTCTGCGACTCGATAAGCCTGCCCAGGCGCGAGTGTTCGCGTTGGACGGCTCTGAGTTCACTGCAGGACAGGTATGGTGGATGAAGGGTCGGCTTCGGCTGGTTGACCGCGCATGCGCGCGCGGACAACAGACGGAGGCCATGCGACTGTTGAGCGAAGTAGAGGAGTTGCGAGGGTCTCGTAAGCACACTTCATGAGCAAAGCGCCTGGACAGGGGCGGCGCCCGGAAGCGCCTGTACCTGTCTTGCATTGCTGCGAAGAGAACCTATGGACGCGATATTTGTGCTGCTGATCATTGGACTCTACGGTGCTACCCACTGGGTAGCGCACGCGCTGTCTCGACTCGGGAGCGTGCAATGAACGTCCTGTATCTCGTAAGCGCGCTGCTAACGCTTGGCCTATTCGTGTATTTGCTATACGCGCTCTTCAAAGCGGAGAAATTCTGATGACCGCGGCCTCGCTGGCGCTAATCGCCGCGTTCCTGGCGGTGGTCCTCGTATGCGTGAAGCCGCTGGGTGTGTACATCGCCAACGTTATGGAAGGCCGACCCATTTGGATACTGCGCATGGGCGCGCCACTGGAAAGAGTGGTCTATCGGCTGTCCGGCATCGATCCGGCCACGGAGATGGGCTGGAAGCAGTACGCGATCGCACTCCTGGTTTTCAACGCCCTGGGTGCTCTGGTGGTGTACGCGCTGCAACGCTTTCAGGTCTGGCTGCCCCTTAATCCGCAGCGGTTCGGGAATGTCTCTCCGGATTCCTCATTCAACACCGCGGTGAGTTTCGTCACCAATACGAACTGGCAGGGCTACTCTGGCGAATCGACCATGAGCTATCTCACGCAGATGGCCGGCCTTGCGGTGCAGAACTTCCTCTCAGCGGCGACCGGCATTGCCGTGGCCATTGCGCTCATTCGCGGGTTCGCCCGCCATGATGCCAAGTCGATCGGCAACTTCTGGGTCGACATGACGCGCTCGACGCTGTACATCCTGCTGCCGCTGTCGAGCCTGCTGGCCCTCGTGCTGGTCCCCCAGGGCGTCGTGCAGAACTTCAGTCCCTACAAGGACGTAACGACGCTTGAGTCGGTCGCGTATCGGCAGGCGGAAATGAACGCGGCCGGTAGCCCGATCACAGATGCGAAGGGTAATCCGGTAATGGAGGAATTGACGACTCGGAGACAAACGCTGCCGATGGGACCGATGGCCTCCCAGGAGGCGATCAAGGAACTCGGCACCAATGGCGGGGGCTTTGTGAACGCCAACTCGGCGCATCCTTATGAGAATCCGACGGCGCTCTCGAATTTTCTCGAGATACTGGCGATCCTTCTCATTCCCGCCGCGCTGACACATACCTTCGGACGAATGGTGGGTGACACGCGCCAGGGCTGGGCCGTCCTTGCGGCGATGGTCATTCTGTTCCTGCCGCTGGTGGGGATCGCCGTGCTCAGCGAGCAGCAGGGAAATCCCCGCCTCGGCGCACTCGGTGTCGATCAGGCGGCAAGTCTCGAGCAGGCGGGCGGCAACATGGAAGGGAAGGAGGCGCGCTTTGGCATCGCCGCTTCGGCACTCTTCGCTACCGTCACGACGGGGACTTCCTGTGGCGCCGTGAACTCCATGCATGACTCGTTCACACCGCTGGGAGGACTCGTGCCACTCTTGAACATGCAGCTGGGCGAAGTCGTGTTTGGCGGCGTCGGCAGCGGCCTCTACTCGATGCTGATCTTCGCCATTGTCGGGGTATTCATCGCCGGCCTGATGATCGGGCGCACTCCGGAATACCTTGGAAAAAAGATCGAGTCGTTTGAGATGAAGATGAGCTCGATCGCGATTCTGGTCATGCCCTTGATCGTGCTGGTGGGAACGGCTGTGGCTGTGAGTGTGCCGTCCGGTCAGGCCGGCGTGGCGAATCCCGGTGCGCATGGGTTCTCGGAGATCCTCTACGGGTTCACCTCGGCGAGCAATAACAATGGCAGCGCGTTCGGGGGCCTCTCAGCGAATACCCCCTTCTACAACATCGCTCTGGGACTCGTGATGTGGCTCGGACGATACTGGCCGATCGTGGCGGCGCTCGCGATCGCCGGATCATTCGCGGCCAAGAAGCGTGTGCCAGTGACGACGGGTACCATGCCAACGCACGGCGCAACGTTCGTCATCCTCCTGATCAGCACAGTGCTCTTGGTGGGCGCGCTCACCTTCGTGCCCGCGATTGCGCTCGGGCCGATCGTCGAACACCTGATTCTATGGGGTGGGTAACGTGGTCGAACTGACGCGCGGCCCTGGTACGACGGCTACACGGGCGCCGGTGGCGGCCGCCACGGGCTCGGCGGCGAAGCATAAACTTTCGATGTTCGACCGGACGCTGCTGTGGCCGGCGGTGCTCGATGCGCTTCGCAAGCTCGATCCGCGCATACAGTGGCGTAGCCCGGTGATGTTCGTCGTCTACGTCGGCAGCATTCTGACCACGGTGCTGTGGGCGCAGGCGCTGGGCGGGAGCGGCGAGGCGCCGCCGTGGTTCATCCTAAACGTCGCCATCTGGCTGTGGTTCACAGTGTTGTTCGCCAACTTTGCCGAAGCGCTCGCCGAGGGACGCGGCAAGGCGCAGGCTGCATCGCTCCGCGGCATCAAGCAGGCGGTCGTCGCCAAAAGGCTGTCCGACCCGCAGGACCGCTCGCGCCCCTTGCGAGTACGCGCGGACCAACTGCGCAGGGGCGACATCGTGCTCGTGGAGGCCGGGGACTACATCCCCGGCGACGGCGAAGTCATCGAGGGCGCCGCATCCGTCGACGAGAGCGCTATCACCGGCGAGTCAGCACCAGTCATTCGCGAGTCGGGCGGCGATTTTTCCTCGGCTACCGGCGGCACACGCGTATTGTCTGACTGGATCGTTTTGCGCATCACCGCGAATCCCGGCGAGACTTTTATAGATCGCATGATTGCGATGGTGGAGAGCGCGAAGCGGCAGAAGACGCCGAACGAGATTGCGCTCACCATTTTGCTCGTGGCCTTGACTCTCGTGTTTCTCTTCGCTACCGCCACGCTGCTTCCCTACTCCCTGTACAGCGTAGCGGTGGCCAAGCTGGGTACGCCCATTACGATCACCGCCCTGATCGCGCTTCTGGTGTGTCTTATCCCGACGACCATCGGCGGCTTGCTGTCGGCGATCGGCGTGGCGGGCATGAGCCGAATGATGCAGGCGAATGTCATCGCTACATCCGGTCGCGCCGTCGAGGCCGCAGGTGACGTGGACGTACTGCTTCTTGACAAGACCGGGACGATCACACTTGGCAATCGCCAGGCATCGGCTTTCATCGCGGCAGCGAGCGTCACGGACGAAGAGCTGGCGGATGCATCGCAACTCGCATCCCTTGCGGACGAAACCCCGGAAGGCCGCAGCATCGTGGTGCTCGCCAAGCAGCGGTTCAAGCTGCGGGAGCGTGACTTACGGGCGCTGGCAGCTACATTCGTTCCGTTCTCAGCGCACACGCGCATGAGTGGCGTGAATATCGGCGAGCGACAGATCCGCAAGGGGGCGGCTGACGCAATCCAAAAGCACGTTGAAGCGATGGGGCAGATCTTCCCGAAGGCCATTCGTACGACCGTTCAGGAGGTTGCCCGCCGCGGCAGCACACCGCTCCTGGTGAGCGACGATTCGCGCGTTCTTGGCATCATCGAGCTCAAGGACGTGGTCAAGGGAGGCATCAGGGAGCGCTTTGTGGAACTGCGTCGCATGGGCATCAAGACGGTGATGATCACGGGCGACAACCCGCTGACCGCCGCCGCTATCGCCGCCGAATCCGGGGTCGATGACTTTCTCGCCCAGGCCACTCCGGAAGCTAAACTGAAACTCATCCGCGAGCATCAGGCTCAGGGCCGACTCGTGGCAATGACTGGCGATGGCACAAACGATGCTCCGGCGCTCGCTCAGGCGGACGTCGCGGTGGCGATGAACACCGGCACGCAGGCTGCCAAAGAGGCTGGAAACATGGTCGATCTCGACTCCAATCCGACCAAACTCATCGAAGTGGTGGAGACCGGCAAGCAGATGCTGATGACACGCGGCTCGCTCACGACGTTCAGCATTGCGAACGATGTGGCGAAGTATTTCGCGATCATCCCGGCGGCATTCGCGACGACGTACCCGCAGCTCGATGCACTCAACGTCATGCGGCTCGCGAGCCCGTTCTCGGCGATTCTGTCGGCGGTAATCTTCAATGCACTGATCATCGTTTTCCTGATTCCACTCGCGCTTAAAGGGGTCAAGTACCGCGCCCTTGGGGCCGCCATGCTGTTGCGACGTAATCTCGTCGTCTACGGGCTGGGCGGTATTGTGATCCCGTTCGTCGGCATCAAGCTCATCGATCTGGGGCTGGTGCTTGCGCACCTGGTGTGAAGGAGCCGCAATATGAATGCACTGCTTCGGCCCGCCATAATCCTGTTTCTGATCCTGACGGCCATCACCGGCATCGCTTACCCGGCGGTCGTCACCGGCATTGCACAAGTGCTCTTTCCTCTGCAAGCCGCAGGGAGCCTGATCCTGAAGGATGGCAAACCCATCGGCTCCTCGCTCATCGGGCAGAGCTTTACTGACCCGAAGTACTTCTGGAGCCGACCGTCGGCGACAACACCTCAGCCCTACAATGGGATTGCCTCAGGTGCCTCAAACCTGGGACCGCTCAATCCAGCGCTTAGGGACGCCATCCAGGCGCGCGTTGAAGCGTTGCACGCGGCGGATCCGGCGAACACGGCACCCGTTCCAATCGATCTGGTGACAAGCTCCGCAAGCGGGCTCGACCCGGAGATTAGTGTGGCGGCCGTAAGATACCAGGGTGCCAGAGTGGCTCGCGCTCGCGGGCTCAAGCCCGAAACGGTGGCAGCATTGATCGGCGCGCATACGAAGGGTAGGTTACTTGGCGTCCTCGGTGAGCCGCGCGTGAACGTGCTGGAACTGAATCTCGCCCTCGACGCTCTTAGTAGTCCAACCAGATAAGCGAGCTAGACGCATGGCGGAAGTCCGGCCAGACCCCGATCAACTTCTCGCCCGCGTCCAGGCCGACGAGGCTCGCGCCAAGCGTGGGCGGCTGCGCATTTTCTTCGGTGCGTCAGCGGGCGTCGGCAAGACCTACGCGATGCTCGAGGCCGCGCGTAGCGTGAAGGCCGCCGGCACCGACGTGGTCGTCGGTTATCTTCAGCCGCATGGACGCGTGGAGACGGAGCGGCTTCTCGAAGGTCTGGAGCGAATGCCGACGCTCCCCGTTCGTTACCACGGTATCGTTCGATTGGAATTTGACCTCGACGCAGCCCTTGCGCGGCGGCCCGCGACTCTGCTCGTCGATGAGCTGGCGCACTCGAACCTGGTGGGCGGCGAACCGGCGCCGCGCCATCCCAAGCGCTGGCAGGACGTCGAGGAGCTGCTCGATGCCGGAATCAGCGTTTGGACGACCGTCAACGTCCAGCACCTGGAGAGTCTGAACGATTTGGTCACGCAGATCACCGGCGTGCGTCAGCGTGAGACCCTGCCAGACGGCGTCTTTGACGAGGCGAATGAGATTGAGCTGATCGACCTGCCGCCAGATGACCTGATCGCGCGCCTGCGCGCCGGCAAGATATACATTGCGGATCAGGCCGCCACTGCAGTCGAACGCTTCTTCCGGACGTCTAATCTACTGGCGCTGCGTGAGCTCGCGTTGCGGCGCGTTGCCGATCGCGTTGAAGCAGCCGCGCGCGCTCTTCCCGTCGATCGCACGCGCGCGCGGCTGGCGGGTGACCGCGTGCTGGTTGCTGTCGGCCCCGACTCGCAGGCAGAGCAGCTGGTGCGCGCAGGCAAGCGGTTGGCCGATGCGCTCGATGCCGATTGGACCGTCGTGTACGTGGAGACGCCGCGCTTGCTGCGCCTGTCGGACGCGGAACGCAATCGCCGCATCGATGTCCTACGGCTTGCTGAGTCACTCGGGGCAGAAACGGTCACGCTGGATGGTCCTACGGCTGCAGGCACGATTCTCGAGTACGCGTCGACGCGTAACGCGACGCGCGTGATCGTGGGCGCGCCCAAGCGTCGCGGGTGGCGCGCATGGGTCCGTCCCTCGACATCCACACAGCTCATCCAGCACGCCAAGGGCTTCGACGTCACGGCGGTCGCTCTTCCGGACCGCTTGCAGGAGGGTACCGCAGCAGCGAAGGGCGCCGTGGCAGATCGCTTACCGGTTCGTTGGAAGCGCTACGGCTGGGCGCTGGCCACGACGGCGCTATGCACCGCGGTTGCATTCGCGCTGTACGCTCGCTTCGACCTGTCCAATCTTGTCATGGTCTATCTATTGGGCGTCACGGTAGCGGGGCTGCGATTCGGGCGCGGCCCCTCGGTCGTGACATCCATTCTGAACGTCGCCGCGTTCGACTTCTTTTTCGTGCCGCCACGTTTCTCCTTCGCCGTCACTGATGTTCAGTACCTGCTGACCTTTGCTGTAATGCTGACCATTGCCCTGGTCATTGCAAATCTCGTCGCCAGCGTACGCCAGCAGACACGTGTTGCGGGTGCGCGTGAGCGGCGGACAGCGCTGCTCTACGCCATGAGTCGGGAGCTCGCCGCGACCCGCGGCATCTCCAGTATGGCGCGCCTCGCCGTCCGGCACGTTGCCGAAGTGTTTCAGTGCGACGCCGTGGTGCTGCTTCCGGATGCCCTCGGGCGGCTCCGCTATCCGCGCGATCCGCCGCTCGACAGATCCTTTCGGTCCTCAGACCTGGCGATTGCTCAATGGGTGCTGGATCATGGGCGTAAGGCCGGCCTGGGTACCGATACTTTGCCCGCGGCGCGGGGGTTGTACGTACCTTTGAGCGATGACCGTGAGCGGCTCGGTGTGCTGGCAGTGCTGCCGACGAATCCGCGGCGCGTCTTGCTGCCCGAGCAGCTGCATCTCCTGGAGACGTTCGCCGGTCAGATCGGTCTGGCTCTCGAGCGGGCGCGCCTCGCTGAGACCGCCGAGGGCGCGCGCCTCGCCGCGGAGCGCGAAAGCCTCCGCAATACGCTTCTTGCATCCATCTCCCATGACTTGCGCACGCCCCTTGCGGTGCTGGCCGGCGCTGGCAGCATGCTTGCCGAGCACGGCGCGGACCTGGACGCCGGGACCCGTGTGCAGTTGGCGCGTTCGATCGAAGCCAAGGCACGCGAGATGTCGGAGCTCGTTTCAAATGTGCTCGATCTCACGCGCTTCGAGTCGGGCCAGGTGGCGCTGCGTCGCGACTGGCAGACCGTGGATGATTTGGTTGGGGTTGCGCTGCGGGGCATGGACGCCAAGCTCGCCGGCTATCCGGTCGAGATACGACTGCCGGCAGATCTGCCCCCCGTTTGGGTGGACGCAGCGCTTGTAGTACAGGTGTTTTCGAATCTTTTTGACAACATCTGCAAATACACACCGGTTGGCACCCGCGTGCAGGTGTCCGCTAATCAGGACGGAGCTTTCGTGCGCGTGCTCGTGGACGACGACGGGCCGGGATTGCCGCCGGGAGATCCGGCGCGGCTTTTCGACAAGTTTCAGCGCGGCACGGAGGAGGGCGCCATCGTGGGCGTCGGCTTGGGTCTTGCTATTTGTCAGGCGATCATCCGCGCGCACGGCGGGCAGATTGAAGTCCACGGCCGTCCCAGCGGCGGTGCGCGCGTTGAATTCACGCTGCCCACTGCGGAGCCTGAGTCGTGACACAGGCGATGCATCAGATTCTGATCATCGAGGATGAGCCGGCAATCCGCAGTGTGCTGCGCGTGCTGCTTGCGAAGGAAGGCTACAAGGTGATCGAGGCCGAGACCGCGGCGCGCGCCGAAATCGAAGCGCGCAGCCACAAGCCAGATCTGCTTCTTCTGGATCTTGGGCTTCCCGACACGGATGGTCTTACCGTTGTTCGCCATGTCCGCGCGTGGTCGCCAGTTCCCATCATCGTGCTGTCGGCGCGCACCATGGAAGATCAGAAGATCGCGGCTCTCGACGCCGGCGCGGACGACTACGTTACGAAGCCCTTCTCCGCTCCCGAGCTGCTGGCACGAGTGCGTGCAGGCTTGCGCCGCAACGCGCGAGGCCCAGAGCAGACGTCAATTCTGCAATTGGGCACAATCCGAATCGATCTCGCGCACCGGCAGGCACGAGGACCCGAAGGAGACGTTCACCTGACGCCCTTAGAGTATCGCGTGCTCGAGTGTCTCGCGCGTCAAGCGGGCATGGTCGTGCGCCAGCAGCAACTTGTCCGCGAAGTGTGGGGTCCGGAGCGCGCCGAAGATGCGCGAAGCCTCCGCGTGTTCATGAATTCCCTGCGCACGAAACTCGAGCCAGATCCGCGCCGGCCTCGCTACCTCGTGACCGAAATAGGGCTAGGCTACAGGCTGTACACGGACGAGAACTGAGGCACTGAGCTCGCGGCATCCCAGCGCGCGGACCTGAGAGACGCAGGATCACTCCGTCGGACTGCGCGACGCCCAGCGCCAAGAAATTCAGTTGCGCGGCAACCGGCTGCCTCGTGGCCGCTGGCAGAAAATTGGGCGGGCGCAAGGATGCCCCAAGCCCGTCGATGATTGGCGCAAGCTACACGCTCTTCGCTAGGTTGCGCCGAGTGGTCCGGGAAACGCCGCATCCAAAGTCCGAAGGTCTTGCGGCGTGAGTGCTATCGAAGGCGCCACAGCGTTTTCCTTGACGTGCGCTGGAGAGCCGGATTCTGGAATTGCGATAACGTTGCCGCTGCGAATCACCCAGGCCAGCGCGACCGCGGCGGCCGAGCACCCATGGACGGTGCCGATCTGCGCCAGCGTGCGGTCACCAACTACGAGGTTATGGTCGCCGCCGAGCGGAGAATATGCCATGACCGGCATGTTGTGCTGCTTGCACCACGGCAAAACATCGCGCTCAATGCTGCGGTTGTTGAGACTGTAAGCGACCTGATTGGTTGCGCAGCGATGGCCGTCCGGAACACGGAACAGATCTTCCATCTGGCCAACGTTGAAATTGGATACACCCCAAGCGCGGATCTTCTCCGCCGCGCGTAGTTGTTCAAAAGCGGCCACCACGCCGGAGAATTGTGCGCTGGGAACCGGCCAATGCAGCAAATAGAGATCAAGATACTCGGTGCCGAGACGAGCGAGGCTCGCCGCGCAAGCGCGCGCGATGCCATCGCCAGACACCTGATTGCCCTCCACCTTGGAGACCAGGAATATGCGGTCGCGTTGACCGGCAATCACGTGACTAATGAATTGCTCGGAGCGGCCGTTGCCGTAATTTCCCGAGGTGTCGATCAACGTCATGCCGAGCGAAATGCCTGTGCGCAGCGCCTCTTCTTCAACAGCCGGCGGATGTCTTCCCTGACCGAGATGCCAGCAGCCCTCACCGAGCGCCGGGACGGTGCTGCCGTCTGGAAGCTTTACGGTACCGGTACGCGCTACAGGTTTCGATCCCGCGCCAGTGCCAGGAACCTGCGCCCTGGCTTGCACCGCAAGCATTGCACTTAGGGCGGGAAACGATAAGCCGAAGGCCGCACAACGCGCGCTAAATTGACGTCGGTTAAGCAAATGCTTGTTCATGGTGTCGATCTCCTTCCGGCTAGACAATTGTAATAGTCTGAATGCGGGCATGCCGATGGCTCTTGAGCCGCGCATCAGGCGAGGGTGGGCAGTGCTGAACCGCAGGACCTTCACGACGCGGATCGCCGCGGCGGCGATCGTTGCAGCGGCGCAGGCGCTCAAGGCGTTTACCCCCGGATTTACCACCTCGGAGCACGCTGCTTGAGGGGGGGTTATCAGGCGCGCCGTAGCGGGTAATTCCTGGGCCGGTATCCTCGTTGCGCATTGGTCCGTAACGCGTTACGCTGTAACGCGTTACATTAGGAGTTTCTCACAATGGTGCAAGCAGCCGAACGCATGAAGGCCATGCGCGAACGGCGGCGAACGCGCGGCTTGCGGGAGCTTCGCTTGATCGTACCGGATGCACGCTCAAAGGCGGTGCGGCGACGGGTGGCTCGGGAAGTTGCGGCCCTGGACCGATCGCGCGAGCTCGACGCATTGAAGTGGATCGAAGCCGTCGCGGAGTTCGATGACCGATGAGGCGCGGCGACGTCGTGACTGTTGCCGCCACCGGGGACTACGGCAAACCACGCCCCGCGGTGATTGTGCAGACCGACGCGCTTCCAACGGAGCATGTATCGGTGGTGGTCTGCCAGATGACTTCCGAAGGGGACGACGCTCCGGACTTTCGAGTCGCGGTCGAACCCAGTACTCGAAACGGTCTGCGCACGCGATCGCATGTGATGGCTGACAAGCCGGTCACCATTCGGCGCGCCCGAATTGGCCGGAGGATCGGACACCTCGACGACGGCGACATCGCGCGACTGAATGTCGCGTTGGCGTTCGTCATGGGCCTGGCAGATTAGCCGCAATTGTCGAGGTCAAGTGGCGTAGTTTTGAGGACTACCAAGCCATGCAAGCCCCGGCGCCGCAAGCGTATTTTCGCCAAGTCCGAACCCGCGATATATGAGGTCGTGCGTGGGACATCTGGGGCAGCTCAGATCACCGTGAAGTCGCCGAAGACTCCGGGTTCAGCAGCGAGGAGCAGATGCGGTGCTCTTTCACCAGGATCTTAGGAATTCCGCCAGGCGAGTATCGAGAACGCTTTGCCACCACCGTCTGATTGCTGTTCGGGCTAGAGAGCTAACCCACCGGAGACTTCGATTCGCTGGGCATTCACCCAGCGATTCTCATCAGAGAGAAGAGCGGCAATCATCGGTCCGACGTCATCCGGCACTCCCGGGCGCCCCAACGCGGTCATTGCCGAGACCATTTTGTTGACTTCGGGATTGTCCCGCACCATGCCGCCGCTGAAGTCCGTCTGGATGGGGCCCGGCGCGACCACATTGGCGGTGATCCGACGCGGCCCCAGCTCTTTGGCGAGATAGCGGGTCAGAATCTCGACTGCGCCCTTCGCGGCTGCATAGGCAGAGCTGCCGGGCACGGCAACACGGGTAAGTCCCGAAGAGGTATTCGCGATGCGACCGCCGTCGTTCATCAACGGCAGCAGCTTTTGCGTCAGGAAGTAGACGCCCTTGAAGTGAACGTTGACCACCGCATCGAAGTCCGCCTCGGTCATCTTCTCGAAGTTGATGTGCTGAGAATTACCCGCGTTGTTCACGAGGTAATCGAACCGTTCGCGTCCCCAGCTTTGCAGCGTCTTGCGCACAGTCGCCACGAAGTCGTCGAACGCACTCACATTCCCCGTGTCGAGCTGCAGGGCGACGGCCTTGACTCCCGCCTCACGCGCGAGCGAGGCAACCGTCTCAGCCTGTGCGCGATTGGAGTGGTAGGTGAAGATTGAATGGACGCCGCGCTTGGCGAGGCTGATTACAGTGCTGCGGCCCAGGCCGCGGCTTCCGCCGGTGACGATCGCAATGGACGCTGGGGTGGTCATGTGAATCTCCTTGGGGGTAGGGGGTTTCAATGTGGGAGGCACTCTATTGGGTGGCATTGAATTGATAAATATAGTTTTTTGCTAACTATTGTTCATGTAACATGAACAATAGGCTCACGGTCGGTCGCTTTGATGAACACGCTGGAGGCTATGCAGGTCTTCGTCCGCGTCGCCGAGCACGCGAGCTTTACCCGCGCGGCTGAGAGCCTGGGCTTACTAAAAGCGACCGTTTCCGTCGCCGTGCGGGAGCTCGAGAACTCGCTCGGCACGCGACTGCTTCATCGCACCACCCGCAAGGTGCAGATGACGCTCGATGGCCAGGTGTACTACGAGCGATGCAAGGAGCTGCTCTCCGAGGTGGACAATCTTCAGACGATGTTCCAGCAGAGCGGCGAGTCTCTGCGGGGCCGTCTGCGCGTGGATATGCCCAGCGGCCTAGCGCGTCTGTATGTGATTCCTCAGCTGCCCCAATTCCTGCAAGCGCATCCCCAGATCGAATTCGAGTTGAGCTCGACGGATCGTCTCGTCGATCCCATCCAGGAGGGGTTTGATTGCGTCATGCGTGCCGGGGCGCCTCGGGACCCGCAACTGATCGCCCGACCGCTGGGACATCTGATCCTCATCAATTGCGCGAGCGCGGACTACCTGCGCCGACGCGGTACCCCGCAAACCCTTGCAGATCTGGCAGAGCATGACTTGATCCACTACGTGAGCAGACTCGGGAGTAAGAGTGAGGGTTTCGAGTACCCGGAGTCCGGCGAGTACCGGACGTTGGCGATGTCGGGGCCCGTGGTCGTCAACAATTCGGACGCTTATAACGCCGCATGCCTCGCCGGGCTTGGATTGATTCAGGCACCGGAAATTGGTGTGCGCGAGCACCTCGCTCGTGGTGCGCTGGTAGAAGTACTGCCGCGTTATCGTCCCGAGCCGATGTCCCTGTCGCTGCTATATGCGCATCGGCGCAATCTCCCAAAGCGCGTGCGCGTGTTCATGGATTGGGTCGCTGAGATTCTCCGGCCAGTGCTCGCCCATGCGTAACGACAGCAGCCCGCGGATGAATGCAGTACCAGCGTAAAGCCATCAGGTAAGACAACGAGTCCACATCTACTGCTGCCAACAAATTGCAGCGGATGCCGTGTTGGTCAGCGCCGTGCACGACCAGTCGGTCGAGCCAATGGTTCCGGGGACCGGAATGATGTACGCTCATCGCTCAAATCCGCGGGTGCGTCGTCCAACTGGTCTCTGTGCCGAAATTGGGACGGTCCCGATGGTAGTTACCGGAACATACAATCCGTATCTCGTCGCGCTGTCCATTCTGGTCGCCGCCTTTGCATCTTACACCGCCCTCGATCTCGGCGGGCGCGTGGCGGCCGCGCGAGGAATTGTGCGTCGCGTGTGGCTGGTGGCGGCCGCGATCGCCATGGGAGGCGGAATATGGTCGATGCACTTCATCGCCATGCTCGCCTTCATCATGCCGACACCGATGTCCTACGAGATCGGATTAACCACGCTTTCGCTGGTGGTGGCGATCTTCGTAACGGGCGCCGGCTTTCATTTCATCAATCGTCAGAGCGCACCGCCGCTTCCCCTCGTATTCAGCGGCATCTTCATGGGACTTGGCATTGCCGCCATGCATTACATAGGCATGGCGGCAATGCGGGAGCACGCCGAGCTCAGCTACGACTTTCTATTCGTTGCGCTCTCCCTGGTCATAGCGATCGGCGCGTCGACGGCGGCACTATGGCTGGCATTCCGAACCACGGATCTTGGACAAAAGCTCGTTGCCGCCGTCGTGATGGGCCTGGCCATTTCCGGTATGCACTACTCGGCGATGCGAGGGACCACTTTTGCCGTTCACGGCCCGGTTCACGAGGCGCAGGCATACGCAAGTCTCGATCAAACCAATCTGGCTCTGACAGTTGCCGGCATTACGTTTGTCATTCTGGCCTTCGCGTTGATAGCCTCCCTGTCCGAGCAGAAGCGCGCCGAACAAGCGCTGCGCGAGGCGCAGGCGCACCTCTATGCGGGCCTGCAGCAGGAGAACAGCGAGCGTCGGCGAGCCGAAGGGGCCTTGCGGCGCAGCGAGGCTTACCTGGCTGAAGCGCAGGCACTGAGCCACACGGGCGTTTTCGGCTGGGAGACCTCCAGCGGAGAGATCTACTGGTCGGCGGAGACCTTTCGGATCTTTGGATTTGACCCGGCGACTCCGCCCGACATCGCGCGAATAATTCAACAAACGCATCCCGAAGACAAAGATTTCCTTGAGCAAACACTCGATCGCGCCCGACACGAGAGAAGGGATTTTGATCTGGAGCATCGGTTGCTGCTGCCAGATGGTTCGGTCAAGCATCTCCAGGTGGTGGCCCGTGCCCTGGTGGGCGAGTCGGGCCAACTCGAGTTTGTCGGAGCGGTGATGGACATCAGCCAGCGAAAACGCGCGGAGGAAGCGCAACGAGTGCAGGAGCGCGAGCGCGAGGAGATGCAGCGGCAGCTGCAGCAGGCGGCCAAGCTGGAGGCGATCGGCCGACTAGCCGGTGGCATCGCGCACGATTTCAACAACATCCTCGGCGCGATCCTCGGTTACGGGGAGCTCGTGCAGAACAATCTGGGCGAAGGCGGCCCCGCGCGCCGCCAGGTCGATCAGGTGATGCACGCAGGCGCGCGTGGCAAGGCACTCGTGGAGCGCATCCTCGCTTTCAGCCGCAGCGGGATGGGCGAGCGCGTACCACTGCACGTGCAGTCGGTCGTCGAGGAGACGCTCGAGCTGCTCATACCGTCACTTCCCGCTGAGGTGCGCCTCGAGAGGCAACTCAATGCGGTCGATACGGCGGTGGTGGGCGACGCGACCCAGTTGCATCAAGTCGTCATGAATCTGTGCACCAATGCGGTGCACGCAATGGAGCGGGGTGGCGTGCTCACAGTAGTGCTCGAGCTTGTAGCGCTGGGCGAGCGCCGCTTACTCTCGCACGGCACACTGTGCGCCGGCGGCTACGTGCGCCTCTCGGTCAGCGATAGCGGCAGCGGCATCCCGCCCGCGGTGCTCGAGCGCATGTTCGATCCGTTCTTCACCACCAAACGGGTCGGCGACGGCACGGGCCTTGGCCTTGCGCTGGTACACGGCATCGTCGCCGACTTTGGCGGGGCGATCGATGTCACGACGCAGGTACGCGTGGGCACCACCTTCACGATCTGGCTGCCGGCCGCGGGCAAAATGCTACTGGCTCCGACCGAGCCAGCGGGCGAAGTGCCGCGGGGCAACGGCGAGACCGTAATGGTCGTAGACGACGAGCGTGCGCTGGTTGCGCTCGCGGAAGAGACGCTTGCCGAGCTTGGCTACCGGCCGGTGGGGTTTGATTCGAGCATCGCCGCGTTGCAAGCCTTTCGCGCGGAACCGAAGCGCTTCGATCTCGTGCTGACCGACGAGACGATGCCCGATCTCACGGGGACCGAGCTTGCGTGCGAGATCCGGCAGTTGCGGCCCGATATTTCGATCATTCTCATGAGCGGCTACAGTGGCACGCAGCTGAGCGAACGCGCGCAGGCCGCAGGGATCATCGACGTACGCCGCAAACCGCTCGTCCGCCGCGATATCGCGGAACCGGTTGCTCGCGCGCTGCGCGCCCGTAACCCGAGTATGGAGCCGAGTGGCTAGGCGGCTCGCGGCCGCGGACCAGGCGCCGCGACTAGGACGCGCGCCGCGATCCCGGCGTTAGCTCCCCACGCCCCGGCAGCTGAACTTCACCTGCATGCTCTTGCGGAAATAGCCGCAGTTCAGGAGTCTATCCCCACCATGACGCTCGACGCCTTGATGACGGCGTAGACGCGCTTGCCCTCGGCCAAGCTCAGGTTTTCGACGGCGTCGACCGTGATGATAGACACAATGTTGATTCCCGCAGCGACTTCGATGGTGACTTGAGCATTGACCGCTCCCACCTCTATTTTTCGGATGGTGCCGGCCAGGGTATTACGGGCGCTCAGCTTCATGGCTCTCTCCAGTGGTATGTCCGACCCTTTAGTGTGCCACTCCTTGGACCGGTTGTAGCCGCTTCGTTCACTTCATTACATCGACCGCGGGTCCGTGGAGCTGCTAGCATCGATATATCCGAACGGGAATCACGAAAGTCCGCGAGGTCTTGCGTGCAAAAACTGATCGCCTGGTTCCTCCTAGTCGGCATCGCTCTCGGTGCCGGGGCGCTGTCTGCTGCCGAGCATGAACGGCCTTTCATCGTGTTTGCAGCCGCGTCGCTTACCGAAGCGGTGACGGAGGTGAGCGCGGCGTTCACCCAAGAGGCCGGGATTCCAGTGAAGACGTCATTCGCCGCGAGTTCCGTACTCGCCCGGCAAATTGAAGCCGGTGCTCCGGCGACGGTGTTCTTTGCCGCCGATGAGGAATGGATGGACTACCTGGAGAAGCGAAAGCTGCTCGCACCGGGAAGTCGCAAGGATGTGCTCGCAAATCAACTGGTGCTCGTGGCACCTGCGGACAGTACCGCAACCGTGAAAATTACCTCAGGGCCGGCGCTGGTTCAGGGGCTGGGCGGTGCGCGGATCGCAACCGGCGATCCGGACTCGGTACCTGTCGGCAAATACGCCAAGGCAGCGCTCATCAAACTGGGCGTGTGGGAGCAGGTCGAAGGGCGGCTGGTACGCGCGGAGGACGTACGTTCGGCACTTGCGTTTGTTGCCCGCGGCGACGCCCCGTTCGGCATTGTCTACCTGACCGATGCGAAGATTGAAAAGAGAGTGAAGTTGCTCGATGTGTTTCCTCAAGACACGTATCCACCGATCCGCTACCCGATCGCGATGACCGCGGGGGCCGGCGCGGATGCCAGTCGTTTCGTCGAATTTGTAAGCGGCAAGCGCGCCGCGGTGATTTTTCAGAACTACGGGTTCGAGCTGATTGCCATGGCGGGACAGGCGGCAAGTGCTGTCGAGACCGACCCGTGCACCCGATTCACCTGGGATGTTTCGCGGGAGTTGGGCATGATGCAGCAGACGGCGCGAGCCGTCGCCGCGGCCGTCAAGCCTGGTGCCGATGTCCCGCGGGTCGAACCTGAGAAGCTTTATGAGGTGAAGCTTGCAGGCCAGAGCACGGTGACTTTCGTGGCGAACCCTGGCAAGTCCACTCTCAACGACGACACACACGCCGGGCTCGTGCGATTCCGGGTTGAGAAAGCGGGGCGATACCGCGTCTCGATCAGCAGCGGCCACTGGATCGACATCGCCGACGGTACGCAGCTCGTGAGTTCCAGAGATTTTCAGGGGCAGCACGGGTGCGAACGACCTCACAAGATAGTGGAATATGAGCTGCCTGCGGGCCGCGATCTGACCCTTCAGTTCAGCGGTTCCACAGCCGCTCAGGTCACCGTAGCGATCACGGCGGTGGGTACACCGGCAGCAGGCTGAATATCCCGGGGCTAGTGCGCTCTGACGAGACCAGCGTGAGCACATGAGCACACCGTATCCGAACATTGTGATCGCAATCTGTTTCACGGCAACTTCAATACTCCTACAGGGGTGCACGTCAGCCACGTCGCAAGCGACGGATCATTTCGATGGCCAGCGCTTTCACAATCGCGAGCGCTTTCCCGATCCTACTTTCTGGGAAGAGGTAGAGATTGCCTGGACGCTGAGAACCAAAACCAAGAATTGGCCTGATCACTTCCACACGGCACCCGCTGAGCTCTCCAAGGATCCCGTACTTCGTGGCATCAGGGTGCTTTGGGTCGGCCACGCCACAGCTCTCGTCCAAACGCCAACTTTGAATATCATTACCGACCCGGTTTTGTTCGATTCTATCGGTCCCGCATTATCCCCCATCAAGACCGTCACTAACCCGGGAGTCACCGTCGGCGGGCTTCCAAGGATCGACGTTATCCTAATCAGTCACAATCACTACGATCATTTGGATCTGAAATCTATACATGCGATCGTCGATCGACAAAAAAGCAGCCCGCCAACGCTGTTGGTCGGGCTTCGAGTTGGTAATCTGTTGAGAGAGGAGGGCATTTCATCGTACTCAGAATTGGATTGGGATCAATCTGTCACGGTGAAAGACACAAGGTTTGTCTTTCTTGAGGCAATCCATACATCCCGCCGGGGTATGTGGGACACCGACAAGACGTTGTGGGGGTCCTTTCTTATTGACTCTCCTGAAGGAAGAATCTACTTTGCAGGGGACACCGCATACGGCAAGCACTTCAAACACATATGCGAGAAGTATGGGGCACCTAAACTGAGTCTGTTGCCCATAGGCGCTTATGGGCCTCGGTGGTTCATGTATCGCATGCACATGAATCCCGATGAGGCTGTGCTCGCGCACATTGATCTACACAGTGAGCACTCTATTGCCATCCATTTCGGTTTGATTGACAACGCGGCAGAGAGCTATACGGCCCCTGTCAATGACCTTGCCGTTGCTCGCAACGTCCATGGGATTGCGGAACTGAACTTTGTGGCCCCGCACATAGGACAGATCTTTGAGTATTAGGAGCACGATCGCCATTTCCAGCGGCTCGGGGCCTACATGAACGTTCCGGCGGTGGGCGAGACACATATTGCCATCGTGGGCGCCACAGGCATGGTCGGTGGATACGCCCTGCGCTACGCGCTCGAGCACCCCGCCGTCTCACATGTGACGGCAATAGGACGCAGGAAGCTCGGCGTTGCGCACCCGAAGCTGGAGGAGGTCGTACATCGAGACTTCGCGGATTGCTCCGCACTCGCAGAGCCACTTTCGGGTCAGGACGCAGCGGTCTATTGCATCGGCGCCTATACCGGGGCAGTGCCGGACGCAGTGCTTCGCAAGATAACCGTGGACTACACGATCGAGTTCGCGCGAGTTCTCCGCGGCAGCAGCCCCGACGCGGCCTTCTCATTCTTGAGCGGGGGTGGCGCGGACCCGACGGGACAAAGTCGGATCGCCTATGCGCGCTTCAAGGGAGAGGCCGAGCAGGCGCTACTGGCGGTGGGGTTCCCCTGTGTGTACATCTTCCGACCCGCGTACATCTACCCGGTAGAGCCGCGGAAGGAGCCGAATTTTGGCTACCGCCTGTTGCGCGGAATCTACCCTGTGTTTCGCGTGCTGTTCCCCAACCAGGTAATTCGCGCCGACGACCTGGCCCGTGCCATGGTGGATGTTGCCGTCCGGCGAAGAGGGGAGTACGGAGGAGTGGTTTTGGAGAACCGTGACATTCGCGCCATGGTCGACGCGTGAGTGAGGCTCTGCGAGCGATTGTCCACCGACGGAGCTATCTCAGCTTTTCGAGCAGCGACTTCAATTCGGCTTGTTGTGTTGCGATGAGGCGGGCCAACCGCTGGCCGAACGCCTCCGCGAGCAAGGCGAGTCCGCCGGTCATGACCTTTCGACCTTCCGGCGTCAGCGAGAGCTTGTGGCGGCCGAGGTCGGCACTATCGATCTCGCGCTTTACGAGTTCGGCCGCCTCGAGCCGCTTCACGTACCGCGGCAGCGAGCAGGGCCGGGGACGTGTTCTGCTAGACGTAGAGCCTATCTCAGAAACCCCAAAACTGTCGTAAGGGGATGCAGATGGCTGCGAGCTGCACGAAGCCCGGGAAGTCACGTCGATAGAACTCCCATCGCGCGAGTACGCGACGACGCCATTGGATCCAGGCGAGGAATCGCTTGCCGCGATTGTCTCGGTGCGGCGCGATCATCTCGACCCTACTCGCCAGTGCAAACCGAGGTGGCGCTGTGCTCGATCTTTGCGCGCCAGGGCACTATTCTAGGCGACTACGAACGCCCGATCACCCGCGCGGGCCGCCCGGGCGAGCGCAGGGGTGAGGGCACTCTTGAAGGAGACTGGGAATGGAAAGCAAACAAACGTCGAAAAAGTCGAAGCCGAATGTAATTCTCGCGAAGACCCGGATAACCGGCAAGCTGCAGGGAGAGGGAGACTACGAGGCCGCGCGCCGATATGACAGCGGTGTGCGCAAGTTCGTTCGGCGCGCGGACATCGAGCGCGCGGCTCGCGCCGCAGCGCCGAAGAACAAGCGCGAGGCGGAGGAGATGGCCGCGGCCGAGGCCATTGGCCGCCAGGGTGAACCGCAGCAGGCCGGGTGGTTTCTCGCTGACATGGAAAGCATTCGCCGCCGGGCACGCGCGCAGCTCAAAGCCGGCGCGGTCACCGACAATTATCAGGGGGACGTGAAGCAGGCAGTCGAACTCTTGAACCATGCCGTGGCCACTGAGATCGTTTGTGTGCTTCGTTACAAGTATCACGCCGTCGTAGCGACCGGCATCTCGAGCGATGCGGTGAAGAAGGAATTCTCCCAGCACGCCAAGGAAGAGGAAGAGCACCTGGACATGCTGTGCGAACGCATCAATCAGCTGGGCGGCAAGCCCAACATGAACCCGGAAGGCTTACTGTCACGTGCCGCATCGCAGTACGTCGAAGGTAAGAACCTGATCGACATGATCAAAGAGAACCTCGTCGCCGAGCGGGTGGCCATCGAGACCTATCGCGAGATGGTTCGCTATTTTGGCGAGAAGGACCCCACGACCCGAACGATGTTGGAGCGCATCCTGGCGCAGGAGGAAGAGCACGCGAACGACATGCATGATCTGCTCGTCCAGCACGAAGGTCGGCCGATTCTAAAGAAATAGCGCACCAGGAATTACTTAGCTGCTGCCACCCGTTCGAGCTTAGGTGATCGCGCCCGGTCGCACCCGCGGAGTAAGACTCTGCAGGCTCGGCCGGGCGGGCACACCCTGCGCTGCCGCGTCAACCGACCAACGGGAGGGGCGAGGTTCGCACCCGGGCATTCTCTTTCAGGGCTTGGGATCGGCAGCTGCTTCTCGAGCCGACCTGTCGGAGCGGCTTTCTAACCGCGGCCGCTCCGGTGGCCTCTTACGGAATGCGAGTTGGCCACCCGTGCGGCGGGTTGCCGCGGGCATTGCGCCCTGACTCACCCGGCAATTAAAAGACCGGGGAGAGGCTCACGTGCGACAACCGCCATGAGCTCGGCATGTCACGGCCTAATGACCAGGGCTGGCCAATCTCTCCGGTGAGTGTCAAACGCAATCAAAGTTGCCAGAGCCGTAAGGCGCAATGGTTTGCGATACCCTGAAAATCCTGATCGCTCGACAGCATCAGCAAGCTGTGGCGGATGCACAATTGCGCCAAGAGCGCATCGATCGTGCCAATCTGAACGCCATGACGACGGCACGTGTTGCGAAGCGCCGCGGCTTCGACGTGATCGGCTCGATCGGGCACGAGGAGGGGAAGTGCGGAGAACCGCTCCAGGATCTGCTCACGGGCTTTCGGTCCAGAGAAGCCCTGCAGCAACTCCTGCAGTACCAGACCTGTCGTCAGGATCGGTTCGCCGCTCTCAATCGCCTTAACCAGCGCGGCGATCTGTGGAGCAGACGAAGACCCGTCACGTCGCAGTGCAAGGGACCACACGCTGGTGTCCACGAAGAGACTCAACTGCGTGAGCGCTCCGACTTGTAGTCATAACTCTGATCCCATTCGAGCTTGCCCATGAGCTCAAGCAAGCGCTTCTGCTTACGCCGGGCAATGAATTCCTGAAGCGCTTTGGTGACCGCGGCTTTTTTTGTCCGCTCGCCGCTGACTTCCAGTGCGCGCTCGATAAGGTCGGGATCAATGGACAGATTGGTAGCCATGTGTGGACCTCCACACAGTAGTTTACACAGAGTACACGCAATCCGCCACCTCGGCTCTGTGTCAGGAAAATCGGGGAGCTCGTCCGTTCTTGATGCCCAAAAGGGATAGCTCCCGCGTTAACCGAGTGCTGTGCCAAACAAGGCACCGACGCCCGCGGTCAGCGCCATCGCGAGCGCGCCCCAGAACGTGACACGCCAGGCGCTGGCGATTACCGGCGCGCCGCCGGTGCGGGCCGCGAGCGCGCCGAGGCCCGCGAGAAAGACCAAAGAACCGCCGGCCACGGCCACACCCAGAAGCGAGGCCGGCGCCACCGCAATCACGACCAAAGGCAGCGCTGCTCCTGCGGTGAAACTCGCGGCAGACGCCAGTGCCGCTTGCACGGGACGTGCCGTGAGCGCGGCTGAGATTCCGAGTTCATCGCGCGCATGCGCGCCCAGTGCATCATGTGCCATCAACTGGACGGCTACTTGCTCTGCCAGAGTGGGCTCCAAGCCGCGCTGGACGTATATCGACGCGAGTTCGCGCCGCTCCGCGGCAACATCGGTGGCGAGTTCTTTGCGTTCGCGCGCGAGGTCAGCCGTCTCGGTGTCAGCCTGGGAACGCACCGACACGTATTCACCGGCGGCCATCGACATTGCACCGGAGACCAGTCCGGCCACACCGGCCACCAGCACGCCGCCGCGCGACGCACTCGCCGCAGCCACGCCGAGGATCAGGCTGCTGGTGGACACGATTCCGTCGTTGGCCCCGAGCACTGCGGCGCGCAACCAGCCTATGCGGGCGGTACGGTGGGACTCGCGGTGGACTCTTGGCATGTGTGGACTCCCATTCCGGCTGTCGTGTTCGCGCCGGCCTACCGACCACTCACAGCGAGCATCGATATGAACCCGCCGTCGACACCTTCGACGGGAAAGGTGATGATCTCTCCGAGGCCGCTCCCGGACGCCGACGCGAGATCGGATCGGGAGATTGCACGTGATGCTATCGCAAAATTTAAGCTCGAACTGCCTGACTCGGATGAGGCCCTCAAGGTCACCGTCGAGAATGGCTGGGGTGATGCTCGAAGTCGAGCTCGAGCAGCATTATCAGCACGAGCGCCGGGGCCGCGGTCCGCCGGCCCAAGGGATGTCGTGGGAGTCGTCGATCGGAATGATCTCGAGCCCCAGGCAAATTCGTCTCCTCAGCCCTCGGGTGACAGAGCTCTTTGCATCAGGTACAGCGGGTTATCAGAGTCTTCCTAAATGAAATTGGCGAGACACGCGGATCACGGACACCCGTGCGACCCACACGCCGGTCACAAGATGACGGACGGTCACGGCAGCCACGATCGACACGCCGGCCACTCGGTTGCGATGTTTCGGGACAAATTCTGGCTGAGTTTCGCCCTGACGATTCCCGTCGTTGTTTGGTCAAGCGACGTTCAACGCTGGTTTGGATATACGGCGCCTTCATTCCCCGGCTCGAAGCTTGTCCCGGCCGTTCTCGGAACACTGGTCTTCATCTACGGTGGCCTGGTTTTCATTCGCGGGGCTCAGCGCGAACTGGCAGATCACAAGCCCGGCATGATGACGCTCATCAGCCTGGCGATCATTGTCGCGTTCGGAACCTCGCTTGCTGCGGCGTTTGGCCTCTTCGAGATCGACGTTTGGTGGGAACTCGCCTCGCTGATTACGATCATGGTGCTCGGCCACTGGCTGGAAATGAGGGCCATTTCCCAGGCTCGTGGTGCACTCAATGCACTCGCGGCCCTGCTTCCGGACACCGCCGAGCGCGTGACTGGCGCAGACACTCAGTCAGTTCCGCTGTCTGAGTTGAGAAGCGGCGACGTCCTTCTCGTTCGGCCCGGGGCCCGGGTTCCGGCAGATGGCACTGTCATCGAGGGCGCTGCCGAAGTTGACGAGTCAATGATCACCGGCGAGTCTAAAACGGTGCCGAAGGGCGCGGGTGCGCAAGTCATTGCGGGAACAGTTGCCAGTGGCGGCAGCCTTCGTGTCCGAGTGACCGCAATCGGGGAACAAACCGCTCTCTCCGGTATCATGCGGCTGGTTGCGGCTGCGCAGGCGTCCGGTTCTCGCACGCAAGCTCTTGCCGATCGGGCAGCGGCGATCCTGTTCTACGTGGCAGTCGTGTCAGGCGCTGTGACGTTCACCTACTGGTGGCTTTCCGGCGACACGGAACATGCCCTGATTCGAACGGCAACGGTCCTGATCATCGCTTGCCCGCATGCGCTTGGACTCGCGATTCCGCTCGTGATCGCCATCGCGACGTCATTAGGGGCCCGGAATGGGCTCCTTGTTAAGGACAGACTCGCGCTCGAACGCGCCCGAAATCTGGACATGGTCATTTTCGACAAGACCGGAACTCTGACGCGCGGCGCTCCTGCAGTCTCAGACGTCGCCGCTGCACCTGGAATCACCGAAGGCGATCTGATTGGTCAGGCCGCCGCTGTCGAATCCAATTCTGAACATCCGCTCGCCAAAGCAATCGTCGCCGAAGCGAAGCGCCGCGGCGTGACCCAATCGCCAGGCACGGATTTCAAGGCGCTGCCCGGGCGAGGCGCAGAGGCGCTCGTGCAAGGTAGGAGAGTCGTAGTCGGCGGACCACGTTTGTTGACCGAGGCCAAGGTTTCGGTACCGGCAGAACTCGAAAAACGCACTGCCGAATGGAGTTCAGATGGGAAGACGGTTCTCTATGCCGTTGCACAAGGAGGACTGCTCGGAGCTTTCACAGTGGAGGACGCGATCCGCCCCGAATCCGCTGAAGCCGTCACCGAACTCCACGCCCTTGGTATCCGGGTCGCGATGATCACGGGAGATTCGCAGGCAGTTGCCGATTCAGTCGCCCGGCGTCTCGGAATCGACGAAGTCGCAGCCGAGGTGCTCCCCGCCGACAAGGCTTCGGCAGTAAAGCGCTTTCAGGCGGGTGGCAACAAGGTCGCGATGGTCGGTGACGGTGTGAACGACGCGCCGGCCCTGGCCACCGCCAATGTAGGAATCGCTATCGGCGCGGGAACCGACGTTGCAATTGAATCCGCGGGAATCGTGCTCGTGCGTAGCGATCCTCGCGACGTAGTCGGGGCAATCGAGCTGTCACGCGCAACCTACAGAAAGATGGTGCAAAATCTCGTTTGGGCGAGCGCTTATAACCTCGTCGCCATTCCGATCGCGGGGGGTCTGCTGGTTCGCTGGGGGTTTGATCTCCCCATGAGTGTCGGCGCAGTCGCGATGAGCGCTTCGACCATCATCGTGGCTGCGAACGCGCAACTGCTTCGCCGAGTGAAGCTGCGGCCTGCGAGCCACTGATCGTCCAATCCGCGCCGGGGAGCGCTGCCGCTGCGGAATCATCTATAGCTCGTGTCATAGTTCGAGTCCAACCGCCTTCTGCGAGAACACGCAGCGCGTTCTCGTTCGCGGCCATCACATCTTCATGCCAGACATGTCCGATTTCGCGGCGGGCACATGCAGTCCCGGGATGCTCGTGGGCGCGACGGCAATCCACAAACCCAGTGCGATCAGGACGATGCCAAACACGGGGGCGAGACGGGGGCCGACGCGGAGCACCTTTTCGGCGAAGATCAATACTGCGATTAAGGCCATCCAGAAAAGGCTCATGACACCCACCGCAAACAGTACCAGCATCAGGCCCCAGCAACAGCCTACGCAGTAGAGGCCGTGATGAAAGCCCATGCGCAATGCACCGCCGCGGCCTTCACGCCAATTCTCCAGGAAGAAATCCAGCGGTGACCGGCAATGCATGAGGCACACGCGCTTAAATGGCGTCAGTTGGTAAAGACCGGCGGCCCCGATCGGGATTCCAGCGGCAATTGGGCCTCCTCGATCCCACGCGAGCCACGCAAAGTCGAGCAGTCGAATGAAGTGGTCGACTGAATACGCCACGAGACCAAAGGCGGTCCACGCGGCAAAGTAGCCGAGGACAAAAATCCAGGTCGGCACGAAGACAGATTGGCTCTTCCTGGCGCGTCCGCCGCTGACCCGCGCGAATGTTAACGCCATCGGTGCGACCGACGGCAACATCATTGCCATCATCATTAGATTCCAGCCGCCGACAAACCAGCCCAGTTGGCCGAGCTCGGCACCTGGTCCGGAGATCATGCCGCCCATCAAATAAATCGTGGCCGCGAGGGTGACCAACCCGACGCCGAGGAGCGACGCGAGTAACGCCAGTACCCCGCCCGATCGCGAATCAGGCAACCGGCTTTGCGCCCACGTGACTGCCGCGCTTAACGTGCGTCATGCTCGCGTGGCAGTTCTTCAAGTCGAATGTCACCGGGCCGGAGGATTTGAGGCGCACTGCCAGCGCCGTCTCGGCGCCGTGTGTATCGCCGGTGTACTCGAAACCATGCGGAATCGTAACGATGACGCGGTAAGGCTGCGGATTATCGCCCATCGTCATGAGCGTAGTGACCTCGGTGACGAGTGCGGTACCGGCCTTTAACCGGCCTTTACGCGCCTCAAGATCAAAGGCGAACTCGAACGGCGCAAAGATGGGAGGGTGCACTGTTGGGCAGACGGCGGCGATGATTTCCATAAGCGTATCGCCGTGTTTGCCGCTGAGTGCCTCGAATATTGCAGTGCGTTGCTCCTCGCTGGCCTTCACATCGACGATTGGCTGCAGCTCACCGTTGCCTTCGTGCATCGCACCCGGCCAACGAACCACGCCAGCCCAGTGCAGCCCACTTAAATCGACGCCACCAAACTTACCCTTGGTGATTTGCATGCCCACCATGCCTTCGCAGTGATCGTGAGTCGGAAACTGATTGAAATCACAGGGGCAACCAGGATCGCAATTGCAGTTCTTGAACCACGGACCTTCCATAAACCATTGAGTAGCCATACGGCCCCCTTAGATTTCGGGCAGGGCTGGATAATGGGCCCCCGCATCCGGCAAGGTCAAACGCTTCAGTCCCAGCGCAATAGTCGCGATTGATGGCAGGTCCCTCGCGTTCCTCCTAGCAATGCTCGCGCGATAACACGACGTTTGCGACTTCATTCCGAATCTCCGTCTGGTTAGCCGCCAGGCATGACGACGAGAATCTTTACAAGTTCGAGCCGCGCGGTACAACTTGGTAAAACTCGAGAAGTTGCGCCTGGTAGGCTAAAACCTATAACTGAAGCGGATCGTCCAGCGGCAATGACCTATAATAATCTTGTCGAGTCGAGTTCCCATGACCGCGTGGCCGTCGCTATTCCACGCTTGCGAAGGTCTTTCTCTTGATGGGGATGTCGCCGGTGTCGGAGCTACTTGCAAGTTCCTCAAGCCTGGGCAGATCTCAGATGCCGCCGTGGGTCGTTGAGCTGCGCCCCCACCATTGGCTTAAGAACATCCTCGTCATCGTGCCACTCGCTGCAGCACACCAGCTCCAGGACGTGCCATCCCTGGCACGCGTTGCGGCAGCTTTCGTGGCCTTCAGTTTGTGCGCCTCGGGGCAGTACGTGTTGAATGATCTGCTGGATCTCACGGCCGATCGCGCCCACTCCACCAAATCCAAGCGTCCATTGGCCGCGGGAACTCTCTCGCGCGGTGCGGGCGTGATCTTGATGGTGCTGACCTGGACGGGTGCCGTTCTCGCCGCCGCGACGCTTGGTGTCGCCTTCTGCGGCGTGCTCGCTGCGTATCTGGCGCTGATGTTGGCCTACTCCTGGCGCTTAAAGCACGTGGCCGTCCTGGATGCCATCGTGCTTGGCGCAGGGTATGCGGCGCGGGTGGCAGCCGGTGGGGTGGCGGTGGCGATCCGTCCTTCGGCGTGGCTGATCGCTTTTTGCGTGTGCCTGTTTTACAGCCTTGCTCTGGTAAAACGATACGCAGAGTTGGCGCAAACCCGCGAGCGCGACGGTCCATGCGCGCAGGCGCGGGGGTACCTGGGGGTCGATCTGCCGTTAGTGGCAATGTTTGGGGTCGGGAGCGGATACCTCGCGGTCTGGGTGCTCGCCATGTACCTGACGACCGAGCACCCCGCGCGCCTTCTCTATGGGCGGCCGCTGTTTATCAGTCTAACCGGAATTCTGCTCGCATACTGGATCAGTCATCTCTGGCTCGTGGCAAACCGCGGAAAGCTGACGGACGACCCGGTCGTGTTTGCGATCCGCGACCCGCTTAGCCGGGTTTTAGTCGCGCTGATGGGAATCTGCGCGTGGCTCGCCGTCTAGGCATCGACCGAATAGCGGACTTCAAGCGAGGGGTGCTATCGCTCGCAGTAGCACTGGCGGCAGGTTCGTCAATCTGCGCGGCATCCGCAGGCGAAGCACCCATCACGATCGTGGGCCTGCAGCCGGATCGAACCGTGGTGCGCGCCGAGATTCGAGGGGCGCCAGACGAGATCGGCTCGGCGAGCCTGACAAATCTGAATCCGCACATCAACAGTTGGTTCGTACTCACGCTTGACTGGCCGGCGAGCGGTGAGCACCAGAGCTTTCATCTGGAAAATTCCGATTCGCAGAAGTCGCTCACCTTGTCAGGGAATCCTGAGGGGTCACTGCGCCTCGAAATCGGTGGTCCATCGAACCCCTGCGAACTCAAGTTCGGGACCCATAGTACGTCCGGTCTATTGGAGGAGGCTCGCAGGTCTGGGCTGCCCTATGCGCCGCTGTGTGACGGACGGTTATATCTGCGAAACCCGGTCGTGGGCCGAGCGACTAAACTTGAGAAGGTGACCGATTTCCTTCGCCAGCATGTTTGGGGGGGAGAGAAGTTTGTCACGCTGGTCAAGAAAGAAGTCTATCGGGATAAATTTCTCGAGCAAGCAGCGCCGCAGAGCAACAGCCACTCAGTGGTAGTCCGAGACGAGGCGCCCGCGGCGGCTGTCCACGATGTCGCGCGCGCATCCCTTACCGTCACGCCACCGGATCTTGGCATCGATATCGACGCGCAGACCCACTCGATGATGGAGGGCGAATGGTATGCCGTCCGCGATCTGGCGGACGTGTTCGTGAGCGTCATGACACCGGGCGCAATCGCGCCGCCGATTTTGCATGACCGCAATCCGAGCGTCAGTGACTTGGGTTCGGTGGAGTCGGCGGCGCTCGTGTATCTCGTCGCCTTCCAGCTTGAGCGCTTCGATCTGCGCTATGAACTCGGGACGGAGCATCCGAGACTCGGATGGTCGCCGCGGCCGCCGCCCGCGGCGCAAGACCCGCGCGTGGCCGGTCCAGATGGCATCGATACGGCCGCGCCGCTCGCGCGGACGGGCATGGTCAGTCCCGCACTGGCCTCGCGTACCGTGGCCACGTTTGCGGGTGGCTTTAAGCGCGAGCATGGTGCGTTCCGTTACGGACCCTTCGCCGAGCGCAATCACGGTAGCCACTACGGGTTTGTCGAGGAGGGTGTCATTTTCAGCACGCTCCAGCCGGGGCTAGCTACGGTTTGGACAACCCCAGCGGGTGAGGTGCAGTTGCAAACCTGGGCGTCGCATGATGGCGCACTTGTCTCGGGGATTCGCGACGCTCGCCAGAACGGTGTGCCGCTCATCGAGTACGACGCGTCCCAACAAAAAAGTAGCCCCGGCACCTGGGTGAATCGCTGGGGCGAAGGGAATTGGTCCGGATCGGCGAATGAGGACTTGCGCACCGTCCGGGCGGGGCTCTGTCTGCAGGAAGCTCACGGGCACCGCTTTCTGATATACGGGTACTTTTCCGACGCCACTCCTTCGGCGCTGGCGCGCGTGTTTCAGGCATATGGATGTCGCTACGCGATGCAGCTCGACATGAATGCGCTGGAACATACCTATTTCGCGCTCTATGTAATGCGCCGGGAAGAGCGCGTGGTCGAACATCTTATCGACGGGATGGCGGTCCTCGATCGGCAGTCGCAGGGTGAGCTCGCGCCCCGCTTTCTCGGGTTCCCGGATGATCGGGACTTCTTTTACCTGACCCGGAGGGGCTCACCATGACCTCGCGATGGACCTTGGCGGTCCTGATGCTTCTCGGCCTGCAGTGGAGCGCTCTCGCACACGGGCAGAACACGCTCGCCGAGCAGAATCAAAGGCTGTTCCTTGAGCTCCAGCAAGTGCATGGACTGACTGATGCGCAGATGAGCAAGATCCGCTCTATCTTCGCTGGGTCTCGAGTCATCGGCCAAGGCAACCCCGCGATCACGCGTCATCCGATGACGCCGGAACAGTGTCGCACGCGAGTGCAGGAAAGCGGTGCCACGTATGGCAACCCAACTCTCGAGCACATCTGCGGTGCGAAATTCATGGCGCCACTCTATGATCCGTCACACGAGAGTCCCGAGAGCAGCAAGGCCTGCATTGATCAATTTGAGTTCCCGGATATTCCCTGTGAATACCCGGTGGTATGGGTGAAGGCCAAGGAAGCCGCCGAGCTGTGTGAGGCCGAGGGCAAGCGGCTGTGCGATGCGCACGAATGGGAAGGCGCATGCGATGGGCGCCTGGAAGCGCCCGATTATCCCTTTGAGCTGGCAAAAGGCGTCGCTCCTGAGGTCGCGATACGTAGCATGCGACTGGCTCACAATCGTCAGTATGCGCCGGCGCTGCGTTGGAGCTATGGACCCATCTACCAGCGAGGCATTTGCGCGACGGGCAGCACGAAGAGCGCGGATTGTAACGGCGGAAGCTGGACCCAGTGCGGATCCAACACCTACCCTGCGGGATCATTTCCGGCCTGTCACAGCCCGCTCAATGTGTACGACCTCAACGGCAATGCGGCCGAGCATATGAACCTGCCAATAGCACCTGATCAGATGTCAAGCCGCGGCAGCAAGACGCTTGGCTATACGGAAATGAAGGGCAGTTGGTTCATCTTCGATACGTATCGCGCCCATGAGGACTGGTGCCGGTGGCGCGCCCCATTCTGGCACGGTACGCGCGTGTTGGCGTCCGACAGCCACGCCAATTATCACTTGGGGTTTCGCTGCTGCAACACGCTCACCAAATCGCCCTGAAGCTTACGCCCAATGCGGGCGCCGTCCCCGCCCAGCAGAAGCGTCACGGCGGGATCTCTCAAGGCATCAATAAATTCGCGCGCAGCCCCGTTCACATAGATGATCCGGCTCACAAGCCGCACGCCGTGGCTGTAGTCGGCGTACGGGGCGCCGTGCACCGTGCTCAAGGGTTGGATCGGGTGACGCGCGGCCCAATGCCAACCGTAGATCGCGACGCGCCCCGGTATGCTCAGGAGCCGATCGGAGAGTACAAGATCTTTCTTGTGACCGGCGGTGAGCGCGTCCTCTGGCGCAGCTCGCAAGGCCCGCTGTTCCGCGATCAGCGTATCGTGTCTCACGAGGTATGCGGTGCTTCGCATCTCATCGCTCGCTGGCAACGGTTGCGGGGCGAGCTTGAGGTCGGCCGCCTCGTAAATCGCATCGACCAGGCGCGGGGTAGGCAGCACGGAATCAAACTCGGCGGCGACGTCCAGTGCCGTGGGCAGTCCCATGGGCACGATCAATGAATCACTATCAGAGCCTATCGCGAGGTAGTCGCGCATGACGCAAAAAGTCACTGTTAGCGGGGCACCGTCCCGGCCGCGACCCTCCAGGGTAACGGGTGCCAGGTGCCGCAGGTGTTCGGGCAGATTGCCGGCGAGCAATTCCCTGCGCACTTCGACATCGCGAGCGGACCCCTCAAGGTCCCCGACGTGGCGTGCGAACTCCTGACCTCCCATCGAGCCCGGGGCTGTCCTCGGAATAGGCAGTTCGGCGTTATGACAAGCCTCGCTCGCCGGTGCTGCAGGGGCCTGAGCGCTGATGATCACACTGGCGGCGATCGCAAAGACCGGCTTTTTTGCTCGCACGCGTATTGTCATCCGCAGTCTCATCCAATAGGGCCTGAATCGGACGAATTCTACCCGAATCGCCACCAAATAGAGCCCTGGCGAAGGTCAAGGGAGGGGGGCGGCTGCCTATCGGGATACGATCTGAGCCAAGCTTGGACCGAACAACGAAGCGCTCGACCTGACGTAGAGTTTGCCGCGCGCGGATTCTTGGGTTGCCGCTGCTGGTGTCAGCGCACTGTCGGTCACCACAACTTGGCTGAGATGTGGGTTCGCACAGAGGGCACGCAGGCCTTCGGCACTCGCAACATGCGTGATGGCGGCTGACACCCGCAACGCACCCGCATCGTGAAATGACGCCGCGGCTCTCAGAAGTGTCTCGCCCGTCGCGCACAGATCATCGATCATGAGCACGTGTCGGCCCGCGGCGTGGCCCACAATCTGTTGCCCCGAGACATGCCCCGCGGCCCGACGCTTTTCCATGAACAGGAACTCTACGGGCCGGCCGAGCCGCGTTTCGAGGTGCGCGCGAAACAACTGCGCCCGTTTGATCCCGCCGATGTCCGGTGAGGCGACCGCAAGAGGGTCGCTGAGACCCTGCTCTGCGAGCCAATCGACAAAAATCGGCCGTGCCGTGAGGTGATCGACTGGAACGCGAAACGAATTGTCGAGCGCGGCAAGGTCATGCACATCGAGTGCGATGAGATGTGTCATTCCGGCCGCCTCCAAGAGCTCGGCCACATAGCGCGTGTGCACCGGATCACAGTTTTCGGTGCGTCGTTCCTGGCGCGCATAGGCAAGATAAGGGATGAGAGCTATCCGCGAGCGCGCTCCGGCATCGCGCAGTGAGCCGAGCAAAAACAGCAGACGCACCAGGCGATCAGCTATCGAAGCCTCCGCCGTCGGCGCCAGCGTTTGCACGACGCATACATCCCGATTCCCGACCGCGACCAGGGGACGCAGGGTGAACTCCCCGCCGGCGAAGCGCCGTTCCTCGATGGCCGCCCACTCCCAATTCGCCGCCTGCGCGATGGCGCGCCCGAGGCCCTCGCTTTCCGGCGGGGCTATTAGGTAGGGAGGCATGATGAGCGAGGACTCCGCGGTGGCCGTTTAGGCTGTATGACCCTTCTTGTGCATTCGCCGAGATTGAACCTGGATTGTATGAGATGCAGTTAAAAGACGCCGAAACCAATTGCTTTGGTTAGCTGTAGGGCTAAAGCGGCAGGCGCATAAAGACGTTGTCGGGCAGAGCCCGAACGACGAACATGATCGGCCGCCAGAACCAGGGTAGATATACCGTGCTGCGTTTGCGTTCGAGGGCGCGAACGATGCCGCGCCCGATGCGCTCGGGCTTCGCCCATAGCATTCCTTTGCGAAAGGCGGCAGTCATCGGCGTATCGACGAAGCCGGGTTTGATCGTGACGACCGCCACGCCGCAGGGGCGCAATCGTTGGTGCAGGCCGGAAAGAAAAGCCGTCACCAGCGCCTTGGCGCTCCCATAGACATAATTGCTCCCGCGACCGCGATCTCCAGCCACGGATGAGATGACCGCGATGATGCCGGCACGCCGCTGCTCCATGCGATTCGCGAGACGAGTGAGCAGAGCAACGACTGAGATCGCGTTCGTCTGCAGCTCGCGCACCGTTAATTCCACCGAGCTCTCGCACCGCTTCTGATCGGGAAGGGTCCCGTAGGCAACCAGGGCGATGTCGATAGCGCCGAGAAAACCTTCGGCCCGCTCCAGCATGGCCTCATGGGCAGACAGATCGTTGGCATCCAGCGAGTCCGTTGCGATGCGCGAGCAACCGCGCACAACGAGGTCCGCAGCGATCTCCGCGAGCATCTTCTCGTTACGCCCGACCAGGTAGAGCGCATCGCCCCGGGCCGCGAGCAAACGTTCGGTCGCCTCGGCAATCGCGGACGTGGCACCGATTACGAGCGTTCGGCTCACGCGCTCTCCGTCGCGGGTCCTCCGCCGTGTACCACGACTTCGCCCTGGGTGACCCGTCGCCAGAAGCCCGAGGAGAAAGCCGGATCGACATAGCGCTCGAATTCACCCCAACGCGGATAGGTATTGCGGAAGAGCTTAGCCGGCATGCGGGCATCCTTCGCCGGATACAGCCGCCCTCCGGCCGCGGCGACGATCTCATCCAGCTGTGTGAAAAGGCGCTCGATCCGAGCTCCCGTATTGGGAAAATCAAGTGCCAGAGTTACACCGCACCGCGGAAAAGACAGCATGCCCGGTGAGGTCAGGCTCCCGAACTGCTTGAGCACGGCAAGAAACGAGCCCTGGCCGCTGCGTGCAATCTTCTCGAGGAGCTGCGCGGTCATCTCCGGCCCTGCCTGCCCCGGTATGACGCACTGATACTGATAGAACCCACGCGGACCGTAGAGCCGATTCCAGTTAGCCACGCTGTCCAACGGAAAGAAGAAGCTCTCAAAGTGCTCGCGGCGGCGCCGCCTGATACCCGGGCGATGATAGTACAAGAAGTTAAAGAGCCGCAGCGTTGCGGTGTTGACGAGTGAGAACGGGGCCATGAAGGGCATGGCCATGTGCCCCGTTCGAGCCCTTGCGTGCCCCATCGGGCTTGCCGAATGATTGGCTCGCTGCAGCAGACCCCGTCCCAGACTTTTTCCGCGAGACAAGCAGTCGATCCACGCCACCGTGTACTCGAAGTTCTGGTCGGAGACCTCACTGAGACGGAAGAATTCATCGAGATTCGCGAACCTGATGACCTCCAGTTCCATCTCCGCGCCTGCGATGCGTCGCAACTGCAACTGCGCGCAGGTGATGAGGCCCGTCAAGCCGACACCTCCGATGGTCGCCCCAAACCAGTCCGCGTTCGTCTCGGGTGAACAGGTCAGCCGTTGCCCATCTGAGCGGAGCAGTTCGAGCTCTCTGACGTGGCGTCCAAAGGTCCCCGCCCGATGATGATTCTTGCCGTGCACGTCATTCGCGATAGCGCCCCCGACCGTAACGGCGGATGTGCCCGGGACAACCGCAAGAAACCAGCCGGCGGGCACCGTCAATTGCAGGATCTCTGCCAGCAGGACACCAGCTTCGCAAGTGATAAGGCCCGCGTCGCGATCGAAGGCGATGAAGCGATCCAGGGATCGCGTGAGCAGCAGCGCGCCGCCTGGGTTAAGGCAGCTGTCGCCATAACTGCGGCCGTTACCGTAGGGCAGGATTGTGGAACCGACTGAAATGGCCGGAAACGCATCGTGGCGGCTTCGCAGCCCATACACGACGTATGACGAGCGGATCAGGTTTCCCCACGAGGAAACGCTTTGCGGGACCATCGAGGCTACCTTGCCACGAGGACCGTGATTGTGGCTAGTACTTCTCCGTTCGCCGACCGGACGGCGAGCACGTTGAGTCCGTTTGCTTAGTGACTGGATGCAGCCGCTGGGTATTGAACCGGGTCGCGGGCTGCGACGACACCAATTCGGTGCGCAAACGCCCACTTTCGTGGTGAGCGGGTACTGGGTGACTCGAGAGGCGGCGGCGCGCAAGATAAGCCTCAATGTCGAACGGCACCTCAGGAACAACTGCGTTTGTGCTCGCAGGCGGCGGCAGCTTCGGCGCGATCCAGGTGGGTATGCTGCGTGAGTTGGTCGCCCACGGGGTCAAGCCGGATTTTGTGGTGGGTTCGTCGGTGGGGGCTCTCAACGGCGCATATTTCGCCGGCGATCCAACTGCTGCGGGCGTAGCACGGCTAGAAAGCATTTGGCGCGGACTGAAGCGACGGGACGTCTTTGCAGTGACGTTGCGCCAGCTAGTCGGTTTGCTCTTCAAATCGGCGTCTTTGGTTGATCCGCGCGCCCTGCGTCGTCTCATCGACCGCCACCTTCCGTACCGGCTGCTGGAGAACGCTGCGATACCCGTGCACATCGCGGCAACCGAAGTGCTCAGCGGTGCTTCGGTGCAGCTTTCATCCGGTCCTGCTGTTGAAGCCATCCTCGCCAGCTGCGCGATACCCGCAGCATTCCCGCCGGTTCGTATCGGGAAGGACTACCTCATCGACGGGGCCATCGCGAACAACACTCCAATTGTGACAGCAGTCGAGTTGGGGGCAAGCAGGCTCATCGTCCTTCCCACGGGGTTCGCGTGCTCACTCAAGGCGCCACCTGCGACGGCGATAGGCATCGCCTTGCATGCGCTGAACCTGCTTATCGCCCGTCAACTCGTTCGAGATCTGGAGCAGCTCTCTGGCCAAGTTGAAGTGATAACCGTCCCGCCATTGTGCCCAATCTCGGTGTCTGCGTATGATTTCTCGCGCACTCACGAATTGATCGCGCGCGCTGCGGAGAACACGCGACGGTGGTTAGAAAGTGGGGGACTGAGCCGCCAACGCATTCCTAGTGCGCTGCGCCCGCATGTTGATTGACTTCCAACGGAGCGACTGTTGCCCTGGCGTCGCAAGACCAAAGTAGCGGTTTTGTGATTGGCCGGCACCAGGACTCGTACGGGCTGACCCATATCGTTCCTCCTTTCTTGTTTGGCCTCGCGAAATATACTGGCAGTTGCTCGCGCATCGGGTGCGACGCAGTTGCCAAGTACGCGTTCGACTGTCTCCCTCCTGCGCGCCGGTGCAACGCAGTTGATTCCTTGCATTCGATCCTGCAGATTGCTCGCCGGAAGCGCTGAAGAGACTTAGGTGTCGCTATGCTGCGAGACACGAGTATTCAAGTCGCTGTTCCCGCTCGCACAGGTGACTCGCCGACGGATCATCGTGACCCTCTGAGCTGAGGGCACGCCGTGAGTGTTTATCGGGAATCGCTGAAGGAGGGCTGGCAATGATCAAGAATATAGTGCTCGTCCACGGTGGTTTCGTGGATGGTTCCGGTTGGCAACCGCTTTACAAAATCCTGACCGGGGAGGGTTTCAATGTCCGTATCGTTCAGAACCCAACGTTGTCGCTAGCTGATGACGTGGCAGTCACCAAGAGGGCAATCGCTGCTTCAGACGGAGCGGTGATTTTGGTTGGCCATTCCTATGGTGGCGTCGTGATTTCGGAAGCGGGAACGGACCCGAGAGTGAAAGGCTTGGTCTATGTCGCGGCTTTCGCACCGGACCACGGGGAGTCCGTCTCGTCCCTAATCGCAAATCCGGCCCCGGGCGCTCCCGTACCCCCAATTCTCCCGCCGCAGGATGGCTTTCTGTTCCTCGATCGCTCGAAATTTGCGGCTTCGTTCGCCGCGGATGTTGAACCTGAACTCGCGGCATTCATGGCGGATTCGCAGGTGCCGTGGGGGGTCGAGGCATTGGCAGGTGCGGTCAGTAAGCCGGCTTGGCGCGTCAAGCCGAGCTGGTACCTTGTGGCTACCGACGACAAGATGATTCCGCCGCCGGCCCAGCGCTCGATGGCGCAGCGCGCAGAGTCAAAGGTAGTCGAAACCGCCGGCAGTCATTCAGTCTATGTGTCAAAGCCAAAGGTTGTGGCCGCTCTTATTGCGCAGGCGGCTCGAGAAGCCAAGTAGGTCGGCGCTGGCGAGGCCGAAGGTTTGGACGTCTCGGTAGGTCGACTCGCCCACTAAGAGTCAATCGATCGCCAGCGCGCGAGGTCCGTTTTTATCGCTGCTCGGGTTGGTCTTCGGCCAGCCCGAGTAGCATTTCAACCCTCCGAGTTGTTTCCCGGTTCGCTGCGCTCGTGCCCGCCGGCTGATGCCGTCGTTCAACGATCGCGGAACGGCCGCTATTTGGAAAGGCAACGGCTCTGGCAGAGTGGCGGATCATGGCCGATCGGAGGCGCGGCATATCGCGCCCTCTATCGGAGCGTGTGCTCCGGCTCGCCTCGGCACCGACGAAGACGCCTTTCAGCGTTCCCACGAGCAGCGTCTCCTTGGATTTGAATTAGGCCTAGAAGCCACACTGTGTGAGCCTCGCCCATCGACCGCCGTTCGCGCAAGAGCCGCCCGGACCGCGTGAACCTCGTGTGATAAATGCGTGACATCTCCGGTCCTATGCTCCACATGGGCACGTGCTGAGAAGGGATCGCGCCCCGTGGAGGGTCGAATGAGCATGAACTCTCGCCGGGTCCTCGTCGTCGAGGACGAGCGCGACATTGCACAGCTGCTGGCACTGCACCTCGAAGATCTGGGGTGCGAGGTCGACACGAGTTACGACGGACGCATCGGCCTCGCGCGAGCCCTGGACGGAACCGCGTGGAGTCTCCTTGTCCTGGATCTTCGTCTTCCGGGTCTCGATGGGCTCGAAATCTGCCGCCGCGTACGCTCGAGCACTACGTACACGCCTATCCTGATGCTGACCGCGCGCGCCAGCGAGCTGGATCGAGTGCTTGGGCTTGAGACTGGAGCCGACGACTATCTGGCCAAGCCCTTCAGCGTCGTTGAGTTCGCGGCGCGGGTGAAAGCCATTCTCAGGCGAGTCGAGCAGCTCGCCCGCCGATCCCCCGTGCAGCTCAGGAGCTTGCGCGCCGGAGATCTGGAGATTGATCTTGATCGGCGGATCGTGAGGCGCGAGGGACACGTGCTGGAACTGACAGCGAAGGAGTTTGACCTGCTCGCTCATCTCATGCAGCACCCTGCACGGGTGTTCACGCGGGCACAGTTGCTCGATCAAGTATGGGGCACCACCCACGACACTTTTGAGCACACCGTCAATTCCCACATCAACCGCTTGCGCGCGAAGCTCGAGCCCGATCCAACGCGGCCTCGGTATATCGTGACGGTCTGGGGCGCCGGCTATCGATTCTGCGCGATCGAGCAGGCAAAGACCGGTTCATGAGGGCGCTTCACCTACGCCTCACGATTGCCTTCGCGCTGCTGCTCGCCGGCCTTGCTATCGGGCTTCTGCTACTGCTGAGCCGCACCAGCGACCGCTACTCCGACGAGGTACTCCAGCGACTCAACTCGGGAGTAGCACTGTACGTGGTAAAAGAGCTGCCGCTCCTCGAGGGCGGCAAGGTCAATGAAGCCGCTCTTCACGAGCTGGCGCATCGCACGATGACGGTCAACCCGTCCGCGGAGGTCTACCTCCTCGATCCCTTCGGGCGCGTGCTCAGCACGGCGATACCCCGCAGCCGCATACGGCGGGCATCGGTGCGGCTCGAGCCGATCCAGGCTTTTCTCCGGTTGCCGGACAGCCGACCGCTGTATGGAGATGATCCGACAAGTCTTGCTGCGCGGCGCGTCTTTTCGGTCGCAGCCATCCAAAGCGGGGGACGCCTCCAAGGATACCTCTACGTGGTGCTCGGTGGGCAGCCAGCGCAATCGATCGACGCGCGTTTACGGGGGAGTTATACGCTTCGGACCGCTGCGGCGGCGCTTGTTCTCGTGCTTGCGGGAACGTTGCTGATCGCCGGCGTGCTCTTTACTGCGCTGACGCGGCGGCTCAGAGAACTCGATCATCGGATGCAGGCATGGGCGATGGCGCTGCCCGCGACCGCGCTCGGACCCACAGCTCACACCGCGCCCGGGGATGAGATCAGTGCGTTGGCGGGTCGCTTCCGGACCATGTCAGAGGCGATTGAGCATCAGATCCGCGACCTCAAGGCAACGGATGAGCTGCGGAGGGAGCTGATTGCGAACGTCTCGCACGATTTGCGCACACCTCTTGCCTGCCTGCGCGGCTATATCGAGACCGCGCTCATGAAGGACGTCACGCTTGCGGAGGGCGACTTGCGTGCGCACCTGAGCGTCGCCCTGCGGCAGACGGATCAGCTCGGGCGGCTGATCGACGCTTTGTTCGAGCTCGCCAAACTGGAATCCGGCACCGTCACACCGAAGCTTGAGCCCTTCGTCGTGGCGGAGCTTCTGCAGGACGTGGCGTTGCGCTTTCGAATCCGAGCGCGGGAGAGCGGCGTCGAGCTGCACACGCTGCTCGACATCGAGAGCGTTCTCGCCGTGGCCGATGTCGAGCTCATCGAGCGGGTGATGGGGAATCTCCTTGAGAACGCGCTGCGATACACGCCCGCAGGCGGGCACGTACGCACGGAGATGTCGGTCGAGCCGGCGCTCATCCGCGTGCGCGTGGTCGACACGGGAAGTGGAATCGAACCGCAGCACCTGTCGCGAATCTTCGATCGGTTCTATTCCGCGCCAGATCACTCCGATCGCAACCGGGCCGGCCTCGGTCTTGCCGTTGTCAAGCGCATCATCGATCTACACGGCCAGTCGGTGCGCATCTTCTCGCGAGCGGGGACTGGCACGACGGTTGAATTCACGCTGAAGCGGGCCGCCACGGGAGCCGCCCCGGCTGAGTCTTCTGCCGGAAATATCACGTTCCTTGCAGGGACCGCGTGACCGGCTCGTGAGGGCTACACGCTACGCTCCGCGACGATCAGGATTTCCCCTGATCGTCATGCCCTCAATCTAACAGGAGCGACTAATGAATCGTGTACCAGAACATGGCGGCGCCCGGCGTGCGTTGCCCGAATGGACTCGCCCGCGTCGAGTGAGCGTCATCGCAATCGCAGCGGCTCTCACTGCGACGCTCTTTGCGGCCACAGCACCCGCCGAAGACGAACACCTGCTGCGGGGCGGAAATGGTCCCGGACCCGCAGCGAATGGGCCTGGTCCCGGATGCAACCTGATACCGCCCTTGGCCTCGACGGGAACGAAAGTCGACATTTCACAGTTTCCCCCGCCCGATTCGCTCACGGACCCGGAGCTGGCAGGGCCGGTCCAGCTGCTGCGCTCAGGGAAGTTCGACCTACCGATCGAACAGCTGACAGGTGTGAATGTCCCCGCCGGCACCCCCAGAGGAACGATCACACTGCCGCTTTTCAAGGGCGCGGTGCAGACGCCGTCGGGCCTGAAGCCCGCGTGGTATGTCATTCTCGATGCAGGCAACCAGGCCGAGGCGAACCGCCTTGGGGTGAACTTCTCCAAGAAGCTGCCCAACGCTGGCGATGCTGCACGCCCCGCCACACGTCGCTCCGACGGGACGTTTCTCTTCGAGTCCGGCGTCGTGGACTTCAGCCCGAACCGGGTGGTGGTGCCCGGCAGCGAGGCGCGAGCGTTCCCGCCCAAACAAGCCCAGCCGGGCTCGGTCGGCGATACGAACTACAGCCCGCTGGTCAGGGTCGACGGCATCGTTTACGACGCGCCCGTCATCGCCGCCGCTGTGGAAGATGCCAGCATCAACTTTCCAAACGGGAATCCCGACTACGCTCTCGTGCACGATCAGGTAGTCGCCATCGATCCGGCGAATCGGACAGTCACGCTCTCCTTGATCAACGGGTTCAGCTTTGGCAAACCGGTCTTGTACATCTCGACCGAGTCGAGCGATCCTACCGTGTCTGCCATCGAGGGAAACACCTTCGCCCCGCGCATGCGCAAACTCGAGGTCGGGATCGACGACATCGCCCGCAGTGCTGTCGAGCGGATCTTCATCGCGACGAACGGTGCATCGGAAGGGGCCTGCAACAATCCGCAGCGTCAGGGCCTCTCCGCTGCGCTGTTGGACGGGCATCGGCCGAACAATACGTTTGGCGGCATTCCCACGATCGCGAGCGACTACAGCCCGGTGTGGGACGCTAACCTGTATGAGTGGACCCAAGATGCAATTGAAAAGGGCTATCGCGGTCTTCTGACCGAGGAGTTCCGCATTTTGAAACTGGCCAGAGACGGATACATCACCGGACCTAATGGCGCCCCGTTTGGCAGTGCCGGGCCGGTGATCGTGTGCGGCGTCGCCGCCCGGCTCAATTAAAGGGGGTTGGAGTACCACGGTAGCGAGCCGTTCCAGCCGTTGGTACGTGGGAAGCCGGGAGTCGGGTGCATCTGTGCATCCGGCTCTCGGCCCCTCACGAGGGTGACTCGGCATATCTGCGACTTCCGGAAAGCGAGGACATATGGTCAAAGTTGCACTGTTCGTAGGTTTGCAGGCGAAGCCAGGCAAGGAAGAGGAGGTGAAGGGATTCCTCGAGAGTGCCGTGGCGCTCGCAAATCGCGAGAGCACGACGCCGGTCTGGTTTGCGCTTCGCATGGGGCCCGCGACGTTCGCGATATTCGACGCGTTTGCCGGGGACGCCGCGCGCCAAGCACATCTGGCCGGCGACATTGCCAGGACTCTGATGGCCGAGGCGCCTCGATTGTTGGCGGAGACGCCCAAGATCGAAATGGTCGATGTTTTGGCAGCGAAACTCCCGGCCGGTTGATCAGGAGCCGATGAGGGTCTGCGCGGTGAGCCCGTTTTGACGTCCGTGGTTTCGATCGCGTCTTCAGCGCAGGCTAGATCCGCAACCCAGCGGTGGAGTAGGGCGGTCCGGATATAGCCCGGAATCTTGTGGCGGTAGTGACGCGAACGCCATATTCGGATGGCTTGCCCGGTCTACGTATCATGGCGATGCTGCGCGAGGGCTTCCGATGACACGCTCACTTCGAGAATGCATGGCTGCCGCGGCAATGCTGTGCTGCGTGGCAGCGAACGCGCAACCTCGCCCCGTGGTTGTTGAGCTCTTTACCTCCCAAGGCTGCAGCTCATGTCCCCCCGCTGATGCGTACATCGGGAAATTGAGCGCACGGTCCGACGTCCTTGCCTTGTCGTTTCACGTGGACTACTGGGATGATCTTGGCTGGCGTGATCGGTTTGCCTTGGCCCAGTCGGTTGAGAGGCAGAACAATTACGCTCGAAACCTACGCCGTTCGTCCGTGTATACGCCGCAGCTTGTCGTTGACGGACGCGATGATAACGTCGGTTCGGACGGAAGGGCGGTTGCGACAGCCCTGAGCGAGAATCGGGATGGCGCGCCAGTCGGAGTCTCGGTGCGCGACGCAGAAGTACTGGTAGAAATCGGTGCGCAACCGGGCGTCCCACCCAGCGATGTGATGCTCGTTGCCTACCTGCGCCATGCGGTTTCGGCTATCGGTCGCGGGGAAAACGCTGGCCGCACCCTCGACGAGTTCAACATCGTGCGCGATATCCGCACTCTGGGTCTGTGGAAGGGTCAGGTAGAGACGTTTCACGTGTCAGTGTCATCGCTGCCGCCGGACGCCACCAACGTTGCGGTTCTCGTTCAGCCGTCCGGGCAAGCCCCGATCATCGGAGCGGCCGCCCACGCACTACGCTGAACCCTGGCCAGACGGAGGAGAATAATGCCGTCACGACCTGAGCGTTGCGAGACCACACCGGCGAGAGGTCTGGGTCAATGGTTTTGGAACGGTACGGAGCCGGTCTCCACGGGTGATTTTCGACCCATCAAAGCTACGCGGCTGCGAAGGTAGTCCAACGCTTGTGTAGAAGCGGCGTGCGCTGAGGTTTGGTTGCGTGTCTTGCATCGAAACCCACTTGGGTTGCACGGGCCTCTCGAGACATAGTACGGTGGCCTAGAATCAGGTCGGCCGCCCGGCAAGCGTGCTCAAACCGGAGGCGTCGATTGGCGCGCGGGGATTTCAACCCATTTCACCGGCTCAGAAGTTGATGCTCCCGCAGATCCAGATTTTGCTGTTTCTGCTGATTGCAGTTGCTGCGGTCGGGGTCGTGGCGAAACGTTCGAATATTCCGCCGGCAATCCTTCTGGTGCTGACGGGTGTGGTGCTAGCGCTTGTCCCCGGCCTGCCGGCGGTGCGCCTCGCGCCGGAGCTTGTCCTGCTTCTCGTGTTGCCGCCCCTAATCTACTCGTCTGCGGTCGCGATGAGTTGGCGAGAATTTCGCTTCAATCTGCGTCCGATTTCACTGCTTGCCATCGGCTGTGTCGTGTTCACGACGGTGGCCGCCGCCGCGGCAACGCATGGGCTCTTGGGATTGTCGTGGCCGGTGGGGTTCGTTTTGGGCGCGATTGTTTCGCCGCCGGACGCCGTGGCGCCCTTGGCGATCGCCCGCAGGATGCAGCTCCCCAAGCGAATCCTGGTCATCCTGGAAGGGGAAGGCCTCGCCAATGATGCCACTGCGCTGATCCTCTATCGATTCGCAATAGTGGCCGTGAGCGCCGGAGCATTTTCATTCGGGAGAGCGGCCGGAGAGTTTGCCGTCATCATTGCAGGTGAATTGCTGTGGGGAATCGCCGTCGGCTGGCTGATGTTGCGCCTGCGTCGCTGGGTTGCCGACGCGCAAATCGAAATCGTGCTCTCGATCCTGACGCCCTATGTCGCATATTGGCCACCTGAGTATCTGGGCGGTTCGGGCGTACTTGCTACCGTCGTCGCCGGGCTCTATGTCAGCTGGAACGGCTTTAGCATAATCAGCGCGGCGACGCGGCTCCAGGGTATCTTCTTTTGGGATGTCCTCGTGTACATGATCGAAGGTATCGTATTCCTCATGACCGGTCTCCAGGCTCGCACGGTGATTACCGCCCTGGGCTCCTATTCGTTGTCCGCCCTGGTTGGGGCGGCCGCTGTTGTCAGTGCCGTTGTGATCTTGGCTCGATTTGTATGGGTGTTCCCGGCAACGTATCTGCCGCGCTGGCTGATCCCTGCGATAGCGCGCAAGGACCCCTCGCCGCCCTGGCAGTGGCCATTCATGCTCGGATTCACCGGTGTCCGCGGTATCGTGTCTCTGGCCGCGGCGCTTGCCATTCCAATGACAATGGATAACGGCCGGCCATTTCCCGATCGTGATCTGATTCTTTTCCTCACGTTCTCAGTGATCCTGGTAACGCTTGTGGGGCAGGGCCTGATGTTGCCCGCGGTAATCCGGGTACTCGGACTCGCCAACGCCGGTGAGCGGGAACTCCAGACCGACAGGACAGAGGAGCTGCTAGCGCGCCGACACGCCATCGGGTCCGCGATCGAGCGTCTCGACCAGCTCGCTGCGGAACGTGGACTGCCTGACGACCTCGTCGGGCGGCTTCGGACACGGCATCGGGAACGTCTCAGGCATTTCGAGCACGGCCCCGAGCGGGAAGAGAATCATCAGGACCCAGCAGCGCCTCCCGACGAAATCGAGTTCCTTTTGATCGCAGCTGAGCGGGAGGGGATCAATGAGCTCTATCGTCAAGGATCATTGAAGGACGAGGCGCGGCGCCGCCTCGAGCGCGACCTCGACTTACGTGAGGCCAGCATAGCGAGCCACCAACACGAGCAGTGAGCGAATCAAGAACGCACCTGCTTGCGCCTGTGCTTCCCGGCCGAACGAGTGACACAACGCGCCGAGCGCCTTCCAGCTCGCGGTGAGTGTGTGATTGAGATTTACCGCCTGCTCGTAGGCCGTCAGCGGCTCCTTGGCGTTACCGAGCGAGCGGTAGCAATGCCCGCGCTCCTGGAAAAGTCTGCCGTAGTCCGGGTGGATCTCTTGCATGACCCTGCAGATCTCTAAAGGCCCTGCGCCGCAGCTGCCGGTTATGCGCCACGGCCCCGGGTGCTAGCTACTGCCGAACTTATAGCTCAAGCGCAAGCCGATAGTGCGAGGTCGACTCACCCTTATGGCTTTGTACCACTGCGCGTAGTTTGCATACAGCTCAGCCCGCGTGTCGGTCAGATTCTCTGCGTAGACTTGCACGAGCCACGCGTCCTTTCCGACACCGAGCGCCGCATCATAGGTCGTGAATGCGGGTAGGTCGTAAGCAATCGACTTGTCCTGCAGGTCAAGCCTGAGCTGATCAGTCGTAGAGAGGGAGTGCGACTGATGCGCCGCGCCGAGCTGAGCGAACGCGTTATAGCCGTTCAACCCAAACTCATACCGCGCGCGGATGCTAGCCTGGAAGGGCGGCGCCCCGGCGAGCGGGCTGCCGAGTACCCCGCCTGGATTCGAAACTTTCCGTCCGCGCGCGGTCTGCAGCGTGCCAAAGTCGATCGGTGTTCCGTCCGCCCACAGGAATGTCGCTTCCTCGACCAACTCACTGTGATTCCAGGCGGCGCCGGCCTCGATGCTGAGCCCGGTGGTGAGGTGCGCCACGCCGGAGGTTTCAAGGCCCCGCACCCTGTAGTTACCCCCGTTGAGGATCTCGCCGTTGTTGATGACCTCGTTAGCGTATACGACGATCTGCGCCTGGTTCCAGTCCTCCTGATAGATCGCGCCATTCCATTGGACGCGGTGGTTCAACCACCTCGTCTTCCAGCCCACCTCGTTGTTGGTGAGGCTGTCGGGCGCGAAGACCAGTGGCGGGGTCCAGCCCCCGTGCAAGCTGGCCTGCGCTTGCGCCGGATCGGGGCCTTTTGCCAGCGGTGAGTTACCCGTTGGCGGGAACGATTCCCGGTTAAAGCCACCCGCGCGGAAACCCTGCGACCAGGTGTAGTAGAGCAGCGCATCCTCGGTGACTTTCCAGCTGAGGTTCGCGCGGCTCCTGAAGCCGGAAAAGGTCCGGTCAAGGCCTTCTGCATTGATATTGACGAAGTTAAAAGAGTGATTCAGACACGGATTGGGCGCCATCGGATTAAAGATGAGCTGGCAACCGAAACTCCCAACGCTCGAGCCGACCTCCGAGGTATCGGTACGCGAGTAACGCGTGCCCCCGGTCACCGTCAGCTTTTTCGGAATGAGGTCGAAATCGACCGAAGCGTACGCGGCCCGCTGTTGGTACCCGCGGGTAATGTCGTTGAAGAAGCCGACGCCCGGCGGCCGGATGTTCGGGTTGCCCGAGGTGACGGGTGCGGGTACGAACACAGCGCCGTAAGTGAAATACTGGACCGGTCGACCGTCCGGTTGAAACCGTGATCCGTTCAGCGTGTAGTAGCCGGTGGGCGGCCCGATCGGATTGAAGTACGGGAGCGCCGTGAGATAGAACCAGTCGACCTGCTCCTGAATCCGGTAGTTTTCGTAAAACAGCCCGCCGACGCCGCGGATGCGCCAGTCAGCGGGGGTGCTTAGGCGCAGCTCATGGCTCTGGTGAGTGTTGCGCTCGAGATCATGCCAGGTGGAGCTTGGCGTGAAGCATTGCGCAGTCGCAGGATTCGGCGGAGTTGGATTGACGCACTGATAGTAGTCCACGAACCCGGCGCGGGCGTAGTTCGTGTAGTCCTGCACCTGCTCGACGTTGCGAACGAAATAGACGCCCGCATAGAGGAGATTCAGGGCACCGACACGGCCGTCAATGGTGAGTGCGGTATTCTCGAACCTGTCCTTGTCGTGGGAGGGGTTATACAGCTGGGCGGTGAGCTCGGGTTGCGGCTCACCGAGCGAATTCGCCGCCATCTCGGCAAAGACGCCGTCCGCCTCGAGATTCTGGTATGACTGCGCGAGTAATGCGCTCCAGTCCTCATTGAACTGGTACAGTGCCTCTGCACGCATGCCGAGGTAGGTGACCGGATTGATATCGTTAGCCGCAATGTTGAAGTTATTGATCACGACGCTGTTGGCAGGAACTTGGGCGCCCGCGTAAGCGTAGCGAATGCCGAGGTCACTATTGGCGCGTGCAAAGGTCGCGGGGACGTTATCGATGTATCCGCCGCGCCGCTCGTTGTAGATCACGCCGCGCACCGCCAGCCTATCGGCAATGACGGGAATGTTGACCGTCGCGTCGAGATTGCTGCTCTGCGCACCGTGCGCCGTCGTTGCGTAGCCAGCGTTCACCATTGCTTCGGTCACATTCAGCTTCGGCTTGTTCGTGATGTAACGCACCACGCCCGCCTGGGCGCCCGCTCCGAACAACGTGCCCTGCGGGCCTTCCAATATCTCAATGCGCTCGAGATCGGCGGCGTAGATGTCAAGATTGCGGTTGGGAAGCTGCGCGGATTGCTCATCGAGATACACCGCGACGTTCGAGAAAGTACCGAGGCTACCGGATGACTGTATCCCGCCTACGGCTGTCGCCAGGCCGCGCACATAGATATTGCTCTGACCGGGGCCCACTCCATGCGCAGTAACACCGGGCAGATAGGTCACGAAGTCATCAAAGGTCGTGGCGTTCAGTCTGGCAAGTGCGTCCCCAGTCAACACCTGAATCGTGATCGGTACGTCCTGGAGGTCCTCCTCGCGGCGGTTGGCGGTGACAATCACCTCGCTCAGTTCAGCTTGCGCGGGAATGTTCATCGCAGTCTTCCGCGGCGCACCCTCGGCGGCGAGGATGCGGATGCTGTGCGGTGTGAGGTACTCGAAGCGCAGTCCGGTGCCCTGGAGCAGGCGAGCGAGCGCTTCATCGGGGCTCAGTCCCGCGGCAGCAGCGTGGGATCTGCGGTCACGCACGATACCCGAGACATAGACCAGCTGCAGGCCGGTCTGGCGGGCGAACGCTGCCAGCGCCTCCGCGAGAGGCCGCGCGGGAATGTCGGCGGCGAGCGAAGTGGGTTGAAGGGTCTGGGCTAGCGTCGGCGGAGCATCAAGGAGCGCAACGGGGGCGCAGATCGAGAGCGCGCGGAGCACCCCGGACACCACTGTCGCGACGTCCGCTGATCGGTGACGTGAGCAAACCCCCATGCACTACCCATTCAGGCGTCTCTGCGCGCCTTGACCTGAAGCGTAGCGCAGCGCGGCAGTTAAGGATAGTCGGGCGCGGCGACGCCTGGGTCCTGCAACACGCGAATCCGCGTCGTAGTTACCTCGACCTGTACACCCTTGAGGCTGCGCAGAAAGGCAATGAATGCTTCGGTGTCGTCGGTGGCGAAGACCCCGCCGATTTCGAGATTCCGCAGCGCGGGCGTGGCGATGTCGAACGGTTTCGGGGCGTAGCGATTGAATTCGGCCGCAACACGCTCCAGCGGTTCTTGGTCAAACACAATTTGTCGATGCAGCCAAGCCGTGGTGCGCTGCGCGTCCACGGCTGCGGGCGTGGCCGGCCATTCCCCCTCGGCCACCCTTATCTGCTGGTCGGCACCCACCCGCACAAATCGCGGTGGGTGGGCCCGGCTCGAGTTCGTGCCGAGTCTGTCCATCGGAGACTGCCCGACCGCGACCTGCCCCTCGACCACCGTGACCACCGTCGAGTCATGCTCCAGGCGCACATCGAATTTAGTTCCGAGCGCCACGACCTCAGCCGATCCGGCGAACACCCGAAATGTGCGTTCGGGCTCGTGGGCGACTTCAAAGTCTGCCTGGCCGGCCGTGAGCGTGACGAGCCGTTGCTTCTCGTCGTAGCGGACGGTGACCTCACTGTCGGTGTTCAGGTGCAGTACGGAATTATCCCTCAGGCGACGACTCAGCTGTTCGCCGTGACGTGTCTCAAAGTGCAGTGCCGTGGTGGCGCCGAGGGCCGATACGTGCGCAATGGGCCTACCGTTCCACAACGAGAACAAGCCAAGACTCAACACAACGACCGCCGCCATCGTCGCTGCGGCTGTTAGCCAGCGGCGTGAGGGTAGCTCCCTGACCGCGGTGACAACGCGCGGCCAGAGGGGTTGGACCGGAGTGTCGTCCTGGGCCCGTGCGCGTGCCAGAACCGTCTCGAGGGAGTACTCAGGATCGATGCCGGCCTCCCGCAGATCGCGCGCGATCACCGACACGCCGAGGAACTCCTCGACGTGCACCGGCGAGGCCTTCAGCCAGGCAGCGAGGGCGGCGGAGTCCCGCGCATCCAGAGGCCCGTCGTCGTTCGCCACGAGCCACTCGCCCGCCTGTTCGGCGATCGTGGCACGGACCTGCTCTTCTTTGGAGATCATGGATTCAACCCAGCCGCCCCATGCGGCGTTGACAATGACCCAGCCCCTGCGCCACGTACTTCTTCGCCATCTGCCGGGACACCCCCAGGTGAATCGCGATTTCCCGGTAGGTGAGCTCATGCGTGAAGCGCAGGACCACCGCGGCGCGGCATTTCGGACGGAGCTGCTGCAGCACGACCCCGAGCCGCGCGACCCGCTGCCTCGTGTCGAGTTCCCCGTCGAACGCGGGCAGCGTCTCGAGCTGCTCCTGCGCCGGAGCTCCGTCGATGTCGATGCCGCTCGCCTGCCGGAGGTCGCGCACCGCGTTCTCCTTCACGAGATTGTTAGCCACCGTGTAGAGGTAGTGGACAGGATTGCGAATCGCCTCCTGGTCGCTGATCCGCAGCATCCGTACGTACACCTCCTGTGCCAGGTCGGCTGCATCGGCCTTGCTGCGGATGCGTCGCCGGAAGAACGCCTGTAGGGGTACCCCGTGCTCGGCAAACAGCCGCTCGACCAGGGATGGTTTCGGGTCAGCCACGGCCACCGCGACGCATGAGAATTCCCCTTCTTCCTTGTATATGAGTCCCCCAGCGCAAAATTGGCAACCAAAACTTGCGGCGCACCCGAGCACGCCTGCCCGCCAACCGACCACGGCACCCGTCATCCCGATTCAGAGGTGTCCAATTCGTCGTCCGAGGACTCGTTGTCAATGAACCGAACGATCAACGCGGATCCATGAGGAGATTCACATGTACACCAAAACAGCTGTCATGAGTGCCCGGTCCGTCCTCGGCGCCGCCGCAGTTGCGTGCACGCTCTTCGCCGGCAACGTTGTGGCTGGGGATCATGGGGTCACTGTTGCTATTCACGTGAGCACTCAGGGACTCGATCTCAGTCAGCCTGCCGGAGCGCAGCAGTTCTACACACGCCTTCAGCGTGCTGCGCGGGTGGCCTGCACGCATGGCAACCGGGTCGACCTGGCGCCCGCCCCCGATCCGGAAGGTTGCTATGAGAAGGCGCTCGGAGATGCGATCCGGTCCGCCAATGTGCGGCTGGTCACGCAGGTCTATCTTGTAACCCATACGCTTCGGGAAGCGGCGGCGCACGGGATCGACGTGCCTGCGCAGATAGCGGCGAAGTGACGCCGCCCATCACGCGCTGATCCACAACACAGTCTGGGCTGCACTCTGGACGCGGACGCCCATAACGTTTTCGCTAACTGCGATGCTGATTCCTGATTCGCCACGCGACTCCGCCCATCCGCCGTCACGGTCGCGTTAGGCCGGTGTTGAACCCAAAGCGGACCTGACGCCTCGGCGCAGTCCGTCGGGCGAGTCGCGCGATTAAGCCGGAACGTACGTCAACCTAATCACGTCCTCGCCAACGAGATCGCTGGTCACAAGGCGGAGCGGCGGCCGGGGGCCGGCGAAGAATGGCTTGCCGCGACCAAGTACGATGGGGTGGAGGTAAAGTCGATACTCATCAATAAGACCCACTTCGGCTGGCTCCGCCACGCCGCCGCGAGGTCGTGTTCCTCCGCGCCCCACTCCGGGCAGTCTTCGTCTCAATAACGCATTACCTCGTACATGCGGCGACCGTATACACTGCCCGTCAGGTCGCCCACTTGCTCTATGAAGTCACGAAAGAGCGCCGTACTTGGCCTAAATTCCAGATGGTCGACGTAGCCATGCGAGGACTGGTTCATTCCATAGACGAGGTTTGCCATGGTACAAAATCTCCGCCGCAGGTTCTTCAGAATGGCCTGAGCCGACGTTTCGCAGAAATGAGAACGGACACGATCTGCGCGCCGCATTGTCGGTGTGACCAATAACCAGGGGTCCGCTTGTGGCCGATTTCGGTTAAAGCAGCAGATTTCGCGCCGAGCCAAGATCCGTCGACTCGACGACTAAAACCGACAGCGCCCGCGTGTCTGCAGTATACACTCGCACAAGTCCGTGGCCTCGCTCACTACAGCGTGGGAGATCGCGCAGACCCTAGGCCTCTGCGCGGTCGCCGGTTGCCTCATCCTCTGCATCCTGGCGGTTCGGCCGCGGGCCGGCGCCGCCGGTGCCTTCCCGGTGCGTGGTCACGAGCTTCTCGGCTGGTTGGCACTCGCCGCCGCGGTTCTCCACGTCGGGTTATTGCTCGGCGTCGATCACCGGGTCGTTGAGCATGTCAAGCTGACCGCCCCCCGTTACGAATACGCTGGGATCCTGGCGCTGTTCACGCTGTTCTTTCTTACCGTGCCGGCCGGCGCTGCAGTCCGCTGGCGGCTTTGGCTGCGCCACCGGAACTTTCAGGCCGCGCATGTCGGCGCCGCCTGCCTGCTGGTGGTCACTCTGGCGGTGCACGTACTGGCTACGGGTCGTTACGTCCATGGTCGCGCGCATGTAGTCGCCTACACTCTGCTGTCGGCCATCGTGCTGCTCGCTCTGCTGCGCGCGCGCGTCCAGCGACGGCCGGCTCAGCAGCCGTCGCGCCTCCTCGGCGGACTCGTGTTCGGACGGCATTCGCGGCTCGTGCTGGCAATCGTCCTCGGCTCGCTCGTCGCGCTGCTTGCACTGATGCGCGGTGGCACGGCTCTGACCCTGCGTGAACCGTTCCTGCGCCGTAGTGAGCCGTTGGCCCTGGGCTTTCCTCACGATAGACATCGCCCGGTGAACTGCATTCAATGTCATCACAACTTCGCCGATCGCAGCGGTGAAGATTCGTGCATCAGTTGTCATCGCAGCGGCCGCGCTGCCATTCGGACCGGCGCCGAAGCGCGGTTTCACGACTTCTGTCTCGGTTGTCATCGCGACCCCCCTGCGTACCTGATCGGTCACGGGCCGGTCACAGGGTGCAACACCTGCCATGCGCCGCTGTCAGGTGCTGCGCTTCGGGGGTTGCGGGCCGACCAGGGGTGGGCGGACTTGTCGTTGAAGATCGCCCGCGACTGTGCCCGCTCGAGGCTCCAGTCCTTGCGTGCGATCTCGGCTTCCAGTGGCCGCTCATGACCCCATCTCTGCCGCTCGCGACCGACCGCTTTGAGGAGTATTAAATGTTCGAGTCATTCCTGATCTTCGTAACATTCCCCGCAGGAGGATCGGATGGATAGGCTCGAAGGCATCAAGATATTTGTGCGCGTCGTCGATAGCGGGAGCTTTTCGGCGGTTGCGCGCGAGCTTGGGACAGGGCAGCCGGCGATCAGCAAACAGGTTGCCGCGCTCGAAGAATATCTCGGTGCGCAGCTTCTTATGCGCACCTCCCGCAGTCTCAGTCTGACCGAGGCCGGGCGCGACTTTTACGAATCTGCCGTGCGACTCATCAGCGATCTCGAGGCAGCGGAATCCCGCGTCGGTTCGGGACAGGCCTCGCCGTCCGGCGTGGTGCGCGTCAGCGCCGCGCCCGCCTTCTCTCGCCTCTATGTCGTGCCGCAACTCCCTGCGTTCCGCGTTCGCTATCCCAAGGTCGTTATCGAGTCGCTCGTCTCCGAGCGGACGAGCAATCTCGTTGAAGAGGGCATCGACCTCGCCATTCGCAATGGCGCCCTTGCGGACTCTAGCCTGATCGCGCGCAAGATCGGCGAGTTCGCCCTCGTCGCCGTAGCGTCTGCGGACTATCTGGAACGCAGAGGAGTGCCGAAGCGACCGAGCGATCTCGACCGCCACGACGGCGTGATTTTTGTCTCACGGGATGGACCGCGACCCTGGACCTTCGCCAGCCGCACCGGGGTGGTATCCCATCAGGCGGCGGCATCGTTTCGCAGCAATGATGGCGAACAGCTTCGCGCCGCGGTCCTTGCCGGCCTTGGCATCACGCAGGCGCCTTACTGGCTTTTTGCGGCGGACATGCGCGCCGGAACCGTGCGGCGAATCCTGCACGATCATGAGCCGGCCAGAATTCCGATCAGCGCCGTGCGACCCGCGTCCCGCCGTCAGCCCAGCAAAGTCGCCGTGTTTGTTGACTTTCTGGCTGAGCTGCTCGC
>Ga0209626_1000019_pt1 | contig 57221 bp, 45 predicted proteins | sample JacPinW_OM1H0_M2_FD_187962 | JGI IMG/M metagenome (GOLD analysis project Ga0209626, IMG submission 187962) | Forest soil microbial communities from Algoma, Ontario, Canada - Jack Pine, Ontario site 1_JW_OM1H0_M2 (SPAdes) (version 2) | ecosystem: Environmental > Terrestrial > Soil > Boreal... | reverse complement strand
ATTTGAGGGGGCGATGTCGAGGAAGATTCGATTGCGGGGCGCTGGGATCGCGGTCGCGTTGGCGCGGTCGCTGAAGTCCTGAAGGAGTGTGTTGACGCGCCCGTCGGGTACGTAGTCGAACAGCCGCTTGTGGGTGGCGAGCCCGCTCAGGAAGCCCTGCGTCGCGCGCGGCACGAGGTGGTTTTCATTCGGATCGAAATAAACGATCCGCAACTCCTCGGTCTCGACGAACTTAAGATCGGCCGCTGGGGTGGGCAATGGGGCCCCGAGTGCAACGAGCGCTGTCAGCAAACCCAGCCAGAGCTGCCGCCACCTTGAAATGTTGGCGTGCGCGTCTCCGCGCCGCCTGCTCTGACGCAGACAGCCCTCATGGTTGTTACTCAGGAAGTGTGGAGTGGCCCGAGGGTAACGCTCGGGCCACTCCCATGCTTTCTCCAATGCCGCGCAGCGGCGCGGACCGGACTACTACTTGATCTGCGCGGCCGGATTTGCGTTCGGGTTCGCGCTCGGGTTCGCGTTCGGGTTCGCGCTCGAAGCCCCCCGCAGGTTGCTGCCGGCCTGAATCCTGGCCGCCGCCGCCGCATCCGCAGCCTTCGCGGCATCCAGGCGCGCCTTGTTATGGATGTTGTCGGTGGCGCCACTGCCGGCCGCCGCCGCCGAATCCGCTGATTCGCGAGCGCTTAAACCTTTACCACCAGTTTCCATCTGGGCGCGCCGCACATTGTCCCCCGAACCCCCCGCCGCCGTCGCCGCATCCTTCGCGGCATCCGGGCCTGCCATTGCCTTCGATGCATCGGACGCGTTCTGGTCGGTCGTGCTCGCCGTCGGCGTTGGGTTGAAGGAGTTCGTGCCGTCTGTGCGGGCGCGCTTCGCCTCGACGATGGTTCCGGCAGCGTCCTTACCTGCCGGCGCCTTGTTGTAGCTCAGGTAGGCGATTGCACCGATTGCGACCACGAGCCCGCCTACGATCCACACTGTCCTGCTAGCCATAAAAACCTCCCCAGGGTTTGGAAAACACTCGCCAAATGACCGTTCTGCAATAACTACCGTAGACACATAAAAAAGTTGGTACACATCGAAACAAAAGCGCGATTCAGCGATCCTTGGGCGCTCGGAGCGTTGCGCGGCCCACCTCTTGGCCGGCCATCAGGAAGGTGACATCCACAGCCTCCCCACTCCTCCCGAATCCCTGCAACTCGACCGCTGTCCGCGGCCCCCCGGGTCCCATGCCGAGGCCGTTGACCCTTAGCGTATGACCGTCGCTTGCAACCAGCACGTCCACCGGGGCACTCGCTACCAGCTCGAACTCCAGGCCCAGCCCGGCGCGGTCGCGGTAGAGGCTCACCCGACCCGAGACTGCCCCGTTGCCGAGACGGACCGTATCGAGGGTCGTCGGCGCACCCGCCGCCGCCATCGTGCCCGCCACATCGCTCGTGGCAGGCCGCGGCCCATCGAGGGTCTCGTAAACAACTGTCCCCGCAGCGAGCACGCCGGCAATGAGGGCGGCATAGCGCAAGCGAGGCGCCGACCACCAGGACCGTGCCCGTGATGGAGTCGATTGTGGCAGCGCATCAACAATGCTCTGACGGAGCTGCGGCGGCGGGTCGACATCCTCGAGTGCATCGAGCGCCGTGCACAGGCGCCGCAGATCCTCGCGCAGGGCTCTGACCTCCGGATCGGCGAGCAGGCAACGCGCGAGCTCAGCGTTTTGCCGCCCATCGAGCTCACCATCGATCTCGGCGTGAATCAGTTCGAGGCGCCCGCTGTCGGCCATGTCAGATCGCTCCGCGCTGCAGCAGACGATCCCGGAGCAGCTGGCGAGCACTGTAGAGCCGCGATTTCACGGTTTTCTCCGGCAGCAGGAGGATGTCGCCCATGTCCTGGTAGCTCAGGTGCATGAAGTGCCGCAGTACGACGACGGCCCGAAGCTCGGGCTTGATGCGCATCAGTGCCTCCTCGATCGCCTGGCCGGTCTGCTCGCCCTCGAGCTGTCGCTCCGGACCCGGCGCCGTGTCGGCCTCCTCGCCATCGAACCCCTCGCAGGGTTTTCGCGAGCCGAGGGCATCGAGGGACTCATTGATGGCAATCCGGTAGATCCAGCTGTAGAACTTGAAACTCGGGTCGTACTCTGCAATATGTTCAAACACCTTAAGGAACGTGGTCTGCGCGACGTCCCTGGCGTCCTCCGGATCGCGCAGCAGCCGGAGGGCGGCGTTGAAGACCGGCTTCTGGTACCGCACGACCAGCCGCTCGAAAGCCGCCCGGTCCCCGTCCCGACAGCGCCGCACCAGCGTCGCGTCATCGTCCTCTTTCACAAGTACCGCTCAGCACACAAAAGGTTGGTCCGGTCGGCCTCATCGAGTTGTGGGAGGCACGTCGCTAGCCTGCCACCCGGGTCATGTCGATGATCCGGTCGAAGCCGGCGTAACGGAAAATGTCATGGATCTGCGGGCTGACGTTGATCAGCATGAGGCCCGCGCCCGATCCCCTGGCCCGCTTCTGGGTCAGCAGGAACACCCGCAGCCCTGAGCTTGCGATGTACTCGAGCCGGGCCAGGTCGATGACGCGCGGTTCGGCCACTGTGTTCAGAAATCGCAGCGCAGCATCGCATTGCGTGGCGTCGAGCCGCCCCGCCATCACGACCTCGCCTGACGGACCCAGTTGGATCTCGAACATCTGCGCGTTCTTCTTATGTTAACTGTCTGGGCGTGTTGGTTGCGACGCCGCGCCTCGCGGACTCCCCCCACTCATACGCTACGCGCATTCGTTGGTCCTTGCACCGATTGCCAGGGTTCGCCGGATGGCACGGGCGCTCGCCACGGCTTACGCATGTCAGGCTGGCAAGCGATTTCCGCTCAAGCGGGTGATGCGCTTGGTCATTGTGAGCTGGTTGCGTACCCCGACTCGTTGGTAGCTGACCGCATCCATCATCTGCCGCACCAGGAAGACCCCATGCCCACCGACCGGGCGCTCGCCCAGGCTCGCCGTGACGTCCGGCGGCGGCACCGAGAGCGGGTTGAACTCGGGGCCGTCGTCCTCGACCGTCATGTTGAGCCCGGAGTCGGTGAGCATCAGCGACACGTCGACCCGCGGCACGCTGCCCGCCGGTGAGCCGTGCATAACTACGTTCATGAAGACTTCCTCGAGCGCGAGCTGGAAGGCCAGTGCCTGTGCGCGCGGCAGGCCGGCGGCCGACCAGAATTCCTGCAGGAACTGCGTCAGCGCCGGCAGCTGGGCCGCATCGCTCGGCACGGCTATGCGTCGCTCCTGACACGCACGCCCTTGCAGGGTGCGCGCGAGCGCCGTTGGCCGATCTGCATGCACGGCGATGATGCGGCTGAAGCCGCTCAGCTCGAACACTTCGCGTACCGCAGGCTGCAGCGCGCACAGCGCGAACGGGATCCCGGCACGCTGCGAGGCGCGCGCCGCCAGCAGAAAAACACGCAGGCCGGCGCTCGAGACGTAGTCGAGCGCGGTGCAATCGATGATCACGGCCGCCGGCGCCGTCCCCGAACCGGCGAGCGCTTGCTCGACTCGTTGTTGAAAACCGGCGGCGGCGCCGAAATCAAGCCTGCCCTCAGGAATCACCAGCGTAGTGAGTGCGAGCGTTTCGGTCCTGACCTTCAATGCTTGTCCCAGGCGAGCACAGTGAGCGTGATGTCGTCGAATTGCGCGGCACTGCCGACGAAGGCGGTGACGCTCTGGCAAATACGCTCGACGATGGCGCCGGCCGCCCCCTCACCATGCGCCTGAACCTCCGCCATCAGCCGCTCCGCGCCGTAGGCCTCGTCGGCCGGGTTGCAGGCCTCGGTCACGCCGTCGGTATAGAGCACCAGGCGGTCTCCGCTCCGCAACGGTACCGTGTGATCAGGAAACTCGACGTCTGGCATCGCTCCGAGCACGAGTCCGCCGGCCCCGCTGAGGGCCTCGACCGACCCGTCGGCGCGCCGCAGGTAGGGCGGGTTGTGTCCACCGTTCGCGTAGCGCAGCACCCCGGTCGTGGGGTCGAAGACGCAGTAGAAGACCGTGACGAACAGATCCATCGGATTCTGCGCGCACAGCGTCTGGTTGGTGTGCGCCAGGCAAGCGCCGGGATCGGTGTACAGCGCCGCAAGATCGCGCAGGCTGGTGCGCGCTACGGCCATGAAGAATGCCGCCGGAACGCCGTGGCCGGAGACGTCCGCCATCACCAGACCGATCCGTCCGTCCGGCAGCTCGATGAAGTCGTAGAAATCTCCACACATCGTGGTGGCCGGAATCATGCGCGCCGCGCCATCGCAGCCCGGCTTCGCAGGGAAAGTCGCCGGCAGGATCGCAATCTGCAGCGCCCGCGCGACCTCGAGTTCAGCTTTGATCTGCGCCTGCGCCTGCTCGAGCGAGGCATTCTTGTCGGCGAGCTCGCGGGTGCGCTCGGCGACGGTGGTTTCCAGAATGTGCGTCTGCAGTTTCAACACGCGCAGCAGGCGCAGCAGGCGCAACACCCGCAGCCAGCGCGCGTCGAGACCCGCCAGGTAGAAAGGCGCGATCGCGAGCAGGTCCACCAGGCCGTGGAAGCTGAGGATGAATGCGACCTTCTCCCGCGCCACCACGATGCGCAGCAGGTACTCGAGCGAGAACACGGCAACAACCACGATCTCTTCGATGCGCAGCGCGTGCCTGGCCCAGCCGGGCAGCGCGGGAATCGCCTCCACGCCGATGGACGCGACACTCAGGACGATCAGCGCCAGGATGAGGTTTTCAAAAGCGCGGGCGTACGGTCCAGGGCGCAGCAGGAGCCATTCCGCGAATCCCCGGACCGAGAGCGCCACGGCCTGAGTGGCCCGCGGAGCGGGCGCCATGCTCACCGGCCGGCGTGATTCCGGGTCGCGCTGCGCTCGATCTTGCACGCTACTTCCGTTTCCTGCACGTTAGGCACCACGAGCGATCAGTTCGACTTCGCCCTCGATCTCAACCGGGATGTTGAACGGCAGTTCGGCCATGCCAACAGCACTTCGACTGTGGCCACCCACTTCGGGGCCGAACACCTCGAGAATGAGATCAGAGAAGCCGTTGATGACGCTCGGCTGCTTGTTGAAGCCGGGCGCGGAATTCACCATCCCGAACACGCGCGACCAGGCGGCTACGCGGTCGAGGTCACCCAGTGTCCGCTTGAGACTTCCGAGAATCGATAGCGCAGTGAGTCTTGCGCTCGCGTAGCCCTGTTCGACCGAAACTTCTCGCCCCAGCTTGCCCAGTGGCTCGGCGAAGGAGCCATCGGAGGCCTGGGGTCCGTGCCCAGAGATCAACGCTCGGTTACCAACTACCCGGACGAACTGAAAGGGGAGGACTACCCCCGGAGGCGGGCGGGTCGGAGGAGGAAGAGTGAACCCAAGGCTACGCAGTCTGTCTTCGATCGTTGACATGGGCGACCTCAAGCGTCATCGAACATTTGCGATGGCGGTGTTCAGCTGGCGCTGGTACTCGGCTTCGTCGAAATGCCCCCTTGAGTCGGCAATAAGGCCATCAGCATCAAATCGCCACTCTTCATGTCCGCTGATGCGGACGGGGATTCCAGTACCGCCGGGACCGGTGTTTGTTCCAGTGAGCGTCCAGTGATAAGTGATGCGCTCACCATTTACCCCGAGCCTGTCCATCCTTACGACCAGATCGGGGAAGTCGCTCATGAATCCCTGCGCCGCGGCTGTGATCGCCGTCCGCCCGACGGAGGGGTTGCCGTCATTGATCTTCAGCGAACCGCCCTCGGCAAAGAACGCGGCGACGCTCGGCGCGTTCTGGCTGCACCAGGCGGCCGTATATCGGGTCGCGAATTCGTGCAGCTGGGCGGGGTCCATGGGTTTCATCACGAATTGCGCAATTGTCGCAACTTCCGGCATCGGCTCATAGCCGTGCCAGGGCATGCGGGCTTAAATCGGCGCTCACCCCCGGAAATTTGGGGCGGATGGCATGGCTTGCACGCGCGGCTTGCGGCAAGCTAGCCCTCGTTGCCGCAGAAGCGCGGCTGTTTCGCTGAGGACTGTCATCTTCGAGGGTGGTTATGACCAGCAGCTCATACAGACTCTACGGCCGGGCGAATGCCGGGTCGCTGGCCGTGCAGATTGTGCTCGAGGAGATCGGCGCGCCTTACGAGCTGATCTGGGTTGGCAGAACCGCGGCTGAGCTTGAGGCCTTCCGCCGCATCAATCCCGCCGGAAAGGTGCCGGCGCTCGTGCTACCGGATGGCGCGCCGGTGTTCGAGTCCGCCGCAATCCTCATTCACCTGACTAACGCGCATCCCACAGCGGATCTCGCACCGGTGGCCGGCAGCACGGCACACGCTCGCTTTCTGCAGTGGATGTTATTTCTGTCGTCGAACGTGTACGAGTCGGCCCTGCGAAGCTACTACTCCGAGCGCTACTCCACGGCCGGGACAGCGGCGGCCGACCAGATCAAGGCACAAGCTGTGGAAGACTACGCCCGCCAACTCGAACTCATCCACGGCGCGCTGTCGCCCTATGTACTGGGCGAGAGGCTGTCCGCTGCAGACCCATACCTGCACATGCTCGCCGGTTGGTATCCGGGTGAGGCCACGGCGCTGAGCTCCCGACTGCCGAAGCTTGCGCAGCACGCGGAGCTGCTGCGCGGCAGGCCGGCGACGCGCAAGGCCGAACACGATCACGCCGACGGCTAGGGCGAGGATCATGAGTCACGCGCCAATTCGCGGCATTCGCGCCTGCGTGTTCGACGCCTACGGCACGCTGTTCGACGTCGCTGCGGCGGCGCGGGGCTGCGGCGCTGAGCTGGGCGAAAAGTCGAGCGCATTGAGCTCACTGTGGCGTGAGAAGCAGCTCCAATATACGTGGCTGCGGGCGCTGCAAGGCAGGCACGCGGACTTTTGGCAAGTGACCGGTGAGGCGCTGGACTTTGCGCTCGAAACACTGCAGATCTCCACCGGGTTGCGCGAGCGGCTGCTGAACCTTTACCTCACGCTCGGCGCCTTTCCGGAAGTACGCGACACGCTGGCGCGGCTGAAGCAGGCCGGGATGAGGACGGCAATCCTTTCCAACGGCTCCCCGCCGATGCTGAAAGCCGCCGTGCACGGCGCCCAGATCAATCACTTGCTCGACGCCGTGCTCTCGGTTGAAGAGGTCGGGATCTACAAGCCGCACCCGAGGGTTTACCAGCTTGCGGTAGACCGGCTGGGGCTCGAGGCGGGCGCGATCGCGTTCCAGTCAGCCAATGCCTGGGACGCCTATGCCGCATCCGCCTTCGGCATGCGCGTGGTGTGGTGTAACCGCTACGATCAGCGTCCCGAAAGACTCCCGGGCAAGCCTGATCACGAAATCAGGTCGCTGGCCGAACTGCCGGCCCTGTTAGGTCTGCAGGCTTAGGCAACCGGGCGCTTTTGTCGTCCCTTGCGCACGGAGAAGAACAGCTGCCGGTGTTCGCCGGAACGGGTGATGGTTGCGCAATGCAGCGCGACCAGGACGTACAGGACATTCAGTGCCAGGAGCCTGGTGGGGATGTGCTTGGTGCGGCGCGCTGCGGCCAGCACGTCGTTCGCCGTCACGCCTCGCGTTCCGCCAACGCGCTCGTGTACGTAATCAACGGCAGCCTTGTCGACCAGATTGAAGTAGCCGGAACCACGACGCGCCTTCGATAGCGCGAACGACAGCACGAAAAAATAACCTTCGCTCTCGAACACATGATAGGTCTGGCGTACCGCCGCGACCCGACCACAGTATTGGAGTCCACGTTGCAGAGTGCGGATATTCATACCATTACCCTATCGCATGGCAGTTGGGACCATAGCGCCGCCGTCACTCTCCCTCGCCGACCGCAAGCCGCGGAACACCTGCCTCCTGCATGCGTGTGTTGAGAGCCGGCAGCTCGGTGTTCGCGAGCGACTTCCACTTCTCGAGCTGCTCGACCAGGCGTCGATGCAGGTCGGTGTATACCTCCTGCTGCGCCGCTGTGGGAGCCACGTCATCCGCGTCGACGGTGGCAATGAAGGTGTCGTATTGCTCGTTGAGGCGGTTCGGATAACGAAGATTGTCTTCCGACGCCTTCATGTTGACCTGAATGAGCTGCTCCTCAATCGGCCCCATGTGCTTGTCGAAATCCGCCGCGCCCGCCACCAGGGTCTTGCCGCCGGCCTCGCTACCCGCCCAGGCCTTCAGCGTCTCCAGATTGCGCCGCATGGTGCGCATCTGATTGACCGCACGGTGCAGCGCATCGATATCCTGTGTGGTCCGTGTCATCAGATCCCAGTGGGCGGCCATGTCGCCCGCGGTGACCGTGTCCTTCAGTCGCGGGTCGGGTACCACTTCAAGTGGCGCAGACTGCACGGCGTGGGGGGTCGTCAGGCGAACCACGTACGAGCCGGGATTGACGACCGGTCCGCGCGGACCTTCGTCGGCGTAGAACGCTCCTGGAATCTCGCGCGGGTCTTCGACACGCAGATCCCAGGCGAAGCGGTTCATTCCAGCCGCATCCGGCAGCAGGTCAGCGGGCGGCTCGCGATCCGGCCACTCGGCCGGCTGCGCAAACTTCTCCTTCTTGTGGTTCGAGAGCGTGCGCAGCACCTTGCCCCGGGCATCGAGGATCTCGAGCGTGATCTTCTCCTCGCCCGGTGGCCTGGTCTTCAGAAAATAGTCGATTACCGCGCCTCTGGGCGGGTTATCTCCCACCGGCCGGCGTCGGTTCACCTCGAGGGGGAAATGCAGGCGGTAGGCGGGCTGCGGATGATACAGGCGCACCTCGGGCACCGCTGCCACCGGGTCGAGCTGGCGCAAGGGCGTCAGGTCGTCGAGGACCCAGAACGAGCGGCCGTGGGTCGCGACCACGAGGTCATCATCCTTCACGACCAGATCATGAATCGGGGAGACCGGCAGATTCAGCTGCAGCGGTTGCCAGTGTCCACCGTCGTCGAAGGACACATAGACCCCGAGTTCCGTCCCCGCATACAGCAGTCCTTTTCTCCGCGGATCCTCCCGCACGGAGCGCACGTAAGCGCCTTCGGGTATGCCGCTGACGATGCGAGTCCAGGTCTTGCCGCTGTCGTGAGTCCTGTAGATGAGCGGCTTGAGATCGTCGAGCTTGTGCCGGTCTATCGCGGCAAATGCGCTGCCGGCCTCATGCGGCGAGGGCTCGATGATGCTGACCATGCTCCAGGCGGGCATGTCCTTGGGCGTGACGTTTTGCCACGTCTGCCCGTCGTCGTGGGTCACGTGGATCAAGCCATCATCAGTGCCCGCCCACAGCAGCCCTTGTTGCAACGGTGACTCGGCGAGCGCAAACACGGTGTCGTAGTACTCGACGCTGGTGATGTCGAGCGTGATAGGTCCGCCCGAGGGCCGCTGCTTGCTCTTGTCGTTGCGGGTGAGATCGGCGCTGATGCGCCGCCAGCTGCGTCCCTGATCGGAGCTCTTCAGCACGAATTGCGCCGCCGTGTACAGAACTTTCGAATCGTGCCGCGAGACGAACACCGGTTCGGTCCACTGTATGCGGTACTCGAGATCTTCCGCACCGTTACCGGATACGTCGAGGGGATGTATCGAGACGTCGCGCAGGTTGCCGGTGCGGTGATCGTAGCGCGTCATCTGGCCGCTGTCGGCATTCGCGTAGACGATCTCCGGGTCGCCTGGATCGGGCGCGATGTAGCCACTTTCGCCGCCACCCACCTCATACCAGTCCTGCCGGCCGATGACGCCTTCGTCGTCGCGGCTGGCGATGGCGATCGTGGTGTTGTCCTGCTGGGCGCCGTAGATGCGATAGGGCCAGTGATTGTCCACGACGACGTGATAGAACTGCGCCGTCGGCTGGTTGTACTGCTGAGTCCAGCTGTTGCCGCCATCGACGGAAATGGTCGCGCCGCCGTCATTACCGTTGATCATGCGCCTGGGATCGCGCGGGTCTATCCACAGCGCGTGATGATCACCGTGCGGAGCCGGCAGCAGCTCGAAATCCTTGCCGCCGTTGCTGGAGCGAAATGCGCCGGTATCCAGCACGTACACGGTATCGAGCGCGACCGGATCCGCGAAGATGTGAGAGTAGTACCAGGCACGTTGCCGGAAGCGGTGATCGGAATTGACCCGCGCCCAGCTGCCGCCACCGTCATCGGAGCGGAACACTCCGCCCTCCTTCGCCTCGATGGCGGCATAGACGCGGTTGGAATCCGCGCCGGACACGGAAACCCCGATGCGCCCCAGCGGTCCGTCGGGCAGGCCGTGGTGCTCGATGAGCTTCCAGGTGAAGCCCCCGTCGGTCGATCGATAAAGTCCCGATCCGGCGCCGCCGCTGGAGAATCCCCACGGCTCGCGGCGCATCTGCCATAGCGAGGCGAACAGCGTATTCGGGTTGCGGGGATCGAAGACGACATCGATCCCGCCGCTGTCGCGATCGCGGAACAGCACCCGCTGCCAGGTCTTGCCGCCGTCGCCGGTGCGGAAGATCCCGCGCTCCTCGTTGGGGCCGAACGCGTGCCCGAGTGCGGCGACGAACGCGATGTCCGGGTTTCTCGGATCAACGACGATGGCACCGATGTGACGCGTGTCGCGCAAACCGAGGTGCTGCCAGGTCTTGCCGGCGTCGAGCGACTTGTATACGCCGTCGCCATAGGTGATGTTGCCGCGAGGGCAGGCCTCGCCGCTGCCGACGTAGATGATGTTGTGATCCGAGTCAGCGACCGCGATCGCTCCTATCGAGGCGATCTTCTGTTCGTCGAAGACCGGCTGCCAGGTGCTGCCGGCGTTGGTGCTCTTCCAGACGCCACCGGCTACCGCACCGAAATACCAGGTCGCCGGATCACCCGGAACGCCGCTCACGGCGACCGCCCGGCCACCGCGGAACGGACCGATCTGACGCCATTTCATGGCGCTGAAGAGTTGCGGATCGACCTGGCTGGCCGCCGATGCCACGCAAGGCAGCAGCAACAGCAGCACCCCCAAAACGCTCCCAGGACCTTCGAACCGGCGCCGATGCATTTCGCCCCCAGTCGGAGATAGCTACGCGAGAGCGGCGATTATTCCACGGGACAGGTCAACGCGCAGATGAGATCGCGCGGCTCACCGCAGCTCGGCTGCGATCGTCAACATCAGCAGCCGGGCAGGAAGCAGATAGTAGGATTGGTCGCCGAACTCGCTGGCGGTGACCGGATCGCGCCGGTTGGTCAGGTTTTGACCCTGGACCGCGATCGTGTATTGCCGCAGGCGCAGCCCCAGGCGCGCGTCGACCGTCACGTATCCGCCTGCCGCAGCCGTGTTCAGGCGATCGAGGAAGCGCCGCCCGACGTAGGCGGCCTGGGTAGCCAGCTGCAGTCCGCCAGTACCTGAAGCCTCCAGGCCAAGGGCTGCAATGTTGTGAGGCGCCAGGTTGAGCTGGTGCCCATCAAGCTGTACGGGGGTTCCTGACTCGATCGTCATCGTATTACCGAAGCGCGTGTCGTGATAGCTGTACGCCGCGGTCAGGACCGTGCCGGGCGTTGCATGCCAACGCAACTCGGTCTCGGCACCTGCAAAGCGCTCGCGGCCCGCGTTGACCCTCACGGGGGCTCCGCTCGCGTCCGTCTGATTCACCACGAGATTGGCAAAATCGAGTTTAAAGGCCGCGATTTCCCAATCGACCGCTCCGGCGAGAGTCCTGACGCGCAGCCCACCCTGGTAACCGTCGGCATTCTCCGGGTGCAGGATGGAGGCGTTCACGTCCGGGCCGAAATCGATTGCCGCCGGCTTGAAAGTGTTGCAGTACTGAGCGAACAAAATCCCGCGCTGCGGGCCGTCCGCGGCGCCCCAGATCCGCAACGTCGCACCGAGGTCGCCGCTCGGGCGCAGATGGTTCTGGGCCTCGGTGAAATAGCGGTCATTGAGCGGGTCGATCGTATCGGCATGCGTGGCCACCTGCTGCTCGTGAGTGTCGTTGAGCCTCAGGCCTCCGAGAACTGCGAATCTGTCGTCGGGCTTCCAGTTCAGTTGCGCGTACAGGCCGCCGAACTCGCGACGGTCATCGAGCCCGTTGATCTCATCGACATGGCGGGAGGTGCTCGGGGGCGGCGCCACGCTGCCATCAAGCGCCGCCGCATACGCAAAATTCCGACTTTGCTGCCTGCCATCACCCGAGAGCCAATCGAGGCCGGTGGTCAGGTTGAGCGAACCTGACAGCGGCACGGAGATAAACGTGTCGAAATACAGCTCCCGCACCCTGCGATCCTGGTTGAAGCCATCGGCATTGTTGCCGTCGGCGCCGATCGCCAGCGCCGGCCGCAGGAAGCCGCGTACGTCGTGGGTCGTCGAGCTCGTGTACGAAAACAGCATCCGCCATTCGCCGTAGCGCAGCGCCCTGTCAAAGCGCATGGCCAGATGCGTCCGATGCTCGACGATAGCGGAATCGGCCGGATTGAAGTTGCCATCGAGCGCGGTAAGGGTCGTCAATGAGGTCCGCTCGCGAAGCACGGGACTCGTCGGCAGCTGCGTCTGCGCCAGGTACTCGACGTCCACTCCCCCGTTGCCGCCCAGCAGTGCAGCGGCGGCGCGGTACAGCCCGTGCGCGCGGTCAAATCCCTGATCGCGGCCACTGAGCCGCGTGCGGTCGCCATCGACAAGCAGGGAATGGCGGTAGGATCCGCCGGGCGGCAACGCCGTCGACAGCGAACCCGCCGAGCTCGAGCGGCTGCCGCCGGCGACGCTCAACTCGTTGGCGCTCTCGCCGGCAGGATAGCGGATCACGTGAATCACGCCGACGAAGGAAGTCGCGCCAAACATGACCGGCGCCGCACCTTTCATGATCTCGATGCGCTCGACGTCGTTGAGATCCAGGGTCGGAACCGCCGGGTTGAACGCGCCTCCCCAGGGCACACCGTCGACCACGAGCAGGAAGGCGTCGAACTCGTGCAGTCCCCACAATGACGGCACGCTGCCCGCGGGGCCGGCGTCGCCTCCGGGCGGTGAGTCGACGCCCGCGACCGTGGCAAGCGCGGTGCGCAGATCGGAAGCGCCCAGGCGGCGAAGATCCTCGCCATGGATGACCGTCAGCGAGGCCGGCACGTAGTCGACCGCTTCCGACAGGCGCGTCGCGGTGATCTGCACCTCGGGTAATGGAACTCCTTGCGCGAAGCTGGCTCCACAGCCGAGCCAAGCGACCGCCGTCAGGAGCCGCGACACCCGGGACGAGGCCACCCATGCGCTCATTCTGGCAGTGAGGTCCCGTGGGTGAGACGCAGCACCTCATCGAGCACCATCAGGTCCTCGCGCGCGTGGACGACCAGCACCGCGACCGCCGAGTCGGGTGCGGAGATCACGCGATCCGGCACTGAGGGTTGATCGGCATCGCGGCTCAGGCGCAGTCCGGTGAACTCCAGGGCGGCGGCCACGTCGGCACGCACGCGCGCGCTATTTTCACCGATTCCGCCGGTGAACACGACCGCATCCACACCCCCGAGCACTCCGGCCATGGATCCTGCCGCGCGGCGCAGGCTCAACACGAATCGGTCATAGGCGAGCCGCGCCCGTGGCGCGCCTGCCGCAGCGGCCGCGAGCACCCGGCGCAGGTCCGGGGAAACGCCCGACACGCCAAACAGGCCGGAGCGAGTTTCGAGCACATCGAGCAACTCCTTCACGCCGATCCCATGGCGCGCCTGAAGGTGCAGCAATAACCCGGCATCGACCGAGCCGCAGCGGGTCGCCATTATCACTCCCTCGAGCGGCGAGAATCCCATCGTGGTATCGACCGATTGGCCCTGCGCAAGCGCGGTCACCGAGCAGCCACTGCCCAGATGACAAACGATCATGCGCCGCGGCGTCAGGCCGAGTAAGGCGCGGGTGCGCGCCAGCGAGTAGGCGATACTCAGTCCGTGAAAGCCGAAGCGGCGTAGTCCCCACCGCTCGCTCCATTCGTACGGCAGCCCATAGCCCGCAGCCGCTTCCGGCATGCCGGCATGAAAGGCGGTGTCGAACGCGGCCACCTGAGTCGCCGCGGGAAACTCGCGGCTCACGGCGTCGATCCCCGCGAGCGCGGGCGGCATGTGCAGCGGATCGATGTCCAGCAACGATTCGAGCGCAAGCCGGACTTCGCGATCGACGACGACTGCGTTACGGAACTGTGTGCTGCCGTGCACCACGCGGTGTCCGACGGCGTCGAAGCCGGACACCTCGCGAAGCGTCGCACGCACCTGTTGCGCCCGGCCCTCGCTCGCGCGCGCGCTCCACTCCTGCTCCCCGGACTGAATCGTCGTGCGATCATGTCCCTCGAGCAGCGTCCATTTGAGTGTGCTCGATCCGGCATTCAGCACGAGTACCCGCACGTCGCCATCCCGTTTTCTTCACGTGCCGCAGAGAATAGCGGACAACGTGCCTGCGGGTTTGACAAGACGATACCGGAACAACCGGGCATACTAAGTGGCAACGGATCGCGCAGAAGGGAGCGGTGCCATGGCGCCAGCGTCAGAGCGTGAGCTCGGACTGATCGATGCATGGTGGCGGGCCGCCAATTACCTCTCGGTGGGTCAGATCTACCTGCGCGACAACCCGCTGCTGACCGAAGCCCTTTCCCCCGCGCACATCAAGCGCATGCTCCTCGGTCACTGGGGGACCACCCCGGGTCAGAATTTCATCTACGCGCACCTCAACCGCATCATTCGCGCCTACGGCCTGAACATGATCTATATCTCCGGCCCGGGTCATGGCGGACCGGCACTGGTGGGCAATGCGTATCTGGAGGGAACCTACAGCGAGGTCTATCCCGAGATCTCCGCAGACGCGGCCGGCCTCAGGAAACTGTTCATGCAGTTCTCTTTCCCCGGCGGTATTCCAAGCCACGTTTCGCCCGAATGCCCCGGTTCCATTCATGAAGGCGGAGAGCTCGGCTACTCGCTCAGCCACGCCTTCGGCGCGGTACTCGACAACCCGGATCTGATCGTCGCCTGTGTGGTCGGTGATGGCGAAGCGGAAACCGGACCGCTCGCGACCGCCTGGCATTCCAACAAGTTCCTGAATCCGGTAACGGATGGCGTGGTGGTGCCGATTCTGCATCTGAACGGCTACAAGATTGCCAATCCCACGATCCTGGCGCGCATTTCGCGGACCGAGTTGCGCCAACTGCTGGAAGGCTGCGGCTGGGCACCGATTCTTTTTGTCGCCGGCCAGGAGCCGCACGCGATGCACCGGCTCATGGCCGACGCGCTCGACACCGCTATCGGTCGCATCCGGGAAATTCACGAGGACGCGCGTGTCAGGGGCAACCGGGCCCGCCCGCGGTGGCCGATGATCGTGCTCGACAGCCCCAAGGGCTGGACGGGACCCAAGGAGATCGACGGGCAGCGCATCGAGGGCACCTTCAGAGCCCATCAGGTCCCGCTGACCGACCCGCGCACCAATCCTGCGCACTTGCGCCAGCTCGAGAGCTGGCTGCGTAGTTACCGGCCGCAGGAGCTGTTCGACCCACAAGGCCGGCTGCGGGTGGAACTGCGCGCCCTCGCGCCCGAGGGCGAGCGCCGCATGAGCGCCAATCCACACGCCAACGGCGGCCTGCTGCTTCACGACCTGCAGCTGCCTGACTTTCAGTCCTACGCAATCGAGGTGCCCGGCCCGGGCGCCGTGGAGGCCGAGGACACCCGCGCGCTGGGCGGGTATCTGCGCGACGTGATCAGATTGAACGCGACGCGCAGGAACTTTCGCATTTTCGGACCCGATGAGACGATCTCGAACCGGCTCACTCCAGTGTTCGAAGCGACCGCCCGGCAGTGGGAGGCCGCGACGCAGGACGGGGATGAGTTCCTGGCCAACGAGGGCCGGGTGATCGAGATGCTGAGCGAACACCAGTGCGAGGGCTGGCTCGAAGGTTATCTGCTCACTGGCCGTCACGGGCTCTTCAACTGCTACGAAGCCTTCGTTCACATCGTTGATTCGATGCTCAACCAGCACGCCAAGTGGCTCAAAGTGAGCGCTCAGCTGCCATGGCGGCGCAAGATCGCCTCACTGAATTACCTGTTGACCTCGCATGTCTGGCGCCAGGATCACAATGGCTTCACGCACCAGGATCCGGGCTTCCTCGATCACGTCGTAAACAAGAAGGCGCAGGTCGTGCGGGTGTATCTGCCTCCGGACGCCAATTGCCTGCTATCGGTCATGGACCACTGTCTGCGCAGCCGCCATTACGTCAACGTTGTGGTGGCCGGAAAGCACCCGGCGCCGCAATGGCTGGCGATGGATGCGGCGGTCGAGCATTGCGCCAAGGGTATCGGCCTGTGGAGCTGGGCGAGCAACGATGCCGGCGGAGAACCGGACGTGGTGATGGCCTGCGCGGGGGATGTGCCGACACTGGAGATCCTGGCCGCGGTATCGATCCTGCGCACCGCACTGCCGGAACTGAAGATCCGGGTCGTAAATGTCGTGGATCTGATGAGACTGCAGCCCGACACGGAGCATCCGCACGGGCTGCGCGACTCCGACTTCGACTCGCTGTTCACGCACGACAAACCCATCATCTTCGCCTTCCACGGCTACCCCTGGCTCATCCATCGCCTCGCGTACCGCCGCCGGAACCACGTGAACCTGCATGTGCGCGGCTACAAGGAGGAAGGCACGATCACGACCCCCTTCGATATGACGGTGCTGAACGATATGGATCGCTTCCACCTTGTCGAGGACGTGATCAATCGTCTGCCGCAGCTCGCCGGCCGCGGTGATTACCTCAAGGACGAAATGCAGAACCGGCTGATCGAACATCGCCAGTACATCACCCGCTACGGCGAAGATATGCCGCTGGTGCGTGACTGGCGTTGGCACGCAGACCCGCCGCCGCGCCCGGTAAGACGGTGACGCGATCATCCAGCCGCGCGCGGTTGTTGGCGGCCGCGGCCGTGCTGGCGTGTGTCGCGGGTTGTTCCCTGATCTCCCTGAAGAGTCCGGAGCGGCCACTTTCGAGTCGCGATCTGAATGCGCGCATTCTCACGCGCGAATTCTCGTACCATTTCATCGCCGTGGTGAGTCAGTGCGCGGACGACATTGCGGCCAACGACAGCGACCCTGAGGTGCTGGCGAATGCGCTGCGCTGGAAGATCGGCGCGGCGGCGGAGAGTCAGCGCGCGGCGACTCGCCTGGCCCCGATGATGGCGTTGCTCGATACGTGGGCGCTTGCGTCGCAGATGCAGCAGTTCCTGTCGCCGGGGCGAGCCGGCGGCGCACTGTTCGGCGCTCACCAGGAAGCTGTCTTGACGGTCGCGAGCGAGCTCGATGAGGGTGCGCAGGACCTGGCGCACAGGCTCATCGCTCCCGGTGACCTGGGGCAGTACCAGCAATTCGTCGCGACCTACACGCGCGAACATCCGCTCAGGAATCTGGAGTTCGTACGCGCCTCGGTTGTCGAGCTGTGGAGTCAGAGAAGCGGCGCCGGCGCCAGACTGGTCGACTCGATCGGTACGATTCCTGAGGCGATGGAAGATGTTTCCGATCGCATGAAGATAGCCAGTGACGCGCTCACCCTGCAGACGATCTGGAGGACTGAGCTGGCGCTGCGGGAATCAGGCTACTCCCGCAGCAACATCCGCGCCGCGCTCAGGGAACTCGACCAGCGCCTCGCCAGGGTATCCGCGGCGGCGGAGAGCGCACCACAGCTTGTGCACCAGGCCGTGGCCGATGTCCGTCAGAGCCTGGTCGAGCTGCTGCATCGGGTCGATGCATCCTCGGCCGCGATCCTCGAGACGTTGCGGACCGAGCGTGCCGCGCTGTCGGCGGACGTGCGCAGCGAGCGCGAAGCGGTGGTGATGGCGGCCGACGCGCAGCGCCAGGCAATCGCCCGGGACGCGGCCAGGATTGCGGATCAAGTCGTGAAATCCGCAGGCGAGCAGGCGCGCTATCTCGCGCGCGAGGTGTTGCTGCTGCTCATTGTGCTCGCCGTCGTGGTGCTGGGTCTGCCCTTCGCGGCCGGGTACCTTGTAGGTCGCGCGCGGCCGTCGGCCTAGGCGTTTGCCGCGGCGCTGGCGGGCAGGCGGGCCAGCAGCTGGGTGAGCTTCTCGAGGTCGAGCGGCTTGACCAGATGCGAATCGAATCCCGCCTCCTGCGAGCGGCGGCGGTCCGAGTCCTGGCCCCATCCGGTCAGTGCCACCAGAGTGATCCGCTTCCCCCACGCCTGCGCGCGGATGCGCCGCGCGACTTCATAGCCGTCGAGCAGCGGCATGCCGATATCGAGCAGCGCGACCTCGGGCAGATGCCGCTCGGCACACTCGAGCGCCAGGCTGCCGTTGGCGGCGCTGAAGACTTCGTGGCCACCCAGCTCCAGAACCGTCGCCAGGGTCTCCAGCGCGTCGGCATTGTCATCCGCGACGAGTATGCGGCGGCGGACCGGCGGCACAGCGTCGGCGCGGGTGGCGGGCTGCTGGCCATTCGCGGACTGCGTCGTCTCGAGGAGCAACGGCAGCCGGATCACGAATTCGCTCCCCCGACCCGGGCCCTCGCTATGCGCGCTGATGGTCCCGTCGTGCATCTGCAGCAGCCGGCGCACCAGGGCGAGGCCGATCCCGAGCCCGCTGTGCGTGTGATCGGAGCGGCGGTCGAGCTGGGTGAACAGGTCGAAGATCCTGGGCAGCACCTCTGCGGGGATGCCGATCCCGGTGTCGCGCACCCGGATTTCTACGTCTGTGCCCTGCCGGCAGACGGTGAGAGTGATGCGCCCTCCCCGCTCGGTGTATTTGGCCGCGTTGCCAAGCACGTTGCCGAGGGCCTGCGTGAGACGCAGCGGGTCAGCATTGACCCTGAGCGTCCCGGCGGGAATTTCGCTCGTGAATTCGTGACCGCGCTCCTGTATCAACGGCTGCACGGTCTCGACGGCGCGCGCGATCAGCGCGGCGAGCTCGATCGGCTCGGGCGACAGGTTGATCCTGCCGCGCGTGATGCGCGCCACATCGAGCAGGTCGTCGACCAGGCGCGTGAGATGCGAGAGTTGCCGCTCGATCACGTCCCGCGACCGGCTCAGCTGCGGGTCGGGCATGGGCTTCATGCGCATCAGCTGTACGGCAGTGAGAATCGGCGCCAGCGGATTGCGCAGCTCGTGCGCCAGCATCGCCAGAAACTCGTCCTTGTGGCGGTCCGCCTCCTTCAACGCCTGTTCCGCCCTGGCGCGCTCGGCAACCTCGCTCTGCAGGCTGCGGTTCGCGCGTTCGAGCTCCGTGTTGGCGCGCCGCAAGGTGGCATTGAAGTCTTTGAGCTCGCGCGTCTTCTCCGCCTGCAGCGTCGTGTTGGCCTCGGCCAGGCGCTCGTTGGCCTGCGCGAGACTGCGGTTCAGCTCGCGCATCTCGCGGCGCTTGCAGTACAGCTCGACGAGCACGGCGACCTTGCTGCGCAGGATCTCCGGCACGACCGGTATGGATACGTAGTCGACCGCGCCGACCTTGTAGCCCTTGAGGCGGTCGAGGTCGGTCACGTGCACGCCGGTGACGAAGATGATGGGGGTCTTCTCGAATCGCGGATGTTCGTGGATCAGCTGCGCCGCCTCGAAGCCGTCCATTTCCGGCATGCTGACATCGAGCAGCACCACGGCGAATTCCTCGCGCATGAGCTTATCCAGCGCTTCGACCCCCGAGCGAGCGCACACCAGGTTCTGCCCCAGCTCGCTCAGCACCGACTGATAGGTGAGCAGCCGCGCCGGCTGGTCATCGACCAGCAGGATGTTTACCTTCTCGTTGGCGCCCATGACGCCACGCTAACGGTGCAGCCACATGCGGACCAGAGAAAGCAGCTGATCGGTGTTCACCGGTTTGGCGACGTAGTCCGACGCCCCCGCCTCCAGGCACTTCTCCCGGTCGCCTTTCATGGCCTTGGCGGTGAGGGCGATGATCGGCAGCAGCCGGAACTGATGCTTGCTGCGGATGCGGCGCATGGTCTCGTAGCCGTCCATCTCCGGCATCATGACATCCATCAGCACCAGCGACAGATCGTCGGTGCTCTCGACCAGCTTGATCGCCTCCTGGCCGTTGGTTGCCGTGATCACCTGCATGCTGTGGCGCTCGAGCAGGCTGTTGAGCGCGAAGATGTTGCGGATATCGTCGTCGACCACCAGCACTTTGCGCCCGCTGAGGGGCTCGTCGCTCTCGTGCAGCGCCGCGATCATCTGCTGCTTCGCCTCCGGCAGATCGGCGATCACCCGGTGCAGGAACAGGGCGGTCTCATCCAGCAGCCGCTCCGGGGAGCGCACGCCCTTCAGCACGATGCTCTTGGCGACCTTGCGCAGCTCGGCTTGCTCGTGGTCGGTCAGCTCGCGGCCCGTGAAGACGATGATCGGCGTGCGCCGCAGTTCACTATCCTCCTGCACCTGGGCGAGCAGCTCGAAACCGGACATGTCCGGCAGGCGCAGATCGAGAACCACGCAGTCGAAGCTGCCCGCGCGCAGGGCCGCGAGCGCCGCGGCCCCGGTTGCGGCCGTGGTGATCTCCACGTCGCTGTGTCCGAGGAGCTCCGTGACGCTCAACTGCTCGGCCGGATCGTCCTCGATCACCAGCAGGCGGCGGACGGGCGCTGCGGTGAAGCTCTTGAGCCGGTCGAACGCCGCTTCGAGCTCGTCGGTCGTGACGGTCTTGGTGATGAACGAGAAGGCGCCCCGCTCGAGCCCGTACTGGCGCTCGTCCTCGATCGTCAGGATCTGCACCGGGATATGGCGGGTTTCGGGGCTGCGCTTCAGCTGACTGAGCACGGTCCAGCCCAACATGTCGGGGAGGAACACATCGAGCGACACGGCGGTCGGGCGGTGCTTGTGCGCCAGCGCCAGCGCATCGGCGCCGGTCCTCGCCAGCAGGATCTTGAATCCCCGTTGGCGCGCGACGTCGACCAGTATGCGGCAGTAATGTGGATCGTCCTCCACCACCAGCAGCACGGCATCGCCGGGCTGCAGGTTTTCCCGATCGTCCGCGATTTCCTCTTGCCGCACCACCGGCAGCACCATCGGTTGAAATGCGACCGCGGTCGCCGTGGCCGGACCCCGGGTCACGGCTCGGTGATAGGCGGGGCCCATGTACGAAAGCGGCACATACAGGGTGAAGGTACTGCCGCTGCCCGACATGCTGCTCAGGCGGATTTCGCCGCCGAGCAGATGCGCCAGCTCGCGGCTGATGGCCAGTCCCAGACCGGTGCCGCCGTACTTGCGGGCAGTGCCCGCATCCGCCTGCTGGAAAGCTTCGAATATGATCCGCTGCTTCTCCGGGGGAATGCCGATGCCGGTATCGCTGACCGAGAACTCGACCACCGAGGGGGCCTGGCTGAGCGTCGGATGCTCGCGGCTCCAGCCGCCGCTCGCGACACTGACGTGCAGGCGCACGCCGCCGCTCTCGGTGAACTTGAACGCGTTCGAGAGCAGATTCTTCAACACCTGCAGCAGGCGCTTGGAGTCGGTGGTAATCGCCCGCCCCAGACGCGCATCGAAGTCCGCCGTGAAGGAGAGCTGGCGCGCGTCCGCTTCGTGCCGGAAATTGCGCTCGATGGTCTCCCGCAAATGCGTGAACAGCAGCTCTTCACACTCGACCGTGACGGTGCCCGATTCGATCTTGGACAGGTCGAGGATGTCGCTGATGAGGTTGAGCAGGTCGGTCCCGGCGCCGTGGATGGTCTTGGCGAACTCGACCTGCCGGGACGACAGATTGCCGTCGGTGTTCTCCGAGAGCTGCTGGCCGAGAATCAGGATACTGTTGAGCGGAGTGCGCAGCTCGTGCGACATGTTCGCCAGGAACTCCGACTTGTAGCGCGAGGTGAGCGCAAGCTCCGCCGCCTTCTCTTCGAGCGCGCGCCGCGCGAGCTCGATTTCCTGGTTCTTGCGCTCCACTTCCACGTTCTGCTCTGCGAGCAGCTTCGCTTTGTTGGCCAGCTCCTCGTTGGTCTGCTGCAGCTCGGTCTGCTGCGCCTGTAGCTCGCCGGCGAGCTGCTGCGACTGTTTGAGCAGACCCTCGGTGCGCATCGTCGCCTCGATGGTATTCAACACCACGCCGATGATGCTGCCGGTCAGCTGCTCGAGGAACGCCAGGTGCGAGGCCGTGAAGCCCCCGAGCGAAGCCAGCTCGACCACGGCCTTGACGTGTCCTTCGTACAACACCGGCAGGACGATGACGGTGTGCGGCCGGGCGCTGAGCAGTCCGCCGCGCACCCGGATGGAGTCCGGCGGGATATCCGTGAGTACCAGCCGCTGGCGGTCGGCGGCCGCCTGACCTACGAGTCCTTCACCGATCTGGTAGCGGCGCGGCTCGCGGTTCTCGTGTGCATCGTCGGCGTAGCTTGCGAGTTCCTTGAGGCAGGGCGCGTCGTTCGCGCCGTCGGTGACGTAAACGATTCCCTGCTGGGCATTGACGAGCGGCGCAAGCTCCGACAGCAGCAGCTTGCCGACCGTCACCAGATCGCGCTGCCCCTGCATCATGCGGCTGAACTTGGCGAGATTGGTCTTGAGCCAGTCCTGCTCGGTGTTGCGCTCGGTGGTCGCGCGCAGGTTGCCGATCATCGCGTTGATGTTGTCCTTCAGCTCCGAGACCTCGCCGCGCGCCTCCACCTGGATTGAGCGGGTCAGGTCGCCCTTGGTCACGGCGGTGGCCACCTCGGCGATGGCACGCACCTGATTGGTGAGATTGGCCGCGAGCAGGTTCACGTTCGCGGTGAGATCCTTCCAGGTGCCGGCCGCCCCCGGGACGTGCGCCTGACCGCCGAGGCGGCCTTCGACGCCGACTTCACGCGCCACGCTGGTGACCTGGTCCGCGAAGATCGCCAGCGTATCGGTCATGCTGTTGATGGTGTCGGCGAGCGCGTTGACCTCACCCTTGGACTCGACCGTTAGGCGCTGTCGCAGGTCGCCGTTGGCGACCGCGGTCACTACCTTCACGATACCGCGTACCTGGTTGGTGAGGTTGTTCGCCATCACGTTCACGTTGTCGGTGAGATCCTTCCAGGTGCCGGCGACGCCGGGCACCAGCGCCTGGCCACCGAGCTTGCCTTCGGTGCCGACCTCACGCGCCAGCCGGGTCACTTCCGCCGCGAAGCCGTTGAGCTGGTCCACCATCGTGTTGATGGTTTCCTTCAGCTGCAGGATCTCTCCCTTCACGTCCACCGTGATCTTGCGCGACAGGTCGCCGCGCGCAATGGCGGTGGAAACTTCGGCGATGTTGCGCACCTGCCCGGTCAGGTTGCGGGCCATCGAGTTGACGTTGTCGGTCAGGTCCTTCCAGGTACCGGCGACGCCCGGCACGATGGCCTGGCCGCCCAGCTTGCCTTCGGTACCCACCTCGCGGGCCACGCGCGTCACTTCGGCGGCGAAGCTGTTGAGCTGATCGACCATCGTGTTGACGGTTTCTTTCAGCTGCAGAATCTCGCCGCGCACGTCCACCGTGATCTTGCGCGACAGGTCGCCGCGCGCGATGGCGGTGGCCACCTCGGCGATGTTGCGGACCTGGCCGGTCAGGTTGCTCGCCATCGAGTTGACCTTGTCGGTGAGATCCTTCCACACGCCGCTGACGTCCTTCACGTCCGCCTGACCGCCCAGCTTGCCTTCGGAACCGACTTCGCGCGCCACGCGCGTGACTTCCGCCGCGAACGCGTTGAGCTGGTCCACCATCGTGTTGATGGTCTCCTTCAGCTGCAGGATCTCGCCGCGTACGTCCACCGTGATCTTGCGCGACAGGTCGCCGCGCGCGATGGCGGTGGCTACTTCGGCGATGTTGCGGACCTGGCCGGTCAGGTTACTGGCCATCGAGTTGACGTTCTCGGTGAGATCCTTCCAGACACCACTGACGCCCTTGACTTCGGCCTGGCCGCCCAGATTGCCTTCCGTGCCCACCTCGCGCGCCACGCGCGTGACTTCCGCCGCGAACGCGTTGAGCTGATCGACCATCGTGTTGATGGATTCCTTCAGCTGCAGGATCTCGCCCTTCACGTCCGCCGTGATCTTGCGCGACAGGTCGCCGTTCGCGATGGCGGTGGCCACCTCGGCGATGTTGCGCACCTGGCCGGTGAGGTTGCCGGCCATGGAATTCACGCTGTCGGTGAGGTCCTTCCAGGTGCCGGCGACGCCGGGCACTACGGCCTGGCCACCCAGCTTGCCTTCGGTGCCCACTTCGCGCGCCACGCGTGTCACTTCGGAAGCAAACGAGCGCAGCTGATCGACCATCGTATTGATGGTTTCCTTCAGCTGCAGAATCTCGCCGCGTACGTCCACGGTAATCTTGCGCGACAGGTCGCCGCTCGCGATGGCGGTGGAGACTTCCGCGATGTTACGAACCTGGCCGGTCAGATTGCCCGCCATGGAGTTGACGTTGTCGGTCAGATCCTTCCAGGTCCCGGCGACTCCCGGCACCACCGCCTGGCCGCCCAGCTTGCCTTCGGTACCCACCTCGCGCGCCACGCGCGTCACTTCCGCGGCGAAGCTGTTGAGCTGATCCACCATCGTGTTGATGGTGTTCTTGAGCTCGAGGATTTCGCCCTTCACCAGCACCGTGATCTTGCGCGACAGGTCGCCACGCGCGACGGCGGTGGTCACTTCCGCGATGTTGCGGACCTGGCCGGTCAGATTGGTCGCCATCGCGTTGACGGAGTCGGTGAGATCCTTCCAGGTGCCGGCGACACCGGAAACGATCGCCTGTCCCCCGAGTTTCCCTTCAGTGCCCACCTCGCGCGCCACGCGCGTCACTTCCGAGGCAAACGAGCGCAGCTGATCGACCATCGTGTTAATGGCCTCCTTCAGCTGCAGAATCTCGCCGCGTACATCGACGGTGATCTTGCGGGACAAGTCGCCGTTCGCAACCGCGATCGTCACCTCGGAGATGTTGCGCACCTGGCCGGTGAGGTTGCTGGCCATCGAGTTCACGCTGTCGGTCAGATCCTTCCAGGTGCCGGCGACACCGGGCACAGCGGCCTGACCGCCGAGTTTGCCCTCGGTACCCACTTCGCGCGCCACGCGCGTGACCTCGGACGTGAAGGCGCTCATCTGCTCGATCATCGAGTTGACGATCGTGGCGGATCTCAGGAATTCTCCCTTGAGCGGCCGTCCATCCACTTCCAGGCTCATGGTCTGCTGCAGGTCGCCTTTGGCGACCGCCGAAATGGTGCGTGTGACCTCCGCAGTCGGCCACAGCAGGTCGTCGATGAGGGTATTCACCGACCCTTCCATCGCGCCCCAGGCGCCGGAGCGCCGGTCGCTCGCCACGCGATGACGGGTCTTGCCGTCCTTGCCGACGATCTGCCCGGCACGCTCCAGCTCGCGCGCCAGGCGCTGATTGGACGCCACGATCTCGTTGAATGTATCGGCTACCTTGCCCGCGAGCCCTGTTTGATCGCTGGCGAGCCGCGCCGAGAAATCGCCGTCGCGCACCGCCTGCAGCGCCCGCAGGAGTTTGCGCTGGTCGAGACTCTTCGCTTCGGCCCCATGGCGGCCGTTGGACTTGCGAGTGCGACGCTCAGGTACTTGGCTTTCCATCAGCAGGCTCCCGGTGCCGGATCGGCAACGGCGGGTGGTCGGAACGGCGGTTCGGGGCGGGAGCGGGGGCGCCTGCCCAGGCGAGGTGATCGAGAGGCCGGGGCAGGAACTGCCGTGTGCGCAGACGTGCCGGAGCGACGCCGGCGCCTCCGCGGGCACGATACATCACTGCCACGGAGCCTCCCCAGACCCGTCTCCCTCAAGACGGGCTCCCTGCAACCCTCAAATCCGGACGTCCAGCTCATCCCAGCCGAAAGCGGGAACATAGCAGAAGGCCGTTTGGGCGCAACAAGAATCCTGAGCCTGAGCTACGGCGCCCGGGATACACTGCCCCGCTTGCGCCAGGGAGGAAGTACAGATGCCCGACGGGTGCACGAACCGGGGCCGGGCGGCCGGGAGGGCGACGGCGTGACCGGCGCAGTCGCGAACGGCGACTGGGTCTCGCTGCGCCGGGTGCTGCTCCAACAGGCCTGCGAACCGTATCGCCAGGACGGCCGCTTCGCGTATCACTTTGCACGCGGCAAGCTGCGCGGCGACCCGGTATTCCGCGCGATCCTGGAACTGGGCCTGCTGAGCGGGCACCGGCGCATCCTCGACCTGGGCTGCGGCCAGGGACTGCTGGCTGCCTGGTTGCGGGCCGCCGCGCACTGCTGCTACGAGCGCGGGATCTGGCCGCGGGCCTGGCCGCCCGCACCCCGCCCCGAATCGATGCGCGGGATGGAGCTGAGGACGCGCGAGGTCGAGCGGGCGCGCCGCGCGTTCGGGCCTGGGTGCGAAGTGGTACAGGCCGACATCCGCAGCGCCGTGTTCGGTAGCGCCGATGCGGTAGTCATCCTGGATGTCCTGCACTACCTCCCCGCGCCATCACAGCGCGAGGTGCTGCAGCGGGTGCGCGCGGCGCTGCCCCCGGGGGGCTTGCTGCTGCTGCGGGTCGGCGATGCGGACGCGGGTCTGCGCTTTTACTTAACGCGGTGGGTCGACCAGGCCGTCGCGCTGACGCAGGGTCACGGCCGCGTCGACCTGCACTGCCGCAGCATCGCGCAGTGGCGCGAGTTGCTGGGTGAGTGCGGCTTCGACACCCGAGCCGAGCCCATGAGCCACGGCACTCCATTCGCCAATGTGCTGCTGATCGCGCTCGCGATCGGACGGGCAAGCTAACTGGCGGAGAAATAGCGTGGATCGTGCGGCGGGCGCGCGAAAATCCGGCGCACTACGGGCTCGAAGGTGGCGAGGTCCTCGGTCGGATAGTCGGGATCGAAGGAGCATTGATCCCAGGCCGCGCAGAAGTGCACACAGGCTTCGTACCACGGATGATGGCGCCAGCGCTCGCGAGCGTTGCGATCGCCGCCGAAGTGATGCACGTAATAGTAGTTCTGGAACAGGCCGTGCTGCGCCACGATCCAGGTCACTTCCGGGCGCACGTAGGGGCGCAGTATCGCCGCCGCCACTTCGGCGTGGTTGTAGGGCGCAAGCTCATCGCCGATGTCGTGAATCAGCGCCGCCACGATCATTTCTTCGTCGGCGCCGTCCTGCATGGCGCGGGTGGCGGCCTGAAGACAGTGCCGCAGCCGGCTGACGGGATAGCCTGCGACGGAGTGATCGAGCTTACGCAGGTTCTCGAGCACGCGCCCGCCCAGGCCGACGGCATACTCTCGCTCGGACTCATCGAGCAGCAGGTAGTCCTCCCTGGTGCCGTCCTGCATCCGCCGGAAGCTGACGATCCGGCTCACGCGCTGCGTCTCACAATGGATGACAGCGCGCGGCGGCGGCGCAGCACGCGATACAGACTCCGCGGTCCGTCGATATCGATGTAGCAGCCTTGCAGATGGCGCAAGCCTTCGGACGGATCGAAGGCGCTGCGCCCGTGCAGCAGCCGGCAATTGTCGAACATCACCAGATCGCCGGCCTGCAGCAGAAAGCGGATCTCAAAATCCGGCGCGCGCAGGCGATGATCGAACAGTTGCCGCGCCCGGTAGTAGGCGTCGAGGCGCCCGCGCGCAAACAGCGGCACGAAATCCAGCCGCGGGCTGAAGTGGATGGCCTTCAAGCCACCACCGAGGGCCAGCTCGATGAGCGGTGCGCTCGCGGTCAGCTCGGTGTCGACGTCGATGTATTTGAACCGCACCGGAGTGCTGGCGAGAATCGCGAACGCCTGCGGATGGCGTTCGCGCAGGGCCTGCGCCACGGCGAAGCCGTCCACCAGCGTGGACAGTCCGCCGCGGGTCTCGTTCACCAGGCAATGCAGCAGCTGGATCCCGGGCACGGGCGCGCGATAGGGATTGTCGGTGTGCGGATCAAGTGACCGCGAGGTGTAAGCGAGGTCGTTGGCATCGGGTGTCGAGCGCACGTTGAACAACGCGCCAAAATTCGTCTCGCGCGTGAAGCCGAACATCGCACCGAGCTTGAGCACCATGCCGGGCTCGGTGGGCACGCCTTCGAAGATCACGAATCCAAGCGTCAGGAACGCTTCGAGCCACGAGCTCAGTTCGGCCTCGCCCGGGTCGGCGCGCCAGCGCACCCGCGGCAGATCGGCGAGCGCGCCGTCCCACAGACGCGGCGCCGGGCAATCGTGGCTGTTGGGCGTGAGCGCGGCTTCCGCGAGGATCTCCTCGGCGCTGAAGCTCGCTTCATGCCCGTCGCTGAACTTGACCTTGTAAGTACCCGGCAGCGGCTGCGACACCGCCAGCACTTTCAGATCAAGATCGAAATCCGACGGGTCCTGCAGCCGCTGCTGCGTCTTCAGATCGATGCTGGCTGCATCCCTGCAGCGCTCGCGCAGCCACAGCGGATGAATGCAGCACTGACTGCCGTCGGCACGCTCCAACACCAGTTCGGCGGGCCCGCCCATCTTCAGAGTCAGCGATCGTTGCGTAGCAGACACAGCCGGCAGTCTAGCGTCGCGTCTCGAGCCGTGTCCACGCCGGGGCGCGAGGGCGCCGCCCGTCCCGGACGCCGCGACGGTGCCTGCGCGTAGCCGTGCCCACGCCCGCAGTGTATTTTCCCCTGCCTGACAACGGGGAGCACCGCCATGACCCTGAGCCGCCGTGACCTGCTGAGCGCCTCCGCCCTGCTGCTTGCCGGACCGGGCGCCGCGCTGCGCGCCGCCGGCAGGGAGGCGGCCCCCGGCGGCCAGCCCCTCGTGCTGTGTTGGAACGAGAATCCCTACGGACCGTCCCCGGCGGCGCGGCTCGCCGTGAGCCGGGCGATCGCGCAAGGGTGTCGCTATCCCGCCGACACCGAGGTGCAGGAACTGGTCGAGGCGCTCGCCAGACACGAGCGCGTCGGCGCCGATTGCATCGTCACCGGCACCGGCTCCGGTGAACTGCTGTGCGCTCTCGGGCTGTTATGTGGGCGTGACGCCGGGGAGATCATCGCAGCCGAGCCCACCTACGCGGAACTGCCCGACTATGCGCGCCTGCGGGGCGCGGCGCTGAAGTTCGTACCGGTCGATGCCGGGCTGCGTCACGACCTGCCGGCCATGCGCGCAGCGGTCTCCGAGCGCACGCGCGCGATCTACATCTGCAATCCCAACAACCCCACCGGTACGGCCGTGAGCGCGAGCGAAGTGCGTGCTTTCGTGGCGGCGCTGCCCGAGCGCCTCATCACGATCGTCGACGAAGCCTACATGGACTTCACGGTCGGAGCCGACGTGGCTTCGGTCGCAGACCTGGTCCAGAGCAGCCGTCGTGTGGTCGTGCTCAGGACCTTCTCCAAGATCCATGGCATGGCGGGCCTGCGCTGCGGGTACGCCATCGCCCGGCCGGACATGGCGGCCGCGCTTGCGGCTACCCGCATGTCCACGCCGAACATCCTGGCGGTGCGCGCGGCGCGCGCAAGCCTCCAGGATCACGCTTTTCTCGCCGACTGCCGCCGGCGCATCCTGGCGAGCCGCACCCGCATCACCACCGAGCTGGCGCGCGTGGGGCTCAGGTACGCCGAGCCGCAGGGCAATTTCGTGTTCTTCGACACCGGTATGCCGCTGGCGCGGTTCACCGGGCTCATGCGCGCGCGCAACATTCTCGTCGGCCGGCTGTTTCCGCCCTACGACAACTGGTGCCGGATCACGATCGGGACCGAGCCCGAGGTGGCTGCGTTCCTGGAGGCGCTGCGCGCCGTCACGAGGAGCTGAGCGCGGCCGAGGGCGGGAGCACCAGGCTCATGCAGGTGAGCGCCGCTTCCGCCTTGTGCAGTTCACTCACGTCCACGGCTCGCGTGGGGATTGCGGCCGCCTGCAGAGCGCGCTGCGTGCGCGGATAGGCGCTGCTCACCAGGGTGAGACCGCGCAGCGTCAGGGTGTTGGCCGCAAACGGCTCGTCCGGGTGCACCGCTATCACGACGCCCACCTCGAATGCCGCTGGATCGATCCACGCCGGGTTCGCCAGCAGAACGTTCGGCGGAATAAAGGTGCAGGCGCTCTTCAGGTGCAGGCAGTGGTGCAGCGCTACCTCGCGCACCGCGTAGCCGAAGGGTGCTAAGCCTTCCGCGAGCTGCGCAACGCCGGCCGGGTTGGTGCGCCCGGAGGCCCCGACATACAGCGTGCGCCCAATACGCAGCACATCGCCACCCTCGAGGCAGCCCGGATCGGTCACCCGCCGCAGCGCAACGTGCCGCGCGAGCGCGCTGGCGACGCTCTCGACTTCATCGCGACGCGAGGCGGCGCCGGGCCGCGTAATGACCGCGACTCCCGGCACCAGCACCGCGGCATCCTCGACGAATACACCGTCGGCGTGTTCGGCGAGCGGCGGCAACCACTCGATGCGGCAACCGAGCGCGCTCAGCTCAGCGACGTACTGCGCGTGCTGACGCTGCGCCTGCGGCACGTCGATCGGGGCACGCGCGAGAAAGGTGAGTTCACAGCGCGCCAACGATCGTGCCACTTCCCTGACGAAGGCGATCATGGTCGTTCGCGCGGCGATGGCACGTCCTTGGCCGCGAGCCGCAGGCACTCGAGCAGCGCTGCGGCCGCGGGCGGCAGGTTGCCGGGCGCACGCAGGATCGCGCCCACCGGTGTTTCCATGGATTTGAGCTTCACCGGCAGGATCGACAGCAGCTTGTGCTCCACGTCATCCAGCGCCACGTGATAGGGCATCACGCCGATGCAGTCGGATTTGCGCAGCAACACGCGATTGGTGAGGATCGACACGGATTCAATCACGTTCCTGGGAAGCGGTGCATGCGCCTCGAGGAACGCGCGCTCAACCTGACGCCGCAGCGCGGTCTCCGGCAGTGGCAGCAGCCACGCCTCGTTCACCAGGTCGCGCAGCCCCAGCCGCCGCTTGCGCAACAGCGGGTGCCCGGGCCGCGTGACCAGGCAGATCGGCTCGGAGTAGAACTCCTCGTAGAGCAGCGCGCTGCTGCGGCCCTCCTCGGGCAGGCGCCCGAGCACCATGTCGAGATCCCCGACCAGGAGCGACGGCACCAGAATGTCGTACGTGCCGACCACCACACTGATGGTGACCGCGGGCCGCTCCAACTTCAGCCGCGCAATCGCATCGGGCAGGATGCTGGCGGAAGCGGCGAGCAGCGTGCCCACCGTGACCTTGCCGCTATAGCCGACGCGCAGGTTCTCCAGCTCCTCGGCCGCGTGGCGCAGCTGCGCGAGCACGATCTTGGCGTGCCGCGCGAAGATTTCCCCGTACGGCGTCGGCTCCAGCCCGCGATTGGTACGCTCGAACAGCGGCAGTTCGAGCGTCGCCTCGACGTCCTGCAACGCCTTGGTAAGCGTCGGCTGGGTGAGATTCAATCGCCGTGAGGCCTTGAGGATGCTGCGGCAGTCATACAGCGCGGCGATCAGCTCCACGTGGCGCAGGCGGAATTTGCGCGCGATCCAGCGCTCGAGTCGAACCGAGGTCATGGAGCTTAAGCGCCGCTCAGGCGCTGCGGCGCGTAGCCGATGCGCCGCTCATCGCAGTGCGCCCGGCATCGAGGCCGAAGAAGGCGGTGGCGTTGGCGTGCAGGAGCTTCTCGCGGGTCGGCGCCGGCAGCGCCTCCTGGGAATGGATGAGGTTGCCGACCTGTTGCTCCCCGAGGGGGAAGGGATAGTCGGAACCGAGCATGACGCGGTCCTCGCCCATGACCTTGACCAGGAACGCGAGTGCGTCGTCGCTGAACACGGCGGCGTCGACATAGAAGCGATCGAGGTAGCTGGACGGCAGACGCGGGCAGTCCTCGCGCACCACGTCGCGGTTGCGCCAGGCATTGTCGACGCGCCCGAGAAGATACGGAAAGCTGCCGCCGCCGTGCGCAAAGCACAGCTTGAGCGAGCGCGGCAGGCGCTCGAAGGCGCCCGACAGGATCAACCACAGGATCGACAGCTGCGTCTCTGCCGGCATGGCCACCAGCCACGGGAGCTGGTACCGGGACATGCGATCCTGCGCCATCATGTCCCAGGGATGCACGAACACCGCCGCGCCCTCGGCGGCGCAGTGTTGCAGGAAGGTGATGATCCCCGCGTCGTTGATGTCGCGCGCGCCCACGTGGTTGCCGATATGCACGCCGACGTGGCCCTCGGCCATCGCCCGGCTCAGCTCCCGGCAGGCAAGATCGGTGTCCTGCAGCGGCACCTGGCACAGGGACTTCAGCCGCCGCGGAGCATGCGCGCAGATCTCGCGCGCGGCATCATTGAACAGGCGCGCGCACTCGAGCCCCTGCGCCGGCGGCCGCTGATAGGAAAACAGCACCGGCGTGACGCACATGATCTGTACGTCCACTCCGTCGCGATCCATGGCCTCGAGGCGCACCGCCGGGTCCCAGCACGCCGAAGTGACCGGGCGAAATTCCTGGTCACCGACCATGAGCATCGTGCGGCCCGCGCCTCCATGTCTCATCCACGGCCAGTCCGGCGTGCCAAAGCGCGCGGCGAGGTCCGGCCAGGTGCGCGGCAGAAAGTGCGTATGAATGTCGACCATCCTCATGGCGTCTCCTCACGGGGCCGTGTTCCCGCCGGGCGATAGGCAATCGCCTTGATCTCGATCAGCAGCTGCGGGTGCGGCAGCTGCGCCACCGCCACGGTGGTGCGCGCCGGACCCTGGTAGCCGAAGAACTCGCTGTAGGCCTCGTTGTAACCGTTGAAGTCGGCCATGTTCACCAGATAGGCGCTCACCTCGACCACATCGGCAAGGCTCGCGCCCGCACTCGTGAGAATGTCGCGGATGTTCTCCAGCACGGCGCGCGTCTGCGCGCGAATGTCGAGCAGCGGGCGGCCGGCGGCATCGCGCTCCGCCCCGGCGATGGAATCGTCAGCCCGGCGGGCGCTGGTCCCCGAGATGAAAATGAAATCACCGGCGCGGCGGAAGTGCGGGAAAGTCCCGCGCGGCCAGGCCTTGCCCGGGACCACGGCGCTGTGCGCGCCCGCACTGAGGTCGCGTTGCATCCGCAGCGCCCCTAAAGCTTCACGCAGATGTTCATGGCTTCGGAAAAGAAGGCGAGCGAATGCGCCCCGCCCTCGCGTCCGATGCCGGAGAGCTTCACGCCGCCGAAAGGCGTGCGCAGATCGCGCAGAAACCAGTCATTGACCCAGGCGATGCCGACTTCCATCTGGCGCGCCACGCGGTGGGCGCGCTGCAGGCTCGAAGTCCACACCGCGGCCGCGAGCCCATAGCGGGTGTCGTTCGCCATCTGCACCGCCTGTTCTTCGGAATCGAACGGCGCCAGGTGGCAGACGGGACCGAAGATCTCCTCCTTCACGCAGCGCGCATCTTCGGCGAGGCCGCACACGACGGTCGGCTCGATGAAGGCGCCGCGGTCGCGCTCATCGCCGAAGGACGGCACGCCGCCGCCGCACAGGATCTCGCCGTGCTCGGCGCGCGCCAGCTGGTAATAGGACAGCACCTTGTCGCGGTGCGCGCGCGAGATCAGCGGTCCCATGTCCGCCCCCTCAAAGGGCCCGCCGATTTTCAGCTTGCGCGCCCGCTGCGCGAGCGCCTCCACGAAGCGCTCGAAGATCGGGCGCTCGACGTAGACGCGCTCGGAACACAGACACACCTGCCCGCAGTTGGAGAACACCGAGCGCATCGTGCCGCTCAGGGCCGCTTCGAAGTCCGCGTCCTGGAACACCACGGCAGCGTTCTTGCCGCCGAGCTCAAAAGACAGTGCCTTCACGGAGTCGGCGGCGCCTTTCATGATGGCCGACCCGGTCGCGGACTCGCCGGTGAAAGCGATGGCATTCACATCGGGGTGACTTACCAGCGCCTCGCCGGCGGACCTCGGTCCGAAACCGTGCACTAAATTAAATACCCCCGGTGGTACACCGACCTCCTGCATCACCTCGGCGAGCAGTGCCGCCGATGAGGGCGTCTCCTCCGAGGGCTTGGCGACCACCGCATTCCCGCACGCCAGCGCCGGCGCCACTTTCCAGGTCATGAGCAGGAACGGCAGGTTCCATGGCGCGATCACCGCCACCACGCCCACGGGCTTGTGCACCGAGTAGTTGAGCGCGCCGCGGCCGTCGGGCGTGGCCATCTCGAAGCATTCGGATCCGCGCGCCAGCGCCAGGTCCGCATAAGCGCGAAAGTTCGCCGCGCCACGCGGAATGTCGATCGAGCTCGCCTGCTGCAGGGTCTTGCCGGTGTCGGCGATCTCGGCGCTCACGAACTCGGCAAAGCGCTGCTCGATGCGCTCCGCGACCTTGCGCAGCAGTGCGCAGCGCTCCGCCGTCGACAGGCGTGCCCACGGCCCGCGCAGCGCCGCGCGCGCGGCCTGTACGGCGCGATCGACCAGCGCCTCATCCGCCTCGGTGACCGTGGCCAGGACCCGGCCGTTGACCGGATTGATATTCTCGAAGCTGCGTCCCTGGCGCACGAACTCGCCACCGACGAGGCAGGGCAGCTGCTGGGCAGCAAACGGGTAGGGGTCGGCTTCGGTGGGCAACCGCATCAGGAGCGCATTTTAGGAACGGGGTGCGCTTAACGAATAATCGTATTTTGACCCTCTGATATGCAATTCTTCTATATCAAAAGCTGCGACTCCGCAAGACTTAAGGGCCTGCCGCCCTCCTCTGCCGCCTCGGGCGGCGCAAACCCTCAACCGACCAGTCGCTGGCGGGCGAGACTCTCAGCGCTCCAGACGTCGCTCCGCCGGTAGTACTGGCTCACCGCGCGCGCGCCCGCGGGGATCACGACCCAGGGCTGTTTCGATTCCGTGTAGATGTGAATGTCGGGACTCAACCGATCCGGATCATCGAGCGTCCCCACGCGCACGAAGCGCAGTGCATCCCCCGCGCCCGCGTAGTTGCTCCAGAGGGCCACGCGGCACACCGGGCAGCGGGCGATCTTCTGGCCCTTGCCGCTGTTGCTCGGCGTCAGCACGAGCTCGGGGCTTCCCTGCAGGAGCACCACACGATCGGCCTCGATCACGGCGTTGAGCGCAAAGGAGGCGCCGCTCTCGCGCTGGCACCAGCGGCAATGACAGCAATGCACGATGAGTGGCCGGCTGGTCAGCGAAAAGCGCACGGCGCGGCAGGTGCAACCGCCTTCGGCGAAGGATGGCTGTGCGTCGCTCATTGAGGCATGCAGGCAGCCGGCCGCCGCGAATGCGGGCGTCGGACAGCGCCCGACCCTGGAATCCGCCAAGCGCCGGCGTTTGGGGCCGCTAGTGAGCCGTGCTGCCGCTGAGGCAACTCTTCATGAATGCCTTGCGGCCCGCGCCCTTCAGGCCCTTGGTGGTCGCGTCCGCGTTGCAGGTCTTCATTTTTTCCTGCTGGCTGTTGCCCGTCGTGGCGGCCGCGCCCGAGGTCGCAGCCGCGCTCTTGTCGGACAGGCAACTCTTCATGAACGTCTTGCGGTCGGCGCCTTTTAATCCCTTGGCCTTCGCGTCCGCGTTGCAGGTCGTCATCTTCTGCTGCTGGCTGTTCTCATGCGAAGCCTGGGCGATGGCCTGACCGGCCACCACCGCGAGCGCCGCTCCCATCGCCACCAACCATGTCGTGCGTCTCATACCGACTCCTTTCGCGAACAGGTTGAGCAAACGCGGTATGGTAACCCCAACGCGGGCCGCTACTCCATGTCCGGATAGGGACCGCGACCGCCGTCGGCGATGAAACGCTCGATCCGGGCCCGCAGCATCGGCAGCGGCACCGAGCCGAGCTCCAGCACCGCATCGTGAAAGGCGCGCACGTTGAAGCGCTCGCCGAGTGCTTTTTCCGCGCGCGCACGGGCCTCGAGAAACTCGCGCTCGCCCAGATAGTAAGACAGCGCCTGCCCCGGCCAGGCGATGTAGCGGTCCACCTCGGTGCCGATCTCGCGCTCGGGGAGCGCGGTGTACTGCCTGAAGTACTCGATCGCCCGCTCGCGCGTCCAGCCCTGGGCATGAATGCCGGTGTCGACGACCAGGCGCGCGGCGCGCCAGATCTGGTAGCCGAGCATGCCAAAGCGCTCGTAGGGCGTGTCGTACAGCCCCATCTCGAGCCCGAGCTGCTCGCAGTACAGCGCCCAGCCCTCGCCGTAGGCGGAGATGTAGGTGAGCTGGCGGAACATCGGCTGGTCCCGGTGCTCCATCGCGATGGGTATCTGAAAGGCGTGCCCGGGCGCGGACTCGTGCAGAGTCAGGGCAGTGAGGCTGTAAAGCGGCCGGCTCGGCAGGTCGTAGGTGTTGAGCAGATAGATCCCTGCCCCGCCGCGCCCGGCGGTGTAGAAGGGCGCGAGGTCCTCCGGCACCGGCTTGATGGCGAAGCGCGCCCGCGGCAGGTAACCAAAGAACTGCGCCGCCTTGCCGTCGAAACGCTTCGCCGTCCACGCGGCGCGCATCAGCAGCTCCTCGGGCGAGCTGGCGTAGAAGCGCGGGTCGGTGCGCAGGAACCTGAGGAACGCCGGAAAGTCGCCACTGAAGCCCGTCTCGTGCATGGTGGCGAGCATCGCCTCGTGCAGGCGCTGCACCTCGGCGACGCCGAGCTGATGGATCGCATCCGGATCCATATCGAGCGTGGTGAACTCGCGGATCTTCGCGCGATAGTAGTCCCGGCCGTCGGGCAGGTCGGCGGCCGCCAGCGTGGTGCGCATCCCCGGGACGTACTCGGTGCGCATGAATCTCAACAGCTCCACGTACGCCGGCTGCACCACGTCCCCGATGGTCCTGAGGGCCTGCGCGCGCAGACTCGCCTGCTTCGCGGCCGGTACGCCCGGCATGTCCTTGAAGGGGGTATAGAAGAGGCTGGCCTCGGGCGTCGCCTCCGTGACCGCGGTGATGGAGCTGTCGCGTCCCGCCATGGTGACGCGCGGCGGAGTGAAGCCGCGCTTCATGCCGGCGCGCATCTGCTGCATCTGCTCGTGGAAGTAGCGCGGGATGTCCTGCATCTGCGCGATCCAGTGCTGGTAGTCCACCAGGGTGCGGAACGGGCGGCGCGCGGTGTAGCCGATATTCGTCCAGAAGGTCGTGTCGGAGTTCGCCGGCATCTCGAAGTCGCGGAAACGCTGGTTGGCGATCAGGACCGCGATCTGTGCGCGGTAGATGTCGTAGTTGACCTGCTCTTTCGGTGACAGGCTCGCGCGCGGAATGGCCTCGACCCGGCGCAGCACGTCCTCCCAGTACTTGCGGCGCAGGTCCTGCGTCGCCGCGTCCACCTTGGGCAGGCGATCGGCAACCGGCCGGGTGCTGTCCTCATTGTCGGGCAGCTGGTCGGTGCGCCACTTCCACTCGCTGCTGTAGAGGGCACTCAGGCGCTCGTCCGCGGCGTGTTGCCGGGACTGCTGCGAGCAGCCGCCCAACACCGCGGCGAGTGCCGCCGCGAGCGCTCCGGCGGCAAGTGGTGGTGTCAGGGAATCACGCATGATGTCCAGGGACGGGAGCATACTCGAACCGTTGCGCGCCGCTCGCGCGATAAGGTACAAGCAGCGGCTTATGTGGAAGTCAATCGCCGCCGTCAGCCTCGGAGCGAGCCTCGGGGCGCTCCTGCGCTGGTGGCTCGGCCTGACACTGAATGCGCACTTCCCCTCGATCCCGCCGGGGACGCTCGCCGCCAACCTCATCGGCGGCTACGTCGTCGGGGTTGCGGTGGCCTTGTTCGCGACTTATTCGGCGGTGGCGCCGGAGTGGCGGCTGCTCGTGATCACCGGGTTTTGCGGCGGGCTCACGACCTTCTCGACCTTCTCCGCCGAGGTCGTGGACCTCATGCAACAGGGGCGCGCCCTGTGGGCGCTGGGCGCGGCGGCGGCGCACCTGATGGGATCGGTCCTCATGACATTTGCCGGCATCGGCACGGTCGTCCTATGCAAGGCTCATTCCTGAGATTCTACGTTCACGAGGGACAGCGGCATCACCGGCGCCTGGTGTGGGAGTGGCTGCTCGAGCAGGCCAATAGCCTCGGCATCCGCGGCGGCTCCGCCTTCCGCGCCATGGCCGGCTTCGGCCGTCACCATGTGCTGCACGAGAGTCACTTCTTCGAGCTCGCCGGCACGCTCACGGTGGAAGTGGAGTTCATCGTGACCGACGAGGAGGCGCGCCAGCTCCTGGCGCTGCTGCACGAGGAAAAGATCCGCCTGTTCTACGCGCGCGTGCCGGCCCTCTTCGGGGTGATCAACCCCGATGCTGCCGATCCGCCCGTGGAGGGCTGACGCGACCGATGCGCGGTCGTGAATCCGCCACGTTCCGGCCGGACATCGAAGGGCTGCGCGGACTCGCGGTAGCGGTCGTCGTTGCCTCCCATTGTGGAATTTCGATCCTGCCCGGAGGATTCGTCGGCGTTGACGTGTTTTTCGTACTGTCCGGCTATCTGATCACGGGACTGCTGGTCACGGAGGTGCGGACCACCGGGACGATCGATCTCGCCCGCTTTTACGCGCGGCGCGTGCGCCGCCTGCTGCCGGCGATGGCGGTGATGGTCATCGCCACACTGCTGGTCGGGGCGATCATCCTGGCCCCCCAGGAGCTGGCGCTCGCCGCGCGCGCCGCCCAGGCGACGGCCGTGTATGTGGCGAATGTCTTCTTCGGCATCAATGCGGCGGACTATTTCGCCGGCGATGTCAGAACGAATCCGATGTTGCACATGTGGTCACTCGCGGTCGAGGAGCAGTTTTACCTGTTCTGGCCCTTGGTGCTGCTGTCGGTGTGGCGGTTCAGATCATCGCGCGCGGCGCTGGCCGCCCTGCTGCTGGCCGCGAGCGCCGTCTCCCTCGCCGGGTGCATTGACCTGACCGCGCACGGGAGCCCCTTCGCGTTCTACGGACTGCACACCCGCGCGTGGGAATTCGGATTGGGAGGGCTCGCCAGTCTGATCCCGCGCGGCGCCCGGGTCCTTGCGGCAGGCGCGTGGCTCGCCATCGGATGGAGCGGCCTGCTGTTGATCCTCGGGTCCGTATTTCTGGTGACGGACGAGGTGGGATTCCCCGGATGGGTTGCGCTCGTGCCGGTCATCGGGACCTGCGCCGCGCTCCTTGCCGGCAACGAGTTGCCGCGCCGCGGCGTGGCTGTGCTGCTGGGCTCGCGGCCTTTGCAGGTCGTCGGAGGCCTTTCTTACTCCTGGTACCTGTGGCACTGGCCCTTTCTGGTGCTGGGCATGGTGCTGCTGCCGGACCTGCAGGTGCCGGGAAAGATTCTCATCGCGCTCGCAGCGCTGCTGGTCGCGGCGCTGACGCACCGGTTCCTCGAGAATCCGCTGCGCTTTCACCCCTATCTTGTGCCGCGGCCGATCGCCACTCTGTGGCTCGGAGCGGCTCTGTCGGGTCTGTGCTTCGTTGCGGCATTCGGCTGTCTGCGACTGGCTGACGCGCTCGCCCGCACCCCGCAGATGGGACAGCTCGACGCCGCAGCGGACGACATCTCTGACATGAATCTCGACCGGTGCATCAGCACCTCGGAGCAGGTCGAGACCTGCGAGTTCGGTGTTCGCGCGGCGGCCACCCGCGTGGTGCTATTCGGCGATTCCGACGCCATCCAATGGTTCAACGCGGTGGAGCGGATTGCGGCCGCGCGCGGCTGGCGGTTGACGACCGTCGTCAAATTCGGTTGCCCGGCCGCGGATCTGAGGCCGCGCGAGGGTTTCGCGGCCCGCGATGGGTGCGCCGAGTGGCGGGCCGCGGCGCTGCAACGGATCAAGGCGATCGCTCCGGGCCTCGTGATCATGGCGAGCGCCACGGCCTATATCCGCGAGAGCAGGCCAGCGGATGCGGCGAGCTTTGCCGACGAGGCGTGGCAGGCCGCGACCCGACGCACCCTGCAGACTCTCGCGGCGGCCGGGTCTCAAGTGGTCGCGATACGCGCGACACCCCTGCCGCCCTATGACGTTCCCACCTGTCTCGCCCGCGCCCTTCGGCATCAGTCGTCCTTCCCGGCACGCTGCGCGTTTGCAGCCTCGCCCGCCCTGAGTCCGGGAATTTTCCAGGCAGAGCGGGCCAGTGCGCACGGTATCCCGGGCGTCGGCTTCATCGATATGACCCCGAGCCTCTGCGACGATCACAGCTGCCCGGCGATGCGCGAGGGGCTGGTGGTGTATCGCGACGATCAGCACCTGACCGGCAGCTTTTCCGCCAGCCTCGCTGCAGCGCTCGATGGCCGCCTGCGCGCGGCCCTCGCCTCAGCGCCCTAGATCCTTCGGGCGCTCGATGGTGTGCAGCGGCACGACGCCCGAGCCGCCGCGGGTCGGGCGGTCGGCTTCGGGAGCGGCGAGCGGCTGGCACTCCTTCAGCGTCGCGAGGCAGCGCTCGGCGAGCTCCTGGTATTCGCGTGTCCCGGTGGCTTTCCAGGCGAGTTCCTCGGGCGTCAGCGTACGCACGATGCGCGCCGGTACGCCGGTGACGAGCGTGCGCCGGGGCACGACGAAGCCGGCGCGTACGAAGCTCGCGGCGCCGACGAAGGCCTCCTCCTCCACCACCGCGTCATCCATGACGATCGCGCCGATGCCGATGAGTGCGCCCCGGCGTATGGTGCAGCCGTGCAGCACGGCCCCGTGCCCGATATGGGCGTCCTCTTCGAGCCGGGTGTCCTTGGACGGAAAGCTGTGCAGCACGCAGCAGTCCTGCACGTTCGAGCCGGCGCTCAGGATGACGCGGCCGAAGTCTCCGCGCAGCGATGCGCCCGGGCCCACATAACAGTGGGCCGCCACGATCACATCGCCGATCAGTACCGCCTGCGGATGCACGAACGCCGTCGGGTCGATCACCGGAACGAGCCCCTCCAGGCTGTACACGTTCACCCCGCGCGCCCCTTGGCGAGGAAGGCACGCACCGCGGCACGAAATTCCTCCGACTGCAGCTGGGCGCCGAAAATGCGCGCCTCCGCCTCGATGCGCGCCCGCACCGGCTCCGGGTCACCGCGCAGCAGGCGCCGTGTGGCGAGCAGCGCGCCGTCAGGCTGCTGCACCAGCGCCCGCGCCAGCGCCCGCGCCTCGGAAAGGAGCACGGTCTCCTCGACCACGCGATTCACCAACCCGAGACTGTGCGCGGTGGCGGCATCGAACGGCTTGCCGAGCAGCAGCAGCTCCGCCGCGCGCTGCTGACCCACCAGCCGCGGCAGCAGCAGCGAGCTGGCCGCTTCCGGCACCAGCCCCAGGGCGACGAACGGCATCGACAGCTGCGCGCTGCGCGCCGCGACAACCAGGTCGCAATGCAGCAGCAGCGTCACGCCGATGCCCACGGTCTGCCCGTGGACAGCGGCCAGCAGCGGCTTCTCGAACGTCGCCAGCGTGTGCAGGAAGCCCATGACGGGGTGCTCGGCGCTGAACGGCGGGCCGCTGAGGAAATCGTTGAGATCATTGCCGGCGCAGAACCCTGCGCCCTCACCCCCGAGCAGCACCACCCGCACCGCCGCGTCCGCCTGCGCCTCGCGCAGGCCCCGGTACAACGCTTCGTACATGGCGAAGGTGATGGCGTTGCGCTTCTCGGGTCGATTGAAGCGCACCTCGCACACCCCGTCGGCGCGCGAAATGAGGATCTGCTCGCTCATGGCGGCGGCGCGGGCGTGCCGGCGTGGGTGCGGAAATCAACATCGCTGTCCGCCGCCAGCCATACGAGCGCCGCCCAGGCGGCCACGTTCTGGTCGAGCGGCTCCTGCTCGATCTTGTCGAGGGTGTCGTCGGCGGTGTGGTGGATGTCGAAGTAGCCACTGGCGTCCTGGCTGAGGGCGAAAGCCGGCACACCCGCCTCCACCGACGGGCCGACGTCCGTGCCCGCGTCCTGCGGGGGTCGCGGGGCGCCAAGCACCCCGAGGGGGTCGAGCACGCGCAGCGCCGTTTTCGCAAACTCGCCCTGCAACACGGCCTGCGGCAGCTCAAGACGATAGACGCGGTCGCCACCGGAGTCGCTCTCGCCCGCGAGCACGTGAGTTGCCAGCTCCGCCTTGTGGTTGGCGGCATAGGCGTGACCACCGAAGGCGCCGTAAGGCGCCACCGGCTGCGCCACTTCCTCGGAGCCGAACAGCACGACACGCACCGTGCGTCGCGGCCGCTGGGGGGCATCGCGGATGAGTTTCGCCGCCGCGATGACGATGGCCATGCCGGTGCCGTCGTCGATGGCCCCGGTTCCCTGGTCCCAGCTGTCCAGGTGCGCGCCGAGCAGCACCACTTCCTGCGGCCGCTCGCGCCCGCGCACCTCGGCGATCACGTTCTGGGAATGCGCGTCCTGAACATAGGAGGCGCTCGAGTACAAGTGCACGCGCACGGTCTCCCCGAGCGCCGCGAGGTGCTCGATCTGATCGGCATCGGGGCCGCTCAAGGCAAACGCCGGCAGCGGCACGCGCCCATCGACGTAGCGCGTCGTGCCGGTGTGCGCCAGGCGATGGCTGTCGGTGCCCACCGAGCGCAGCAGAAACGCGATCGCTCCGCGCCGCGCCGCCTCGCCCGGGCCATCGATGCGGGCCACCACCGCCGCGGCGTAACCGGCGCCGTCCTGGGTGCGCACCATGCGGCGCGCCACCATGGCGATCTTGCCGCTCAAGGAATCTGCGGGCGCGGCCTTGAGGGCCTCGAAGCTTGCGAACATCACGACTTCCCCTTCCAGCCCCGCGGCCGGTGTCGGCGGGGACTCCCCGAGCGCCGCGACCACCAGCGGCTGCGTGAGGGGCGAGACGATCTGTGCGCTCTCGGCGCCGCGCACCCAGGCGGTGACGGGGAAGCTCTCGATGTGCACGTTCTCGAAGCCGAGATCCTTGAAGCGCGCGGCGGCCCATTCGGCCGCCTGCCGTTCGTTGACGGAGCCCGCGGGACGCGGGCCGAAGCGGCTCGTGAGCTCGCTCACCCACGCGTAAGCGATTGTCTGTCCGGCGAGCGCCGCATCGCGCAGCTGCGCCGCGACGGCTTCCGGCGCCGGGGCGGCAGCGGGCGCGGCGGCGGTGCGCGCGCCGAGCGCGGGGGCGCTCAGGGACAACAGGCAGAGGGTTGCGCACAGCCGACACAGCGGCAAGGCGGGAACATGGCGAGTGGGGTGCACGTGAGGTTCCGTCCAGGCGCGGGAAGCGCGCATTCTACGCAAGCGCTCCCGCGTGCACCATTGAAGAATCGGACCGGTACGGCGCCTATTTCGGCAGTTGCGCGATCGGCAGCGGGTGCGCCAGATAGATCCCCTGCGCGAAGTCAACGCCGATGCGCTTGAGCTCGGCGAGCACCGCTTCGGTCTCGACGCACTCCGCGACGGTGGCGATCCCGAGCGCGCTGCCGACCTTGCCGATGGCCTCGACCATGCTGCGGTTGACCGGATCCTGGGCGATGTGACTGATGAACTGCCCGTCGATCTTGAGGAAATCCACCGGCAGGGTCTTCAGGTACACGAACGAGGACACGCCGGTGCCGAAGTCATCGAGTGCGAACTTGCAGCCGCGCCTCTTGAGCTCGCCCATCAGATAGCGGGCGTTGGACAGACTCGTCACCGCCGCGGTCTCGGTGATCTCGAAGCACAGCGCGCCGGCGATCTCCGGCTCCCCGACGCTGTGCAGGACAAAGTCCACGAACGACTGCTCGTTGAGCGAGGTGCCGGAGAGATTCACCGCCAGCACCGGCAGGGGCTGGCCGCGGCGCTGGCGCTCCCTGAGCAGCTCGATCGCCTGTCCCACGACCCAGCGATCGAGCACTGACATGACGTTGTAGCGTTCGGCGGCCGGGATGAACTCGGACGGCGGCACCAGCTCCCCGCCGTCGTCACGCAAGCGCACGGTGAGTTCGTGAAAGCCGCGCCCGCCGGGCGTGCGCAGCGAGAGGATCGGCTGGAAGAACAGCTCCAGGCGGTTGTTCTCCGCGGCGCGCGTGACGCGCGCCACCCAGTGCATCTCGCGATGCCGGTCCGAGACACCGTCCGCTTCGTAGACGTGAATGCGGTTGCGGCCGGCATCCTTGGCGGCGTAGCAGGCGATGTCGGCGGCGCTCATGACGCTGGCGACGTTCTCGGTCTCGGCGCGGATCTGCACGATGCCGATGCTCGCCCCCACCGACAGCGTGCTCGCGCCCCACACGAAACGGAAGTCGCGGATTGCCTGGCGCGCTCCTTCCGCGATGCGCATCGCCTGCTCCAGCGTACAGCCCTCGAGCAACACCCCGAATTCATCGCCCCCCAGGCGCGCGATGGTGTCCGAGGCCCGCACCCGGGTCTGCAGCACTCCAGTCACGTCGCGCAGCAGCCGGTCGCCCGCCTGGTGCCCGCAGGTGTCGTTGACCACCTTGAACTGGTCGAGATCGATGTACAGCAGCGCGTACGAGCCCTCACCGCGCTGCGCGGACAGCAGCGCCGCGTGCAGGCGGTTGTCGAATTCGCGCCGATTGATGAGTCCGGTGAGCGCGTCGTGACTCGCCTGCCAGGCGAGCGCACGTTTCAGGCGTCGCTCGCGGGTCACGTCGTGGAACACCACCACCGCGCCGATCACCTGGCCCTGGCGGTCGCAGATGGGGGCAGCGGATTCCTGGATGGCCACCTCGTGACCGGCGCGCGTGATGAGCACCGAGTGATCGGTCGGCGCGCCGCTCCCGGCGCGCCCGAGCGCGCCGGTGAGGGGGTTCTCGATGGGCTCGCGGGTGAGTTCGTTGACGAGTTTGAGCACCGCGCCGATCGGCTGGCCGCGCGCCTCGGCAATACTCCACGCGGTCAGGGTCTCGGCGACCGGGTTGATGTATTCGATGCGCCCTGCGGCGTCGGTGCTGATCACCGCATCCCCGATCGACTGCAGGGTCACCTGCGCGCGTTCCTTCTCGGCGAATATGGCCTGTTCGGCGCGCTTGCGCTCGGTGATGTCGGCGATCGTGCCCTCGTAGCCGAGGATGCGACCGGCGCCATCGCGCATCGGGCGCGCGTTCTCCAGGATCATCAGCTGCTGGCCGTCGCGCCGGCGCATGAGGAACTCCGCATCCCGGATCTCCCCTTCCGATTCGACGCGGCGCGTAAACTCGGCGCGGTCGGCGGGATTCCAGTAAAGCGCCGCAGCGCTCGGCAGCGCGTACAGCTCCTCGGCGTTGCGGTAGCCGAGCATCGCGACGAATGCCGGATTGACCGACAGGAGGCGCCCGCCCCGCCCGCTCTGATAGACGCCCTCGGCGATACTCTCGAACAGACCCCGGAACTTCGCCTCGCTGCTACGCAGCGCTTCCTCCGCGACGCGCCGCTCGATCGCGATGCCCGCGAGCTGCGCGGCGCGCGCCATGATCTGCGACTCCGCTGGCGTCGGCAGTCCGGGCTCGCGGCGGTACACCCCGAGTGAACCGAGCACCTTGCCGCCGGCCGCCTGGATGGGCGTCGACCACGCGGCGCGCAGGCCGGCGGCGAGCGCCGGGTCGCGCCGCTCGAGCCAGAAGGGGTCCTTGGCGAGATCCGCCACCAGGACCTGGCGACTCAGGTACACGCAAGCGGCACAGGAGCCGTTGCGGATGTCGACGCTCGAGCGCTCGAGCGCCACGCGCAGGGCTTCCGGAAACTGCGGCGCGACCATGTAGGAGAAGGCCTTGCCATCCTCGACGAGCACGCTCACCGAACAGACCGTCCCGGCGGCCGTCGACTCGATGAGCCGGGTGATGGAGGCGAGCACGTCGGGGAGCGGGGCGTTGCGCGTTACCTGCTCGAACACCTTGTGTTCGGCGGCGGCCATGCGCTCGCTGCGTTTGCGCTCCGAGATGTCGGCGATGCTGCCGCGCACCAGGTGGCGGTTGCCGCTCGGCAGGTGCACCAGGCGCACCTCGCAGATGATCTCGCGGCCCGCGGCATCGCAGTGCGACCACTCGAACACCGGCGCGTTGCCCTCGAGCGCCTGCTGAATATAGGCGCGCGCACGCTGCTCGGACGGGCCGCCGTCGGGCTGTTGCGGCGGACTCAAGGTCACCGGCCCCACCTGCAGGAGCCGCGCGCGATCGAGGCCGAAGAGCTTCTGCGCATTGTCGTTCGCGTCCACGAAGCGCCCGGTGTCGACGTCCAGGACCACGATCGCCTCGGGGGCGCGATCGACCAGCAGCCGGTAGCGCGCCGCGCTCTCGCGCATGGCTTCCTCGGACTCGCGCCGCTCGGTGACATCACGCAGGCACAGCACGAACATCTCGCGCCGCGACAGCGGCGCCTTGCTGACGGCGATCTCGGCCGGGAAACGCTCACCGTCCTTGCGCCGCGCCCACAGCTCGCGCGCGGTGAGATCGAGCGCGGTATCGCCCGAGCTGGCGGCGAGGCGCTCCAGTGCCTGCGGAACCGTCTCGCCCGTGGCGATGCTGATCTCCGGGATCAGGAGGTCGACGCGCTGGCCCACGACCTCCGCTTCCGCGTAACCGAACACCCGCTCGCCGGTGGGATTGAAGGTACGGATCACGCCCTCTTCATCGACCGCGAGCACCACGTCCTTGATGTGATCGAGGATGACCTGCAGGTGCCCGGAGCTCTGTGCGTGGGCCTCGCGCGCCAGCGTCCGCGCTTCATCGGCCATGAGGCGCATCGACTCGACAATGCCGCGCCGCTCGGTCTCGAGCGTCTGATAGTGTTCGTTGATCAGCTGCAGCAGCATCGCGACATCGGGGGTCGCGTTGCCGGTGCGCAGCTGCAGCTCATGCAGCTGCGCGCGCAAGTTCGGGTGCAGATCCGCGTGGGCCTCAGCGGGCGAGTGCGGGTCCGCCCGCACGAACGTGGTGGTCGCGCCGGGGGTGCCTTCCGCGGAATCGGTGAGCGTCCGCAGGGTCTGGGTATTTGACATAACGAAGGAAGCCGGGCCCAACGAGAATCATACGGCCCGGCTTGCGACTTCCCCGTGAAGCCCCTCGCGATTCCGGGGTCGGAGTGGCGGGAGTTGGTTCGCTACCGAGCCGCGCCCGCGGGCTTGGTCTTCGCCGCGCTGCTCGGGGGCCTGGCGGGCACCTCCGGTAAGGGTGCCGCGACGATGACCGGTATGGCGAAAGTCTGACTCCAGGACTGGCCGGCCGCATCCGCGCTCACCACCGCGTTGATGGTGAATATCCCGTCCTTCTTCGGCAGGACCTTGATGCTGTGGCGGATGGGAATGCCTTCCACGGGGCGCTCCGTCGGCGCGATCTGCGCACCCTCGGCCAGCTCCAGGCCGTCCCCTGTCTCGACCTTGCCGTACAGCCGGTCCAGAGTCGCAGACGCCGGCAGGATCACGACGTCGATGTCGAGCGGCCGGGCGACATCCGGACGCTCCCGCAGCTCGAATTTCAGCTGCACGGCCGCGGGCCCGGTGTGCGGGCCGCCGACCGCACTCACCATGTTGGGCGAAACGACGTCGCCAGGCTGCACCTTGCGGGGTGCCGCCGCAGGTTTCGCGGCTCCGCCCGCGACGCCCGGGGTCTCACCCGAGCCGCAGCCCAGGAGAATCACGGTGGCAGCGAGCGCCGGCCCCAGGTGGGTGAACATCTGCATAGAGGTCGCGACAATAGCGCGTCTGCGCGCCCCCGCGCACGTGCGCAATCGGCTTAGGTCCTCACAGCTGCAGGAGCGGGGGCTCATCGATGGCGGGGATCTGCTCCAGCAGATCATTCAGGTAGCCCTCCCAGTAGCGCGGCTCGGCGACCCAGGGAAAGGCGCGCGGGAAGGCCGGGTCGCTCCAGCGGTGCGCCACCCAGGCGGCATGGTGCAGCATGCGTAAGCTGCGCAACGGCTCGATGAGGAGCAATTCGCTGAAGTCGAAATCCGCGAACTGCGCGTAACCGGCCAGCAGCTCGCCCCACTGGCGCTGCTGCTCGGCGGGCGGCCCGGCCAGCATCATCCACAGGTCCTGCACGCGTACCCCCGTGGCACAGTCGTCCAGGTCCACGAACACCGGGCCGTGCTCGTTCCACAACAGATTTCCCAGGTGGCAGTCGCCGTGGAGGCGGATCTCGCGGGTGCCCGCGGCGGCGGCAAACGCTTCGCTCACGCGCTCGAGGAGTGCGCCGCTGACCGTGGCATAACGCTCGCGCAGCGCCTCCGGCAGCAGCTCGCTCGCGAGCACTTGCACGCGGGCGTCCCAACCCAGTCTCTGCACGCTGATGCGGGGCCGGACCTGGAAAGCGCGCAGCGCACCGATCTGGTGGATGCGTGCGAGGCTGCGGCCGAGCATCCCCCGCGCCTCGGGCGCATCGAGCTCAGGCGCGCGCCCGCGCATCCAGGGGAAGGCCGCAAAGCGGAACTCGCGGTAGCGGAACAGCGTTTCTCCCCCGATCACCAGCGGTGTGGCCACCGCGAGCTCGGCCGCCGCCAGCTCCGCGGTGAACTGATGCTCCTCGGCGATCTGCGCATCGCTCCAGCGCTGCGGCCGGTAGAACTTGAGCACCAGCTGGGTGTCGCCGGCGCCGAGTTGGTAGACGCGGTTCTCGTAGCTGTTGAGGGCGAACAGGCGTCCGTCGGGCGCCAGGCCAAAGGCGGCGGCGGCATCGAGCACCACCTCGGGCGTCAGCCCCGAGAACGGCTGCGGGTCAGTGCCGCGGGTTTTGTTTATCATGGCTGCCCCATGGAGCACGGCAGCATATTAGTCACCGGAGGCGCGGGCTACATCGGCAGTCACGTGGCCCTGCAATTGCGCGCGCGCGGCGAACGGGTGGTGATCCTGGATGACCTGTCGCGGGGCTTTCGCCAGGCGGCGCTCGACACGCCGCTCGTCGTCGGGGAGGTCGGCGACCGCGAGCGTGTGCGCGGCCTGCTGAAAGAGCATGGCGTCGACACCGTGATGCATTTCGCCGCCTACACCATCGTTCCGGAATCGGTGCGCGAGCCGCTCAAGTACTATCGCAACAACACCGGCTCGACCGGCGTGCTGCTGGAGTGCTGCCTCGAGGCGCAGGTGCGGCACTTCGTGTTTTCCTCCACGGCCGCGGTCTACGGCACGCCGGCGGAGGGCTTTGCTGCGGAGAGCACCCCGACGGCCCCCATCAATCCCTATGGCACCTCCAAGCTCATGTCGGAATGGATGCTCGCGGACGTGGCGCGCGCCTCCTCCCTGCGCTACGCGGCGTTGCGCTACTTCAACGTGGCGGGCTCAGATACCGGCGGCCGCATCGGCCAGGCCACCCCGAACGCGACGCTGCTGATCAAGGTCGCCTGCGAGGCCGCTCTCGGCAAGCGGGCGCACGTCGCGATCTTCGGCACCGACTACCCCACCCCCGACGGCACCGGCGTGCGCGACTACATCCACGTCGAGGACCTGGCGTCAGCTCACGTGGATGCCCTGAGCTACCTGCGCGGCGGGGGCGCCTCCATCACTCTCAACGTCGGCTACGGCCACGGCTACAGCGTGCGGCAGGTTCTGGAGAGCGTCGAGCGGGTGTCGGGAAAGCCCGTGGCGGTGCGCGAGGAGCCGCGCCGAGCCGGGGACCCCGGAGCGCTGGTGGCGCGCGCCGATCGCATCCGGACCGAGCTCCGGTGGCGTCCACGGCTTGACGATCTCGACAGCATCGTGCGCAGCGCGCTCGCCTGGGAGGAGCGGCTGCTGCGCGAGCCCTGGTGAGCGCACCTTAAAGCCGCGTCTGCAATCTCAGACGCGTGAGCAATGCGCCCGGTAGAATGCTCTCATGCAATGGGGGCGGCCCAAGTCATTGAGTGGACTGATGCTAGTCGGCCTGGCGTTGATCGCCGTGCCGCTCTTGGTCGCGCTTCTCACCGCCGTGCTGCAGATCCGTAATCTCGCGGACACGGGCACGAAAATCGTGATTCAGGGTGTCGCCGGCGCGCGCGCCAGCCAGGCGCTGTTCGGGCAGATCGCATCCCTGGAGCGCACGGCGCGCCTGTACGACGTGCTCGGCGACCCGAAGCTCCTCGACCTGTACCGCACCCAGGATGAACGCCTGACCACCACCCGCGAGCAGCTGCACCTTCAGGCCACGGACGATGCCCGCCGGACGCTCGACGAGCTCGGGGTATTGCAACGAAGCATCCGCTTCACGGTCATGACCACGCCCCCCGGCGCCAGCGCCGCGACCGCTTCGAACCTGTCGAGCCGCTTCACGCAGCTGTCCGCCGTGGTCGAGCGCGTGGCCCAGCAGAGCAACGCCCAGGTGGACACGGAAGTGGCCGCACTGGAACAGCAAACCCAGCAGGCGCGCAAGCGCCTGCTGTGGCAGGCCGCGCCTCTCCTGCCGCTCGCCGTCATCGCGGTGTTCGTGTTCACACTCGGCGTCGGCCGGCCGCTGCGGCAACTTGACCGCGCCATCAGCGAGCTCGGCCAGGGCACTTTCACCAACGAGATCGCGGTCGCCGGGCCGCACGACCTCGAGCGCCTGGGGGGGCAGCTCGAGTGGCTGCGCCAGCGGCTGCTCGAGCTCGCACACGAGCGCAACCGTTTCCTGCGCCACATGTCGCACGAGCTCAAGACGCCCCTTGCCAACATCCGCGAAGGCACGGAGCTGCTGATGGACGGAGCGGTGGGCGAGCTCGATTCCAACCAGCGCGAGGTGGCCGCGATCCTGCGCGAGAACGGCATCAAGCTGCAGCGCATGATCGAGAACCTGTTGTCCTTCAGCGCCTGGCAGACTTCCAGCGTGGGCCTCGAGGCCACGGAGTTCCGCCTGCGTCCGCTGGTGAAGCAGGTGCTCGAGAACCAACAGCTCACGCTGCTGTCGCAACGGGTGCGCCTCGACGTACGCGTCGAGGACGTAACCCTGGTCGCCGATCGCGGCAAGATCCGCCTCATCCTCGAGAACCTGTTGTCGAACGCCGTCAAGTACTCACCCAAGGGAGGCACCATTCACCTGCGGGCCCAGGCCGCAGGTGCGCAGCTGGTGCTCGACGTGGCCGACAGCGGCCCGGGCATCCCGCCCGAGGAGCGCCACCACGTGTTCGACGCCTTCTATACCGGGCGCGCCGCCCGGACCACGGCCGTGAAGGGCACCGGGATCGGACTGTCGGTGGTGCTGGATTTCGTCGCCGCACACGGCGGCAACGTGCAGATCATCGATGGCCAGTTTCCCGGTGCGCATTTCCGCATCACCATGCCCATCCGGGTCACGAGCGGGGATCGCCCCGCCAGGCGCGAACCCAAGGCGCACGCCCATGCGGCCTGAGCGCACCCCGGCCGTCGGTGCGCGGCGCGGCGCCGCGGGTGGCGTCCTCGTGGTGCTGGTCGCGTCCGGCTGCACCGTGGGCCCCGGGCAGCGCGCGCCCTCGCCCGCTCCGGTGGTGAACTCGGCGGCGGCGAGCTCGATCGCGTTGAGCGAGTACCTGCAGCTGCTGCAAAGGCTGGTGCAGGGTCCGCCTTCCGAGCAGGCGGAGATCGTGGCCAACGCACACCGTGAATACGACACCGCGCCGACGCCGAGCCGCGAGCTGAAACTGGCGCTGATTCTTGGGACTCCGGGCCACCCGGCCACCGACCTGCCCCGCGCCCAGGCGCTGCTGCGCGAGCTGATAGCGAACCCGGAAATGCTGTTGCCGGGCGAGCGCGCGCTCACCTTCCTGGAGCTTTCGCAAATTGACGACCATTTGACGCTCGATGCGGAAAATCGCAGGCTGCAGAGTGAGGCGGTGCGGGCTGACCAGCAACGTGTGGCCAACGCCAACCACCGCCTGCAGGCGGAGATGGACGAGAACGTCCGCCTGCGCAGGGAGCTCGAGGAAGCGCGCGCCAAACTCGACGCCATTGCCAACATCGAGCGCTCCCTGAACGAGCGCAAACCAGGGAGCACGGGACGATGATCACAGTGAGCAAGGACACGATCCTGAACCAGACCGGCAAACGCAAGGCCCGTATCCTGCTGGTCGACGATGACCCGGGACTGCTGCGCCTGCTGACCATCCGCCTGCGCGCGGAGAGTTACGAGGTCGAAGCGGTGGAGAGCGCCGCGCAGGCGCTATCGGCATCGAGCCGTTTCCGGCCGGATCTGGTGATCACGGACCTGCGCATGGACCAGATGGACGGCATCGGGCTGCTCAAGGAGCTGCAGACCCGCTGGCCGGGACTGAAGGTCATCATCCTCACCGCCCACGGCACCATTCCGGATGCGGTGCAGGCGACGCAGATGGGCGCGTTCGGCTTTCTCACCAAGCCGGTCGACAAGCAGGAGCTCCTCGACCAGGTGCAGAAGGCGCTGCGGATCTCCGGCTTCGGCACCTCGGATGAGGACTGGCGCGCGGAGATCATCACCCGCAGCGCCAGCATGGAGGAGAAGCTTGCGCAGGCGCACATGGTCGCGGGAACGGATGCGCGCGTGCTGATCACCGGCGAGAGCGGCACCGGCAAGGAACTGCTGGCACGCGCCATCCATCGTGGCAGCCCGCGCCGCAACAAGCCGTTCGTCGCCATCAACTGCAGCGCCATGGCGGAGGACCTGCTGGAGTCGGAGCTGTTCGGCCACGAGAAGGGCTCGTTCACCGGCGCGACGCGCGCGCACCGCGGGCTGTTCATGGCCGCCGACGGCGGCACGCTGATGCTCGATGAGATCGGCGACATGCCGATGCGGCTGCAGGTGAAGCTGTTGCGCGTGCTGCAGGAGAACGTCATCCGCCCGGTGGGCAGCACCGATGCCATCCCGGTGAACGTGCGCGTGATCTCTTCCACCCACCGCGACCTGCAGCAGCTGATGTCCACCGGGCAGTTCCGCGAGGATCTGTATTACCGCCTGAACGTGGTGCACATCGAGATGCCCTCGCTCAACCGCCGCCGCGAGGACATTCCGCTCCTGGTGGCGCACTTCCTGGCGCTGATCGCCAAGGAAAGCGGGGTGCGCAAGATCTACGCGCCCGAGGCGGTGGAGCTGCTCGCCACGGCGGACTGGCCGGGCAACATCCGCCAGCTGCAGAACGTCGTGCGCCAGAACGTGGCGCTGTCGCAGACACCCATCATTCCGGTGGAGCTGGTGCAGCAGTCACTCGGCGGCACCCCCGGGCGCCTGCCCTCTTTCGATGAGGCGCGCGATGAGTTCACGAGGAGCTACCTGTCGCAGATCCTGCAGATCACCGGCGGGAATGTGAGCCAGGCGGCGCGGCTGGCGCGGCGCAACCGCACCGATTTCTACAAGCTGCTCGCGCGGCACCAGCTGACGCCGGAGGAATTCAAGCAGCGCTAATCGGCGCTGCCGGTGTCCTCTGCGGGCAGCTCGGCAGGAGCCGGCGCGCGACTTTCCGCAGCCGGCGGCGCGTGGCGCCCGAACTGCGCAGCCTCGATGCTGTGCTTGCCGAGGAGGTCGTAGAGCGTCGGCCGGGTCACCCCGAGCAGCTCCGCCGCCCGTGACAGGTTGCCCCTGGCGACGGCGAGGGACTGCCTCACGGCCTGCGCCTCCGCCCGCTGCCGTGCCACGCGCAGATTCAGGTACTCGGGCTCGTCGCCCGGATCTTCCAGGCCCAGGTCGTTCGCGGTGACCACCGCGCCCTCGGCCATGATGACCGCGCCCTTGATGCGGTTTTCCAGCTCGCGCACATTCCCTGGCCAGGGGTGCGCCTGGATCGCACGGATCGCATCGGGCGCAAGTCCGCGCGTGGGCTTGCCGAAGCGCTCCGAGAACTGCTGCAAAATGAATTGCGCGAGCAACAGACTGTCGCCCTGCCGCTCGCGCAGCGGCGGCACGCGGATGGTCACCTCACTGATGCGGTAGAACAGGTCATCGCGGAAGCCGCCGGTGCCGATCAGCGTGTCGAGTTTGCGGTTGGTGGCGCACACGATGCGCAGGTCGAGCACGAGCGGCACACGGCCGCCGATGCGCTCGACGGTGCGCTCCTGCACCACGCGCAGGAGCTTCGCCTGGAGTGACGCGGGCATCTCCCCGATCTCGTCCAGAAATACCGTGCCGCCGTCGGCCGATTCCAGCTTGCCGGCGGTGCGCTTGGCGGCGCCGGTAAAGGCGCCCTTCTCGTATCCAAACAGCTCGCTCTCGAGCAGCGTGTCGGGAATCGCCGCGCAGTTGATGGCCGCGAAGGGCTTGTGCGCGCGACCCGACAGGCGGTGCAGAGCACGCGCCAGCAGATCCTTGCCGGTGCCGCTATCCCCGAGCAGCAGCACCGTGGCGTTGGTGGGGGCGACCTTCTCGATCGCGCGACACACACTGCGCATCGCGTCGCTGACGCCGATGATGCCCTCGAGCGCCATCGAGCCGGTGCGCTCGCGCAGCCGCCAGTTCTCCTCTTCCAGCTCGCGGATACGCAGCGCGCGCCGCACGACGATCGACAGTACCGGTCCATCCAGCGGCTTGTGATAGAAATCGGTCGCACCGAGGCCGACCGCGGCCACCGCCAGCTCGCGCGCGTCGTGCTCGGTCATGGCGATGATCTTGGTGTCGGGACTGATGTTGAGGATCTGGCGCAGCAGCTCCAGGCTCTGCGCCGCGACCGCCGGCTCGCGCGCCGTGCCCAGGTCGAACAGCACCGCATCCGGTTCGGTGCGACGCACGGTGACGAGCGCCTGATCGGAGGCCTCGCAGGCGGTCACGTCCAGATCCGAGAACACCGCTTCCAGCTCGCGCCGCAGCGCCCGATCGTTCTCGAGGATCAGCAGCTTGCGACGCTGCATCGCGGCGGCCATCACCGCGCCCCCTTGCCGAACAGAACCACCTCGGCAGTCTGGACCAGGATGGCCATATCAAACAGCAGGCTGTTGTTCTTGATGTAGTACAAGTCGTACTGCAGCTTCTCGAGCGCATCCTGTTCGGATGAGCCGTAGGGATAGCACAGCTGCGCCCAGCCCGTGATGCCGGGTTTCACGCAGTGGCGCTGCACGTAGTACGGGATCTTCTCCGCCAGGTGCGCCACGAATTCCGGGCGCTCGGGGCGCGGGCCGACGAAGCTCATGTGCCCGCGCAGCACGTTGATCACCTGCGGCAGCTCATCGACCCGCAGGGTCCTGATGATCGCGCCCACGCGCGTGACGCGCGGATCCTGGCGCTGCGCCCATTGCACGCCGTCGAGCTCCGCGTCCGGGCGCATGCTGCGGAACTTCAACACCTTGAAAGTGCGCCCGTCGAGACCCACGCGGCTCTGGCTGTAGAGCGCCGGCGCGCGCCAGCCGTCCTCGATCTTGATCGCGATCAGGGTGAGAAGCATGAGCGGTAATGACAGCGCGAGCACCGCGAGGCTCGCGAGCAGATCCATGGTGCGCGAGGAAAACAGGCGCAACGGATCGCGCCGGAACCCATGGCCGAAGATCATCCAGCTCGGATTCAACATGTCGATGCGCACGCGCCCGGTCTCGCGCTCGAGAAAGGTGAGGAGCTCGGTGACGTCGACCCCCGCGAGCCGGCACTCGAGAAGCTCGCGGATCGGAAAGCCCCGGCGCCGATCATCCATGGCCACCACCACCTCGCTGACATTGAGCCGCTCGCACAGCTCGCGCAGCTCGCCGGCCGGATCGAGCAGCCGCCCGGCGGGAACCGCCGGGTCCTCGCCCGGCGCGCGCACGAAGCCGGCCAGCAGAAAGCCGCGACGGTCCGCCGAGCGCCGCAGATTGGCGAGGGCGGCGGCGGCGGCGCCGGCGCCGTAGACCAGCACGCGCTTCTTGAAAATCTCCTGGTCGACGGCGCGCGCAAACACCAGGCGCGAGGCGAGCACCGCGCAACCGGTCCCGAACACGGCCAGCGCGGCCACGCCGCGCCACAGGTGCAGGCTCGGGATCAGGTAAAAGACGGCGGCGATGGCGCCCGAGGCCACCGCCAGCGCCGCCACCAGGCGCACGAAAATACCTCCGAGCTGCGCGCGCTGGCGCGAGCTGTACAGGCCGAAGGCGAGCAGGCAGATGGCCACGATCAGGCTGAACGCCAGCCCCCGCGGCCACAACGGACCCAGTTCCTGCTCCAGGTTCGGCAAGTGCCTGATCGGGGTCTCAAAGCGGATGAGGACCGCCGCATACAGCGCCAGAAACGCGAGGCCCGTCTCGACGAGCGCGAGCACAGCCAGGGAGACGGGCACGTATTGTCCGAGAATGCGGATGCGCATGGAGAACCTGGGTGACCAGAAACCGACGGACCGAAGCGCCAGACTTTACATCACAGTGTAAAGCCTGGTGCGAGACTCGGGCGACCCTGTGACCATAATCACAGTTGCCCAGGCTCATTGGAATTGCCGGACCCAGGGCGCAAAGGTCCGCAGCGCGATCGCTGCGGACCGCCCTAAGGTTAGCAGGTGATCACGGATGGCGGCGAAATGCCGCCATTTGCATGATCCAGGCACCGGCAGTGGTCGAGGCGGTGGCCGCGTAGCTGCCCGTCGCGGTCACGATCCGATCCTCGGCGATATCGCTGTCAGGCACCGTGATGATGCGCGAGGTGAACCCAGACCCGGCGCCCGTGGTCGCGGTCACCGTGAGATCCGCACCAAAAATCAGCTCGTTGGCGAAAGTCGTCGTGGCCGCACCGCTGCTGGCGGAGGCGCTGCTGCCAATCGCCGCCGCGGTCACATCGAGCGGGCTATTGGTGTCGATCCCGCCGTACTCGAGGATGCGGATATCCGGATAAGCCGCGGCAGTCGTAAACGCCACCGTCACCGTATTGGCGTTCGCCGCGGCGCCGACGATGCTGGCGGAATAGTAGATCGACTGCGTCGCCGTGCCGCTGTAGACCGTGGGCCCAACCGCCAGGTGGTAGACGTTGCCGCTGGAGTCGCTTACCGTGCCGATCGTCGCGGTCGAATCATTCCAGCCCACCACCACGATGTTCAGATCCCCGCTCCCCTGCGCCGCGGTGAAGGGGACCGTCACCCGGGTCTGCGCGCTCTGCGGCGTCGCGTAGTTCTGCTGCACGAAGGTGATCGGGGTGACAGACCCGGCGGCCGTGGTCGCACTGGAGATGTTGGAATAAGGCCCGAGATCCCCCGCGGCATCGGTCGCGCGCACCCGGTAGGAGTAGCTCGTCGACGCTGACAGCCCGATGTCGTTGTAAGCCGTGCCGCCCGCGGTGGCGACCTGGGTGAAGGTGCTGCAGCCCGAGCCCTGGCAGCGCTCGATCAGGTACTGGCTGATCGCCCCGCCCGTCTCGGTCGCCGCCGTCCACGCCAGGTTGATCTGGGTGCTGCTGGCGCTGGCCGCGGTCAGGTTCGTCGGGGCCGTCAGGACCGGGGCCGCCGTGGTTGCCGAGGAGACATTGGAATAAGGTCCCGTGTTGCCCAGGCTGTCCTGGGCGCGCACGCGATAGCTGTAGCTGGTCGAGCCCGCCAGCCCGGTGTTGCCGAAGCTCAGCGTGCTGGAGGTGCCAATCTGCGCGAAGCTGCTGCAACCCGAGCCCTGGCAGCGCTCGATGAGGTAGGCGCTGATCGTGCCGCCGGACTCCGTCGCCGCACCCCACGTCAGATTGATCTGCACGCTGCCCGCCGCCGAGGCGGCGAGGTTCGTCGGCGCGCTCGGCACGCTCGTCGAGGCCGACGTCGATGCCGTAGCCGTGTTCGAGTACGGGCCGATGTGGTTGGTACTGTCCTGGGCACGCACGCGGTAGCTGTAGCTCGTGGCGGCGGCGAGACCCGTGTTCGTGAACGTGGTCGTGGTGGAGGTGCCGATCTGGATGAAGTTGCCGCAGCCCGAGCCCCGGCAGCGCTCGATCAGGTAGG
>Ga0209626_1000018_pt1 | contig 57239 bp, 51 predicted proteins | sample JacPinW_OM1H0_M2_FD_187962 | JGI IMG/M metagenome (GOLD analysis project Ga0209626, IMG submission 187962) | Forest soil microbial communities from Algoma, Ontario, Canada - Jack Pine, Ontario site 1_JW_OM1H0_M2 (SPAdes) (version 2) | ecosystem: Environmental > Terrestrial > Soil > Boreal... | reverse complement strand
CGAGGTACAGGTGAAATAAGTGCGCCCGTACCCGCCGGTGGCGAGGATGGTCACGTGCGCGCGGAAGCGGTGCAACGTGCCCTCGGTCAGATCGAGCGCCACCACGCCGCGGCACACGCCATCCTCCATGATCAGATCGATCGCAAAATACTCGATGAAGAAGGTCGCGGCGTGGCGCAGCGACTGCTGATAGAGCGCGTGCAGCATCGCATGCCCGGTGCGGTCCGCCGCCGCGCAGGTGCGCTGCGCGATGCCCTTGCCGAAGTGCGTCGTCATGCCGCCGAATGGACGCTGGTAGATGCGGCCGGTTTCGGTGCGCGAGAACGGCACGCCGTAATGCTCCAGCTCGATCACCGCCGCGGGCGCCTCCTTGCACATCAGCTCGATCGCGTCCTGGTCGCCGAGCCAGTCCGAGCCCTTGACGGTGTCGTACATGTGCCAGCGCCAGTCGTCCTCGCCCATATTGCCGAGCGCGGCGCTGATTCCGCCCTGTGCAGCCACGGTGTGGCTGCGTGTCGGAAAGAGCTTGGTGAGGCAGGCGGTCGACAAACCGCTTTCGGCAAGGCCGAGCGTGGCGCGCAGGCCCGCGCCTCCGGCCCCGACGACGATGACGTCGTAGCTGTGATCGATGAACTCGTAGGCGCTCATGGCGCGGCCCCGAAGGCCACCTTGAGGACGGCGAACACGCCCGCCGCCCCGATCAGCGTATGCGCGAACGTCACGCTGACGAGCGTCACGGTCCTGGCGCCGGCGCCGTGAACATAGTCCTCCACCACTACGCGCACACCCAGCTGCGAGTGCCACGTGCAAGTCAGCACAAAGAGAATGAGGAACAGCGCCGTCCAGCTCTGACGCATCCAGGCCACCACACTCGCATGATCGAACGACGGCAGCGACAGCAGCGACACCACGAACCAGATCGACAACGGCACCAGCGCGACCGAGGTGAGGCGCTGCATCCACCAGTGATGCACGCCCTGCTTCGCCGCGCCGGCGCCCAGCACCTTGCCTAACGGGCTGCGCAGGCTCATGGGGCGCGCGCTCCGGCGAGCCACGCGCAGTAACCGACCAGCAGCATCAGGGCGATGCTGACCCCGACCACCAGCCACGCGCTCCGTTGGGCCTGCGCGCGCTCCAGTCCCCTGCCGGTGTCCCAGACGAGGTGACGGATGCCGGCGCTGAGGTGGTAGCAGAACGCCATGATGAGAGCCGCATACACCAGCTTCATGACCGGCAGCGACAGCAGCCTTGAGGCGCGCGCCTGGGCGTGCGCCCCACTCGCCACCGCCATGAGCCAGTACACCAGCAGCAGCAGCCCGACCGACAGTCCAACTCCGGTGAAGCGATTCAGGATGGAAGTCGTCAGGGTGTACCTGAACTTGTACACCGACAGGTGAGGCGATAGGGGCCGCGGCGGCATAGACTAAAAATCGATGCAGCGGCCGTTCTTTTCCCAGTCCCCGAAACGGGTGGGCTCAGGTCCCGCGGGGCCTGCGACCTCGCGTGGCCGTGGGGCGCTGGCGTCCCGGGCCGCGCCCGCGCTCGGCGCAGCGGCTGCAGGGGAAGCCGGAAGATCAGCGGGTGGGAGGGAAAAAGGTGCGCCTGGGTTCTTGCGATGCGGCGTCGGCATACCCATTAAGTCTGACAGAATTCGCAGACGGCAGCCATGTAAAAGTTAAGGAAAAACAACGGTCAAGTTCATGTCCACCGAATGGAATTCGCTATCGCTCGACTCGCTCGGCGTGCTGCGCGCGCACGGCGCGGACGTGGTGTCGTTCCTGCAGGGACAGCTGTCGAACGATGTTGCGCTGTTGGGGCCCGAGCGCTCGCTGCTTGCCGGTTATCACAACCCGCAGGGCCGCGTGATCGCACTGCTGCGGCTGGTGCAGGCGTCCCCGGGCGAGGTGCTGGCAATTTTGCCGCGCGAGCTCGCCGCGGCGGCGGCGAATCGGCTCGCGAAGTTCATTCTGCGCGCGAAGGTGAAGGTGGCGGATGAATCGGCGAACTGGCAGGTCACAGGTCTGCTGGCGCCCGAGTCGCCCGCGGATCCCGCGCCGCCGTTCACAGCCGCACTGCCAGACGCTTTGAACGACAGCGCGCGCCTGGGTGACTCGATCGCGGTGCGCATCGGCGCGCTGCCGGCGCGCTGGCTGGTGCTCTCGAGTGTCGGCGTACAGTCCGCGAATCCGCCCGTCGCCTTCGCGGGTTGCGCGCCGATGCACCTCGACCGGTGGCGCCGCCTCGCGGTGGCGGCCGGCGAACCGGAGATCTGCGCGGCCACCTCCGAGGAGTTCGTGGCGCAGATGCTGAATCTCGACGTGCTGGGCGCGATTGCCTTCGACAAGGGTTGCTACACCGGCCAGGAAGTGATCGCGCGCGCTCACTACCGCGGACGCGTCAAGCGCCGCCTGCAACGCTTCGTCACCCATTCCCCGTTGCGGCTCGAACCCGGCGATGCCGGCGAGCTCACCGACGGTCGGGCCTTCAAGGTCGTGAACGCGGTGCCGCTTGCCGACGGCCGTTGTGAATTTCTCGCCGTGGCGCCGCTCGCCGCGGACGACTCCGCTGCGGGCAGGTCGCGGCACGAGGCTGAGCGCGCGAGCGTGATCAACGCGCAGCCGCTCGAGCTACCCTACTCGTTGCCCGCGTAGAAGCGGTTCGGGGCCGGGCACCCGTGCCGCGCTCGGTCAGTGCCGCGCGAACTTGAGGTGAGTCACCCTTGGAGTAGCCACCGTGCGCACCCACTCCAGGCCGTGAAGATCCTCGCCCACGCCCTCGAACAGGCGCTCCCCACCGCCCAGGAGCGTCGGGACCAGGTTGATCTCCATCTCATCGACGAGGCCGGCGACCAGGTACTGTCTCGCAGCGCTCGCACCGCCGGCCAGCGCCACGTCCTTGCCGTTCGCCGCGCGCCGCGCCTGCTCGAGCGCTGCCTCGGGGCCGCCGGTGACGAAGGTGAATGTGGTGCCGCCCTGAAGTTCGAGCGGCCTGCGCGCGTGATGGGTGAGGACAAAGACCGGGTGGTGAAACGGCGGATTGCTCCCCCACCAGCCGTTCCACGGCGCTGTGGCGTCCCACGCCCCCGGATGGCCACCGAACATGTTTCGTCCCATCAGGGTCGCGCCGATATTGGCAAGCGCCGCGGCGACGACCGCACTGCTCTCGTTGATCTCTCCGCCTTCAAGTCCGTGCGGTGCACGCCACAGCGCGAGCGGGAAGGCCCACTGGTGCAGGCGCGCGCCGCCGATTCCGAGCGGGTTGTCCACGCTCTGGTGAGGGCCGGCGACGAACCCGTCGAGCGACATGGAAATCGTGAATCGCAGCTTTGACACGCAACCTCGAGCGGACGTCGTCACTGCGCCTCGGGCCGCATGTGCGGGAACAGAACGACGTCGCGGATCGAGGGCGAGTCGGTGAAGAACATGACGAGCCGGTCGATGCCGACCCCGAGTCCCGCGGTGGGCGGCATGCCGTACTCGAGCGCGCGTATGTAGTCGGCGTCGTAGAACATCGCTTCCTCATCGCCCTGGTCCTTGCGGGCGGCCTGGGCCCGGAAGCGTGCCGCCTGCTCCTCGGGATCGTTGAGTTCGGAGAAGCCGTTGGCGATCTCGCGCCCGGCGAGGAAGAACTCGAAGCGATCGGCGATGAATGGATCGGCATCGTTCGGCCGCGACAGGGGTGACACCTCCGCCGGGTAGGCGTACACGAAGGTCGGATCGAGCAGTGCGCTCTCGACGGATTTCTCGAACAGGGCCATCTGCAGCTTGCCGGCGCCGTCTTCGCGCTCGACCTTGACGCCGAGCTGCTCGCAGCGCTTGCGCAGGTAGGTGAGGTCGCGCAGCGACAGCGGATCGATCCCGGGGCTGTGGTCGATGAGGGCCTGCTCGAGGGTCAGGCGCTTGAAGGCCTTGGCGAGATCGTAGGCGCGCCCCTGGTAGGTGATCTGCTGCGAGCCGTGCAGCGCTTCGGCCAGTCCGCGGATCGCCTTCTCGATCCAGTCCATCAGGTCACGGTAGTCGGCGTACGCGAGATACAGCTCGAGCATCGTGAATTCGGGGTTGTGCTGCGTCGACAGCCCCTCATTGCGGAAGTTGCGGTTGAGCTCGTACACACGCTCGAGCCCACCGACGATCAGGCGCTTCAGGTACAACTCCGGGGCGACGCGCAGGTACATGTCGAGATTGAGCGCGTTGTGATGCGTGCGGAAGGGGCGCGCGGCGGCGCCGCCCGGGATCGGCTGCATCATCGGTGTCTCGACCTCGAGAAAATCGAGCGCATCGAGAAAGTCGCGCAGGTAGCGCACGATGCGGGCGCGCGTGCGGAACACGTTGCGGCTCGCTTCGCTCACGATCAGGTCGACGTAGCGCCGCCGGTAGCGCGTCTCGGTGTCGGCGAGCCCGTGCCACTTGTCCGGCAGCGGCCGCAGCGACTTCACCAGCAGCCGCAGGGCTTCCGCGCGCACCGACAGCTCGCCTTTCTTGGTGCGGAACAGCACGCCGCTCGCGCCAACGAGATCGCCGATGTCCCAGCCCTTGAAGTCCTCGTAGGCGGCGCCGAGCGCCTCCTGTTGCAGGTACAGCTGAATCTGCCCGGTGCGGTCGGCGAGTTTTCCGAAGCTCGCCTTGCCCATGACGCGCTTGACCATCAGTCGTCCGCCGACCCTCACGCGCGTCGGATTGGCATCCAGCCACTCGCCGCTGCGCTCGCCGAACGAGTCGTGCAGCTGCCCGGCCAGCGCGTCGCGGCGAAAGTCGTTCGGAAATGCAGGTGCGTGCTCGCGCAGCGTCGCGAGCTTCGCGCGCCGCTCGGCGATCAGCTTGTTCTCATCGAGGCCGGGGCCCTCGGCGTCGTTGTCCTGCGCGTCTGTCATGTTCTATACGCCCGCCTTGAGCGAGGCCTCCATGAACTGGTCGAGATCCCCGTCCAGCACCGCAGCCGTGTTGCCCACTTCCACCCCGGTACGCAGGTCCTTGATGCGCGACTGGTCGAGCACGTACGAGCGGATCTGGTTGCCCCAGCTCACATCCGACTTGGAATCCTCGAGCACCCTGGCCGCGGCGTTGCGCTTGTTGACCTCCAGCTCATAGAGCTTCGCCTTGAGCATCTTCATGGCGGTGGAGCGGTTCTTGTGCTGGCTGCGCTCGTTCTGACAGGCGGCCACGATGCCGGTGGGCATATGGGTAATGCGCACCGCCGACTCGGTCTTGTTGACGTGCTGTCCGCCGGCTCCCGAGGAGCGGTAGACGTCCACCTTCAGGTCCGCGGGATTGATCTCGATTTCGATGTCGTCATCGATCTCGGGTGAGACGAACACGGATGCGAACGAGGTGTGGCGGCGGTTACCGGAATCGAATGGCGACTTGCGCACCAGGCGATGCACGCCGGTCTCGGTGCGCAGCCAACCATAGGCGTATTCGCCCCGCACTTCCACGGTGGCGCTTTTGATGCCGGCCACTTCACCGGGACTGGAATCGATCACCTCGCAGATGAAGCCGCGTGCGGCGCCCCAGCGCAGGTACATCCGCAGCAGCATCTGCGCCCAGTCCTGCGCCTCGGTGCCGCCGGCACCGGCCTGGATGTCGAGAAACGCGTTGTGCGAGTCCATCTCGCCGCGGAACATGCGTTTCAGCTCCAGGTGCCGCACCTCGGCCTCGAGACGCTGCGCGTCGCGCTCGATGTCGCGCGCGGCGCTCTCATCGCCCTCGGCCTCGGCCAGCTCGAGGAGCTCGGCAGCCTCGCCGATGCCCTTGGTGGCGCGGTCGATCTCGCCGACGTCGCTCGTCAGGCGAGCGCGTTCACGCCCGAGCTCCTGCGCCCGCGCGGGGTTCGACCAGACGGCTGGATCTTCCAGCTCGCGGGCAACTTCCTCGAGCCGCTCCTGCTTGCGGTCGTACTCAAAGAAACCCCCGTAACGAGGTAATGCGTTCACCCAGATCCTTGAGTTGGCGCTTGAGCTGATTGACTTCCATAGATGTCCTGGAGCGGCCCGCGCACACCGTGGCGCGCGCGTGCACCAAAGCTCGGCATGCTAACACCGCGGCGCGGATCTTAGGTAGCGGCGGGCAGCACGTGATCGACGAGCAGCTGCAGGCGCCGCTCGCCCTGGTACTCATTCACTTCCAGCCGGTACACCAGCTGCGCCAGGCCCGACGGCGGCACGAACTGCGCACCCTCCTCGAGGTGGTTGAAGGCAATCGCATCGAAGGCGCGTCCGCTGCGCGGCACCTCCACCCACATCTTCACGTGCCGCTCGGCAATGAGGCGCGCGCTGCGGATGCTGAACAGGCCATCGAAACATGGTTCGGGGAATGCCTGGCCCCACGGGCCGCCGGCCCGCAGGGCCTGGGCGGTATCGAGCGCAATCTCCGCCGGCGCGAGCTCACCGTCGGTTTCGATCGTGTCGGCGGCGGGAGCGCCCGCCGTCCAGCGGGCAACTTCCTCCTCGAACGCGCGTGCAAAACGGTCGAGCTTCGCACGCTCGAGGGTCAGTCCCGCGGCCATGGCGTGACCGCCGAAGCGCTCGATGAGATCGGGGTGACGCGTCGCGATCGAGTCGAGCACGTCGCGGATGTGGATCCCCGCCACCGAGCGGGCCGAGCCGCGCAAGTTCGCCTCATCGGCGATCGCGAAGGCGATCACCGGGCGCCGCACGCGATCCTTCACCCGGCTCGCGACCAACCCGACCACGCCCTGGTGCCAGCTCTCATCGAACAGGCACACGCCGGCGCGCTGCGGCGCCCCGGGACCGGGATCGGCCAGGCAACGCACCGCGCCGAGTGCCAGCTGCTGCATGCGCGCCTCGATCGAGCGCCGCTCCTGGTTGAGCTCATCGAGACGCGCCGCGAGACGCTCGGCGGTGGCGAGGTCATCGGCGAGCAGGCACTGGATGCCGATGGCCATGTCGTCGATACGGCCGGCGGCGTTCAGGCGCGGCGCCACGCCAAAGGCGAGATCGGCGGCGGTGAGATCGTGCGCCGGGCGGCCGGCAATGCTCAGCAGCGCACGGATACCGGCCACGCAGCGTCCGGCGCGAATGCGCTTCAGCCCCTGCGCGACCAGTACGCGGTTATTGGCATCCAGCGGCACCACGTCGGCGACCGTGCCGAGCGCCACCAGGTCCAGCAGCTCCGCCGCACCGGGGGTCGCGGGGCCCGCAAGCCCGGTCTCCTCGAGCCGGCGTCTGACTGCCGCCATCACGTAGAACGCGACCCCGACCCCGGCCAGCGAGCGGCTGCCGAAACGGCTGCCCCCGAGGTTGGGGTTGACGATCACGTTGGCGTCGGGCAGCAGCGCGCCCGGCAGATGATGATCGGTGATCAGCACCTCGATCCCGAGCGCGCGCGCGGCGGCGACACCGGCATGGCTCGAGATGCCGTTGTCGACCGTGACGATGAGCGTCGGCGCGCGCGCCGCGGCCAGCGACACGATCCCGGGGGTGAGCCCATAGCCGAACTGAAACCGGTTCGGCACCAGGAAGTCCACCGCCGCAAACCCGAAGCTCCTCAGGGCGCGCACCATGAGCGCGCTGCTGGTCGCGCCGTCGGCATCGAAATCCCCGATGATCAGCACACGCCCGGCGGCGCGGTGTTGCAGCAGCAGCTCCACCGCCGCCGGAATGCCTTCGAGCGTGCCGACCGGCAGCAGCCGCCCGAGCGAGTTGTCCAGATCGGCCGCCGAACGTACCCCACGTGCCGCGTACACGCGGTCGAGCACCGGATGCAGATCCCCGCCCAGCGGCGCGCCCTGCGCGGCCAGCGCGCGGCGCACGACCCGCAGCTTCACGCGAAGCTCCGCAAGCCCGCGCGCGGCCGCCGCCAGAGCCGCAGATGGCTGCGGCGGCGCAGCGTGACACGCGTGTCGTTGGCGATCAGCGTCACACTCGAGACCTCGCCGCGGCGCAGCGCCCTGAGCGCCGGCGACACGAAGCGCTCATCGAGGCGCGCCAGCGCCTGGGCGAGCGTGGAGTGGCTGTCCGTCTGCAACTCCTGTCCCACCTCCAGGACCAACACCACCCCGCGGGCATGCTCATCTGCGAGAACCTCTTCCAGCCGCTGCGGCAGAGCGCCGCACACGTCCGCCTGAAGATGCCACAGACCGCTCAAATAAGGGTCCGCGCCAAAGGCGCGCAGCGTTGCACGCGCCGCGCGGCGCTCGGGCTCGACCGCCCGCCCCTCGGCACCCCACGGCCACAGCGTCGTCACCGGCGGCTCGCCGCGGCGCACGCGCGCCTCGTTCAGCGCCTGGCCGTGCAGCCACATTTCGATCTCAGACACCAGGCGCCGCAGTGGCGCGGCGGTCGCGCCCCGAGGCAAGGCCTCCGCGACGTCGGCTCCCGCGCAGCGGGCGGGCTCGGTGGTGGCGACGGCAGCAATGCCGGGAGTCCGGAGTAGAAAACCACCCGACGACAAGGGCGTGAGCGTGAATCCGGAGACGGCAAAGGTATCCTGAAAAGCGGCGGCGAGCGCTGCGAGCTCCGCGCGCGGCAGGCGCAGGACGCCGCGATGATCCAGATACAGGCGCGCAGCGCCCGTGGTCAGCTGCAGCGGAGTGGCGATCCACAAGGTGCCGCTCGAGTCCGCGGGCGGTGCGCCCGGCGCCACCTCAGCCGCGGCGGCGGCGATGCAGGCGGGGGCTGCGCCGGCCAGATCCTCGCGGCCGAGCGAGCGCGCGAGCCATTCGCGCCAACCGTGCTGCAGCGCCGCGCGCTCACCGAAACGGCCCGCGCTTTCGATTCCTGGAACGGCCCCCGCCGCGGCACCGCCTGTGCCATTTGCGCCGTGCGGCAAGTACAGGTCGGCGAACACCATGACGATCTCGCGCACCGGCGGTATCGTACCCCCGAATGAAGTTCACGCTCGAACCAGGCACCCGCGCCAACCTGATCCGCGGCTACTCGGCTACCGAGATCCGCATCGGCGAACACCGCGTGCAGCGCAGCTGCATCGTCACGGCGGACCGCCTGATCACCGATTGGGAGCCCGAGAGCTTCGCCGACCTCACCGCCGCTCATCTTGAAGCGATTCTTGCGCTCACACCGGAGGTGGTGCTGCTCGGCACCGGCGCGACGCAGCGCTTTGCGCCGCCCGCGGTGCGCGCGGCGCTGGTGCAGCGCGGCGTGGGGCTCGAGGCCATGCAGCTGGGTGCGGCATGCCGCACATTCAACGTTCTGGTTCAGGAGGAGCGGCGGGTCGCCGCGGCGCTGTTTCTGCGCTAGCGCTCGGAAGCGCGAGGATGATCGGCAGAAGACACAGGGGGAGGTCAACCAACCAAACAATCATTCGAAGCTGACAGACTCGAACAATTGCACTGTTCTTCTTTTTTCGGACGTTATTGCTCTTGTCGCGACTCCCTCCTCCCTGTGTCTTCTGCCGGTTACCCTCCGCTTTGGCTGTCGTCGTTAAGAGACAGGGGACGCATGTTAAACATGTCGCAGAAGCCCGTGCAAGCCCTTTGAGGGATAAAGATTTTTCGTGCCAGCCGCGGCCCCGCCGCTGCATCGCAACGCAGCGCGGAGGCCTTGTTTTGCCGGGCTTTTCTGCCGCGCCCGTCGCAAATCAAGGCAGATATTCAGCAGTTTTTTGTAGTTAAAATCAATACGTTATTGCGTATATATAATGTGAATACCACTCAAAAAAACGGACCCGAGAACCTTAATGGAGCGCCGCGGCTCAGGCGGTGCCGCCGAGTAACGGCACGAAGGCTACGGCTCCGAGTGACTCGCGCTGCATGCCCTGCTCGCGGCGCGTGAACCGCACCAGTTCCTGCTCGCCTTCGGGACCGATGGGAACCAGGAGCCGCCCGCCGACACGCAGCTGCCGGACGAGTGCCTCGGGCACCGTGAGCGGCGCGGCCGCCACCAGGATGCCATCGAAGGGTGCGTGTGCCTTCCAGCCAAGCGTGCCGTCGCCGTGACGAAAGCGCACGTTCCTGATTCCGAGTTCCTTCAGGCGCTCTCGCGCGCGCGCCAGCAGCGGTTCGATGCGCTCGATGGTATACAAGCGCTCCACCAGCGGCGCGAGCACCGCAGTCTGGTAACCGCACCCGGTGCCCACCTCGAGGATGTTCTCGGCCGCGCCCGCCTGGAGCAGCGCTTCGGTCATGCGCGCCACGATGTAGGGCTGTGAGATGGTCTGGCCGTAACTGATCGGCAGCGCCGTGTCCTCGTAGGCGCGGCTGCCGAGCGCTTCATCGACGAAAATATGACGCGGCACATTGCGAATGCGTTCGAGCACGGCGAGATTCGCAATGCCCTGTTCGCGCAAGCGCTGCACCAGCCGATCGCGGGTGCGCGCGGAAGTCATGCCGATGCCCGACAGGCGCAGATCAGTCATTGATGCCTTCCAGCCAGGTCCCGACTGCGGACAGTGCTGCGTGACGGGTGAGGTCGACCTGCAAGGGAGTCACCGAGACATATCCCTGGGCAACGGTCTCGAAGTCGGTACCGGGACCCGCGTCCTGCTCCGCCCCGGCGGGACCGATCCAGTACACCGGACGCCCGCGCGGGTCCTGCGCGCGCATGACCGGCTCGGAACGGTGGCGATAGCCGAGCCGGCTGGCGCGGAACCCTCGCAGCTCGGCGAACGGCACGTCGGGCACGTTGACGTTGAGAATGAGCGCGGACTGCAGCGGTCTCTTCAGCAGCTGCGCCACCAGCCGGCGCGCGACCTCGGCGCCGGTTTCGAAGTGACCACCCGCGCCGGTGCCGGTGCACAGCGAAACCGCAATGGTCGGCAGGCCGAGGAAGCGGCCCTCGACCGCCGCCGCCACCGTGCCCGAGTACAGCACGTCGTCCCCCAGGTTCGGGCCGTCGTTCACCCCCGAGACCACCATGTCGTATTCGAAGTCAAACAGGCCGGAGATCGCCAGGTGCACGCAGTCGGTGGGCGTGCCTGGAACGAAGTACACCCCCGGTTCGGATTCGAACACGCGCAGTGGCACGTCCAGGGTGAGTGAGTTGCTCGCGCCGCTCTTGTTGCGGTCCGGCGCGACCACCGTCACCTCGGCGAGCGTCGCGAGGGCCTCACGCAGCCGGCGGATGCCTTCGGCACGAAAGCCGTCATCGTTGCTGACCAGGATCTTCACTAGAGGGGGGGTCGAGCCGCCGAAAGTCCGCCTGACTATACTGTAAGAAAGACGTACGGCGGAGGTAGCGTGGCTTCCCCAGGCGATGAGAACCCGGACGACGAGTCGGACGAGGCGCGTCTGTTCCGGGAGGCCGTGCGCGGTGTCCGGCCGCTGGGGTCTCGCGCCCCGGTGCCGGGTCCGCCGAAGGTCCGGCCGCGCGCGCGCTTCACGCGCGCCGACCGCGCCGCCGTGCTGCAGGAGAGCCTCGTTGGGGAAAGCGCCGACCCGGCGCTGGCAGGCGGTGAGGAGCTCATCTTCCATCGCCCGCAGGTGCAGCTCGGGGTGCTGCGCAGGCTGCGCCGCGGCGAGTATCGCGTGCAGCGCGAGATCGACCTGCACGGCCTCACGGTTGCCGAAGCGAAGCACGCCTTGCGGCAGTTTCTCATCGACGCGCTCGAGCATGAAGTGCGCTGCGTGCGCATCATCCACGGAAAAGGGCTGCGCTCCGGTCACCGCGGGCCGGTGCTCAAGGCCGCCGTCAATGCAGTTCTGCGTCGCACCGGTGCGGTGCTCGCCTACGTTTCCGCCCGGCCGGTGGACGGCGGAACCGGCGCCGTATACGTGCTGTTGTCCTAGTCCGGCGGCGCCTGTGCGTCCGGCGGCGTCTCGATCAGTTCGCGCAGCACCGCGGTCGCAAAGCCCCCGCGCACCAGGCGAAACTTAAGCACCACCGCCTGCGCTTCGGGCTCGCACACCAGCTCGCGCACCGCGAGCCGTAGGCTGCGCCGCTCCTGGGCCATGCGGGCGGCCACGCATAGTCCACTCTCCTGCGGAAACTGGGCGGCGAGGCGCAACTCGAGCTCCAGCACCCGCGCCAGCGTGGCGGGCGTCCCCTCGCCCCACAAAGGCCCGGTGGGGTGAATCTCCAGCCGCTGGCAGCGGCCGCCGAGCGTGTCATCGGCGTCGTCCACCGGGAAGACGCTGCCGCGACCGTCGAGATTGGCGAGGTCGCCTGCCTCGAGATGCTCCCAACTGCCATCGGCCACCCGTGCCGCCAGCACGGCATTGAACAGCGCGCTGCGCGCCGCCGAAAGAACAAAACCCCGCTCCTGCGGCGCGAGGCGGCGCAGGTCCTCCCCGGCGCGGGACAGATTCGCGCCATCGCGACCGAAGCGCTGCGGGCCGAAGTAATTCGGTACGCCGCGCCGGGCGATGTCCGCCAGGCGCAGGGCGAGGCCGTCGGCGAGCCGCGCGCCGTCACCGTGGGTCGCGCCGAGGCGCACCACGAAGCGATTGCCGGCCAGCGCGCCGCGCGGGAGCTTGCGCGTGTGCGGATGCGCTTCGAGCACCTCGAAATCCGCGCTGCACACCGCGGGCCAGCTGACGAGGGCACGCGGTTGCGGCACCGAGAACCACTGGATGGCAACGGCGCGGCGATCCTTGAGTCCGGCGTAACCGACCTCGCCCGGCCGGCAACCCGCGATCCTCGCCAGCTCGCGCGCCACCCACTGGGTGTTGGCATTGCGCTTGCGCACCCGTAGCAGCAGGTGCTGACCGGAGCCGGCGGGTGCGAAGCCGAGATCCTCCTCGACCACGAAGTCCTCAGGTGTGGCGCGCAGCAAGGCCACCGCCAGCGGCGCGCCGTGCGCGCGTGGCGGGGTGAGCGCGGCCTCGCGCGCCGTGAGTTCGCGGCCCTGCACGCGCGAGAGTGTGCCGTGTTGCTGACTTGCTTCCAACCTACCCCGGGGCTACGCTGCGCCGCGCTTTCAACAGGGGGAGATTCCGATGCGTAAACTTTTCTGTCTGCTTGTGGCAACCGGCGCAGCCTGTGTGTGGTCTGCGGGTGCCGTCGCGCAAACGAAAGTCACCGGGACCCATGTCTGCAGCAAGCCCGATCCCCAGCATATGGTGCCCGCCGGCGATCGCGCTGACCACAACTTTGCCGTGGAGCAGTTGAAGTGCAACCACACCAAGCCGATGGAGATCGGGGGAGATAAGGCCAAGGACGGCGTCGCGACGGATGCCGCAGAAGTCAACGGTAACAAGTCGCGATTCCACGGCGTGTACGTCATGACCATGCAGAGCGGTGACAAGGCCTTCCTTCCGTACCAGGGCAACGGCACGAGCAAGGACGGCAAGCCAGTTGACTCGAAGGGCACCTTCAGCTTTGCGAGCGGCACCGGCAAGCTCAAGGGAATCAAGGGCAAGGGCACCTTCAGGTGCACGCCATCCGGCGACGGTTGGAGCTGTGACACTGAGGGTGAATACGAGCTACCGAAATAGCGTGACGGCGCGGGGTTAGTCGCCGCTCAGCAGCACGACGGCCTGCGCGGCGATGCCCTCCGCGCGTCCGAGGAACCCCAGGCCCTCGGTGGTGGTTGCCTTGATGTTGACGCGCTCCGCGCCGACTTCCAGCAGCTGTGCGATCTGCCGCCGCATGGCCTCGCGATAGGGCGCGATCTTCGGCGCCTGCGCGAGCACCGTGAGGTCCACGTTAGCCACCGCGAGGCGCCGTGCGCGCAACAGGGCGAGCACGCTCGCGACGAAGCGGGCGCTGTCGACGCCTTTCCATTGCGGGTCGGAGTCACTGAAATGCTGCCCGATGTCGCCCAGGCCCGCGGCGCCCAGCAGCGCATCGCACAGCGCATGCAACACCACGTCCCCGTCCGAATGCGCCACCACGCCGTGCGAGTGCGGGATGCGCACTCCGCCGAGCATGATGAAATCGCCGGGCCCGAAGGCATGCACATCGATTCCGGAGCCGATTTTCATGAGCTGCCCCCGCGCGCCTGGCTGCGCCGCGCCGCCAGCACCGCCGCGGCCAGCAGCAGATCCTCACCGGTGGTGATCTTGAGATTCGTCGCCGCCCCTTCGATGAGCGCCGGGTGCTCGCCCGTCCACTCGAGTGCCTGCGCTTCGTCGCTGGGAAAGCGCCCGGCCGCGTGCGCCTGATCGAGCGCCGCGCACAATCGCCGGTAGCGGAACATCTGCGGGGTCAGCGCCCGCCATAGGCCGGAGCGGTCCACCGTCTCCCCGCCCTGGGCGCGCTTCAGAGTATCCGCCACCGGAATCGCGAGCAGCCCTCCGAGCGGGTGCGTGCCGAGCCGCCCGAGCAGGCGCTCGAGGTCGTGCGCATCGAGGCACGGGCGCGCGGCATCATGCACCAGCACCCAGTCATCAGGCCCGGCCCGCCCGTCGAGCGCCGCGAGCGCAAGGCGCACCGACTGGCTGCGCTGCGCACCGCCGCCGACCGCGGTGAGGGTGGTCGCGCCCGCTGCGTGCAGGCGCGCGGCCACCCGCGTCCAACCCGCATCGTCCTGCGCCAGCGCCACGACAACATGCGCACAGCGCGGATCGGCGAGAAACGGCGCGAGCGCCCACTCGATCACGGTGCGTCCCTCGAGCGGCGCGTATTGCTTCGGTCCATCCATGCTGAAGCGGCTACCTGAGCCCGCGGCCGGCATGACGAGCCAGTAACGCATCGGCAGGATACGACTTCAGCGAACCGCTGCAGTGCGGGTCGGGGAGTGACTCGTGTCGGCGGGTCGGGCGGGAACCACCTGGTAGAAGGTCTCGTTGCGGGCGATCATGCCCAGATCGCTGCGGGCGCGTTCTTCGAGCGCATCCATGCCGGTCTTGAGGTCACGCACCTCGGCCGCGAGTTGCCGGTTGCGTTCGCCGAGCTGTTCGTTGTCCGTCCGCTGGGTCGCCACCGCGCGCTTCAGACGCTCGACCTCACGAACGCCGTCCGCGGAGAACCACACCCGGTATTGCAGCAGGAGAACGGCGATAGCGAGCGCAGCGGCGAGCCACTTCATGGGCCCGACAGCGTATCAGACCGCGTGGGGCAGCGCAGCGCTCGCGCGTTGTGCGCCCGAAATGACGTTTTTAGCTCCTTTGCCGCCAGTGACCCGCCGACGGGCCATAGAGCTGCAGCGAAGGTCGTCGGCTGGCTCAGATCCTGAGCGGAAACGCCTGCCGGCCCGCGTAACGCGCCTGGGCGAGCTCGGCTTCGATGCGCAGCAGCTGGTTGTACTTGGCGATGCGATCCGAGCGCGACAGCGAGCCGGTCTTGATCTGCGAGGCGGCGGTCGCGACCGCAATGTCGGCAATGGTGCTGTCCTCGGTCTCCCCGGAACGATGCGAGACCACCGAGGCGTAATGCGCCTTGTCAGCCATGTCGATGGCCGCGAGCGTTTCGCTGAGCGTGCCGATCTGGTTCGGCTTGATGAGAATGGCGTTGGCGATGTGTCGCTCGATCGCTTCCTTCAGGATCCGGGTGTTGGTCACAAAGACATCATCGCCGACCAGCTGGATCTTGTGCCCCAGCGCGCGTGTCAGCTGCGACCAGCCGTCCCAGTCGGACTCGCTCATGCCATCCTCGATGCTGATGATCGGGTAGCGGTCCGCGAGGTCCGCCAGGTAGCGGGTGAATTCGGCGGCTGAAAAGCGCCGCTGCTCGGACTCGAGCTCATAGCTGCCGTTCCTGAAGAACTCGGAGCTCGCCACGTCGAGCCCCAGGTACACATCCGTCCCCGGCCGGTAGCCTGCCTTCTCGACGGCCTGCAGGATGAGCTTGAGCGCCGCCTCGTTCGACTCGAGACTCGGCGCAAAGCCGCCCTCGTCCCCCACGGTGGTCGAGAGTCCGCGTTCGGCGAGCAGCTTCTTCAGGGTGTGGAACACCTCGACGCCGTAGCGCAGCGCCTCGCGGAAGGTGGGCGCGCCGACCGGGAGGATCATGAACTCCTGGATGTCGAGGCTGTTGTTGGCGTGCGCGCCGCCGTTGATGATGTTCATCATCGGCACGGGCATGAGCGGCTCGCGGGCGCCGCCGATCAGCCGCCCGAGATAGCGGTACAGCGGCAGGCGCGCGTCGTTCGCCGCCGCGTGCGCGTTGGCGAGCGACACGCCCAGAATGGCGTTGGCGCCGAGTCGGCTCTTGTTCTCCGTGCCATCGAGCTCGATCATGCGCGCGTCGATCCCGGCCTGGTCGCGCGGATCCTGGCCCACGAGCGCCGCCTTCAGCTGCGTGTTCACGTGCTCCACCGCCTTGAGCACGCCCTTGCCCGCATAGCGCTTCGGGTCCCCGTCGCGCAGCTCCACCGCCTCGCGCGTGCCGGTGGAGGCGCCCGACGGCACCGCCGCCCTGCCGAGCACGCCGCTGTCGAGGATCACGTCGGCTTCGACGGTGGGGTTGCCGCGCGAGTCGATGATCTCGCGCCCGCGGATATCGGTGATTCGGCTCATCGCCTTGACTTCCTCACAGCAGGGATTCCTCGAAGGGCACTTTCTTCACCGCCCGGTCGAGCTCGCACAGCGTGCCGAGGAGCGGCTCCATGCGCTGCAGCGGCCAGGCGTTCGGACCATCCGACAGCGCCTTCTCCGGGGTCGGGTGCGTCTCCATGAACAGCCCCGCCACCCCTGCGGCGACCGCCGCACGCGCCAGCACCGGAATGAACTCGCGCTGGCCGCCGGAGGCCGAGCCCTGGCCGCCCGGCAGCTGCACCGAGTGGGTGGCGTCGAACACCACCGGGCAGCCGGTGGCGCGCAGGATCGACAGCGAGCGCATGTCGGACACCAGGTTGTTGTAGCCGAAGGAAAAGCCGCGCTCGCACACCAGGATCGCCTCGTTGCCGGTGGAGCGCGCCTTGTCGACGACGTTCTGCATCTCCCACGGCGAGAGGAACTGCCCTTTCTTGATGTTGACGGGCTTGCCCTGGGAGGCGGCGTTGATGATGAAGTTCGTCTGGCGGCACAGGAACGCCGGGGTCTGCAGCACGTCCACGACCGCGGCCACCTCCGCAAGCGGGGTGTCCTCATGCACATCGGTCAGCACCGGCACGCCGATCAGCCGGCGCACGTCGTCGAGAACCTTCAGACCCGCCTCGAGCCCGGGGCCGCGGAAGCTGGCGCCGGATGAGCGGTTGGCCTTGTCGTAGGAGGCCTTGAAGATAAAGGGGATCCCGAGCCGGGTGGTGATCTCCTTCAGCCGGCCGGCGATCTCCTGGGTGAGGGCTGCGCCCTCGATGACGCAGGGACCGGCGATCAGGAACAGTGGCCGTGCCGCTCCGACTTCATGTCCCGTCAGCTGCACGGGCTCACGCGCCCGCCGCCTGCGGCAGCTGCGATGCGCGCTGCGCGCGCGCCGCCCGGACGAAACCGGTGAACAACGGGTGCCCGTCGCGCGGGGTAGAGGTGAACTCGGGGTGGAACTGCGTCGCCAGGAACCACGGATGGTTGGGCAGCTCGATCACCTCCACCAGTCCGTCGCGCGAGAACCCCGAGAAGCGCATGCCCGACTGCCGGTAGCGGTCGAGGTAGTTGTTGTTGAATTCGTAGCGGTGCCGATGGCGCTCCATGATGGCGTCGCGCCCGAAGATCTCGCGCGCCCGCGTGCCGGCCCCGAGCAGCACCTCCTGGGCTCCCAGGCGCATGGTGCCGCCCTTGGCGCTGGCCTCGTCGCGGGTTTGCGCGCCGTGCATCTGGTCCTGCCACTCCGAGATGAGCGCGATCACCGGGTGCGGGCCGGCACGGTTGAACTCGGTACTGTTGGCATCCGCAAGCCCCAGCACGTGACGGCCAAACTCCACGATCGCCACCTGCATGCCGAGGCAGATCCCCAGGTACGGCACGCCCTGCTCACGCGCGTAGCGCACCGCCTGGATCTTGCCCTCGATGCCGCGCTCGCCGAAACCCCCGGGCACGAGGATCGCGTCCACGCCCTTGAGCACGTGGGTGCCGCGCTGCTCGATATCGGTGGATTCGACGTAGTGGATATTGACACGCGAGCGGCTCTTCAACCCGCCGTGCATCAGCGCCTCGTGCAGCGACAGATAGGAATCGCGGATCTGCACGTACTTGCCGACCATGGCGATGTCCACCTGGCCGTCGGGATTGGACCTGGCGCTCACCACCTGGCGCCACTCGGCCAGATCGGTGGGCGGCACCTGCAGGCGCAGCTTGTCGACGACGATGTCATCGAGCGCCTGCTCGTGCAGCAGGATCGGGATCCTGTAGATGTCGTCCGCGTCGACCGCGGAAATCACCGCCCGCTCTTCCACATTGGTGAACAGGGCGATCTTGCGCCGCTGCTCCTCGGGCAGGGGATGCTTGCAGCGGCACAGCAGCACGTCCGGCTGGATGCCGATGCCGCGCAGCTCCTTCACCGAGTGCTGCGTCGGCTTGGTCTTGATCTCACCCGAGCCCCCCACTATCGGCACCAGCGTCAGGTGCATGAACGCGCAGTTGTTGCGGCCGAGCTCGACACCGAGCTGGCGGATGGCCTCGAGGAATGGCAGCGACTCGATGTCACCGACGGTGCCGCCGATCTCGACCATGCAGACATCCGAGCCGTCGGCGCCCAGCTTGATACTGCGCTTGATCTCATCGGTGATATGCGGGATGACCTGCACCGTGGCGCCGAGGTAATCGCCGCGGCGCTCCTTGGCGATGACGCGCTCGTAGATGCGCCCGGTGGTGAAATTGCTGTTGCGCCCGGTCGTGGTGCGCACGAAACGCTCGTAATGGCCGAGGTCGAGATCGGTCTCGGTGCCGTCCTGGGTGACGAACACCTCGCCGTGCTGAAACGGGCTCATGGTGCCCGGGTCGACGTTGATGTACGGATCGAGCTTGACCATCGCGACCTTGAGCCCGCGGGCCTCGAGAATCGCGCCCAGCGAGGCGGACGCGATGCCCTTGCCCAATGAGGACACGACGCCACCGGTGACGAATACAAAACGCGTCATATGCTGGTCAGGGAGTTCCCGTCGCACGAGGTCGCCGCCACAAAACCGGCGCAACCACGACGGGCACGCAGGTTAGCACATCTGCCCGCACTGATGTGGGGCGGAAGCTAAGCGGCGCTCCAGATCAGGCGTGCGCGCTGCCGGCTCGCGGCACTCGCCTGCACCGACTCATCGAGCCACAGGCCCGCGACCGCGATCAGCGTCTCGGCGGCGAAAATCAGCGGCAGTCGCGCGCGCTCCGCCACCGGCACACGCGCTTCCTGCAGCAGGCTCTTGAGCGCGCGACGCGGCCCCGCGCGCGCCGGACGCAGCCGCTCCCCGCCGCGGCGAGCGCGGATGGTCAGCGTGGCGGGGAGCGCGTCCAGATCGAGCGGTCCGCGCAGGTCGCGCTTCAGCGTGAGCTTTCCGCCGGAGCCGGGCAGCGCACAGGTCCTGCGCCTGCGCCACGACCAGCTGACTTGCTCGAGGCGCGGGGCCGGCGCCGCCGGCACGCCGCGGGTCGCGGGGGCGGCGCGCAGCGACAGCAGGTCCGCCTGGCGCTGCAGCAGCGCGCCCTGCCATCTCACGCAGGGCTGGGCATCGGCACGCGCCTGCAGCAGCGGACCGGCAATTTCCTCGAGCCGGCTTGCCGGGGGCGCGAGGTACCCCGCGGCCGTGATCCAGAACCGCAGCGCATTGCGGCGGCGCTCGGGCGGCAGTGTGCGCAGCCGCTGCGCCGACAGCATCGCACCAAAGCTCGCGCGCGCCGCATCGGCGGCACCCACGGCATCGAGCAGCCGCTGCGCTTCCGCGGCATGGCGCGCCGCGCGCGCAACGGTGGTCGCGGCTGCGGGCCAACGCTCCCGGATCAACGGCAGTACACGCGCGCGCAGGTAGTTGCGATCCAGACGCAGCTCGGAGTTGCCCGGGTCCTCGATCCACTCAAGGCCCTGCGAGCGCAGCCAGGCGGTCAGTTCGGCGTGCGACCAGGGTAGGAGCGGGCGCACCAGGCGGCCGCGCGCAAACGCCGCCAGCGCCGGCATGGCCGCGATGCCGGCGAGACCCGCGCCGCGCAGCAGCTGCAGCAGCACGGTCTCGAGCTGATCGTCCTGGTGGTGCGCCGTCAGCAGCGCTTCGTCCGGCGCGAGCGCCGTGGCGAGCAGCCCGTAGCGCGCGGCGCGCGCGGCGGCTTCGAGCGACGCGCCGCGCGCGCGTGCGACGTTCGCGGTCCGCACCCGCAGCGGCACGCCGAGGGCGCGCGCCACGCGCCGGCAGTGCGCAGCCCAGCGGACCGAGTGCGGGTGCAGCCGGTGATCGACGTGCAGGGCGCGCAGCCGCAGCGGCGGGCGCTTGAGCTGCGCCAGCGCGGCCAGCAGAGCGGTGGAATCCGCCCCGCCGCTGAAAGCGACGCACACGGCGAGGTCGGGGAAGCCGGGCAGAAGCTCGCCGAGGCGCCGGCTGAGGGAGCGCGGGCCAAACCCGAGGGTCCCGTGGAGCCGCGCGCGTGACACGGCCTCTATGCCGCGGTTTCGGCAAACACGCCAAAGCCGGCGATCTTGGCAGCGCGCGTGGCGCGCAGCTGATCCCGCGGCACCGCGTCGAGCTCGTCCAGATGACGGATCAGCGCGGCCTTGAGACTCGCCGCGGTTGCGGACGGATCGCGATGCGCGCCCCCCAGGGGCTCCTCGATGACCTCATCCACCAGCCCGAGCTTCAGCAGCCGGTCGGCGGTGAGATTCAGCGCTTCGGCGGCCACTTCCTTCTTGTCCTGGCTCTTCCACAGGATGGAAGCGCAGCCCTCGGGCGAGATGACCGAGTAGGTGCTGTACTGGAGCATCATCAGGCGATCGCATACGCCGATGCCGAGCGCGCCGCCTGATCCGCCCTCCCCGGTCACGACGGTCACGATCGGAATCCGCAGCACCGACATCTCGAAGAGGTTGCGGGCAATGGCTTCGCTCTGGCCGCGCTCTTCGGCGCCGACGCCGGGGTAGGCGCCCTGGGTATCGATGAGCGTCACCAGCGGCAGCCCGAAGCGCTCGGCGAGACGCATCAGCCGCAGCGCCTTGCGATAGCCCTCGGGCTTGGGCATGCCGTAGTTGCGGCGCACGCGCTCCTTGGTGTCACGGCCCTTCTGATGGCCGATGAGCATGAGCGCGCGCTCCTCGATGCGTGCCAACCCGCCGACGATGGCCCCGTCGTCCGCGTACATGCGGTCACCGTGCAGTTCGTTCCACTCGCGGCTGATGGCGTTGACGTAGTCGAGCGTGTAAGGGCGGTGCGGGTGGCGCGCCAGCTGTGTGATCTGCCAGGGCGTGAGATTGGCGAAGATGCTCATCGTGAGCTGCCGGCTCTTCGCCTGCAGCCGGCCGATCTCGTCCTGAATGTTGACTTCGGTTTCCGAAGTCACGTGCCTGAGCTCTTCGATCTTCGCTTCGAGCTCGGCGATCGGTTGTTCGAAGTCGAGGAACGAGACGGCCATGCGCTATCCTAACTCAGCGGCCGTCGGCGGAGAATGACGGGCCCGGGCTCGCCGGCGGCGCCGCGTAGACGACCTGCAGCGCGCCGCGCCCGAGCAGGCCTTCGAGCTGTTCGAGCAGCTCGCGGCTGGCGCGCACCGTCCACTCGTCGCCGAGCGTGAGCGCGCCGCAGGCTTCAAGGCCCGCGTATTCAATGGTGATCGGGCACGGACCCGGACGCCACGGCGTGAGGATCGCGGCGAGGCGCTCGCACACGGCGGCAGCGTCGGCGTGCGTGCAGCGGATCACCAGGCGCTGCGCGCAGCGCGACAGCACCTCTTCGAGCTCGCTGATGCGCCGCGCGGACAGCCGCCAGGCGTCGCTGAACTCGTCGAAGCGCAACAGCCCCTCAACCAACACCAGCGCGTCCTTGGCGATCAGATCGCGGTGCTTCTGATAGGTCTCCTCGAACAGCATGGCCTCGATGCGCCCGGTGCGGTCATCGAGTGTCAGGATCACGCGCGGTCCGCGTTTCTTCACCTCATCGATGAGCCCCGCCACGGTAACCGGCTTGCCGGCGCCGAAGCGCCCGCTGTCGAGCCCGGCTACCGGCCGGTCACTGACCAGGTCGCCGATGCGGTGGGACACGAAGCGCGCCAGACTCGACTCGAAGCGCGCGAGCGGATGACCAGTGAGATACAGGCCGAGTGTTTCGCGCTCCCCCGCCAGGCGCACCGCCTCGCTCCACTCCGGCAACGTCGCAGCCGCGCGCACCGGTGCGGCGCTGGCGCGCCCCTCGCTCGCGAGCCCGAACAGATCGTTCTGCCCGGCGGCGTGGGCGCGGGTGTTCTGGTCGCCGAGGTGCATGGCCCCGGACAGGCGCTGCATGAGCGTCGCGCGGTTGGCGTCCAGGCCATCGAGGCTGCCGGCGCGCAACAGCGCTTCGAGCACGCGCCGGTTGACCTTCTGCAGGTCGAGGCGGCGGCACAAATCCTCCAGCCCCGAGTACGTGCCGCGCGCGCTGCGCTCCGCGATCAGCGCCTCGGCCGCTCCCTGGCCCACGCCGCGCACCGCGCCCAGCCCGTAACGGATGCTGCGCTCGCCGCAGGCCGCGAACTCGTAGTGCGAGGCGTTGACATCCGGCGGCAGCACCGTCAGGCCCAGATCGGTGCATTCCTTGATGAGCGTCACCACCTTGTCGGTGTGATCCATGTCGGCCGACAGCACCGCCGCCATGAACGCCGCCGGGTAGTGCGCCTTCAGGTACGCCGTCTGGTAGGCGAGCAGCGCGTAGGCGGCCGAATGCGACTTGTTGAACCCATAGCCGGCGAACTTCTCCATCAGGTCGAAAATGTGCGCCGCCAGCGGCTCACGCACCCCGCGCGCCACCGCACCGCTGACGAACACCGAGCGCTGCTGCGCCATCTCTTCGGGGCTCTTCTTGCCCATCGCGCGCCGCAGCAGGTCGGCGCCGCCGAGCGTATAGCCCGCCAGCACCTGCGCGATCTGCATCACCTGCTCCTGGTAAAGGATCACCCCGTAGGTGGGCTTGAGGATCGCCTCGAGGCTCGGATGCAGGTAATCGATCGCGGCGTCGCTCCTGCCGTGCTTGCGGTTGATGAAATCATCCACCATGCCGGACTGCAGGGGACCGGGCCGGAACAGCGCCACCAGCGCCACGATGTCCTCGAAGCAATCCGGTTGCAGGCGGCGGATGAGATCCTTCATGCCCCGCGACTCGAGCTGGAAAACGGCAGTGGTGCGGCAGGACTTGAGCAACGTGTAGGTCGGCGCGTCATCCATGGGCAGGGTGCTCACCGTGAGCGCCGGCGCCTGTGGCGGTTGCGCGCCGTTGATGAACGCCGCGGCGCGCTCGATGATGGTGAGCGTGCGCAGCCCCAGGAAGTCGAACTTCACCAGCCCCGCCGCCTCGACATCGTCCTTGTCAAACTGGGTGACGACGCTGCCGCCGGAGGCATCGCGGTACAGCGGTGCGAAGTCGGTCAGCACCGAGGGGGCGATTACCACACCCCCGGCGTGCATGCCGGCGTTGCGGATCAGCCCTTCGAGCGAGCGCGCCAGCTCGATGAGGTTTCTGACCTCGTCCTCGTTCTGGTACAGGCGCTTGAGCTCCGGCTCCTTCTCCAGCGCGCCATCGAGCGTGATGCCGAGCTCGAAGGGAATGAGCTTGGCGATGCGGTCGACGTAGCCGTAGGCCATGCCGAGCACGCGGCCGACGTCGCGCACGACGGCCTTCGCGGCCATGGTGCCGTAGGTGATGATCTGCGACACGCGCTCGCGCCCGTACTTTTCCGCGACGTAATCGATCACCCGGTCGCGGCCGTCCATGCAGAAGTCGATGTCGAAATCGGGCATCGAGACGCGCTCGGGATTCAGGAAGCGCTCGAACAGCAGGTCGTACTTGAGCGGATCGAGATCGGTAATCTTGAGGCTATAGGCCACGAGCGAGCCCGCCCCCGAGCCGCGGCCCGGACCCACCGGCACGCCGTGCTCGCGCGCCCAGCGGATGAAATCGGCGACGATGAGAAAGTAGCCCGCGAAGCCCATCTGGCAGATGACTTCCAGCTCGCGCTCCAGGCGCTCGCTGTGAGCCGGCGGCGCGCTCACCGCCGCCGTGAAGCGTGCGGCGAGTCCGCGCGTGGCTTCAGCGCGCAGGAATTCCTCGGTGCTCACGCCCGCGGGCAGCGGATATTGCGGCAGGCGCACCTCCCCGAGTGTCAGCGTCAGACTGCAACGGCGCGCGATCTCCACGGAGTTGCCCAGCGCCTCCGGCACGTCGGCGAACAGCGCCGCCATCTCCTGCGGCGTGCGCAGGTACTGCTGGCGCGAGTAGCGGCGCACGCGGCCGGAGTCCGCCAGCAGCGTGCCGTCGTGAATGCAGACGCGCGCCTCGTGCGATTCGAACTGCTCGGGTTTGAGGAACCGCACGTCGTTGGTCGCCACCACCGGGGCGCCGCGGCGGCCGGCGAGCGCGATCGCGCCGGCAATGTAGGCCTCCTCGAAAGGCCGGCCGAGGCGCTGCAACTCGAGGTAGAAGCGACCGGGAAACAACGCGAGCCACGCATCGAGTGCACGCTCGGCGTCGGGCTCGCGGGCATGAATCAGCGCGCGGCCGATGTCGCCCTCGGTTGCACAGGACAGGCCGATCAGGCCCTCGAGATGAGTGGCCGACAGCCAGCCGCGCTCGATGCGCGGCGTGCCGCGCTCCTGCCCCTCGAGGTACGCACGGCTGACCAGCCGCGCCAGGTTGCGGTAGCCGCGCGGCGACTGGCACAGCAGGGTGAGACGAGTCGGGGGCTGCCGCTCGCCGTCCTCGTGCACCAGCAGATCCACCCCCACCAGCGGCTTGACGCCCGCCTTGAGCGCCTCGCGATAGAACTTCACCATCGCGAAGAGATTGCCCTGGTCGGTCACCGCAACGGCCGGCATGCCCGCGGCCGCCACTGCCGCGATCAGCTCCGGCACTCGCACCACGCTGTCGCTGAGGGAGTATTCGGTGTGCAGCCGCAGATGAACGAAACCGGGTGACATCGGTTAGTCCTGGCGCATTGGACTGAACGAGCGACGGTGCAGCCGCGAGGGCTCGCGCCGCTGCAGGGCGGTCAGGTGCGCGGGCGTGCCGTAACCCTTGTGCGCGGCCAGCTCGAAACCCGGATAGCACGCATCGAGCGCCTCCATCATCCGATCGCGGTACACCTTCGCCAGGATCGAAGCCGCGCTGATGGCCGCCACGCGCGCATCCCCCGCCACGATGGCCTCGAGCGTGCACGAGAGCGGCAGGTCGGCGATGCACGGACAGCGGTTGCCGTCGACCTGCACGTGCGTCGGACACACCGGCAGCGCGAGCAGGGCGCGCCGCATGGCGAGCAGCGTGGCCTCCAGTATGTTCAGGCAATCGATCTCGTCGCGATCGGCCCAGCCGATCGCCCACGCCAGGGCGCGTGCGCGGATGATCGGCGCGAGCCGCGCGCGTTCCTGCGCCGAGAGAACCTTGGAGTCCGCGAGTCCCCGTATGCGCCGCCGCGGATGCAGGATCACCGCCGCCGCCACCACCGGTCCCGCGAGCGGCCCGCGGCCGGCCTCATCGACGCCGGCCAGGCGCGCGAGGTCGCGCCCTGGGAGCCCCGCCAAGCCCTCAGCCGTCGGCATGATCCCCGTCCACGCCCGGCGCACGCCCGGCGCACGCGAGAATCGCCTGCGCCGCACGCGCGGCCCCGCCGCGGCGCAGCGTGCGATGCACGGAGGCGAATTCTTCCAGCAGCTCACGCACGTGCCCGCGATCCTCAAGTTCCTGCAGCAGCGCGTCCCCGAGCGCCGCGCCGCTCACCTGCTCCTGAAAGAACTCCGGTACCAGGCGCCGGCCGGCGAGCAGGTTCGGTTGCGAAAAGTATCGCACCTTCACCAGCCCCATGGTCCGCAGCAGGAAGGCGGTGACGGCGCTGACGCGATACGCGACCACCATGGGACGCGCGCTGAGCAGCGTCTCCAGGGTTGCGGTTCCGGAGGCCACGATGGCCGCATCGCAGGCCGCGAGCGCCTGCTGCGCCTGTCCGTCGAGCACGCGAATCGCAGGAGCCGCGGGTAGTTGCGCGACTTCCTTCAGAAAGACTTCACGCGCCTCGGGGGAAGCCATGGGTGCAATGAAGCGATACTCGGGGCGCCGCGCCACGATGTGGGCGGCGGCCGCGGCGAACGGCGCCGCGAGCCGCGTGACCTCCGTAAGGCGGCTGCCGGGCAGCAGCGCCACCAGCGGGGCGTCAGCGCGGATGTCGAGCGCGCGCCGCGCGGCATCGCGATCGACGGCGAGCGGAATCTGATCCGCGAGCGGATGCCCCACGAACACCGCCGGCACCCCGTGCTGCGCGTAGAACCTGGCCTCGAACGGCAGCAGACACAGCACCAGGTCGCAGGCGGCGCCGATGGTGCGCACCCGACCCTGCCGCCACGCCCACACCTGGGGACTGACGTACTGCACGGTGCGTATGCCGGCGCCCTTGAGCGAGCGGGCGAGGCGCAGATTGAACTCCGGCGCGTCGATGCCGATGAAGATATCCGGGCGGGCGGCGCGAAAACGCCGCAGCAGAGCGCTGCGCAGGCTCAGCAGCCGCGGCAGGTGGCGCAGCACCTCGCTGAGACCCATGACCGCGAGCTGATCGGCACCCCACCAGGCCTCGCAGCCGGCGGCGATCATCTTCGGTCCGGCGACCCCGAAGCAGCTGAGGTTGGGCACGCGCTCGCGCAGCGCCGCGATCAGTGCCGCTCCCAGCTGATCCCCCGAATGCTCGCCCGCGACGATGCCGATACGCAGCCCCTGCGCGGCGGCCGCGCGCGCACCCGGCGCGCTCATCGCGCCAGGCTGCGCGTGGACGCGTGGATGAAGTCGACGAACGCGCGGATCTCGGGGCGCCCGTCGGCCTGCGGCGCGAGGCGCGCCAGCGCCTCGGCGAGCTTCAGATCCGAGCGGTACACGATGCGGTAGGCGTCGCGGATGTGGCGGATCTGCTCCTCGGTGAAGCCGCGGCGCTTCAGTCCCTCCGAGTTGACCGCGTGCGGCACGGCGGGATTGCCCGCGACCATGACGTACGGCGGCACGTCGCGCGTGACGATGGCGCCGCCGCCGAGAAACGCATGGGCACCGATCTTGGTGAACTGATGCACGGCGGTAAGTCCCCCGAGGATCGCCCAGTCGCCGATCTCAACATGACCGCCGAGCGCTGCGCAGTTGGCGAACACGGTGTGGCTACCCACCACGCAGTCGTGCGCGACGTGCGCGTACGCCATGAAGAGGTTATCGCTGCCGATGCGTGTCACGCCCTGGTCGTGGGCCGTGCCGCGGTTCACCGTGCAGCTTTCGCGAAAGACATTGTGGTCGCCGATCTGGAGCCGGGTGGGCTCACCCTGGTACTTCTTGTCCTGCGGCGCATCGCCGATCGATGCGAACTGGAAGATGCGGTTGTCGGCGCCGATGGTGGTCGGCCCGTTGATCACCACGTGCGGTCCGACCACCGTGCGGGGTCCGATCTGCACCTGCGGACCGATGATGCTGAACGGCCCGACGCTGACGTCGGAAGCGAGCTCGGCCTCGCCGGAGACGATCGCGCGCGCATCGATCACCTGGAGGCCTCCGGTGCCACCATCATCTCGGCGTGCGCCACCTCGTGCTCGCCGACCGATGCTGCGGTCGAGTAGCGCCAGATCCCTCTGAGGGTGCGCTGCAGCTGCGCCGTCAGTATCAGCTGATCCCCGGGCACCACGGGGCGGCGAAAGCGCGCCTTGTCGATGCCGACGAAAAAAAAGCGCGTCTTGGCGTCGGGAATCACGTTGGCGGTCACGAAGCACAGAATGCCGGCCGCCTGTGCCATCGCTTCGATGATGATGACGCCCGGCATGACCGGACGCCCGGGAAAGTGGCCGGGGAAGTACGGCTCGTTGTAGGTCACGTTCTTCAGTGCGCGGATGCTGTGCCCGGGGCGGCACTCGAGCACCCGATCAACGAGCAGAAACGGGTAGCGATGCGGCAGGCGTTCCAGGATGGCCTGCATGTCGAGTTGCTGCGGCTCAGTCATGATCCTCTTCCCTGTCGGATTTCAGGCCTGCGGCACGCTCCAGAGCGCGCACGCGGGTCTCGAGTAACCCGCTGCGCTTGAAACGCGCAACCAGCCGGCGCCAGGCGTGTGCTTCTTCGACCGGCAGAGTGCCGGAATATACGCCCGATCTCGCGATCGAGTGGGTGACCGCCGAGTAGCCGGTGATGACCACGTCGTCGGCGATGGTGAGGTGGCCGGCGAATCCGGTGCCGCCGCCGATCATGCAGCGCTTGCCGATGGTGGTGCTGCCGGCCACGCCGATGCAGGCGGCGAGCGCACTGTGGGCGCCGATGTGCACGTTGTGCCCGATCTGCACGAGGTTGTCGAGCTTCACCCCTTCCTCGATCACGGTATCGTCGATGGCGCCGCGGTCGACGGTGGTGTTGGCACCGATCTCGACGTCCGCGCCAATGCGCACCGCGCCCAACTGCGGCACCTTCAGCCAGGTGCCGCGTTCGGGCGCGAAGCCGAAGCCGTCGCCGCCGATCACCACCCCGGGCTGCAGCACGGTGCGCGCACCGATCTGCACCGCGCGGCACAGCGTCACGCGTGCCACCAGCCGCACGTCGGCGGCGAGAGTCACGCCCTCCTCGAGGCAGCAGTGCGGACCGATGAAGGCGCGCGCGCCCACCACGACGTTGGGCCCGACGATCGTGTAAGCACCGACCTGCGCGCTCGGATCGATGCGCGCGCTCGCGGCCACCACGGCGCTCGGATGCACACCGGGCACGAGCTGCGGCAAGGGGTGCAGGATGGTGGCGATACGCGCAAAGGTCGCGTAGGGGTTGTCGCACGACAGCACCGCCGTGGGACACTCATCCGCGCTCGCGGCGTTCAGCACCACCGCGCCGGCGCGCGTGGCGGCGAGTTGCGCCCGGTAGCGCGGATTCGCCAGAAACGCGATCGAGCGCTCGTCGGCGTTCGCCAGCGGCGCGACCCGCTCGACGTGCGTGTCCGGATCGCCGCGCAGCTCGCAGCCGAATCGCACCGCAAGCTCCCCAAGCGACAACGACATGGCGAGTCTTCGATTACCGCTTAGCCGCGGTCCGTGAGGAGCGCTAGTGCGGCTGCGGCTTGGCGGGGGGAGCCGGCTTGGCCGCCGGAGGCGCCGTCGCCGGCGCGGCCGCATTGCGCGCCTGCAGCGCCGTCAGGATCGCCGGCGTGACGTCGTAGGCGGGTGCCGCGTAGACGACGCCTTCAGTGCTGAGGACGACGTCGAAGCCCTGCGCCTTGGCGTAGGTGCGCACCTCCTCGCCGAGAGTCTTCTGCAACCGTGACATCTCCTCGTTGCGGCGCGCACTGATGTCGTCCTGGAACTCGCTGCGCGCGCGCTCGAAATCGCGCGCGCCGTCGCGCAGTTCCTTCTCGGCGCGCGTGCGCTGTTCATCCGACATGGTGGCGCCGTCCTTCTGCAGCTTGTCCTGCTTGGCCTTCAGGGCCTGCTGCTGCGCCTGCAGGGTGCGTTCGCGCGGCGCGAACTCCGTGCGCATGGAATCGAGCATGGCCCTGCCCTGCGGAGACTCCTCGAGCAGTCGCTGCGGGTCGACGACACCGATCTTGGGTTCGGCCCAAGCCGGCAACGCGGCCAGCGCGCCGCCCGCTGCAATCAAACAGACCGCCAACTTGCTGCTGATCAAACGCTTCACGGAACTACCTGCCTCGTATGTGTGGCCGCACGGCCTAATCCCTTAGTATCGCGTAGAATCCGCCCTGGCGGCTCGATTCTTTTAGAAAGCATTACCGACCGAAAACTGGAAGCCCTCGGTCTCGTCTCCCCACTTCGTCACGCCGTCGCCACGCTTGGCATTGAGCGGCACGCCGAAGCTGAACCGGAAAAGACCCAGCGGCGCCAGCCACTGCACCGCCACGCCGACCGAGCGCTTCAGGTCGTGCACGTTGAAGCGGTAGTCCTGCGGGGTGACTTCGTCAGGACCGAAGAACCTGAGCTTGCTGCCGCTCTGAAACACGTTGCCGATATCGAAGAACGCGCTCACGCGGGCCGTCTGCGCCCATTTCGCCGGCATCGGGAAGATGAGCTCGTTCTGGCTGGTGATGCGCAGATTGCCGCCGTAAGGGTTGCCGAACTGGTCCTTGGGACCGAGGCGGCTCTCGCGATAGCCGCGTACCGAGTCCGGGCCGCCGCCGTAGAACTGCCGGTAGGGCGGGATCGCGGTGGTGCTGCCGAGGGGCGCGCCGTAGTCCACGCCGTCGAGGAACGACAGTGCCCAGGTACGCCATAGCGGCACGTACTTCAGGAACTGGTAGTTGCCGGTCCAGTACTTGACGTCGCTCCCGGGCGTGGTGACCGAGAAAGACAGCGACTGGCGCATGCCGCGATCCGCGAACAAGGTGCGGTTGCGCGTATCCCAGTCCCAGCCGGCCACGGCCTCGAGGCTCTTGAAGTTTGTGCCGTAGAAGACGTATTCGTTGTTGGTGGCGTCGTCGTGGGCGAGGCGGTTGTAAGGATGGCCATTCTGCCGCACCCACTGCTGCGCCTGCAGCGCGCTGCTCAGTGAGTTGGTGAGCAGCTGCGAGTTGTTGAAGGCGGCGCCGGCGCGCACGTACATGGTTTCGGCGATCGGGTACGCCCAGGTGGGCCCGAAGCTCAGGGTGCGCGAGGAGAAGGTTGACGAGGACGACACGAACTGCGTCACATCGCTGTAGGTAACCGAGATGGTGCGCTGCAGGTTGTCGATATTGGTGTACGGGTTGGTGTGCGAGACGCTGTATACCTTTTGGAAGGCGCCACCGTTGAGGTTGACGGCGATGCGCTCGCCGGTGCCGAGGAAGTCGGCGTCTGCGTAGCTGCCGTTCAGCATGAACTTGTAGGTCTCGGAGTAACCGATGCCGCCGGAGAGCTGCGATGCCGGGCCCTCCTCGATCTTGTAGTTCACGTCCACCAGGTCCGGGGATCCCGCCACCGGCGTGGTCTCGAAATCCACGCTCTTCACGTACGGCAGGCGCTGGATGCGCTGCTTGGAACGCTCGAGCGAGGTATTCGACAGCCAGCCGCCCTCGAGCTGGCGCATCTCACGGCGCAGCACCTCGTCGTTGATGCGGTTGGCGCCGCTGAAATTGATGTTGCGCACGTACACGCGGTTGCCCGGATCGACGAAGAAGGTAAGCGACACCGTGTGATTGGCGTTGTCGGCAGTGGGCACCGGCTCGACCTTGGCGAAGGCATAACCGTCGCGGCCCATACGGTTCTGCATCAGTTCCTGCGAAGAGGTGATCAGCTTGCGGTTGAAGGTCGCGCCCGGGTGTATCAGCAGCAGTTGCTCGAGTTCCGCCTGCGGCACGACGAACGTGCCCGCCAGCTTGATCTGCGACACCTTGTAGACCTGGCCCTCGTCGATGTTCACGGTGATGAAGATGTCTTCCTTCTCGGGGGCGATCGCCACCTGGGTCGAATCGAGCTGGAAGTTCGCGAAACCGCGATCCATGTAGAAGTTGCGCACCTTCTCCAGGTCACCCTGCAGCGACTCGCGCGAGTAGCGGTCGTCTTGGCGGTACCAGGACAGCCAGTTGGGTGTCTTCAGCTCGAGGGTCTGCAGGATGTCTTTCTGCGCAAACTTCGTCATGCCCACGATGTTGATCTGGCGGATCTTGGCGCGCGCGCCTTCCTTGATCTCGATCTTGATCTTCACGCGGTTGCTCGCTTCCTCCTCCACGTGCGAGTCGATCTTCACGCCGTATTTGCCGCGGGCGAAATATTGGTCGGTGAGGTATTGGGTGACGTCCTCGAGCACCGAGCGGTCGAAGGTCTTGCCGGTCGCGAGCCCGACGTTGCGCAGCGACTTCTGCAAGTCCTCGGTCTTGATGTCCTTGTTGCCGGTGATCTCGAAGCTCTCGATGGACGGGCGCTCCAGCACCACGACCACCAGCGTGCTGCCGTCGCGACGCAACTGCACGTCGCGGAAGAACCCGGTGGCGTACAGGGCGCGAATCGCCTCGCGTACGCGCTGCGCGCTCAGGTGATCGCCGATGTTTACCGGCAGGTAGTTGTAGACCGTGCCCTCGGAAACACGCTGCAGGCCTTCGACGCGGATGTCGCCGACGGTGAAGTCCGCCGGGCTCGCCGCCGGGTTCGCCGCTGGCTGCGCGAGCGCGAGCGCGCATCGCACCGCCAGCGCAATGGCGGCAAGGGCTGTGCGCGTTTTCATTCTCCAGCCACCGGTATCCCCCTTAAGCGCGCTACGCGGCGCGCCTGAAACTCTTGGCCATTACATTATTCGAGCACTGCAGACTCAGCGGCGGCTCGCGGCACGGTCAGCCGAACTGGCGCGCAATATCGTTGTAGAGCGCGACACCCATCAGGACGATGAGCAGGGCGATGCCAACCTGCTGTCCCAGAGCCTGGGCCCGCTCCGACAACGGGCTGCCCTTCAGCCACTCCACCAGCTGGAAGACGATCTGTCCGCCATCCAGGATCGGAATCGGCAGCAGGTTGAGGAACCCCAGCGACAGGGAAATGAGCACCAGGAAGCCGAGGAACGCCGCCACCCCCGCCTCGGCGGATTCGCCGGCGAACTCGGCGATGGACAGCGGGCCGCTCAGGTTCTTCAGCGACACGCGTCCCAGCACCATGCGCCAGAACAGGCGCGCCTGCAGCACGGTCATGGTCCAGGCTTCGCCGCCGGCGCGCACCAGCGCCACCGCGGCGCCGAGCTCGGTGTGCCGCAGCATGCTGTCGGGGTAGCCCTTGCCGGGCGGCTGGGTGACGTGGATGCGGCCGACGCGCTTACCCGCGACCTGCTCGCTCTGGATCTGCAGCTGCACGCGGTGCGCGATGCCGCGACGGCGATAGTCGATGGTCATGCGCTCACCCGGGTGCGCGCTGATGAGCGCGACGATCTCGCGGAAGTCGTGCACCGGCTGGCCGTCGATCGCGACGATGCTATCCCCGGGGAGGAGACCTGCGCGCGCCGCGGGCCCATCGGGCATCACCTGCCCCAACACCGCCGGCAGCGGCGGCGTCCAGAACTGAAACCCGAGTCCGCGGAACAACTCCGCCGGTTCGGTGAGGTGCCGGCGCTGCGCGGCATCCGGCACGCTGAGTTTCGCGCTGCGCACCTCCCCGCCGCTGCCGCGCACGCTCAAGTCCGCCTCGCCGCGCGAGCTCATGGCGTCCAGCAGGCCGAACACCACATCGCGCTGGCCGCTCACCGCGGCGCCATTGAGGGTGCGGATCTCGTCCCCGCTACGCAGGCCCGCGGCGGCGGCGGCCGAGCCCGCGGTCACCTCCCCGACGACTGGCCTGACCTCGGTCACACCGTTCACCCACAACATGCCCCACAGCACCAGCACCGCGAACAGGATGTTGAAGGCAGGGCCTGCGAGCAGCACCACGATGCGCTGCCAGGGCGGACGGCGCGTGAAGGAGCGCGCCAGCTCGTGCGGCTCCACCGGCCCTTCGCGCTCGTCGAGGAGCTTCACGTAGCCGCCCAGCGGGATGGCGGCCAGGACGTATTCGGTGCGATCCGCGCCCGCGACGCGCTTCAGCAGCGGCCGGCCGAAGCCGACCGAGAACCTGAGCACCTTGAAGCCGAGCCGTCGCGCGACCCAGAAATGGCCGAACTCATGCACCGTGACCAGCAGGCCCACGGCGATCACGAACCACAGCGCGTACCAGACCAGACTCATGCGTGAGCACCCCCCACCGCTGCAGTTCTTGTGATGCCGACGATCTGCTCACGTGCGTGCACTCTGCCCTCCGCGTCGGCGGCCAGCACGTCCTCGAGCCCGCCGATCGTCCCCGCGGTGCTCCGCTGCACTACGGCTTCAATGACCGCCGCGATGCCGGGAAAGTTCAATCGGCGCTCGAGGAATGCCTGCACCGCGACCTCGTTGGCCGCGTTGAGCACCACCGGGGCGAGGCCGCCGGCGCGCGCCGCGGCCTGCGCCAGCGCGAGGCACGCGAACTTGTCGGTATCGGGAGCCCGGAAATCGAGGCGCCCGGCCTTGAGCAAGTCGAGGAATTCTACACCGGAGCTGATTCTCTCGGGCCACGCGAGCGCATGAGCGATCGGCGTGCGCATGTCCGGCGCGGACAGCTGCGCCAGCACCGAACCGTCGAGGTATTCGACCAGCGAATGCACGATGCTCTGCGGGTGCACGAGGATCTGCACCTGTGCGGGCTCAAGGCCGAACAGCAGGCACGCCTCGATGAGCTCCAGCCCCTTGTTCATGAGCGTGGCGCAGTCCACGGAGATCTTGCGGCCCATGACCCAGTTGGGATGCGCGAGGGCGGCTTCCGGAGTGACGGTGGCGAGCGCCTCGCGCGGGGTGTCCCGGAACGGCCCGCCGGAGGCGGTGAGCAGTACGCGCTTCAGCCCCGCCGGCGCCACCCCCGGGATCACACCCGGCGGCAGACACTGAAAGATCGCATTGTGCTCACTGTCGATCGGCAACAGCGTGGCGCCGGAGCGCTTCACCGCCGCGATCAGCAGCGGACCCGCCATCACCAGCGCTTCCTTGTTGGCGAGCAGCAGGCGCTTGCCGGCGCGCGCCGCCGCCAGCGTGGAGCGCAGGCCGGCCGCGCCCACGATCGCGGCCATGACACACTGCACCTCGGCGGCCTGCGCGATCTCCTCGAGCGCCGCGCTGCCCGCGAGCACCCGCGTCTGCGGGGCCGCGCGCCCCAACAGCTCGCGCAACTCGCGCGCGGCCCGCTCGTCTGCCAGAGCTGCGTAGGCCGGGTGCCAGGCGAGCACCTGCTGCGCGAGCTTCGCGGCGTTGCTGTTGGCCGCGATCGCCACCAGCCGGAAACGATCGCGATGACGCGCCAGCACATCGAGCGTGCTCTCGCCCACCGAGCCGGTGGAGCCGAGGACGGCGACGCCGATCACTCGACGACTCCGAGCAGCGTGAGCCCGAGCAGCAGCACCGGAGCCGCTCCGGTCAGACTGTCGATGCGGTCCATGACTCCTCCATGTCCCGGAAACACGCTGCCGCTGTCCTTCACACCGGCGAAACGCTTCAGCAGACTCTCGGTCAGGTCGCCGATAATCGAAAAGCCGACCGCGGCGAGACACAGCGGCAGGAACGCCGCCAGCGGCACGCGGAACCACAGGCTGCCCGCGATCGCGACCAGCGCGCTCACCGCGACCGCCCCCAACACTCCCTCCCAGGTCTTCCCCGGAGACACATTCGGCGCCAGGCGGATGCGCCCGAAGCGCCGGCCGCAGAAGAATGCACCGATGTCCGCGACCCACACCAGCAGCAGTGCGAACAGCACCCATTGTGCGCCGTGCGGCAGCGCGAGCCGCAGCCGCACCAGGGCGAGCCACGCGGGCACCAGCGCCAGCACACCGGCGGCGCCGGCCGACCAGGGCGCCACGCGCCGCGGCGCAAACAGGATCCATAGCAGCGCGGTGAGCCACCACAGCACCGCCACGCTGAGCAGCAGGTCGCGCCCCTCGGGCGTGGCCGAGACCCGCCACGCGCCCAGCAAGAGTGCCGCCACCAGCAGTACGTACGCGGTGCGCAGCGCGGGCGTCCCCAGCAGCAGGAATGCGGACCATTCCCAGGCCCCGGCCAGCACCAGCAGCGTCATCACGCCCACGGTCGCTTCCGCAGGCAGCCATAGCACGATGGCCAGCAGCACCGCGCCCAGCACCACGGCGGTCAGGACTCGTTTGCGCAGCGCGTCGGTCACGATGCGCTCAGGTCCGCGCCGCGGAGTGTCGCGCTGCGCTGTGGCCGAAGCGCCGTTCACGGCTGGCGAAGAACGCGAGCGCGTCCTCGAGATCCGCCACCGCGAAATCGGGCCACAGCCGCGCACTGAAATACAGCTCCGCGTAGGCGAGATCCCAGAGCAGGAAGTTGCTGACGCGGGACTCACCGCCGGTGCGGATCAGCAGATCCGCCTCCGGCAGTCCCGCGAGCGCGAGCTGAGCGGCGAAGCGGCTCTCGCTGATGTCTTCCGGCCGTAGTGCGCCACTTGAGCATTCTCTCGCAAGCTTTTGAGCCGCCTGGATAATATCCCAGCGCCCGCCGTAACTTACGGCCACCTGGAGCCTCAAGGCCCCGTTGCCGGCGGTGTGCTCCTCCGCCGCTGCGATACGCGCCTGCAGCCGCACCGAGAGATTGCGGCGTTCCCCGACGAAGCGCACCCGTACACCCTTCGCGTGCAGCTCCGCGATCTCGCGGTCGAGCGCCTCGAGGAACAGGCCCATGAGACTGCCGACCTCCTCCGCCGGCCGACTCCAGTTCTCGCTCGAGAAAGCGAACAGCGTGAGGGCCTCCACGCCGCGGCGCGCGCACTCCTCGATGCACATGCGCACCGGCGTGAGCCCGGCGCGGTGGCCGGCGGAACGCGTGAGCCCGCGCGCAGCCGCCCAGCGGCCGTTGCCGTCCATGGTGATCGCGATGTGCCGCGGCAGCAGCTTGAAGGTGGCGGCGACCATCAGACCTGCATGACCTCCTTCTCCTTGGCGCTGAGCAGCGCCTCGATGTCGGCGACGTGCTTGTCGGTGAGCTTCTGCACTTCGAGCTCGGCGCGCCGCTCATCGTCCTGCGAGACCAGTTTCTCTTTCAGCATATCCTTGATGTCGTTCATGACGTCGCGGCGCACGTTGCGTACCGCGACGCGGGCGTTCTCCGCGTCGTGCCGCAGCACCTTGGTGATCTCGCGGCGCCGCTCCTCGGTGAGCGGTGGCATGGGAATGCGGATCACGGTGCCGGCCGTCATGGGCGTCAGCCCGAGATCGGACTTGAAGATCGCCTTCTCGATCGCCTGCACGACACTCTTCTCCCACGGGGAGATGACCAGCGTGCGGCCCTCCTCGACCGCGATGCTCGCCACCTGCTGCAGCGGCACCTCCGAACCGTAGTAATCCACCTTCAGGTGCTCGACGAGGCTGGTGTGCGCCCGGCCGGTGCGCAGCTTCTTCAGATCCCCCTGGAAGTTCTGTACGCACTTCGCCATGCGCGTAGCAGCGTCTTTCTTGATGTCCTCGAGCATGGGTTGTGTCTCCTCGATGCAGCGCGCCTCACTCGACCGTCACGGCCGTGCCTACGTCCTCGCCGCGTACGATGCGGGTGAGATCCCCGGGATTGTTGAGATTGAACACCCGCAAAGGCAAGCGGTTGTCGCGGCACATCACAATGGCCGTCGCATCCATGACGTTGAGCTTGTCGGTGAGCACCTTGTCGAAGGTCAGGCGCGGGTAGCGCACGGCGGCCGGATTGCGCAGCGGATCATCCGAATACACGCCGTTCACCTTGGTGGCCTTCAGGAGCACGTCGGCGTTGATCTCGATGGCGCGCAGCGCGGCGGCGGTGTCGGTGGTGAAGAACGGGTTGCCGGTGCCGGCGGCGAAGATCGCCACGCGACCCTTTTCCAGGTGCCGCATCGCACGGCGCCGGATGTAGTCCTCGCACACCTGGTTGATGCGGATCGCGGACATGACCCGGGCATGCATCCCTAAGCTCTCGAGCGCGTCCTGCATGGCGAGTGCATTCATCACCGTGGCGAGCATGCCCATGTGATCGGCCGCGACCCGGTCCATACCGGCGCGCGCGAGACCTGCGCCGCGGAAGATGTTGCCGCCGCCGATCACCACCGCGACCTGCACATCCATCTGCGTGATGTCCTGCAGTTCCCCGGCGATGCGCCGGATGACCGCCGGATCGATGCCGTAGTCCCCCTCTCCCATCAGGGCCTCACCCGAGAGTTTCACCACGATTCTCGAGTAGTGCGCCTTGGCTTGCGTCATCTCAACACCTCCGCCGATGGAAAAAACCCCGCTCGCGGCGGGGTTTGAGTCCTTGAGCCGTGCTCGCGTCTTCAGTGCCTGACCGTGGGGCCCGTGCCGTCCGGCTTCTTCTCGATGCCGGCGCCCACCTCGAAACGCTCGAACGCCACGACCTCCGCCCTGGCACCCTTTAACAACTTCTCGATCGTCACGTCCAGGTCCTTGACGAACGGCTGCCCGGCGAGGGTGATCTCCCCCAGGGCCTTGCGCAGCCTCCCTTCGACCATCTTGGCGACGATCTCCGGGGGCTTGCCCTCGCCCAGCGCCTGCTGCGTGAGAATCTCGCGCTCCTTCGCCATGACCTCCGCGGGCACCTGCGCCTGGGTGAGGTAGCGGGGGTTGCTGGCCGCAACGTGCATCGCCAGATCGTAGGCGAGACTCGCCGCGCCACCCCTGACGGCCACCAACGCGCCGATGCGCGTGCCGTGCACGTAGGCACCGAGGTGCTCCGGCGAGGTGAGTACGGCAAAGCGCCGCACGCTGATGTTCTCGCCGATCTTCGCCACCAGCGCCCGGCGCCGCTCCTCGATGCTCTCGCCCGACGGCAGCTTCGCCTCCCCCAGCCCCGCCAGACTCGAGGGCTGCGAGGTCAGAGCGCAGTCGGCCACGGCCTGTGCGAAGGCGCGGAAACCCTGCTCGCGGGCGACGAAGTCGGTCTCGCAGTTGATCTCGACCATGGCGGCGCTGCGCGCATCGGCGGATCTGGCGACCGCCACCACGCCCTCGGTGGCGAGTCGCGCCGCTCTCTTGTCGGCCTTGGCGTGCCCCTGCTTGCGCATGAGCTCGGCCGCGGCATCCAGGTCACCCTTGGCTTCGACGAGCGCTTTCTTGCACTCCATCATGCCCGCGCCGGTGCGCTCGCGGAGCTGCCTGACTGCGTCTGCTGTGATGTTCATGGACAAGCTAGGGTCCCTCGCATTACTCGGTCGAACCGGCCCCTGCGGTGCCCCGGCCCTTGCGGCGGCCCGGCGCGGCGGTCGGCCGGCGCGCCACGGCCTCGGGTGCCGGGACTGTGCCGGCGGCCGCCACCGGCTCTACCGCCTCCTCCACCTCGAGGTCCTCCTCCTCGGCAGCGAGCGCCTCGACCGCAGCGGCCGGCGCCTTAAGGGGGGGGAGCTTGCGCCGTGCCGGGGCCTTCTTGCGCACCGTCGCCTGCGGGCGTTGCTGCCGGCCGCGTGCGGCCTTCTTGCGCGGGTTGCCCGCCTCATCGAGCTCGACGAACTCGTCCTCGCCGACCGCGACCTGGGGCACCGACTGCTTGCCCTCGAGCACCGCATCGGCGATGCCGGCGGCATACAGCTGGATGGCGCGCATGGCATCGTCGTTGCCCGGGATCACGTAATCGATGCCATCGGGCGAGCAGTTGGTGTCGACGATGGCCACCACCGGAATGCCGAGCTTCTTCGCCTCGTGCAGCGCGATGTTCTCGTGCCCGACGTCGACCACGAACAGCGCATCCGGGAGCGAGTCCATGTGCTTGATGCCGCCGAGACTCCTCTCGAGTTTGTCCATCTCGCGCCGCAGCTGGGTGGCCTCTTTCTTGCCACGCTTCTCCAGCGCACCGGAGGCGGCGAGTTCCGTGATTTCCCCGAGTCGCTTGATGGACTGGCGGATGGTCTTGAAGTTGGTGAGCATGCCCCCCAGCCAGCGCTGGTTCACGAACGGCTGCGCCGCGCGCTCGGCTTCCTTCTGGATCGCCTCGCGCGCCGAGCGCTTGGTGCCGACGAACAGCACCTTGCCCCCGTCGGCAATCACTCCCTTGATGAACTGCGCAGCTTCCGCGTACATCGGCTGCGTCTTCTCGAGGTTGATGATGTGGATCCGGTTTCGCTCGCCGAAGATGAAGGGAGCCATCTTCGGGTTCCAGAAGCGGGTCTGATGTCCGAAATGGACTCCCGCCTCCAGCATCTGTCGCATGGACACGCCGGGCATGAAAGACTCCTGTGCGGGTTGAGCCTCCGCGCATCCCCGTGACCATCCTCAGGAACGCCGTGAGGCCATCCCGAGGACACCCAGTCACCAAGGTTAACGATGCGCGTGTGGGTTGCGTTGCCAAAAAAGGCCGCGCTTTATACCATGAAGACCTCATCGGAACAATGTCTTACGCTTGGCTTCGGCTTCACATCCCATGCACGTCACGATCAAGACCCCCGAGGAACAGGACAAAATGCGCATCGCCGGGCGCCTGGCCGCGGAGGTGCTCGACATGATCGCGGAGCACGTGGTGCCGGGGGTAACGACCGAGGAGCTCGACCGCCTCTGCCACGACTACATCGTGCAGGTACAGCGCTCGGTGCCCGCGAACCTCAACTACCGCGGTTTCCCCAAGACCATCTGCACCTCGGTAAACCACGTGGTGTGCCACGGCATCCCGAATGACAAGCGCCTGAAGGCCGGCGACATCGTCAATATCGACGTCACCGTGATCCGCGATGGATTTCACGGCGACACCAGCCGCATGTACCTGGTGGGCAAGGCGGCGGCGCACGCGCAGCGCCTCTCCGAGACCTGCTTCGCCGCCATGTGGCGCGGCATCGAGACGGTACGTCCGGGTGCGCACCTGGGCGACGTCGGTCACGCCATCCAGAGCTTCGTCGAGGAAAACGACTACTCGGTGGTGCGCGAGTACTGCGGCCATGGCATCGGGCGTGTGTATCACGAAGACCCGCAGGTGCTGCACTACGGCGAGGCCGGCACCGGGCTCGAGCTGAAGGCGGGTATGACCTTCACCATCGAGCCGATGGTGAACGCGGGCAAGCGTCACGTGCGCCTGCTGCCCGACGGCTGGACCGTCATCACCAAGGACCACTCGCTGTCTGCGCAGTGGGAACACACCGTGCTGGTCACCGACACCGGGTTCGACGTGCTGACGCTGGGCGCGAACGGGGCGCAGCATTAGTCCGCGCACGATGGGCGCCTCGGACTCAGAGCTGCTCGAGGAAACGCGCCCCGCCACGTACCCCGCAGCCCCCTGGCCGCTGTTGGCGCGACTGCCGGCACAACTCGCCGCCGAGGCCGAGCCGGCCGCCTGGCGTGAGCTGCTGCGCCAGGCGCACGAGGAGCTGAAGGCGCGCTTTGTCGCGGAGGAACCGGTCGAGGAGCTGGTGCACGCGCGCGCGGCGCTCATCGACGCGGCGCTGCGCGAGGCCTGGCGCACGCACTGCGCCGCGCAGGCCGCGTGGGCGCTGGTCGCGGTCGGGGGCTACGGACGCGGGGAGCTGCAGCCGTGCTCCGACATCGACATCCTGCTGCTCGTGCCGCAGCCGCCGGACGCGCCGGGCAGCGCCGTCATCGGCACCCTGGTGGCGTTCCTGTGGGACATCGGCCTGGAGGTCGGCCACAGCGTGCGCACCGTCGAGCAGTGCGCCGAGGAGAGCGCCGCCGACGTGAGCGTCATGACGACGCTGCTCGAGGCGCGCCTGCTCGCCGGCCGCGCGGAACTGCTCGCCGCCATGCGCACCGCGCTCGCGCCGGAGCGCGTCTGGCCGGTGAAGGAGTTCTTCGAGGCGAAAGTGCGCGAGCAGGCCGAGCGGCACCTGAAAGCCAACGACACCGCTTACAACCTCGAACCCAACGTCAAGACCGGCCCCGGAGGCCTGCGCGACATCCAGACCATCGCCTGGGTCGCGAAGCGGCACTTCGGCGGCGCCGACACGCTCGATGCCCTGGTCACGCATGGGTTCCTCACGCTGGCGGAGCTGCGCCGCCTGCAGCAGGCGCAGGCGTTTCTGTGGAAGGTGCGCTTTGGCCTCCACACCCTCACCGCGCGGCGCGAGGACCGCCTGCTGTTCGACCACCAGATCCGCCTCGCCCAGAGCTTCGGTTACGAAGACGCCTCCTACACGCTGGCGGTCGAGCAGTTCATGCAGCGCTACTACCGCACGGTCATGGACGTGAGCCTGCTGAACGAGCTGCTGCTGCAGCTGTTTCGTGAAGCGATCCTCACCGAGAGCGAGCCGCCGCGGCCGCTGAATGCGCGCTTCCAGGTGCGCAACGGCTCGCTGGAGGCGGTCAGCGAGGAGGCTTTCCCGCGCACCCCCTCGACGCTGCTGGAGCTGTTCGTTCTGCTGCAGCAGAACCCGGACATCCGCGGCGTGCGCGCCTCGACCATGCGCGCGGTGGCGCGCAACCTGTGGCTCATCGATGAGGAGTTCCGCCAGAACCCGCGTCACCACCGCCTGTTCCTCGAGATCCTGCGCTCGCCGGTGGGTGTCACGCACGAGCTGCGGCGCATGAACACCTACGGCGTGCTCGGGCGCTACATCCCGGCATTCGGGCGCATCGTCGGGCGCATGCAGTACGACCTGTTCCATGCCTACACGGTCGATGCGCATACGCTGTTCGTGGTGAGCAACCTGCGCCGCTTCGCGATCCCGCGTTACGACCATGAGCTGCCGGAAGCCTCGCGCGTCATGCAGCAGCTGCCGCGCAGCGAAGTCGCCTACCTCGCCGCGCTGTTCCACGACATCGCCAAGGGCCGCGGCGGCGATCATTCCGAGCTCGGTGCGGTGGACGCGGAGGCATTCTGTCTCGAACAGGGCTTGTCCCCGTACGATGCGCGCCTGGTCGCCTGGCTGGTACGCAATCACCTGCAGCTGTCGATCACCTCGCAGAAGCAGGACATCGGCGACCCGCAGGTCATCAACGCGTTCGCGCGCAAGGTCGGCGACGAGACGCATCTCGATTATCTGTACGTGCTGACCTGTGCGGACGTTCGCGCCACCAATCCGAAGCTGTGGAACTCCTGGAAGGCCTCGCTGTTCCGGGACTTCTACCAGCGCGTGAAACGCGCGCTGCGCCGGGGCCTGGAGAGCCCGATCGATCCGGAGCACCTGGTACGCGAGGTCCAGGACGGCGCGCGGCGCCTGCTGCTCGAGCGCGGCGTTTCCGAGCGCGACATCGCGGGCGCCTGGACGCGGTTCTCGGCCGGTTATTTCCTGCAGCACTCCCCGGAAGAGATCGCCTGGCATGCACGGCTCCTTGCCGAGCGTGACGCGGCATCGGATGAGCCGCTGGTCGCGCTCGATCCGCGCAGCGTGCGCGGCACCACCGCGGCGCTGATTTTCACGCGCCCGCGGCGGCATGGGTTCGCGCGCACCACCGCGGCGCTCGATCAGCTTGGCCTCAACATCGTCGATGCGCGCATCACCCCGACCGGCGATGGCTTCAGTCTCGACCTCTATCACCTGCTGGAGGACGACGGGGCGCCGATCACCGACAACGACCGACAGGTGGAAATCGAGCAGGCACTGTGGGGGTCGCTCCGGGGACCGGCGGATGCGCCGTTCGCGGTGTCGCGGCGCGCGCCGCGCCAGGCGCGCATGTTCAACACACCCACCCAGATCGCGTTCAGCGTCGATGAGCGCAACCGCCGCCTGGTGCTGGAGCTGACCGCAGGCGACCGTCCCGGGCTGTTGTGCGAAGTCGGCAGGGTGTTGATGGCGGAGCGCGTCGAGCTGCACGCGGCCAAGATCATGACCGTCGGCGAGCGCGCCGAGGACGTGTTCTATCTCACCGATTTCGACAATCGCCCCTTGAGCAACGCCGCCGCCGAGCGTCTGCGGGATCGCCTGGTGCTGGCACTCGATGAGCGCCAGGCGGCGCTGCGGTAAGCCAGGCTGTCGGCACGACGCGCACATGAATCCGCACCTCGAGGCCCTGCACGCCTACCCGTTCGAGCGCCTGGCACGGCTCAAGGCGAACCTCACCGCGCCCGCCGGGCTCACCCACATCGCCATGTCGATCGGCGAGCCGCAGCACACGCCGCCGGCGTTCGTGCTGGAGGTGTTGCGGCGGCATCTCGATCGGCTGGGCAGCTATCCGGCGACCGCGGGCCTGCCGGAGCTGCGCGCCGCCTGCGCCGGCTGGCTCACGCGGCGCTACGGACTGCGCGCCGGCAGCGTAAATGCCGACACCATGGTGCTGCCGGTGAACGGGACGCGCGAGGGCCTGTTCGCATTCGTGCAGGCGGCGGTGGATGGCGCTCGCGCGCCGCTCGTCGCCATGCCCAATCCCTTCTACCAGATCTACGAGGGCGCGGCGCTGCTGGCGGGCGCGCGCCCCTTTCTGCTCGATACCACGGAGGCCAACGATTACCTCCCCGACCTCGAGGCGGTGCCCGCGGAGCTGTGGAAGCGCTGCCAGGTGTTGTTCCTGTGCAGTCCCGGAAATCCCACCGGCGCCGTCCTGCCGCTGTCGCTGCTGCAGCAGGCGCTCAGCCTCGCCGATCGCTACGACTTCCTCATCGCCTGCGATGAGTGCTACGCCGACATCTACCTGGATGAGCGCGCCCCGCCCGCGGGACTGCTGCAGGCCTGCCAGGCCGCCGGCCGCGAGCGCTTCGAGCGCTGCGTGGTGTTCCACAGTCTTTCCAAGCGCTCGAGCGTCCCGGGCCTGCGCTCCGGGTTCGTGGCCGGCGACCCGGCGATCATGGCGCGCCTGCTGCTGTACCGGACCTACCACGGCAGCGCCATGCCGGTGCCGACACAACTCGCCAGCGTCGCCGCCTGGGAGGACGACGCCCATGCCGCGGCCAACCGCCGTCTCTACCAGGAAAAGTTCGCGCGCGTGCTGCCGGTCCTCATCCCGCTGATGAATGTCGGGCGGCCCGCGGGCGCGTTCTACCTGTGGCCGGACGTAGGGGGCGACGACGAGCGCTTCACGCGCGAGCTGTTCGCGCGCGCCAACCTCACCGTACTGCCCGGCAGCTACCTCGGCCGCACGGGAGCGGCGGGCAATCCGGGCGCCGGGCGCGTGCGCATCTCGCTGGTACCCGCTGCGGAGCAGTGCGTGGAAGCCGCGACGCGCATCCGGGAATTTCTGCAGACGTCTTGGGCGCCGCAAGGCGCGGGAACTCCTGCATGAGCGATCCCACCAGTCTCAAGGCTGTCATCGATGCCGCGTACGAGCGCCGCGCCGGGCTCAGCCCGAAGAATGTGCCGCCGGAGCTGGAGTCGGCGCTGCAGGAATGCATTGCCCTGCTCGACAGCGGGCAGGCGCGGGTTGCCGAGCCGCGCGCGGGCCGCTGGGTGGTCAACGAATGGCTGAAGAAGGCGGTGCTGCTGTCGTTCCGCACCCGCGACAACGTCCTGATGGACGCCGGGTTCACCCACTTCTACGACAAGGTGCCGCTGAAGTACTCCGCCGCCACGGAGGAGGAGTTGCGCGCCGGCGGCGCACGCATCGTGCCGCACGCGCTGGTGCGCCGCGGCGCCTACATCGCGCCGAACGTGGTGTTGATGCCGAGCTACGTCAACATCGGGGCCTGGGTCGGCTCCGGGACCATGGTAGACACCTGGGCGACGGTGGGGTCGTGCGCGCAGATCGGTCGCAACGTGCACCTGTCGGGCGGGGTCGGTATCGGCGGGGTGCTCGAGCCGCTGCAGGCCAGTCCGACCATCATCGAGGACGATTGCTTCATCGGCGCACGCTCCGAAGTCGTCGAAGGCGTCGTGGTCGAAGCGGGCTCGGTGATTTCCATGGGCGTCTTCATCGGGCAGAGCACCCGCATCTACGATCGCACCACCGGCACGATCCTGCAGGGGCGTGTGCCCGCCGGCTCGGTGGTGGTATCGGGCACGCTGCCCTCGGCGGACGGCCGCTACAGCCTCTACTGCGCGGTCATCGTCAAGCGCGTCGACGCGCAGACGCGCGCGAAAACCTCCCTCAACGAGCTGCTGCGCAGCGCTGAATAGCGCGCCGCCTCCATCGGTTATGACTGACGTGCTAACCGCGCCCTTCCCATCATCTCTCATCCGAAAGCGAAAGCCATGAAGACCCTCGCCACCCGCCTGGCGGCGGCCGCCTTGCTGCTGCTGCCGGCCGCGACGTTTGCCCAAAGCGATGGCCTGCCCGACAACGCCGCGCTCCTGAAACGGATCGAGGATCAGGAGAAGCGCATCGAGGCGCTCGAGCGCGCGCTTGCACGCGAGGCCGGGAGTCGGCCAGGGAGCGATACGTCCAAGCCCGCCGCCGGTGTCGGCGCCTACGCTGCGCCCGTGCCGCTCCCGGCGAACGCGGCGGCCACGGCGGCCGCGGCGATCCCCGCTGCGGGCGGCGTCGGCTCTGAAGGTTTCACCTTCACGGATGGCCTGAACCAGCTGCGGCTGCGCGGCAATCTCGCGGTAGATGGCCGCTGGTACAGCGACAAGGTGACCCCCGAATCCGCGGACACCTGGCTGTTGCGCCGCGCCCGCCCGGACATCCAGGGCACCTTCGCGCGCATCTACGACTTTCGCCTGATGCCCGACTTCGGTAACGGCAGGACCATCATCATGGATGCGTGGGTGAGCGGACACTTCCAGCGGTGGCTCACGCTTCAGGCCGGCAAGTTCAAGGCCCCGGTGGGCCTGGAGCGCCAGCAGTTCGAACAGTTCAACCGCTTCCTTGAAGTGGGGCTGCCCTCGGCGCTCTTGCCTTACCGCGATCTCGGCCTGCAGGCGAGTGGCGAGGTGCTCGGCGGCTCGCTCACCTATGCGTTCGGGGTATTCGACGGTGTTACCGATGGCAACAGCACCGAAGCCAACCCCTCTCCGGATGCCGGCAGCAACGATGGGCGCAAGGAGTACGAAGGGCGCCTGTTTGCCCGCCCGTTCGCCGGATCAGCGATTACGGGCCTGCGGGGGTTGGGATTTGGCATTGGCGGCACGTGGGGCAACGAGGCCGGGACGCCGGCCGCGACGCTGTTGTCCGTCTATCGCACGCCGGGCCAGCAGACCTTTTTCACTTTCCGTAGCGGCGACAGTGCCACCTACGCTGACGGACGGCGCTACCGTCTGACACCTCAGTTCTACTACTACGCCGGCAGCCTTGGAGTACTCGGTGAGTACGCGCGGGAGTCGGAGGAAGTCACGCGCCAGGTGGATCCAACCCTGAGCCGCTCGGCCCGGCTCAGCAACAGTGCCTGGCAGCTCGCCGTCTCGTGGTTTCTCACCGGCGAGCGCGCGAGCTACAACGGCTTTGTGCCCCTTAGCCCCTTCGAGTCCGGCAAGCCCGGCTGGGGTTCCTGGGAGCTGGTGGCGCGCTGGCACGAGCTGCGCGTCGATGAGGCGGCGTTTGCAGGCGGCGCGGCTTCCTTTGCCGATCCCACGGCGGCCGCCCGGGCGGTACGCGCGATCGGCGTCGGCGTCAACTGGTACCTGAACCAGAAGGTCAAATTGCTGTTCGACTACGAGCGCACGCGCTTTGACGGCGGCGCCAAGGCCGGAGACCGCCCGGATGAGAATGCGCTGCTGACGCGCTTCAACCTGGTGTTCTGATCGCCTTCAGCGACGCTGAAGCAGTCTGATCGGGGCGGCGGCACCGGTGCCCCGGCCGGCGCGGCGCGCGGCGGCTCCCGGCGGCCTCATGTTGCGCACCTTGCCCGCGATCGGTCTGAAGCAGCGCGCCGCGCGCGCCTGGGTGTGCCTCTCGAATGCGCGGTAGAGACTGATCAGCTGCCGTCCGAGACCGGTCAGGATCGCGCCACCGCCCCCGCGGCCACCCCGGCTGGTGATCGCCACCGGCTCGCGAAAGCAGCCATTCAGACTCTCGAGCAGCTGCCAGGCCCGCCGGTAGCTCATGTGCAGCTCGCGCGCCGCCTGCGACAGCGAACCGCACGCGCCGATGTGCTCGAGCAGCGAGATCTTGCCGGGTCCCACGGCCGCATCGCGCCGGAAGTCGACGCGGAAGCGAACGGCTGGAATGCTCATGGGTTTTCACCTACGATATGTTCAAACGAATATAACGAGGCGCAACAGGCGCCGCCGCAACCTAGGGCCAAGGACAATGCACATGATACTCATACGACGCCCCGCTTCGCTCGCCGCCGCCCTGCTGTGGCTCGCGGCCGCCCTGACGTGTCCGGCGTCTGCCGATGACAGCAGCGCATCCGCCGGCGGCAGCGGCTTCGATGGCTGGTTCGCGACCTCGGATGCAGCCAAGGAATCCCAACCCCACTGGATAACCCCGGTCGTCACCGTTACCCCGCGCCTCGAGCAGGAGTACCGCTACGACCAGAGCTGGCAGGCCCGCCCCAATAACGTGACGCTCGATAACTACGGGGCGGGCAAGGGCTTCGAGCTGATCCCGACGCTCAATACCGAACTCATCATCGGCGTGCCCGGATACCAGGTGCGCACCAACGCCGCCGGCCGCACCACCGGCTGGGCAGATGAGACGTTCCTCGTCAAGTACCGCTTCGCCTCCGAAAACGAGGAGCACGGCAATTACATCGTGACCGGCTTCCTCGGCTTGAGCGTGCCCTCCGGCGCTGCCGCATTCACCAACAAGTACACCATCGTTACGCCCACCATCGCCGCGGGCAAGGGCTGGGGCACGCGCGATGCGGGCTTTGACGTCCAGTCGACCCTCGGAGTCGCGGTGCCGACGGCCGGGCTCGCCGCCTTAGGTGTGCCGGTCACCTGGAACACCGCGCTGCAGGCACACGTGGGCAAGCTGTGGCCGGAACTCGAGACCACCTACACCTACTACAGGAACGGTCCGAACGACGGCAAGTCGCAGCTCGCGCTCACCGCGGGACTCGTCGTCGGTCGCTTCGAGCTCGGCCACCGCGCCAGGCTGATCATCGGCGGCGGCTTCCAGAAGGTCGTCAGCTCCTTCAAGACCACCGAGCACACCTGGCTGCTGACGGCGCGCGTCGCGTCCTGAGCGCGCGCGCTCAGCGCTGCGGCTTAAGGCAGCTGCGCATCCGCGAGCGCGGGAGCGCCGATCTGAAAGTTCAGATCCGCCTCGCGAATCAACACCTCGTAACGCGCCGTGGTCTCATCGATCTGCGCCGCCGTCAGTACGAGCTGCGCCTGGCTCAACTCCACGATGGAGCTGCTGCCGGCCCGGTAGCGCGCGTCGGCCAGTTCGTAAGCCCTGGCGGCATAGCGGCGCAGCTGCCCGGTGGTACGCCGGCGCTCGCGCGCGTTGTTGAGGCTCAGCCACGCGATGCGCACGTCACGGCTGACGTTGTCTTCCACGGTGCGCAGCGACTCCGCCGCCGCCCTGGCGCGCAGCTCCGCCTCGCGCTGGCGGGCCTGGTAGAACCCGCCCGCGAACAGCGGCACGCTCACCTGGATGCCGCCGGCGCTGTAGGTGTCGGGCAGCCGCACGTCGTGCGAAGGAGCATCGCCGGCGGCGAGCACCGCGGAAATCGTCGGCAGGCGCGCGTCGCGCAGCGAACGCGCCAGATGCAGCGCCGCGTCGCGCTGATCGCGCAGGCTCGCGAGCTCCGGCCGGTCGCGCAGCGCCTGCTCGATGAGCTGCGTCACATCCGCCGCCGCGGGCACCGGCACCGAAACCTCGTCCGCGAGCGTGAAGGGCCGCTGCTCGCGGTAACCGAGTACCGTCGACAGCGCGGCCAGGGTCGAGTCCACGTCGTTCTGCGCCTTCTCCAGCAACAGGCGTGCGTCCTCGAGACCGACCTGCGCAAAGCTCACATCCAGGTCGGACTTCAGCTTGTTGGCGGCCAGAATGCTCACGCGGTCGAGCAGCAGCTGGCGCGTGTCGACGGTCTGGCGCGCCACCGCCTGCACACCCTGCGCCTGCAGGGCGCCGAAGTAACTGCGATCGACCTCGAGCAACACCTGTTCACGCGTCGCGAGAGCGCTCTGATCCGCGGCGCTCGCCTGCAGCCTCGAGCTCGCGGCCAGGTTCGCGGTCCGCCCGAAGTCGGTAATGAGCTGGCTGACGCCGGCGCCTACCGCGGTGCGGCTGAACACGGTGGGATTGTTGAGCCCGCCCGCCATCAGGCGGGTGTTTTCCGCGCCCGCGTGCACCTGCGAGCCATAGAGATTCACCTGGGGCAACAGCCCCGCGCGTGACTGCACGAACACTTGGTGCTCCGCCTGCGCCCGGTAGTTGGCGGCGGCGATGTCCGGATGGTTGTGCACGGCGATGGCGTGCGCCTGCGCCAGAGTGAGCGGCTGGGCCGGCGCCGGCCCCTCGGCGCCTGCAGCTGGCGGCGCGGCGGCTGGCACCTGCGCCGGCAGCGGTTCCGGTCCCACCGTAAACGCACACACCGCGGCCACGACGAGCGAGCGCCTCATGCCCTGACCTGCTGTTCCTCGCGCCGGTGCACGATGAAATAGGCTGCCGGGACGATGAACACCGTCAGCACGACCGACACGGCCAGCCCGCCGATGATGGCGCGGGCAAGCGGGGCGTAAGCCTCGGCACCGGTGCCGAGCTTCAGGGCGAGGGGAATGAGCCCGATGAGGGTCGCGAGCGAAGTCATGAGCACCGGACGCAGACGCACGCGGCAGGCGAGTGATACCGCCTGGCGGAGCGAGCGGCCCTCGCGGCGCAGGCGGTTGGTGAATTCAACAATGAGAATGCTGTTCGAGACGACGATGCCGACCATCATCACGACTCCCATGAGCGACATCACGTTGAGCGTAGTGCCGGTGAGGAACAGGGTGAGCAGTACTCCGGTCAGTCCGGTCGGCACCGCCAGCAGGATCAGCAGCGGATCGAGGAACGACTGGAACTGCGCGACCAGCAGCAGGTATACGAGCAGTGTCGCAAGTATCAGACCGAAGCCAAAGGCGCTGAAGGACGTGCGCATCGCCTGCGCCGAGCCGCGCACCGTAACGCGCACTCCCTCGGGCAGCTTCAGGCCCTGGATAATCCGCTCCACGCCGTGCAGCACGCCGCTCAGGTCTTCGGCCGAAGGCGAGACGTACACATCCATCTCGCGGCGCAACTGGTAGTGGTCCACCTCCGTGGGCGACTGGATGTGCCGAATGGTGCTGACGGTGTCCAGCTGCGTCGGCAGCCCGGAGTTGGCACCGCGCAGCGGCACGGCACGCAGGTCGGCAAGGTTGTGGATGTAGTCTTCGGGGTATTGCACCGTGAGCATATAGTCGTTGCCGCTCTTGGGGTCGACCCAGTAGCTCGGCGCGATCATGCCGTTGGAAGTGAGCGCCGTGATGACATTGCCGACGACCTCTTTCTCGTTGAGTCCCAGCTCGCTGGCGCGCACCCGGTCGATGTCGAGCTGCAGCGACGGATAGTCGATGTCCTGCGGCAACAGCACATCGCTCACGCCCGGGAGCGCGCGCGCCGCCCGCGAGATGCGCGCGGCGACCGCATGGGCGGCCTGCATGTCGCTGCCGCTCACCTGGATATCGAGCGGCGCGGGCAGCCCCAAGTTGAGCACCGCATCGACCAGGCCGCCGGTCTGGAAGTAGGCGGTCAGCAGCGGCAGCTGCGCGCGCAGCCGCTGCCGCACCAGATCCATGTACTGGAAGCTGCTGCGCGAGCGGGCCTCCGTAAGACCCACCTGCACGAACGCGGTATGCGGACCGGAGTTCGGCGTATAGATGGACGAGAATCCGGGCGTGGTGCCGATGTTGGATACCAGGATCGCCAGCTCCCGCGCAGGCACCACCTGGCGCACGATGTGCTCGACCTGCGCGACCAGACCGTCGGTCAGCTCGAGGCGCGTGCCGGTCGGGGCCTTGAGATTGATGACGAACTGCCCCGGGTCGGTGCGCGGGAAATAGGACTTGCCCACGAACGGGTACAGTCCCAGCGACAGCACGAAAATCCCGGTGATCCCGAGCACGGTCGCCGCCGGACGCAGCAACGCTCGCGCCAGCGAGGCCTCGTAGCGATCGAGCATGCCGGTGAAACGCCGGTTGAAGCGCTCGTTGAAGCGCCTTGCGGCGGTGGCGAGCTTGCCGGACGCACCCGCAGCAGCGTCGCCAGCAGCCGGGCCCGCGCCCCCCGCGGGCGCATGCCCCTGCGGTGCGTGCGCCTTGACCAGGTGCGCACAGAACAGCGGCACGACGGTCATGGCTACGAAATAAGAGGCAAACAGTGACAGCACGACCGCCAGCGCCAGCGCCGTGAACAGGAAGCGGCTGACGCCATAGAGGAATATCACCGGGAAAAACACGATCGCGGTGGTGAGGGTGGCCGCCAGCACCGGCAGCTGGACCTCCTTGCCGCCGCGCTCCGCCGCTACCGCCGGAGCTTCGCCCAGCTCGAGGTGCCGAAAGATGTTCTCCAGCACCACGACGGAATTGTCGATGAGGCGCGAGAACGCCAGCGCCAGTCCGCCCAGGATCATGACGTTCACCGTGCTGTCGCCGAGCGACAGCGCGATGAAGGCGGCGAGCGCCGACAGCGGGATCGACAGGAACACGGCGGCGGTGGCGCGCACGCTCCCCAGAAACACCAGGATCATGATCGCGGTGAGCGCCAGTCCGATCGTGCCCTCGTGAATGAGGTTCTCGATCGCGCTGCGCACGAACTGCGACTGATCGAACACCACCGAAGCGATGAGCTGCTTCGGCACGTCGAGCAGGTTCTTGACCCCGCGCCGGATGCCGTCGACCACCGCGATGGTGTTGGCATCGCCGCCCTGCTTGAGCACCGGCAGGTACACCGACGGCTGTCCGTCGACGCGCACGATGTTGTACTGGATCTGGGCTGCGTCCTGCGCCTTGCCAACGTCCGCCACCAGCACCGACGCGGCGCCCACTGTCTTGATCGGCAGGCGGTTGAGGTCGGAGATGGCTTCGATCTGGCTGTTGGCATACAGGTTGTAATCATAGGGCCCGATCTTCACATCCCCTGCCGGCAGGATCAGGTTCGCTTCGTTCACCGTGCGCACCACGTCCATGACGCTCAGCTGGTGCGCCTGCAGCTTGAGCGGATCCACGTACACCATGATCTGGCGATAGCGGCCGCCGAAGGGCTGCGGGACCGAGGCGCCCGGTACGCTCGCGATCTGGTTGCGCACGTCGTACTGGCCGAGGTCGCGCAGCCGCGCTTCGTTGAGCCCCGCTCCCTTGAGCGTGACCAGGCACACCGGCAGGCTGGAGGCGTCGAACTTCAGCACCACCGGCGGCAGCGTACCGGCGGGGAGCTTGCGCAGGTCCGCGAGCGCCAGGTTCGCGATGCTGGTGACCGCGGCGTCGGCGTCGAATCCGGGCTGAAAGTAGATCTTGATCAGGCTCACGCCCGGCAGCGAGCGCGATTCGATGTGGTCCACGCCGCTGGCGAGAGTAAAGAAGCGCTCGAAGCGTCCGGTGATATCCGTTTCGATCTGCTCGGGCGGCATGCCGGAAAAGAAGGTGGCGACCACCACCACCGGGATGCGGATCGGCGGAAACAGATCCACCGGCATGCGCACCAGGCTGGTCACGCCCACCACGCAGGTGATCAGGCAGAAGACGATCACGAAGTAGGGATAACGCAGGGCGAAGCGGGACATGTGCGGCCTGTGCGCTTAAGGTTGCTGCCGGGCGAGGAACGCGCGCAGCTTCGCGAGCGTGAAGTCGGGCGCGCGGCAGAGCGCGATCAGGGCCTGCTCGCGGGCGCGGATGGCCGCCGCCGCCGCGGGAATCTGCGCGGCTACGCCCAACGGCACCGCCTGCACACCGTGCAGGTCACCGTGCAGCAGATCGCCCGAGGCAATGGCAAGGCCGCCGATCTCGAGCGGCTGGCCGAAGTCGAGGATATGCACGTAGCCGTGCGACACGGCGACGTTGCCGGCGAAGTAGTGAAAGCCGGCGCTACGGGCAGCGGGAATGTCGCGCACTGAGCCGTTGGTCACCACCCCGACGCAATGCAGCGCGCGCAGCACGTTCATGTGCACCTCCCCCACCAGCGAGCACAGGCCCGCTTGCGAGGCGGTGTCCTGCACCACGACTACGCGCGGCGCCGGCACCTGCGTGATGTAGTCCCACCAGTCGCTGCGGTCCGGGTATTGCGTCCCGGCCGTCGGCGGCGCTGAGCCGCGGATCCTCACCGTGGCGGCGTAACCCACCATGGGCGCAAGCTCCGGGAACAGGCTGTGCACCGTGTGGTCGACGAAGCCCTCGTTGCGCAGGCGCAGCCGAAACGTCTCAATCGCGTTGGCCACCACGCAGGCGTCGAGGCCAGCCAGCGCCTGCAGCTGCTCGTCGGTGAGCGGCGCGCCGGTGTTCATGGGTGCGCTCATTGGCGTGCGAGCGGCGCGGTGAGGCGCGGCTCGACCTTCTGTCCGGCGGTGAGCTGCGCCGGGTTACCGATCATGACGAGATCACCCTCCTTCAGGCCGGCGAGCACCTCGTAGCGCCCGGGGGTCTCCAGCCCAAGCGTCACGGCACGCTCCTCGAGCCTTTGGGAGCCATTGACCAGGAGCACGTTCTTGCCGCCAGGCGGCAGCGCCTCGATCGGGATCGCGAGCGCGTGGGGGCTGTTATCGACTCTGAGCATCACCGTCGCGTACATGCCCGGCACCAGCTCGAGCGATGGATTCGGGACTTCCATTTCCACGACCATGGTGCGGGTACTGTCGTCGACCTTGTCAGAGAAACGCGCGATCTTCCCCTTGAATGTGCGGCCGCCGAGGGAATCAACCCGCACGCTCACCGGCGCATCGATGCGGATGCCACGCACGTAATCGACCGACACCGGGAAGTCGAGCCGCAGCAGGGTGTTGTCCGACACCCGCACCAGCGGCATGGTCTGCGTGTTGGAGGCGGTGCCGGCCTGAATCAGCGAGCCGGGATCCGCAAAGCGCTTGGTGATGACGCCGGCAAACGGCGCGGTGATGCGCGTGTACGCGACCAGCGTCCGGTCCTTGTCGACATCGGCCTTGGTGGCGGCGACCGTCCCTTGCGCCGTCGCGTCGTGGGCTTCGGCGGTGTCGAGGTCCTGCTGCGCGATGAGGTTCGGGTGATCCTGGTTGACGGCGACGAGGCGCGTGTAAGCCAGGTGCGCGTCGCGGTACTCGGCCTGCGCGCGCTGATGAGCGGCGACGGCATGATCGAGCTCCTCGCGCAGCTCCGGGACTTCCAGCACCGCGAGCAACTGCCCCGCCTTGACGCGATCGCCGATGTCCACCTTCATCTCCTTCACGTAGCCGGACACCTTGGCGTGCAACTCGACTTCGGCGTAGGGCCGAAACTCCGCCGGAAAGGTGATTTCCCTGAACAGGTCCTCGCGCTCGACGCGGGCCACCGCGACCACGGGCGCCCCGGTAGCATCCGCCGCGACGGCCCGCGCCCGGCCCTGCCAGGGACGTACCACCAGGATGCCGACCACGATCACGCCACCGAGGATCGCCACGCCCCAGCGCCGGTTCATGGCGAGTGCGGCGAAGGTCATGAGGGGCGCGCGGCGGCGTCGCGGGCGAGGGGTTGTTTGATGCGGAAGGTGCTGCCCCGCCCCGGAGCGCTCATTACCTCGATCACGGCGCCGTGAGCGCTGCAGATCGATTTCACGATCGAAAGTCCCAGGCCCGCGCCCCCCTGCTCGCGCGAGCGCGAGCCATCGACGCGGAAGAAGCGCTTGAACACATGCGGCAGCGCCTCGGCGGGAATCCCGATGCCGTTGTCGGTAACGTCGAGCACCGCGTAAGCGCCCTCGCGCCTGACACTGAGCGCGATGTGTCCGCCGCTCGGGGTGTACTTGATGGCGTTGTCGAGCAGGTTCACGACCACCTGCTTGAGCCGGGCGCGATCGCCCGCCACGGTCACGTCGCGGGAGGACTCGCACGCGACGCTCACCTGCTTGTCTTCGGCCAGCAGGCTCATCTGATCGGCGGTGGTCGCGGCGAGCTCCGCCAGGTCGAAGCGCACCCATTCCGCGGGCGCCTCGCCGGCATCCAGGCGCGACAGCGCGAACAGGCCCTCGACGATGTCCCCCAGCCGCTCAACCTCCTCGAGCACGCTGCCGAGCGCCTCGCGCGTCTCGCGCTTCAGTTGTCCGTCCTGCGCCAGGCTCTCCAGCTCTCCGCGCATCACGGTCAGCGGTGTACGCAGCTCGTGCGAGGCGTCGGCGACGAACTGCTTCGAGCCGTGGATCGCCTCCTCCAGGCGGCTGATCATGTGGTTGAGGGACACCGAGAGGCGCTCGAGCTCATCGCCGCTGCGCACCACCGGCAGGCGCTCACTCAGGCTGTGCTGGGTGATCTCCTCGGCCTTGCGGGCAATGCGCTCCACCGGCTCGAGCGCCCGCCGCACCAGCACGAACCCGCCGGCGACCGCCACGCACACCGCGATCGGCAGGCCCACCGCGAGCATGACCAGCACCCGGGTGAGCGTCGCTTCGGTGGACGCGCCCGAGGCCCCCACTTCCACCAGGTAGCGCGTGCCGTCGGTGCCAGTGGCGCCGCGCGCGGCGATCAGCAGCGAGCCGCCGGGCAGGCGCACCTTGTGCCCCGGACCGACGTCATCGCCGGCGGCGCGCGCCGGCACCTGCTGCGGATTGAAGCGCCCGTCCAGCGGGGCTCCCGAGGTATAGACGACCGTACCGTCGGTGTGGGTGATGCGGATGAAACGGTCGTTGGCCTCGGGCGAATACAGGTTCTCCACCTGCGTGAGCATGGCGCCCTCGCCGCCGCGGCTGGCGTGCGCGACCAGGGTGTCGGCGATCTGCCGCGCGCGGCGCGCCTGGGTATCCAGCAGATTGGCCTCCAGGTAGTGCCGCAGGAAGAAGAAGGTCAGCACGCCCAGCAGCACGAACACGATCGTGAGGACGCCGGCGTACCAGGCGACCAGGCGGAAGCTCAGGGAGCGCGTGTTCATCCTTCGGCACTCTCGACCAGGCCGTAGCCGACGCCGCGCACCGTGCGGATCAGCTTCACCGGGAACGGATCGTCGACCTTGGTGCGCAGGTGGCGCACGTACACGTCCACGATGTTCGTGAGGCCCTCGAAGCTCTGGTCCCACACGTGCTCGATGATCATGGTGCGCGAGAACACCCGCCCGGGATTGGCGGCGAGGTATTCCAGCAGCGCGTATTCCTTGGGCGTGAGCTCGATCTTGCGACCCGCGCGGCGCACCTGCTGCGTGAAGCGGTCGACCTCGAGGTCCGCCACCCGCAGCACGCTCGAGCGCGTGACCGGGCCGCGGCGCAGCAGCGCCTTCACCCGCATGATCAGTTCCGCGAAGGCGAACGGCTTGGTGAGGTAGTCGTCCGCGCCGGCTTCGAAGTTGCGCACCTTCTCCTCGGTCGCATCGCGCGCCGTCAGGATGAGAATCGGCACCTGCTGGTTCTTGCGACGGATGCGCCTCAGAAGCTCCGCGCCGCTCAGGGCCGGCAGCATCAGGTCGAGGATGATGAGGTCGTAGTCGTAGGCCTCGGCCAGCTCCCAGCCGCTCTGGCCGTCTCCGGCGACGTCCACGGCGTACCGTTCCGCCCGCAGCGCGCGCGCCACGAGCTCGGACACCTTCTTCTCATCTTCGACCAGTAGCATCCGCATGGCAGGCTCGACGCCACTCAGGAAAGCACGTCCCGATTAACGGCACGCAAATGCACGATTAAAAACCATTCAGAATCGACAAGTTGCATACAAGTAACTGAATAAAATTGACTTTCGTTTCCTGCAACGCCGGCGATACTGCGCCGGCTGTAACCAAACGGTCATGTGACTGCATTCCGACTGTCATACGAGTGAACCACAGTGAGCGCCTCCGCGCGGCACCCCGCCGGGAGTCGATGAGGGACCCGGCGCCGCGTGGGTCTTTTGCAACCACTGAAGAACAGGAAACGCCAAGATGACACCTATTCGTTCGCAAAGTGCATTCCGGGCCCGCCGTTCCCGCGGCATCGCCCGAGTGGGGGGCGCGTGTGTGCTGGCGGCTTGCGGGTGCGCAGCGGCGCCCGCGCAGGCGCAGAGCGCGAGCGCACCGGCGCCCACAG
>Ga0209626_1000017_pt1 | contig 57886 bp, 51 predicted proteins | sample JacPinW_OM1H0_M2_FD_187962 | JGI IMG/M metagenome (GOLD analysis project Ga0209626, IMG submission 187962) | Forest soil microbial communities from Algoma, Ontario, Canada - Jack Pine, Ontario site 1_JW_OM1H0_M2 (SPAdes) (version 2) | ecosystem: Environmental > Terrestrial > Soil > Boreal... | reverse complement strand
CGCAACCGCTGCGGTGCTGGTGCTGTTGGCGGCCGGCTGCGGCCACCTGCCCGCCATGCACTGGCCGTGGCATCAGCGGCCGGCGCCCGCCGCCGCGCCGGTGCACGAACTCGACATCAGCGCCGCCGCGGGCGTCCCGAGCTCCTTCCCGCAGTACTGGAAGCGCAACACCCTGGTGCTGGACCTGACGGCCGCCAGCGGTTCGGGCAGCATCACCCTGAAGCCTGCCGAAGGAGCTGCCTGGCCGGTGCGGCTCGCCTTCAGGGTCAGGCCGGGGACGATCGGGGTCCTCGAGGTACGCGCGGATCAGCGTCTCAACCTGCCCATCACGCCGGCGGCCGGCAAGCCGATCGACCTGGAACTCACGCCGCGCATGTACACCTCCAGGACCAAGCAGATGAGCGTCACCTGGGGTCCGATCAGCTCGCCCGCCCCCTGAAAGCGTCGCTGACCTGATGGCCGGCGCACGGCACGCAAACCGGCGCGGAATCGGAATCCAGGTCCAGGGCGCTGAGCGCGCCGCCCCACACACAGCCGGTATCGAGGCCGATGACGCCGTGCTCGCGCACCAAGCCGAGCGCCGACCAGTGGCCGAAGATGACGCGCGCGTCGCGGCTCTCGCGCCGCGCGTGCGCGAACCAGGGACGGAGCGGGGAGGGCGGCGGAGGCGGTTCACCCTTCATAGTGAAATCCACCCGTCCGTCCGCGGTGCACACCCGCAGGCGCGTCAGCACGTTGATGGCGAAGCGCAGTCTCTCGATGCCGGCAAGCTGCTGATCCCAGCGGTCCGGCTCATTGCCATACATCTGATCAAACAGCGCGCGCGGGTCGCGGCGCAGCGCGCTGCTCACTTCCAGCGCGAGACTCAGCGTCAGGGCGACCGTCCATTGCGGCACCAGCCCCGCGTGCACCATGAGATCCGGCCCTTCCGCATGCGCCAGGGGGCGCGTGACGAGCCACTCCAGCAGCGCGTCCCGGTCCGGCGCCGCCAGTACCTCGTCCAGGGTGTCGGACTTGCGGCGGCGGTGGGCGCCGTGCGCGAGTGCCAGCAGATGCAGATCGTGGTTGCCCAGCACCACGACCGCGTTGTCGCCGAGTGCGCGCACCCGCCGCAGCACCGCCAGCGAGTCCGGGCCGCGGTTGACCAGATCCCCGACGAACCACAAGCGGTCGCGATCCGGCGAGAACTTCAGCCGCTTCAGGAGAGCGCTTAGCTCCTCGTCACAGCCTTGTAGGTCGCCGATGGCATAGCGCGTCACTGAAGAATTCCGGGCATCGCGAGCCGGAACGGCTGGATGGGCGCATCGAAGTGTGCACCGTTGTCGGCGAGCATCTGGTAGCTGCCCTGCATGGAGCCGACCGGGGTCTCCAGCACCGCGCCACTGGAGTAACGGAAACCCTGGCCGGGTTTGAGGTACGGCTGTTCGCCCACTACGCCATCGCCGCGCACCTCCTCCACCTTGCCATTGGCGTCCGTGATCACCCAATGGCGGGTCAGCAGTCGCGCCGGCACCTGGCCCTCGTTGCGGATGGTGATGGTGTACGAAAAGACGTAACGGCTCTCGCGCGGGTCGGACTGCTCGTCCAGGTAACTGGTTTCGACGTCGACCCGGATCTTGTGGTCGTGGGAGCTCATGGGAGTGATTCTACCGGAGTGCCCGGCGCTTTAACCGCGCCCGGCGCGCATTGCGAGCACGTCGCACGGGGCGGAGTGCAGCACGGTGTCCTCGGTGAGATTTACCAGAATCGAGAGCCCGTGGCGCTCGCGACTGCCGAGAATGATGAGGTCGACACGGCGCTCGCGCGCGACGCGCACGATCTCGGATTTGACATTGCCGCTTTCGACCCGGCAGTAAGCGCCGCTCAAGCCGAGTTCGGCTGCCAGCGCCGCCAGACGCTGGTGGGCGCGCTCGAGCAGCTCCTCTTCGATCTGCACCGCGGGCATGAGGGTTTCGCCCATGGGCTCGACCGGCACGAATTCCACGACGTGCAGCAGCTCGACTTCGGCGCCGAGCGCTGCGGCGAGCGCCTGGGCCCTGCTGCCGATCGCGACACTGCCTTCCGTCAGGTCAACGACCACCAGGATGCGACGGTAAACTGTCATGACGAGTCCCCCAGCCACCGCTTGGCCGGAAGACTAACGTCTGGTGCGCGCGCGGTCGAGGGCCTGTGCCAGGGTGTTGAATGCTTGCGGCGTGAGCGTCTCCGGGCGGGCACCGGGATCGACTGCGCAGGCGCTGATCTGCTCGCGGGTGAGCAGCCGGCCGAGGGCGTTGCGCAGGGTTTTGCGGCGCTGCATGAAGGCCGCGGCCACCACCGCCGGGTAGTGCGGGCTCACCGCAAATAGCGGCTCGGCCCGCATGGTGAGGCGCACGACCGCCGACCACACCCTCGGGGCCGGCTGGAAGGCGCCCGGACCCACGTCGAACAGCCGCTCGACCCGGACCTGGGGCGCAAGCATGATGCCGAGGCGCCCATAGTCCGCTTCTCCCGGCTGGGCGGCGAGGCGCGCCACCACCTCCCGCTGCAACATAACGTGCAGGTCGAGGATCGCCGGCGCGTGCGCCAGCAGCCGGAACAGCAGCGGCGTGGAGATGTTGTAGGGCAGGTTGGCGGCAACGCGCAGCCGCGCGCCGCGCTCACGCGCCAGGGCGGTGAAGTCGAACTGCAGCGCGTCCGCTTCGTGCAGCACGCAGCGCGGCGCATCGCTGAAGCGCTCACGCAGCAGCGCGGCGAGATCGCGATCGATCTCGATGGCATCGAGCGTGCAGCCCTCGCAAGCGAGCAGCTCGTCGGTGAGCGCGCCGCGTCCCGGTCCGATCTCGACCAGGTGATCGCCGGCGCGCGGGCTAAGGGCGTGCACGATGCGCTGGATCACCGCCGGGTCGTGCAGGAAATGCTGGCCGAAGCGCTTGCGGCGCGGTGGCCGGCGCCCTTTCGCAGCTGCCGGCATCAGCGCCGCTGTGCGGCGAGACGGCTTGCCAGCAGCACCGCGGCGGCAAGACTGCGGCAGTCCGCCCGACCGCTGCCCGCCAGATCGAGCGCGGTGCCGTGATCCGGCGAGGTGCGCACGATCGGCAGGCCCAGCGTCACGTTGACCGCGTGCTCGAAGCCTGCATGCTTGACGACCGGCAGCCCCTGGTCGTGATACATGGCGAGCACCGCATCGAAGCCCGCGAGCACCTGTGGCACGAACACGGTGTCCGCCGGCAACGGTCCCGCGGCGCGGATGCCGCTCGCCTGCATCCGCGCCACCGCGGGAGTGATCACGCGCAGCTCCTCGTCGCCCAGGTAGCCGCCTTCCCCCGCGTGCGGGTTCAGGCCGCACACGGCGATGCGCGGCGCCGGGATTGCCCACCAGCGCGCCAGATCGCGCGCCAGAATCGTGGCCGACTCGCACAGAGAGTCGACGGTAATGGCGTCGCTCACGGCCCTGAGCGGCAGGTGGGTGGTGGCGAGCGCCACGCGCAGTTTGCCCGAGGTCAGCATCATCACCGCGCGCGGGCTGCGCGTGCGTTGCGCGAGAAATTCCGTGTGGCCGCGGAAGGGTACGCCGGCGTCGTTCATCACGCTCTTGTGCACCGGCGCGGTGACGACGGCGTCGAACTCCCCGCTCAGCGCGCCCGCGACGGCGCGCTCCAGCAGCGCGAGCACGTAGGGCACGTTCGCCGTGTCGGGCCGTCCCGGCAGGCTCGGCGCACCGAGCGGCCAGTGCTCGACGCTGAGGCTGCCGCGGTGGTGCGCAGCGCCAGGTGCGCCGACCCGGTGCGCGTAGGAGCGCAGCGTAACCGCCAGGTTCAGCCGGGTGGCGCGCTCACTCAACATCTCGCGGTCGGCGAGGCACACCAGCTCACACGGCAGCTCCTCAAGGGCCAGCGCCAGGCACAGCTCCGGCCCGATTCCGGCCGGTTCCCCCGACGTCAACGCGATACGCGGAATCATGGCGAGAGGGGCAGGGAGCGCCGTGACCTTTACGACTTGAATTCGACGAACGCTTCATCGCGCATGCGACGCAGCCACAGCTCCGTCTCCTCGTCCGCCTTGCCGGCGCGGATCGCTTCCATGGCCTGCCGGCGCTTGAGTTCGTCGCTGTTGTCGAAGCGGCGGTGCCCGAGCAGCTGCGCGATATGCCAGCCAAACTGCGTGTGGAACGGCTCGCTGACCTCGTTGTCCTTCAGTGCCGCGATCGCCTGCTCGAACTCAGGGGCGAAAGTTCCCGGTCCCGTCCAACCCAGGTCCCCGCCCTCGGCCGCCGAGCTCGGGTCCTCGGAGGTTGTCTGCGCGAGCCCCGCGAACTCCTCGCCCTTGAGAATCCGCTCGCGCAGTGCCGTGAGCTTCTGCCGCACGGTCGCATCGTCGGCGAGCTCGGTGGTCTTCATGAGGATGTGCCGTACGTGGATCTGGTCCTCCACGGCCTTGCCGCTGGCGCTGCGCACCTCATTCAGCCTGATGATGTGGTATCCGGTCGGCGTGCGCAGCGGCTCGCTCACCTCGCCGGGTTTGAGTCTGGCGATCACGTCGGTCAGGAACGTGGGCAGCTCGCCGCCCTTGCGCCAGCCCAGCGCGCCGCCCTCGAGGGCGGTCTGGCTGGTCGAGTAGGCTACCGCGAGCTTGGCGAAATCCTCGCCGCCCTTGGCGCGCTGATAAACGTCCGCGGCGCGCTTGGCCGCCTGGTCGAGCTGCGCGAGGCTCGCTTCCTGGGCCACGGCGATCAGGATGTGAGACACGTTGTACTCGTTGCGCTCGGAGGGGGTCTTGGCCTGCTTCTCGAGGAACTGGTCGATCTCGCGCGGCGTGACGCTGATGTGCTGCAGCACATCCCGCTGGCGCAGCAGCGAGAGCGTGATCTCCTTGCGCAGGTCCTCACGGTAGGAGGTGTAGTCTTCGCCCTGCTTGGCGAGGGCGTCGGGCAGTTGCGAGAGCGTCAGGCCGTTGCGCTTCGCCACGTCCTGCAGCGCGGCGTTCACGGTCTCGTCAGACACCTTGACGCCGGCGTGATTGGCGCGCTGGATCTGGATCTCCTGCAGTACCAGGCGCTCGAGCACCTGCTGGCGCAGGACGTTCTGCGGCGGCAGCTCGAGCTTCTGCTGGCGCAGCCGCACGCTGACGACGTCCACCTGCGCCTCGAGCTCGCTGTTGAGCACGACCCCGTCGTTCACGATCGCCGCGACGCGGTCGAGCAGCTCACCCTTGGTGGCCAGCTCGCGGGTTTGCGCCTGCGCCGGGTGCTGCAGGGCGAGGGCCGCCGCCACCACCGCAAGCCGCATCAGGGCTGACGTCGACATCCGCTGCATGTGATTTCCCGTTCCTTACCAGATGCCCTTCAGCGGGCCCTGATTCTTTGGAGTAGTCGCCTCAAGGGGGGTGTAACCCCGGATCGTCTCGGTGAGGGAGGCGTCGGATGCCGATCCGACACTGGCAAGGCCCGCGAGTTCCAGCTGCAGCCAGATTCCGGTCTCCTGGGGCCGGCTGCTGTCGTGACTGTTCACGTAGCGCCGCGCACCCAGCCTCACCCGCCAGCAGCACGCACGGTACTCGAAGCCGACGAAACGCTCCAGCCCGTAATGGTCGCGCAGGGAATAGACGTCCCGCACGAACACGTTCCAGCGGCTCCTGATGGGCCAGGCGCCCGACAGCTCGACCTGCTCGAACACGGCGCGCTCATAGCGGTAGCCCAGGTTGATCACCGAATCGCGGGCGGATTTGTACTGCAGGTTCACCTGCGTCCGTTCGCTGCTCTGGGTCTGCGGATCCCATTGCACCCCGGCGTCGGCACTCCAGTGCCGGAACGCCGTGACGGCGAGCTGCGCCACGAAATTCGAGCGCTTCTCGGTCGTCGGCAGTTCCCCCGGCAGAGTGACGCGCGGAGTCTCGAAGTAGTAGGCCTGGCCGAGGGTGGCGGCGAGGAACTGGCGGCCGTCGTGGGCGTCGAGCAGGCGGCTGGTGACGCCCGCGCTCACCTGGTTGGCATCGCTCACGCGGTCGGCGCCGACATAGCGGTTGGTGCGGAACAGTTCCACCGGATTCAGATCCGGCAGCGCAGAGTCGAACACCGGCAGCTGATCCTGATTGCGGTACGGCACGTCCAGGTACAGGACGCGCGGCTCGAGCGTGAGCTTGCGATCGGCGCTGGAACCGGCGTCGCGTTCGAACACCAGTCCGGCGTCGAAGCTCGCGACCGGCACTGTCCGCGAGGGCGAGCGCGCCGCCCCGGGCGCCAGGTTGGCGAGCTGGTACTGGGTCGCGCGCCACGCGAGTGCGGGGCGCAGGAAATATCCGGGGCCGGTGAGATCGAGCGAGACCCTTGGGGTGAGATCCGCCCGCCAACCGGTGACTCCGGTGGCCCGCTGGAAGTCGACCAGCTCGGAATCGATGCCATAGTGCACCCGTTGCGCCGCCCCCAGGCCGTAGTCGGCGCTCACCGCAATGCGCGGCACGCGCGCGTACGGCCGGTCGGTGATCGCGAGCGTGTAGTCGATAGTCTGGTACTGCTGCGCTTCGCCATCGACCCTCCAGTGTTCGCCGCGGTAGGAGAGCGTGGCGCGCCGCTCGACGAAGGCGGTGCTGGTGCCCTCCGGGCCTTGGGAGAAGTCCTCGAAGTAACGGGTGTCGCTGACGTTCTCCGCGTTTACGCTGAGACGCAGGTCGTCCGGCAGCTCGGCGACATCGGTGAGCCGCACGCGGCTGCGGGTGCCGCCGAAGACGTTGTCGTTGGGCAGATAGCTCCAGTCGAGCTCGCCGTGCTGGCGCTGCGTCAGAAAGCGCAGATCGCCCCCCAGGTCGGGACCGCGCTTGCTGTACTCGATGGGCTGGAAGGTAAAGTCCGCGTTCGGCGCGATGTTCCAGTAGTACGGAACCGACAGCTGCAGGCCGCCGCTCGAGGTGTTGCCGATGCCCGGAAAAAGAAAGCCGCTCTTGCGCTCGTTGCTCAGCGGAAACGACACCCACGGCAGGTACATCAGCGGCACGCCCATGAAGCGGATCTGCGCATCGCTCCCGGTGCCGAGCCGGTTGCGCGTGTCGAGGATGATGCTGTCGGCCTGCAACTGCCAGGAGTTATCGTTCGCCGGGCAGGTCGTGAACATGACTCCGCGCAGGCGAATCACGCCCTGGGGCGTGAGCGTCATGTCGCGCGCGGCGCCGCGTGCGGCGCGCTGGCGCAGAGCGAACTGGGCCGACCTGAACTCCGCGCCGGCCGCCGCCGAGTAGCTGCCGCCCGCACCCGTCACATGCACGAGGGAGTCGGTGTAGTCGATATCGCCCGTGGTGCTCACCGAGGTGTTATGCGCGTCGTACTGAACCTCGTTGGCGCGGATCTCGCGCTCGCCCTGCCGCAGCACCACGTTGCCCTTGAGCGTCGCGTTGCCATCGACGCCGAGTATTGCCTGGTCGCTCGCGACGTCGATGTGGCGCTCGTCCGCGGCCGGCTTGCGCGGCACAGCCGCGGGGGCTGCTGCCGGCGCCGCACTCACGGCCGCCGCGGCCGCCGGCGGCCCGAACAGCGTCGGGCAGGGAGGGTCTTCGGCCCTGGCCGCTGGCAACATGGCGCCAAGCGAGACGACGATCACGATCCAGAATGGGCTCGGACGCGGCATGAAGAGCGGCATTATAATGGCGCGCCATCGCCCAAGCGCCCCGAAAACCCCGACGCTTCACATGCCTGAGACCGACGCGCGAGTTGCGCTGATTAGGGATTGGTTGGCGCGCGATCTTCGCCTGCCGGTGCTGCGCATCGAGCCCGCATCCAGCGACGCGAGCTTCCGACGCTACTTGCGTGTCTTCTGCACTGCCGGCACGTATGTGGTGATGGATGCTCCTCCGGGCAAGGAGGACGTGCGTCCGTATCTGAAAGTGTCGCAACTGCTCGAGTCCCTGGGGGCGCATGTTCCTCACGTGCATGCGAGCGACGCGCAGCGCGGCTTGCTGTTGCTGGAGGATCTGGGCGCGACGCTGTATCTCGAGCGGCTCGACGCCGGGGACGATCCCGAGCCGCTGTACGCCGATGCACTCTCCGTGCTCGCGCTCATCCAGGTGCGCGGCCGCGCGGCGTGCGCACAGCTCGCCCCCTACGGCCGCGCCGAGCTCGCGCGCGAGATGGCGCTCATGCCCGAGTGGTTTCTCGCCCGGCACCTGTCGCTGACGCCGTCAGCCGATGAAGCGCGGCTGCTGGACGTCGCGTTCGAGTTCCTGATCCAGGAAGCGCTCGCGCAGCCAATAGTGTTCGTGCACCGCGACTATCACGCGCGCAATCTCATGGTAGTGAGGGAGCGCAATCCGGGGATTATCGATTTCCAGGACGCGCTGCGCGGGCCGGTGGCTTACGATCTGGCGTCGCTGCTGAAGGACTGTTACATCGCCTGGCCGCGCGAGCGCGTGGTGCGCTGGGTGAGCGGCTATCGCGCGCAGCTGCACGCCCAGGGCGGCGATGGCGGCGCAAGCGAGGCGCAGTTCCTGCGCTGGTTCGATCTCATCGGCGTGCAGCGGCACATCAAGGTGCTGGGGATCTTCTGTCGTCTGTGGTACCGCGACGGCAAGCCCGGCTATCTGCCCGACCTGCCGCGCACGCTCGACTATGTGCGCGACACCTGTGCGCGCTACCGCGAGCTCAGCGCGCTTGGCTCTTTCCTCGAGCAGCGCGTCGTGGAGCCGTTGTCGCGCGCCAACGCGCAGGTCGCCGCCGAGCTCGCGCGCGCTGCGGACGGGCACGCATGAAGGCGATGCTGCTGGCGGCCGGCCGCGGCGAACGCATGCGACCGATCACCGATTCGACGCCGAAGCCCCTGGTGCCGGTGGGCGGCAGGCCGCTCATTGCCTGGCACCTCGCGGCACTGGCGCGCGCCGGCATCCGCGAGGTGGTCATCAATCTGTCGTGGCTGGGCGCTCAGGTGCGCGCGACGCTCGGCGACGGTCGCGACTACGGTGTGTTGATTACCTACAGCGATGAAGGCCCGGTACCGCTGGAAACCGGCGGCGGTATCTTCAGGGCCGTGCCGCTGCTCGGACCCGGGCCGTTCCTGGTCGTCAACGCCGATATCTGGACCGACATCGACTTTGCGGCGCTCGCGCTCGAGGAGGGTGCGCAAGCCCGCCTGCTGCTGATCCCCAACCCGCCGCACCACCCGCGGGGCGACTTCGGACTCGAGGGTGATCTCGTGGTGAGTCGCGACACCGATCGTTACACCTATTCCGGGGTGGGCGTGTACCGGCCGGAGTTCTTCGGCGGCTGCACCCCCGGGAGATTTCCGCTCCTGCCGCTGCTGAATCGCGCCATCGCGGCAGCTGCGGTGCGCGGCCAGGTGCATCGCGGCGAGTGGTGCGATGTGGGCACGGTGGAGCGTCTGGCGAGCCTGGATGCGCGCTTGCGTGCGCTACACTGACCCTATGTCGGATCTGAAGGGCATCCCGGTGGTGGCGGAGGTCGCGCGCGCTCGAAGCGGCGATAAATACCTCACGACTCAAGGGTTTACCGCCATCCGTGACGGCATCAAGCGCGGCGCCGGCCCCGAGCGCGCCCCGCTGACCAAGCCGCCGTGGCTCAAGGCGAAGGCGCCCACCGGAGAGCGCTTCCAGAGCGTCCGCACCCTCGTCCGGGAACACCGCCTCGCCACGGTCTGTGAGGAAGCCAAGTGTCCCAACATCGGCGAGTGCTGGAACGCGGGCACCGCGACCATCATGCTGATGGGCGCGGTGTGTACGCGTGCGTGCCGGTTCTGTGCAGTGGACACGGGCAACCCGCACGGCTGGCTCGACGCGGACGAGCCCGAGAACGCCGCGCGCACGGTCGAGCTGATGAGGCTCAGCTACGTGGTGCTCACCTCGGTCGATCGCGACGACCTCCCCGACGGTGGGGCGGCGCACTATGCCGCGTGCGTGCGCGCCATCAAGCGCCGCAACCCGCACACGGCGGTGGAAGCGCTGACGCCGGACTTCCAGGGAGTGCGGGCGGATGTCGAGACGGTGGTCGACTCCGGAATCGAGGTGTTTGCGCAGAACATCGAGACCGTGCGGCGCCTGACGCATCCGGTGCGCGATCCGCGCGCCGGCTACCAGCAGACCCTGCAGGTCCTGGAGGCCGCCAAGCGGCGCCGGCCCGCGGTTCTGACCAAGAGCAGTCTGATGCTGGGGCTCGGGGAGAGTGACGAGGAGATCGACGCGACGCTTGCGGATCTGCGCGCGGCCGGCGTCGACATCGTGACCCTCGGGCAGTACCTGCGCCCGACCGTGAATCACCTGGCGGTGCAGCGCTTCGTGAGACCGGAGGAGTTCGATCGCTATCGCGAGCTGGCGCTGGCGCGTGGCTTCCTCGAATGCGTGTCGGGGCCGCTGGTGCGCTCGAGCTATCGCGCGGAGCAGGCCCTGAACCGCAACAACGCCGGCCTCGACAACCGGCGCCTGGCGACATGAGCCCGGGCGGCGCGGCTGCGGCGTGCACGCCGCGCGCGGCTGCGGCGGGCGCCGCCGTGCCCGCACCCGTGATCCGGCGCCTGGGGCTGGTCGAGTACGAGCCCACCTGGCGCGCGATGCGGCGCTTCACCGACGAGCGCGCTGCGGCGACCCCGGATGAGATCTGGTTTCTCGAACACCCGCCGGTGTTCACCTTGGGGCTGAACGCGAGTCGCGCGCACCTGTTGGCGCCCGGCGATATCCCGGTGGTGCACGTCGACCGCGGCGGCCAGGTGACCTATCACGGCCCGGGTCAGCTGGTGGTGTACCCGCTGGTGGATCTGAGGCGCGCGGGTCTTGCGATCGGTGATTTCGTCACGGCGCTGGAGCGCGCTGTCATCGATCTGGCGGCGCAGTTTGGCATCAGCGCCGAGCGGCGGCGCGGCGCCCCCGGTGTGTACGTCGAGGGTCGCAAGCTCGCGAGCGTCGGGGTGCGCGTGCGCCGGGGCGGCAGCTATCACGGCCTCGCCGTGAACGTGGCCCTCGACCTGGAACCCTTCCGGCGCATCAATCCCTGCGGCTACCAGGGCCTGCAGATGACGCAGCTCGCGGAGCTCGGCGGACCCCGCACCGTCGGCGCCTGCACGCGTGCGCTCGAGCCGCACCTGCTGCGGGCACTCGGCCTTGCGACTGACGTCGCGTCCGAGCGCGGCTAGCATGCGCTGATGGCATCAGCCTACTGTCGGCGCAGCGCGGCCGCGGCGGTCGCGCTCTGCGCTCTGACGCTGCTCGCGTCCTGCCAGGGTCGGTCTGAGTCGAATGCGACTCGCGTGACGCTGCTGAATGTCTCGTACGACCCCACGCGCGAGCTGTACGTGGATTTCAACGCGGCATTTGCCAGGTACTGGAAGGCGAAGACCGGCCAGGACGTGCGTGTCGATCAGTCACACGGCGGCTCGGGCAAGCAGGCGCGCTCGGTGATCGACGGGCTTGCCGCGGATGTAGTGACCCTGGCCCTCGCTGCCGACATCGACGCGATCGCCACTGCCGCGAAGCTGTTGCCGCTGAACTGGCAGACCCTGTTGCCGGACGACAGCTCGCCCTATACCTCCACCATCGTCCTGCTGGTGCGCAAGGGCAACCCCAAGGCGATTCACGACTGGGGCGATCTGGTGCGGCCCGACGTGGCGGTGATCACGCCCAACCCCAAGACCTCAGGCGGCGCGCGCTGGAACTATCTGGCCGCCTGGGCCTGGGCCCGCACGCAGCCGCGGGGCGACGAGGCGAGCGCGCGGGAGTTCGTGCGCCGGCTGTACCAGAACGTGCCGGTGCTCGACACCGGCGCTCGCGGCGCGACCACCACGTTCGCGCAGCGCGGACTCGGGGATGTGCTGGTGGCCTGGGAGAACGAGGCGCGGCTCGCGGTGCGCGAGCTCGGCGCGGACCAGCTCGAGATCGTGATGCCGTCGGTGAGCATTCTGGCCGAGCCGCCGGTGGCGGTGGTCGACGGGGTGGCCTTGCGGCACGGCACGCGCGAGGTGGCGATGGCGTACCTCGGGTATCTGTACAGCAAGGAAGGGCAGGAGATCATCGCACGGCATGACTACCGGCCACGCGACCCGGAAGTGGCGGCTCGCTATGCGGCGCGCTTCCCGCAGCTCAGGCTCGCCACGATTGCCGACTTTGGCGGCTGGGCGCAGGTGCAGCGCACGCACTTCAGCGATGGCGGCGTGTTTGATCAGATCTCGGCGCGCTAATTGACTGGAAAAAGTCGCCTGCGGCGCTTTTTCGGACATGAGCTTCGTTGCCGGCCGCAAAAGGCGCGACTTTTGCGGCCTGCGCCAGGGATGCGTCAGTCGACGAGCAGCTTGTAGCCCGCCGCGGCGGTGCGCAGCAGCGCGGGCGCCGCCGGATCCGCTTCGATCTTCTGCCGCAGCCGGTGCACCAGCTGCTTCAGGAGCTGGCGGTCGCCGCCGCTGCGATGTCCCCACACCTGTACCAGCAGCCGCTCAGAGCTCACCGTGTGGCCGGAATTCGCCAGCAGCATCTGCAGCAGCCGCAGCTCGAGCTTCGTCAGCCGCACCGGCTCGCCCGCACCGATCCTCACGGTGTGCTCCGCGAGGTCGAGGGTCACGCGCCCGGCAGCCAGCGGGGTGGTGCTTTCCATTCCCGCCCGGCGCAGCAGCGCCTTGATCCGCGCCAGCAGCGTACGCGGGCTGAACGGCTTGGTGAGATAGTCATCGGCGCCGAGCCCGAGTGCGCGCACCAGATCCTCCTCCTCGCCACGCACGGTCAGCATCATCACCGGGACCCGCGAGCGCTTGCGGATCGCCGCGCAGACCTGGAAACCGCTCAGGCCCGGCATGTTGATGTCGAGCACCACGAGGTCCGGGGATTCCTCCTCGAAGCGAGCCACCGCCGAGGGTCCGTCGCCCGCCTTGACCACCAGATAACCCGATTGCGTCAGCGTGAAGGCAATGAGCTCGCGCAGATCCGCGTCATCGTCCGCCACCAGCACCTTCATGCGCCATCCTCGACCGGCAGGATCAGGGTGAAGCGCGTGCGGCCGGCGGCGGTGCGCTCGAAGGCGACGCTGCCCGAATGCCGGTCGACGATCGACTTCACCAGCCACAGACCGAGTCCCAGCCCCGCCACCTCCGGCTCCGCGCCGCCACCGCGCTGGAACCGTGCGAACAGCGCCTCACCCTCGCTCGCCGCGGGTCCCGGGCCCTCATCCTCCACCCATGCGAGCACCTGTCCCGGGCGCGCCTCGGCGCCGATGCGCACGGTGCTGTCCTCGGGCGCGAACTTGTTGGCGTTGGCGAGCAGGTTGACAAACACCTGGGTGAGGCGCGGCTTGTCGCCCGCCAGCAGCGGCAAATCCTCGGGCAGGGTTACGTCAAGGGTCTGGCGCCGCTGCGCCAGGAGCGAGCGCACCAGGGCGTGCGCGTCTTCCACCACCTCGGCGAGTGCCACGCTCTGGTGGCGGATGCCGAGTTGTCCCGACTCGATGCGCACGCTCTCGAGCAGGTTGTCGATGAGCTGTGTCAGACGCAGCGTGCCACGCTCCAGCGAGGTCACGAGCTCCTTCTGCTGCGCCGCCCCCATGTGCTCCAGACCCGCGAGCAGCAGCTCGATCGACGCCAGCTGTGCGGCGAGCGGCGTACGGAACTCGTGCGAGATGTTGGCGAGCACCGAGTCGCGTGCGCGGCGAACCGCCTCGAGCTCGGTCTCGTCGCGGATCACCTGTACCTGCAGGCCATCGACCTGCGCGGCGCTGGTGATCACCGCGGTGCGCGGCTCGCCCGGCGGGCTACCCAGGTGCTCGACGGCCTTGGCGCTGCCGGCGCTGCGCGCCTGCACGATCGGGCAGCGGAAATCGCAGGGCCGCCGGCCGTCTTCGTCACGCGGCTGCAGCACCTCGCCGCAGAAACGGCCGACCGCTTGGCTCGGCGTCACACCCAGCAGTCGCGCCGCCTGCGGATTGAGGTAAGTGATGAGGCGGTTCCTGTCGACCGCGTACACCCCTTCGACGATGCCGCTGAGCACCGCCTGCGCCTCGGCCTCGCGCCGCCGCAGCGTGCTGGTGAGGTCGATGAGGTTGCGGCGCATGGTCTCCATGGTGCGTGCCAGGGCACCGACCTCCGCGGCTCCGCCCGGCGGGATCGAGGCGGAGAAATCCCCCGCGCCGAGGCGCGTGGCGGCGGCGGTGAGCGCGCGCACCGGGCCTGCGACCAGCCCGCCCAGGATCAGGCCGGCGAACACCGCGAGCGCGCCGAGGATCAGCGCGGTCACCAGCAGCTTTCTCACCAGGTGACGGGTGGGGGCGTCGACCGCGCTCGTCGGCAGCAGCGCTTCGATGAGCGCCATCGCCTCGCCGCTGGAGGCGAACACCGGCACCGCGCACGCATATACGTCCTGCGAGTCGATGCGCTGCACCGCGGAGTGCCCGTCGGCGAGCGCCGCGGAGTACAGCGGCGTGAACGCGCTCAGCGGGCCGCTGGTGTAGGCGCGGTAGTCGATGAGCCTGATCTCCGCTCCCACCTCCCCGCTCAGGGCGCGCGCCAGCTTCGGGTCCAGGCGGCGCACCACGTACACGCTCATGCCCGCCGCGCCGAGCGCAGCCCGGGCTCCGAGCAGCGGCACGCGCCCGGTCGCCGGCAGCGCCATGAAGGTCGCGGTCTGTTCGGCGCTGGCGGTGAGAATCTTCTGCCAGTCGAGTGCCGGGCCCGAAACGGCGACCACGCTGTTGCCGGAGAGCACCGCGCAGGCGTCCACGCCAGCCGCCTCGCACGAGCGGCGCAGGAACGGCGGCAGCGCATCGCTCTGTCCTTCGGCCGTCAGGCGCAGCAGCGTCGGACTGTCGGCGAGCGCGCGCGCCGTGGCGAGCGCGTCCTCGCCCATGCGCCGCAGGTCTTCGCGCGCGGTGGTCGCCGCGAGCTGCACGCGCGCCTTGCCCTGTTCATCCGCGAGGTCGCGCAGCATGCCGCTCGCGTACCAGGAAATTCCGCCGCCCACCAGCAGCACCAGCCCTAAGTGGATCACCACCAGCCACCAGCCCAGGCTGGTCCGCGCCGGGTCCGGCCACAGCGAGCTCCACAGGTGTGCGAGGCGCGCGCGCACGGCCGTCAGCGCCGCCGGTAACCGGTGCGCTCGACCAGGGTCTTGACCACGAGCGTCACGGCCGCGAGCAGGGTGAGGAGCGAGGCGACGGCGAACGCGCCTACGAAGTTATATTCGTTGTAGAGGATCTCGATGTGCAGCGGCATGGTGTTGGTCAGTCCGCGAATGTGTCCGGACACCACCGACACCGCGCCGAACTCGCCCATGGCGCGCGCGTTGCACAGCACCACTCCGTACACCAGGCCCCAGCGGATCTTGGGCAGCGTAACGCGAAAGAAGGTCATCCAGCCGCCGGCCCCGAGCGTGATGGCGGCTTCTTCCTCGTTGTTCCCGAGCTGCTGCATGAGCGGGATCAGTTCGCGCGCCACGTAGGGAAACGTCACGAACATGGTAGCCAGCATGATGCCCGGCAGCGCGAAGATGATGCTGAGGTCGTGCTCGCGCAGCCACACGCCGAACCAGCCGTGCAGGCCGAACAGCAACACGAAGATCAGGCCCGCGATCACCGGCGAGATCGCCAGCGGCAGATCGATGAGCGTGATGAGAATGCTCTTGCCGCGGAACTCGAACTTGGCGATCGCCCAGGCGGCGGCGAGCCCGAACAGGGTGTTGATCGGCACCACCACCAGCGCCGTGGTGAGGGTCAGGCGGATGGCCGCCGCGGTGTCCGGGTCGGCGAAGCTGCGCAGGTAGGCCTGCACCCCCTTCGCGAGCGCCATGGCGAACACGGTCGCGAGCGGCGCGAGCAGTACCGCCGCCAGGAACGTCAGCGACACCGCGATGAACAGCCACCGCACCATGGCGTGCAGCCAGGTGTGCTGCCCGGGTCGCCGGGCGTCGCCGGCGAGCGCGGCGGGCTGTGCCGCGGCCATCAGTGAGCCGCCCTGACGTGGCGGCGGCGGCCCCACGCCTGCAGCAGGTTGATGGCGAGCAGCACGACGAACGAGATGACGAGCATCACCACCCCCAGGGCCGCGGCGCCCTGGTAGTCGAACTCCTCGAGATGGATGACGATGAGGAGCGGGGTGATCTCGGTCTTCATCGGCAGGTTGCCGGCGATGAAAATGACCGAACCGTACTCCCCGAGCGCGCGCGCGAACGCCAGCGTGAAGCCGGTCAGCAGCGCCGGCAGCACCGTCGGCAGGATGATGTGACGGAACACGTACAAGCGGTGCGCACCGAGGGTCTCCGCCGCCTCCTCGAGATCGCGCCGCACCTCCAGCAGCGCCGGCTGCACCGCGCGCACCGCGAACGGCATGCTGATCAGTGTCAGCGCGAGCGTCACGCCCAGCCAGGTGTACGCGACCTTCACGCCCCAGGGCTCCAGGTAGCGGCCGATCCAGCCGTTGTGCGCAAACACCGTGGTGAGCGCGATACCTGAGACCGCGGTGGGCAGGGCGAAGGGCATATCGATGAGCGCGTCGATGAGCCCTCTGCCCGGAAACTCGTACCGCACCAGGGTCCAGGCGATGATGAAGCCGAACACCAGATTGATCGCTGCGGCCAGGAAGGAGGCGCCGAAGGACAGGCGGAACGAGCCGAGCGCCCGCGGACTAGCCACCACGTGCACGAAGTCGCTCCAGTGCATGGAAGCCGCGGCCAGTACCAGCGCGGCCAGCGGCAGCAGCACGATGGCGCTGAGGAAGAACGTGGTGAAGCCGAAGGTCAGCCCAAAACCGGGCAGGACGCTGGGCTGGCGGAAGCTCATGGGGAACCGCGGTACACGATCAGCACCGGCCACTGCCCGCCGTCGAGCAGGCCGTGCAACGCCTGCGCGAAGCGGGTGAGCTCCGTGACGCCCACGATCAGCATCTGTGCGGGCGCTTCCGCCAGCCGCCGCGCCAGCTGCTGCGCGACGTCGCCGAAGCGCAGCTCGGTGCGCATCTCCAGGCCGTGCGCCAGCTGCGCTTCGGAGCGCGCATCGAGCAGCTCGCGCATGCCGTGCTGGGGGTGGGCGCCGGCGGACTGCTCGGGAAAGATACCCACGTAAACGGCTTCCGCGGACAGATGGCGCAGTACGCTCGCCGACACCGCCAGCGTGGCGCTGCGCGCCGCTTCATCCATCCAGTGAATCAGCACACGCTGCGGTACGGCCGCCAGTTCCGGCAGCACCAGCAGGTCCTTCGCGCCGCGCCGCAACAGCCACTCGGCGCGCTGCGCGCAGTCGCTCTGCGCAGCGATCGCAGTGGTGCCCACGAAGGGGCTGTCCAGCGCGCAGGGCGCGTCCGCTACGCCGAGCTGCGGCTCCGCGCGCAGCGCGATGCGCGTCTTCATGCGCGCGGCCAGCTCCGCGAGCAGCGGCTGGCGGCTCAGGGTGTCGGTGAGCGCGGCGCTCGCGGCACAGGCGGTGAAGCTGGAGAGCGGTGTCGGCAGAACGTGCACGCGGCGCACGCCTATGGCGACGCTCTGGCCGGGGTGAACCTCGAAGCCGCGCTGTTCGTGCTGCGTGCGCGTCACCAGGAGCGATGCGCTGGCATCGCCGTCCGCCTGCGCGAGCAGCGGGGCCTGCGCGCCATCCTCGAGGCGCACGCGCAGGCTCTCGAGCGCGCCGGTGAACACCACCTCGTGCACCACCCCGCGCGCGAAGTAACCGGAGCTGAGGCCATCGCGCGACGCCGCCACCTCCACTTCCTCCGGGCGTACCACCGCGACCACTTCGTGCTCGTGGACGCCGGGCGAGCTGTCGGCCGCAGCCACCGTGTTGGCGCCCATCTGGATGCCATCGGGCGTGCGGCGCGCCAGGATCAGGTTGGCCGCGCCGAGGAAGGTGGCCACGAAACGCGTCGCGGGGCGCGAGTACAGATCGTGCGGTGCACCCAGCTCGAGCAGCCGGCCGAGATTCATGATCCCGATGCGGTCCGCCATCGCGAAGGCTTCCTCCTGGTCGTGGGTCACGAGCACGGTGGTGATCCCGAGCTCGCGCTGCACCTGGCGGATGGTGCGGCGCAGCTCCTCGCGGATCTTCGCGTCCAGCGCTCCGAAGGGCTCATCGAGCAGCAGCACTTCGGGCTTGTGCGCCAGCGCGCGCGCCACCGCCACACGCTGCTGCTGGCCGCCGGAGAGCTGCGCCGGCAGCCGCTGATCCAACCCCTCGAGCGCCACCAGGCGCAGCAGCTCCTGGCGGCGCTGCCGGCGCGCTTTGGCGCGCATGTGCCGCACGCGCAGCGCGAACTCGATGTTCTCCGCCACCGTCATGTGGCCGAACAGCGCGTAGTTCTGGAACACCAGCCCCACGCCGCGCTTGCGGGCGGCGACGTGCGTGACGTCGCGGCCGTGCAGCGCGATGCGGCCATGGTCGACGCCGGACAGCCCGGCGATGGCGCGCAGCAGGGTGCTCTTGCCGCTGCCGCTGGGCCCGAGCAGCACGAAAAACTCCCCGTCACCGATGTCGAGCGAGACGTCGTTGACCACCGGCGCGCCGGCGTACCGCTTGGTGACCTGATCCAGGGTAATGGACATTGCGGCGATGCTACCGGGGCCGTGCCCGGGTCGTCAGTTTCCACCCGGTAACGGGCAGGTGACAAACCGGTTATACGCGCGCCGTGCTTACCGCAGCATCGGCCGCCCGCATCACCACGGGGTGCCCGCGAGCTCGTGCTTGTAGCGCTGCAGCTCCGCGTGCACCCGATGCCACTGCGGTCCGGGCTTACCCGTGCCGACGGGGTGGCCGTCGAGGGAGGTCACCGGCTGCACCTCGCGGGTGGCGGCGGAGATCCACACTTCGTCCGCGGCGCGCAGCTGCGTCTCGCTGATCGGCACCACCCGGCAGTGTATGGCGGCGCGGGCCGCCATCTCTTCCACCACGCCGCGCGTGGTGCCGGGCAGGATGCGGCGCGAGTGCGGCGGCATGAGCAGCTCCCCGCCCAGCACCACGTGCACGGCGGAAGCGGAGGCTTCCGTCAGCTCCCCATCACGCAGCAGGATGGTCTCCGCGGCCGCCGCGTCCACGGACAACTGGCGCAGCAGCACGTTCGCCAGCAGTGCGGTGGACTTGATGTCGCAGCGCGCCCAGCGGCTGTCGGCGGCGGTCACGCACGCGACGCCGCGTTCGAGGACGTCGGCGCCGGTCACCGGCAGGGGGGCGCAGAACGCGAACACGGTGCGCGGGATGTGCGGGAGCGGCGCGTGCGTGCGGCCCGGCTGCGCACCGCGCGTCACCTGCCAGTACACGTAGCAGTCGCCGCCGCCGTTGCGCTCGATCAGCGTGCCGAGGATCGCGCGCCATTCCTCGCGCGTGTGCGGATCCGCCATGCTGATGCCGGCGAGGCTGCGGGTGAGCCGCTCGCCGTGGGCGGTGAAGCGGAACGGGCGCCCGCCGTACACCGGCATGAGCTCGTAGACGGCATCCGCATACAGGAACCCGCGATCGAGCGGGGAAATACGCGCCTCGGCGAGCGGCAGGTAGGCGCCGTTCAGGTAGCACAGGGGCAGGGGCTCGGCCATGCGCTCAAGGGCTCAATGGAACCACAGTGCCACGCTGTCCGTGGCGCGCGTCCACAGCCCGCCCTCGGGCACCGGCGCAAGCGGTATGAGCGGCGCGCGCGTGATCACCTCGCCCGTGGCATCCGCCACGCTCAGCTCGCCCACCGACTTGCCGGCCGCGAGCGGCGCGATCAGCGGCTCGCCGCTCAAGCGCGCACTGGTGCGCACTTGAGCGCCCTGCCCGCGGCCCACGGTCGCGTAGACATCATACGGCACGCCGACGGAGGCAAACTCGCCCGCCGACTTGTATACGCGCGGTTTCAGCACCGTCTCGCGCGCCGCCTTGACGCGGATGGTCTCGAAAAAAGTGTAGCCGTAGTTCAGCAGTGCGGCACTGGCGTCCTCGCGCGCCTTGACACTCGGGGCACCCAGAACTACCGACACCAGCCGCATGCCGTTGCGGTTGGCGGAAGTCGCGAGGCAGAAGCCGGCGCTGTCGGTGTGCCCGGTCTTGAGCCCGTCGACCGACGGGTCCTTGCCCAGCAGGCCGTTGCGGTTGTCCTGGCGGATGTTGTTCCACATGAATTCCCGCAGGCTGAACAGCGGATAGAACTGCGGAAACTCGCGGATCAGGGCGTTGGCGAGCGTCGCCGTGTCGCGTGCCGTGGTGTAGTGATTCGGCGCGGGCATGCCGTCGCTGTTCTCGAAGTGGCTCGATTTCATGCCGAGGCGGCGCGCGTACTCGTTCATCATCTGCGCGAACGCCGCCTCCGTGCCGCCGACTTTCTCCGCCAGCGCGATGCTGGCGTCGTTCCCGGACTGCACGATCATGCCCTTGATGAGGATGTCCGCCGGGATCTGCTTACCGACCTCCACGAAACTGCGCGAACCTCCGGTACGCCAGGCGTGCTCGCTGATGGTGACCATGTCGGTGAGTTTCAGCCTGCCTTCCGCGAGCGCCTGGAAGACCACATACGCGGTCATGAGCTTGGTGAGGCTGGCGGGCTCGGCGCGCTGATCGGCGTGATCCTGCGCCAGCACCCGGCCGCTGAAGTGATCGACCAGCAGGTAAGAGCGCGCATTGACCTCGGGGGCTTTGGGTATCGGGGCCGCGGCATGCGCGGGCAGGGTCGCGGCGGCGAACGCCAGCGCGACCCAGGCGAGCGCGACGGTGAACAATGAGCGGACCACGGCTGCGGATCTTAACCCAAGCGCCACAGCGCTTCAGTCGACGGCCAGCCGGGCGTCGCGGATCCCGAGCGCTGCGAGCCGGGCGGCGAGCTGATCGAATTCCGCCACGCTCCCCACCGGCCCCAGGCGCACCCGGTACAGGCGTGATTTGCCTTCCAGGGGCGACACGATGAAGGCGCTGGCAAGTCCGGCGGCGTGCAGCCGCTCGAGCTGGTGCTGCGCGTTGTGCGCATCGGCGAATGCGCCCGCCTGCACATACAGCGAGGGGGGCGGCGACTGCGCGCTGCGCGTCAGTTCATCGGCCACGCCCGGCGTCAGCGCCCGCACCTCCACGAGCGTGGTTCCCTCGCGGATCATGTCGAGCTTGGTGGCCGCCGTGTAAGACAGATCGATGAGGCGGTTGGCGACGAACGGGCCACGGTCGTTGATGCGCACCACGACGCTCCTGCCGTTGCGAAGATTGGTGACGCGCGCATAGGTCGGCAGCGGCAGGGTCTTGTGAGCCGCGCTCATGGCGTACATGTCGTAAAGCTCACCGCTCGAGGTGTTGCCGCCATGGAAGGTCGGGCCGTACCAGGACGCCACCCCGCGTTCCAGGTAGCCGTCGGCGGCGCCCAGCACGAAGTAACGCCGGCCCAACACCTCGTAGAACGGCGGATTGCCGTGGGCGCTGCGCGGCTCAAGGCGCGGTACGGCATCGGGGATCGATTCGAGGCCGGCCGGCGGCGGCGGCACGGGTGCCGGCGCGGGTGCCGGCGCGGGCGCGCGTTCCGCCGGCGCACGGTGCGTGAGCGTCGAGCACGCAGCCAGCAGCACGCTGAGTGCGGCCGCGCTCAGCGCTGCGAGCGGCGCTGACGCGCGGCGCGCGGCCCTCACGGCGCGGCGTCGTGCACACCCTGCGCGACGGCCTGTGCCAGCTCGTACACCACCATGGCGTAGCGGGCGCTGGCGTTGTAGCGGGTGATTACGTAGAAATTATGGAACCCGACCCGGTAGGCCGGTCCGTCGCGCTGCTCGGCGGAGATCAGCACCACGGGTGTGTCGGCCGGCACGCTCATCTCGACCTTCACGCCGTGTGCACCGAGGCCCTCGACGGTCTCGTTGAGCTCGAGATTGTGCGGCTCGATCTGGAAGCTCGGGTCAGGCTCGAGCCGGGTCTCCGCCAGCACCGGCCCGCCTGCCACCCAGCCGTACTCGTGCAGGTAATTCGCGACGCTCGCCAGGATGTCGTCCCAGTCTCCCCACAGGTCGCGCCGCCGGTCGGTGTGGGCCGCCACCGCATAGCGCCGGTACGAGGAGGGCATGAACTGCGGCGCGCCCATCGCGCCGGCATAGGAGCCGGTGGCGGTGAGCGGGTCGAGCTGGTTTTCCTTCGCCAGCAGCAGGAACTGCTTGAGTTCCTCGCGGAAGTAGCTGTGGCGCGGCGGGTAATCGAACGCCAGCGTGGCGAGGGCATCCAGCACGCGGTAGCGGCCGGTCTGGCGTCCGTAGCGGGTCTCGACGCCGAGAATCGCCACCAGGTATTCGCACGGCACCTGGTACTGGGCGGAGATCTGCTCGAGCGTGTTCCTGTGATCGAGCCAGAAGCTCGTGCCCTCGCGGATGCGCTCGGGTGTCAGGAAGTGATCGCGGTATTCCCACCACGGCGCCACCTTCTCGATGGGGCGATTCATCGTCTCGATGATCTTTGGCTGCGGTTGTGCTTCCTTCAGCAGGGCGCGCACGTCCTTGCGGTTGAGGCCGTCGCGGCTCACCACCTCGTTGACGAATTCCACAATCTCGGGGCGCTGCAGATCGAAGCCGGCCGTGGCCGCGGCGGCCGGCTGCGCGCCCGCCGGAGCGCCGGCGAGCGCGGCGAGCAGGAAATTACGGCACTGGTTCAACGCCACGTGTTCGACTACGACCCGATGAGTTTGCGCCGTGAATACAGCGCCATGAGAATACCGAAGCCGGCGAGCAGCGTCACGACCGAGCTGCCTCCATAGCTCACCAGCGGCAGCGGCACGCCGACCACCGGCAGCAGTCCCGTGACCATACCCGCGTTGATGAACACGTACACGAAGAAGGTGAGCGCGAGACTGCCGGCCAGCAGACGCGCGAAGGTGTCCTGGGTCTGGGTGGCGAGATAGATGGCGCGGCCGACGACGAACATGTACAGCAGGAGCAGCAGCAGCAGACCGAGGAGGCCGAACTCCTCGCCGATGACGGCGAAGATGAAGTCGGTGGAGCGCTCGGGGAGGAATTCGAGCTGTGCCTGGCTGCCGTTCATCCAGCCCTTGCCGAACACGCCGCCGGAGCCGATCGCGATCTGCGACTGGATGATGTGGTAGCCGGCGCCGAGTGGATCGGCCTGTGGGTTGAGAAACATGAGCACGCGCTTGCGCTGGTAGTCGTGCATGAAGCTCCAGCCGAACCAGGCCCCCACGGCGGCGAGCGCCACAAACGCCACCATCACGCGCGCGCGCAGGCCTGCGAGGATGATGACCAGCGTGCCGGCGATCGCGATGAGCGCGGCCGTGCCGAGGTCCGGCTGGATGGCCACCAGACCCACAGGCAACAGGATCAGCACGCTGAGCAGTGCCAGCGACGTCCAGCCCGGCGGCAGCGGCCGCTCGTGCAGGTACCAGGCGCACATCATCGGTACTGCGAGCTTCATCAGCTCGGACGGCTGGAAGCGGAACAGGCCGAAATTCAGCCAGCGCTGCGCGCCCATGCCGACGTGGCCGATCGCGACGACGATGAGCAGCAGCAGGCACCCGAGCGCGTACATCCACGGCGTGCTGCGGCGCAGGAAGTTCGGGTTCACGCGCGCCAGCAACAGCATGGCGATAGTGCCAAGCAGCAGCCGCAGCGCGGTGCGTACCACCGTGGCGGTGCTCTGGCCGGAGGCGCTGTACAGCACGACGAGCCCGAATGCGGCGATGAGCGCAAGTCCCACCACCAGCGGACCGTCGATCTTCAGCTCGAACAGCACACTCGCAGCGCCCGAGAGCGTGCGGCGCGTGCGTGAGCCGGAGGTGACTTCCTCGTACATCATGTCTGCGGCTTGAGCTTCCCGTCTGCGCCGAGCAGGTAGGCGTCCAGCACCTTGCGGGCGATGGGCGCCGCGGCGCTCGCGCCCGCGCCGCCATTCTCCTGCAGCACCGCCAGTGCGATGCGCGGCTCATCGGCGGGCGCGAAGGCGATGAACCAGGAATGATCGCGCAGGCGCTCGCTGATCAGCTTGGCGTTGTACTTCTCGTTCTGTGCGACCGAGAACACCTGCGCGGTGCCGGTCTTGCCGGCAAAGGTATAGGCAGCATGCGCGCCGCTCGCGGCCGCCGTGCCGCGCGTGGTGACGCCGATCATGCCGTGGACCACACGCTGCCAGTCTTCCGGCGCGATGCCCGTCACCTCGCCCCCGGACACCGCCGGGACCCGACGGATCTGCCCGCTGCGCGGATCGCGGTAGGCCGCGACCAGGCGTGGTCTCCAGATCTTGCCGCGGGTGGCGATGATGCTGGCGTAGTGCGCCAGCTGCAGCGGCGTCACCGTGAGATAACCCTGGCCGATGCCGAAGTTCACGGTCTCGCCCGGGAACCACACCTGGTCCGCCGGCCGCGAGAAGGCTTTCGCCTTCCACTGGCGCGAGGGCAGGATGCCGGGCTTCTCCCCGCTGATGTCGATACCGGTCCCGCTGCCGAAGCCGAACGGCGCCATGAACGTGGCGATCCGATCCACGCCCAGCACATCGGCCAGGCCGTAAAAGTAGATGTCGCAGGAGCGCGCGATGGCATCATCGAGATCGACGGAGCCATGGTGCTCGTTGTGGTATTCGTGGAACACGCGTGAGCTGCCGGGCAGGTGGAAGGCGCCGGCGCAGTAGCGGTGCGCCTGCGGGTCCACCACGTGATAGGTGAGCCCGGCGAGCGCGATCACCGGCTTCACGGTCGAGCCCGGCGGATAGGTGCCGCGCAGCGCGCGGTTGAACAGCGGATGGTCGATGTCGCTTTGCAGGACGCCGTATTCGCTCGCGGTTATGCCACGGCCGAACATCGTCGGATCGAAGCCCGGCAGGCTGACGAGCGCGATCACATCGCCGTTGTTCGGATCGAGCGCCACCACCGCACCGCGATGCCCGGCGAGCGCCGCCTCGGCGGTGCGCTGCACTTTGAGGTCGATCGACAGCAGCAGATCCTCGCCCGCTCCCGGCGCCCTGGTGCGCAGGTTGGGGACGAAAGCGCCCTGGCGCTCCACCGAGCGTCCCGAGGCGTTGACGAGAACCTCGCGAAAGCCGTTGCTGCCATGCAGCTCGTGCTCGTAGGCACTCTCGACGCCGAGCTTGCCGATGAGGGACGTGCCGGCGTAGGCGGCGCGGTCGATGTGCTTCAGATCCTGCTCGCTGATGGCGCCCACGTAGCCGAGCGCGTGCACCGCCAGCTCGGCGTTCGGGTACCAGCGCGTCTGGCGTGTCTTGATATCCAGGCCCGGAAACTCGAAGCGCCGCACGGCGAAACGCGCGACGTCCTCGTCCGACATGCGCAGGCGGATCGGCACGCTGTCGAACCTGCGGCTCGAGTCGATGGTGCGCTCGAGCTCATCGACGTCCTCGGCACGGATGAGATCGAGCTGCACCAGGCGCGTGAGGGTCTGATGCATCTCCGGCACTTCCTCGGGCACCAGTTCCAGCTGGTAGGCGGGCTGGTTGCCCGCGATCACCTCGCCATGGCGGTCGAGGATCAGCCCGCGCGCCGCCGGGATCGGCTCGTTGCGTACCCGGTTACCCTGGGAGAGCTCCGCGTAGTACTCGTGACGTGCCACTTGCAAGACGAACAGGCGCACGATCAGGCCGACGGTCGCCACTGCCATGATCGCCGCGCAGACGACCGAGCGCTGATCGAAGAGGCGCTGTTCCCGCCAGTGATCCTTGATGCGCACCGCCGGCATGGCTAGAACCCGTCTACAGACCCTCAGTCAAGGATAGTTCCACTCACGCGTGCCTGCGCGAGCCGTAGCCCAGTATGGCGGCAACGGGCGCCCAGAGCAGTGCACCGGTCACGGCGTGGACCCAGCGCAGCGGGCTCGTGACCGGGTGGCCGCTCCAGCCGTCGATCGCGAACAGCACGAACTCGTAGACGGCGAGCGCGCCGAACACGAACAGCGCCTGCTGGAACGCGGGCTTGTAGCGGATGCGCTGGTGCTCGCGCACGGCGATGTAGGTGACGAGCGTCAGCGCCAGCGCGTGCTGCCCCAGCACCGGTCCCTGAAAGACATCGAGCGTGAGGCCGGCGAAGAACCCCAGGGCGATGTCGCCGGTGCGCGGGGCGTTCACCGACCAGTAAAGCACCGCGAGCACCAGGAACACCGGCCGCAGGACGTCGAGCCAGGGCGGCAGCGGCAGCACGGTGAGCACGAGTGCCACGAGCGCCGTGAACAGTATGCGGCCGCGGCCTGGCGCGTTCACTGACCCTCCTTGGACTGCGGAGCGTCCGGCTGCGGCGTGGCGGGCTGCGGCGTGGCAGGCTCCGGCGTGGCAGGCTCCGGCGTGGCAGGCTCCGGCGTGGCAGGCTGCGGCGCGGCAGCCTTCGGTTCGGCAGCCTGCGATTCGGCAGGTTGCTTTCGCGGCACAGACTGCGGTCGGGGCGTGGCGGGCTGCGGCGCGGCCGCCGGCGCCTGCGGTCGCGGCGGCGCGGCCTGCGGTCGCGGTGGTACGGCCTGCGGTTGCGGTGGCGCGGCCTGCGGTTGCATCGAGGAGGTGCCGCTCCTCAGCTCCCCCAGGGAATCGGCTGTGGGCCTGGGCGCTGCCGGGTGGTCCGCGCGGAACCATACCAGCATGACCTCGCTGTCGGTGTCGATGTGGGCCAGCGGCGCAGCCCGCACGTGGGCGAGCGGCTGCACCGCGTCGCGGTGCACTTCGGTGACGCGCGCCACCGGGTAGCCCTGCGGAAACACACCGCCGAGCCCCGAGGTGACCAGCAGATCACCGCTCTTGATGTCCGCATTGGCCGGCAGGTACGGCAGCGCGAGTGAACTGGCGTCGCCTGCACCGACGGCGATGGTGCGCAGACCCGTACGCTCGATGCGCACCGGAACCGCGTGCTCCGGGTCGGTGATCAGGATGACTTCCGCGCTCCAGGGGCCCACGTGCGTCGTCTGGCCGATCAGTCCCCGATCATCGAGCACCGCCTGTGCCTTGAATACCCCGTTGACCGCCCCGCGGTCGATGAGGAGGCGCTGCCTGAGGCTGCTCAGCTGGACGTTGACGATCTCCGCCGCGAGCCAGCGGTCGGCGACCGGCGGCAGGGCTGCACGCAGTCCGCGCAGCTCGCCGTTCTCGTGCTCCAGGGCCTCGTAACGCATGGAGCGCAACTCGAGGTCGCGCTGCCCGGCGCGCAGGCGTGCATTCTCAGCCTGCAGCCGGTCGCGGCTCTCGAAGCTGCGCCTGATCCAGGCCCAGGCGGCGGGCGGGGAGTTCACCGCGAGCTGCACGGGGTAGGCGCCGGCCTGCAGCACATAGCGCAGCTGCTCGAGGTAGTGCTGGCGCTGATCGAGGTACATGACCACGACCGCCACCGCGGCATACAGCGTAAAGCGAAAGCCGGGAGAGCCGCCCCGCCCCAGCGGTCTGCCGGCTGCTGTCCCGAAGGCGGCCACTCAGGCTCGCGCGTTCCTTGCGCTACTCAAGACCGAAGTGTCCCGGGCCGAGCTCGTCCATCAACTCGAGAATGCGCCCGCCACCGCGGGCCACGCACGTCAGGGGGTCATCCGCCACCACGACCGGGAGACCTGTTTCCTCGGTGAGCAGCTTGTCGATGTCGCGCAGCAGCGCGCCGCCGCCGGTGAGCACGATGCCACGCTCGGCGACGTCCGCGCCCAGCTCCGGAGGAGTCTGCTCGAGCGCCTGCTTCACGGCACTCACGATGCTCTGCAGCGGCTCCTGCAGCGCCTCGAGGATCTCGTTGCTGTTCAGCGTAAAGCTGCGCGGCACGCCTTCGGAGAGGTTGCGGCCCTTCACCGACAGTTCGCGCACCTGCTGCCCGGGGTAGGCCGAACCGATTTCGATCTTGATGCGTTCGGAGGTTGCCTCGCCGATGAGGATGCCGTAGTTGCGGCGCACGTAGTTCATGATCGCCTCATCGAAGCGATCGCCGCCGATACGTGCGGAGTTGGCGTACACCACGCCATTCAGCGACAGTACGGCCACCTCGGAGGTGCCGCCGCCGATATCGAGCACCATCGAGCCGCGCGCCTCGTGCACCGGCAGTCCCGCGCCCACCGCCGCGGCCATCGGCTCGCTCACGATCGCCACGTTGCGCGCGCCCGCGCCTTCGGCCGACTCGCGGATTGCGCGCCGCTCCACCTGCGTGGAACCGAACGGCACGCACACCAGCACGCGCGGCGAGGGCTTGAGCGTGCGGTTGCCGTGCACCTTGTTGATGAAGTGCTGCAGCATCTTCTCGGTGTAGGTGAAGTCGGCGATCACACCGTCCTTCATGGGACGCACGGCCGTGATGTGCCCGGGCGTGCGCCCGAGCATGGCCTTGGCCTCGGAGCCGACCGCGACGATCACCTTGCCGCGGCCGCCGGGCTCGTCCTGCACGGCGACCACCGAGGGTTCGTTGAGCACGATGCCCTTGTCGCGCACATAGATCAGGGTGTTCGCCGTACCCAGATCGATCGACAGATCACTGGAAAAATAACCGCGCAGGCGTTTGAACATGAAGCGACCGGGAATGGGCGGCGGGCGACGCCGAAAGTGGCGCGTAATCTAGCAACCGACAGGACATTGAGCAAGGCAACATGTATGATTTTGCGCTGGTTTTCTCACTTCGCCACGCGCGCCGCGAACCTCCCATGGCCCTCACACGCGAGCAGATCGCAAGCATCGCCACCCTGGCGCGGCTCGACCTCAGCTCATCCGAGATCCCGGTGTACCAGGACAGCCTGTCACGGATTCTCGAGTTCGTCGGTGCTCTGGATCGCGCCGAGACCACCGACGTCGCTCCGATGTCGCATCCGCTTCCCGGCCTGTCGCAGCGCCTGCGGCCGGACGTGGTGACCGAGCAGGACCGCCACGAGCAGTATCAGGCGAACGCGCCCCAGGTCGCCGCCGGCCTGTACCTCGTGCCCAAGGTCATCGAGTGAGGCCAAGCGTGAGCGATTGGCACACCAGCACGCTGACACAGCTGGCCGCGGGCCTGCGGGCGAGGAAGTTTTCGAGTGTGGAACTGGTGCGCGCGTTCCTGGACAGGATCGATGCGAGCCAGGCGGCGCTCAATGCGTTCATCTCGGTGACACGCGAGCAGGCGCTTAGCCAGGCTGCGGCCGCGGATCGGGCCCTCGCCGCCGGCGCCGGCGGCGCGCTCACCGGCGTGCCGATCGCCCACAAGGACATTTTCTGCACCCAGGGTGTACGCACCACCTGCGGTTCGCACATGCTGGATAACTTCGTCTCGCCCTACGACGCCACCGTGGTGGCGAAGCTCAGGGGCGCCGGCGCCGTCATGCTGGGCAAGACCAACATGGACGAGTTCGCGATGGGCTCCTCCAGCGAGACGAGCTTCTACGGACCGGTGCGCAATCCCTGGAACCCGCAGCTCGTGCCCGGCGGCTCCTCGGGCGGCTCCGCCGCCGCGGTCGCCGCGCGCCTCGTCCCGGCTGCGACCGCGACCGACACCGGCGGCTCGATCCGCCAGCCCGCGGCTCTGTGCGGCATCACCGGGATCAAGCCCACCTACGGGCGCGTGTCGCGCTTTGGGATGATCGCGTTCGCCTCGAGTCTCGACCAGGGCGGAGTGCTCACGGCCAGCGCCGCGGACGCCGCGCTCATGCTGCGTGAGATGGCCGGGTTCGATGCCAATGATTCCACCAGCGTCGACACTCCGGTGCCCGACTACGTCGCCGCCCTCGAGCAGCCGCTCGCGGGCCTGAAGGTGGGACTTCTCCGGGAGTTTTTCGACCAGGGACTGGATGCGCACAACGAGCAGCGGGTGCGCGAGGCACTCAAGCTCTACCAGCAGCTCGGCGCGCGGCTCACCGAGGTGAGTCTGCCGAACCTGCCGCTCTCGGTGCCGGTGTACTACGTGGTGGCGCCGGCGGAATGCTCGTCGAATCTGGCGCGCTTCGACGGCGTGCGCTTCGGGTACCGCTGCGAAAACCCGCGCGATCTCACCGATCTGTACCGCCGCTCGCGCGGCGAGGGCTTCGGGGCGGAGGTGAAGCGGCGCATCATGACCGGCACCTACGTCCTGTCGGCCGGCTACTACGACGCCTATTACCTGAAGGCGCAGCGCGTGCGGCAGCTCATCAACGCCGACTTCACGCGCGCCTTCGGCAGCGTGGACGTGCTCATGGGACCGACGACTCCGACGCCCGCCTTTGCGATCGGCGCCAAGACCTCGGACCCCATTACCATGTACCTGAACGACATCTACACCATCGGCGCGAATCTTGCCGGACTGCCCGCGGTGTCGATTCCGTGCGGCTTCGTGCAGGAACTGCCGGTGGGGCTGCAGATCGTGGGCCCGCACTTCAGCGAAGCGCGGGTGCTGAACGCGGCGCATGCGTTTCAGCGTGCCACCGACTGGCACACGCGCGTGCCGCCGGGCTACGCATGAGCGCCTGGGAAACGGTTATCGGGCTGGAGATTCACGCCCAGCTCGCCACCCGCTCGAAGATCTTCTCCGGCTCCGCCACCGCGTACGGCGCCCCGCCCAACGCGCAGGCGAACCTGGTGGACCTGGGGTACCCGGGTGTACTGCCGGTGCTGAACGCGGCAGCGGTGCGCATGGCCGTGAAGCTGGGCCTGGCGATCAACGCGCGCATCGCCGCGCACTCGGTGTTTGCGCGCAAGAATTACTTCTACCCGGATTTGCCGAAAGGCTATCAGATCAGTCAGTACGAGCTGCCGATCGTCGCCGGCGGGGCGCTCGACATCGTGCTCGATGACGGCCAGGTCAAGCGCATCGGCATCACCCGCGCGCACCTCGAGGAGGACGCCGGCAAGTCACTGCATGAGGGCCTGCCGGGGGTGACCGGCATCGACCTGAACCGTGCCGGCACCCCGCTGGTGGAAATCGTCTCCGAGCCGCAGCTGCGCTCGGCGAAGGAAGCCGTCGCTTACATGAAGAAGGTGCACACGCTGGTGCGCTACCTCGAGATCTGCGACGGCAACATGCAGGAAGGCTCGTTCCGCTGCGACGCCAACGTTTCGGTGCGCCCGCTTGGGGCGCACAAGCTCGGCACGCGCGCGGAGATCAAGAACCTCAATTCCTTCCGCTTCGTCGAGCGCGCCATCAACTACGAGGTCACGCGTCAGATCGATATCCTCGAGTCCGGACGTTCGGTGGTGCAGGAGACGCGCCTGTACGATCCCGACCGGGGCGAAACGCGCGCCATGCGCTCCAAGGAGGAAGCGAACGACTACCGTTACTTCCCCGACCCGGACCTGCTGCCGGTGGTGCTCGACGAGGCGCTCATCGCCTCGGTGCGCGCCACTCTGCCGGAGCTGCCGGACCAGAAGGCCGCGCGCTTCACCAGGGATTACAGCCTGTCGGCGTACGACGCCGGAGTGCTGACCGCGAGCCGCGAGCTCGCCGACTACTACGAAGAGGTGGTGCGCGAGCTGCCGCAGGAACCCAAGCTGGCGGCGAACTGGGTCATGGGAGAGTTCGCCGCGGCCCTGAACAAGGAGAACCTCGAGGTCGGTTCCGGCAAGCTCCCGCCGGCGCGCCTGGCGGGGCTGCTCAAACGCATCTGCGACCAGACCATTTCCGGCAAGATCGCCAAGGAGGTGTTCGAGACCATGTGGTCGGGAGGCGCGAGCGCCGATGCGCTGATCGACGCGCAGGGCCTGAGGCAGATCACCGACACCGCCGCCATCGAACGCGTGATCGATGAGGTGATGACCCGCAATCCCGCTCAGCTCGCCGAGTACCGTGCGGGCAAGGACAAGCTGTTCGGATTTTTCGTGGGCCAGGTCATGAAGGCGACCGGCGGCAAGGCCAACCCGGCACAGCTGAACGAGCTGCTGCGCAGAAAGCTCGGCGGCTGAGATCCATCGCGACGCGCGCCGCGCGCGCGCTGATCAGGCGGCGCCCCGGGCGGGGTTGAAGCGCGTGAGGGCCTGCCCCATTGTGGCAGGGATGGATCAGTGCGCTGTCCCGGTGAGCGACCAGGTGCGTCGCTTCATATTCGAGAAAAGGCCGGTGCGCGGCCATTGGGTGCGCCTCGAGGGCGCGTGGCGCGAGCTGCGCGCGCATACCCGTTACCCGCCGGCCGTGAGCGAACTGCTCGGCCAGGCAGTGGCCGCCTCGGTGCTGCTGGCCGCGACCCTGAAGTTCCGCGGCACACTCACCTTCCAGTTGCAGGGCAACGGCGCAGTCGGGTTGCTGGTTGCGCAGTGCGCCCACAATTTCCGTGTGCGGGCCGTAGCGCGTTACGCCGACGCTGCGCTGCGCGAATTGTCCGGCGACCACCGGCGCGGCGCAGTCTTCCGCCGCCTCGTCGGCACCGACGGTCGCATCACCGTGACGGTCGAGGCGGACGAGAAGAGCATGCGCTACCAGAGCGTCGTGCCCCTCGCCGGCACTTCGCTCAGCGAATCGCTGGAGGCGTATTTTGCCTCCTCCGAGCAGCTGCCGACGCGCGTGCTGCTCGCTGCGGACGACACCTGCGGTGCGGGGATGCTGGTGCAGAAGCTGCCTGATGCGGCGCTGAGCGATGCGGAGGAAGTCGCTGCGGCCTGGGAGGGCGCGCAGCGTGGTCTCGAGCGCCTGAGCCCGGCGCAACTGCTGCAGTGCTCGGCCGAACAGGTGCTGGCGCAGGGCTTCACCAGCCATGACCTGCGGCTGTTTCGCGGCGCGCCTGTGCAGTTCGAATGCCGCTGCAGTCAGGGTCGGGTCGCGGGGCTTCTGCGCGCGCTGGGGGCGGAGGAGGTTCGCGACGTACTCCGGGAGCAGGGGGCCGTGACGGTGACCTGCGAGTTCTGCCACCGCCCGTACCGCTTCGACTCAGCGGACGTGGAAGCGCTGTTCGCCGAGGGTCTATCTCAGGATGGATCAACAGTGATCCATTAAGCCATGTATTCTCTTATATTGCCTCATTAGACAGACTATTGTACGAGGGCTGCCGGCTTGGCGGAATACTTAAAGAATTGTACAGTTCTTGAATGTATTCGACGGCTCCGCCGATCCTGGTGAAGTGGCTGCGGGCGGCCGGCGAACCCAGCCGGCTGCGCCTGCTCGCGCTGTGTGCGGACGGTGCATTGAGCGTTTCAGATCTCGCGCTGGCGCTGAAGCAGAGCGAGCCGCGCGTGTCACGGCATCTGAAGATCCTGTGCGAGGCCGGGCTGCTCGTGCGGCTGCGGCACGGACAATGGGTCCATTACCGCCTGGCCCAGGGCGCCGAAGGAGCGAGCTTCGTGCGTGGCCTGCTCGCGCAGCTCGATCGCAGCGATCCGGTGCTGGTTCGCGACCGCAGCGAGGCGCGCGCCGCCGCCGTGGCCGATGCCCGTTCGGCAGCGCACGGCGCGGAGTCACGCCTCGGCCGGGCGCTCGCCGAGTTGGTCGCCGCCGGGGGCTTGAGGGCGCCGCTCGAAGCGGTGCTGGTGTTCGGGGTCAATCATCCGGAACTGCTCGAGAGCGCAGCACGCGCGAGCCGGCACTGCACGGCCATCGCACATTCGCGGCGCGCGGCGCAAAGCGCGCGCGCCTTTGCAGAGCGGCGGGGCTTCACCTGCCGGGTCCTTCAGGCGACGAGCCCCGAGCTCCTCAGCGACACGGATCTGACGCGCGCGGCACGTCCATTCGACGCGGTGCTGCTCGACACCTTCGCGAGCGAGGACGCGCTGGCGCGCCTGTTGGAACAGGCGCGGCGCCTGCTCACGCCAACGGGACGGCTATGGATCTTCGAGCCCTATGAATCGCTCGAGAGGTCGCGCGAGCGCATCGTGGAGCATCCGCTGGCGCGGCTGCGCCGCTTGCTGGGCGATGCTGGCCTCACGTGCGAGCGTCTCAGTCCGGTCGAAGCCGACGGGGAGCACGTGCTCGCGGCGCTGGCGCGACCGGCAGCCGCGGCCCCGGGGCAGCTCGGCAGCACGGCAGGGGCTCGGCCATGAGCGCGCATCCCACCGGGCTCCCGATCCGTGTGTCATTCGAATTCTTCCCGCCGGCGGATGCGGCGATGGAGACGATCCTGTGGAACTCCATCGAGCGCCTCGCGCCGCTGGCACCGCGCTTCGTGTCGGTGACCTACGGCGCGGACGGCTCCACGCGCGAACGCACTCACAACGTCGTCACGCGCATCCAGCGCGACACCGCACTGACCGGCGCACCGCACCTCACCTGCATCGGCGCCGCGCGCGGCGAGATCCTCGCCATCGCGCGCGGCTACTGGGACCAGGGCATTCGCCACCTGGTCGCGCTGCGTGGCGATCTGCCGCAGGGGCACAGCTCCCATCAGCCGCACGCCGCGCATTTCCGCTACGCCGCGGAGCTGGTAGCCGGACTCGCCGCGGTCGCGCCGTTCGACATCTCGGTCGCGGCTTACCCGGAGGTGCATCCGGAGGCGCGCTCGGCGGCGGCGGATCTGGATAACCTCAAGCGCAAGATCGACGCCGGCGCGAGCCGCGCCATTACCCAGTTCTGCTACGACACCGGCGTTTTCCTGCGCTTTCGCGATCGCTGCGCTGCGGCCGGCGTGCGCGCGCCCCTGGTGCCGGGCATTCTGCCCATCACCCGCTTCCCGCAGGTGCGGCGCTTTGCCGAACGCTGCGGCGCGAGCATTCCCCGCTGGCTGCACGAGCGCTTCGCCGGCCTCGATGACGATCACGATACCTGCCGCCTGATCGCCGCCAGCGTCGCGATCGAGCAGGTCGAGGCGCTCACCCGCCACGGCGTGCGCGATTTTCACTTTTACACCCTGAATCGCGCGGCACTCACCTACGCGATCTGTCATGCGCTCGGGCTGCGGCCGGTAGCACGCACCGCGGGCGCCGCGCGCCAGGAGGCGCCGGCGTGAGCGCCTGCCGGCACGCCGCGCACCAGCCGAGCGCGAAGGCGCGCGCCGACCGCGAGGCCGGGCGTGACATGCCCGCAACGGCGCGCACGCTCGCGGCGCCGTTCGCGCTCGAGCCGCTCGATGAAACCGAGCGCGGCACGCGCATCGAGCGTCTCAAGCGGCTGCTCGGGGAGCGCATCGTGCTGCTCGATGGCGCGATGGGGACCATGATCCAGCAGCGCAGGCTCGATGAACCGGGCTTCAGGGGCGAGCGGCTGCGCGAGCACGGCTGCGACCTCAGGGGCAACAACGACATCCTCACGCTGACCCGCCCGGAGATCATCGCAGACATCCACCGCGCTTATCTCGCCGCCGGTGCCGACATCATCGAAACCAACACCTTCAATTCCACCTCGATCTCACAGGCGGACTATACGACCGCCGCGCTGGTGCCGGAACTTAACTACCGCGCGGCGCGCCTGGCGCGCGCGGCGGCCGACGAGTTCGCGCAGCGCGCCGGCGAGGCGCGCTTTGTCGCCGGCGCGCTCGGACCCACCAACCGCATGACCTCCATGTCGCCCGACGTCAACGATCCGGGCCATCGCAGTGTCAGCTTCGATCAGCTCGTCAGCGCCTACCTGGAAGCGGCGCGCGGGCTGCTGCTCGGCGGCGTCGACCTGCTGCTGATCGAGACCGTGTTCGATACCCTGAACGCCAAGGCGGCGATTTACGCGGCCCTGAAGCTGTTCGACGAGAGCGGGGTCACGCTGCCGCTCGCGATCTCGGGCACGATCACCGACGCATCGGGAAGGCTGCTGTCGGGACAGACGACCGAGGCGTTCTGGAATTCGATCCGCCATGCGCAGCCGCTGTTCGTCGGCCTCAACTGCGCGCTCGGCGGCCGGCAGCTGCGGCCGTACGTCGAGGAGCTCGCCGCCGCCGCCGACACGTACGTGTGCGTGTATCCCAACGCGGGCCTCCCCAACGCCTTCGGCGAGTACGACGAGAGCCCCGCAGAGACTGCGGACATTCTGCGCGAGTATGGCGAGTCGGGTCTGGTGAACGTGGTGGGCGGCTGCTGCGGCACGACGCCCGAGCACATCCGCCTGTTGCAGGCGGGGCTCACGGGCTGCGCACCGCGGCGCCGGGCGGCCGTGCCGGTGAAATGCCGCCTGGCGGGACTCGAAGCGCTCAACATCGACGACGACAGCCTGTTCGTGAATGTCGGCGAACGCACCAACGTCACCGGCTCGGCGAAATTCCGCAAGCTGATCGAGGCGGGCGACTACGGCACCGCGCTCGAGGTGGCGCGCCAGCAGGTCGCAAGCGGCGCGCAGATCATCGACGTCAACATGGACGAGGGCATGCTGGACTCGCAGGCCGCCATGGTGCGCTTCCTGAACCTGGTGGCGGTGGAGCCGGACATCGCCCGCGTGCCGGTGATGATCGATTCCTCGAAATGGTCGGTGATCGAGGCGGGGCTCAAGTGCGTGCAGGGCAAGCCGATCGTCAACTCGATCAGCCTGAAGGAGGGCGAGCAGGTTTTCATCGAGCACGCCCGCGAGCTGCGCCGCCACGGGGCGGCGGCCGTGATCATGGCATTCGATGAGCAGGGTCAGGCCGATAGCGTCGAGCGCCGCCTGCAGGTGTGCGCGCGCGCCTACCGCATCCTCACCGGGAGCCTCGGCTTCCCGCCCGAGGACATCATCTTCGACCCCAACATTTTCGCCATCGCTACCGGGATCGAGGAACACAACGGCTACGGCGTGGCGTTCATCGAGGCCACGCGCCGCATCAAGCGCGAGCTGCCGCACGTGCTGGTGAGCGGCGGGGTGAGCAACGTGTCGTTCTCGTTCCGCGGCAACGATGCGGTGCGCGAGGCCATGCACTCGGTGTTCCTCTACCACGCCATTGTCGCCGGCATGGACCTGGGGATCGTGAATGCCGGACAGTTGGCCGTCTACGAGCAGATCGAGCCGCAGCTGCGGGCGGCGTGCGAGGACGTGGTCCTCAACCGCCGCCCCGATGCCACCGAGCGGCTGCTGGAGGTCGCGGCGCGCTTCAAGGGCGAGGGCGGCGCGCGCCGCCAGGAGGACCTGCAGTGGCGCGATCTGCCGGTGGCCAAGCGCCTCGAGCACGCGCTCATCAAGGGCATCGACGACTACGTCATCGCGGACACGGAAGAAGCACGGCTGTCGTTCGAGCGGCCGCTGCAGGTCATCGAAGGGCCGCTCATGGACGGCATGAACGTGGTGGGCGATCTGTTCGGCAGCGGCAAGATGTTCCTGCCGCAGGTGGTCAAGAGTGCGCGCGTGATGAAGCGCGCCGTGGCGCACCTGGTGCCGTTCATCGAACAGAGCAAGGACGCCGGCGCGCAACGCTCCAACGGCCGCATCGTCGTGGCCACGGTCAAAGGCGATGTGCACGACATCGGCAAGAACATCGTCGGCGTGGTGCTGCAGTGTAACAACTTCGAGGTCATAGACCTCGGCGTCATGGTGCCGTGCGAGAAGATTCTCGAGACCGCGCGGCGCGAGCGCGCCGACTACATCGGACTGTCGGGACTGATCACACCCTCGCTGGACGAGATGGTGCACGTGGCGAGAGAGATGCAGCGGCAGGGTTTCGAGGTGCCGCTGCTGATCGGCGGCGCCACCACCTCCCCGGCGCACACCGCGGTGAAGATTGCGCCGCAGTACGCGGCCGGGGTGGTGTACGTGAAGGACGCGTCACGCGCGGTGGGCGTGTGTCAGAAGCTCAGCCAACCCGCGCAGCGCACGGCCTTCATCGCCAAGGTGGGCGAGGAGCACCAGCGCCGCCGCGAGCAGCATGCCGCCAAGAAACTCAACGTTCCGGAAACTCCGCTGGCCGCGGCGCGCGCCAATCGCCGCCGCATCGACTGGGCGGCGTACGCGCCGCTGCCGCCGCGCGTGCCGGGCGTGCAGTGCTTCGAGGACTACCCGTTGAGCGAGCTGCTCGGCTACATCGACTGGATGCCGTTCTTCAACGCCTGGGAGTTCGCCGGGAGATTCCCCGACATTCTGACCGATGCGGTGGTCGGTGAGGCGGCCAGCAACCTGTACGCCGACGCGCGCCGCATGCTCAAAGCGCTCATCGCGGAGCGCTGGCTCAGCGTGCGCGCGGTGGTGGGGCTGTTTGCGGCCAACTCCGTCGGCGACGACGTGGAGATCTACTCGAGCGAGGCGCGCGATGAGGTACTGACGCGGCTCAGTTTCCTGCGCCAACAGAAGGCCAAGCCCGACGGCCAGCCGCACGAGTGTCTCGCCGACTACGTGGCGCCTCGGCTAAGCGCGGTGCGCGACTACTTCGGCGCGTTCGCCGTCACCGCAGGTGTTGGGATCGAAGCGCACCTGGCGCGCTTCGCGCACGCCCACGATGACTACTCGAGCATCATGCTGAAGGCGCTGGCCGATCGCCTGGCCGAGGCCGCGGCCGAGCACTTCCACGAGCGGGTGCGGCGCGAGCTGTGGGGCTACGCCGCCGCCGAGACGCTCACCAACGAGCAACTGATGCGCGAGGAGTATCGCGGCATCCGCCCGGCTCCCGGCTACCCGGCGTGCCCGGATCACACCGAGAAGGCCAAGCTCTGGAGCCTGCTCGACGTCGAGCGCAGCGCCGGCATCCGTCTGACCGAGTCCTACGCCATGTACCCGACCGCGGCGGTGAGCGGCTGGTACATCGCCCATCCGCAGGCGCGCTACTTTGCGGTCGGCAAGATCGCCCGGGAGCAGGTCGAGGACTATGCGCGCCGCAAGGGGTTCACGCGGGAAGAAGCGCAGCGCTGGCTGGCGCCGAACCTCGGCTACGAGCCGTGAGGACGCGCGGGCGCCGTCAGGCCCCGCCCGTCACAGCAGCTCGATGCGCAACCGCCGGAACCAGGCTTCGGTGCCGCGGTGCTGCAGGACGATGTGACCTTCGCGCGCCCGGCCGAACTGCGCAAAGTCGCGGAACCGGCCGCGCGCGATGCGTTCTCTGAGTTCCTCGCTCGCGAGGTCGCAACCCAGCACCTGACGCTCGTCGATCCAATATTCCACCAGCGTGCCGTTCACCACGATGCGCGAGCTGTGATAGGCATTGGCGCTGCTGCGCTGATCGTGCCACGGCGCCATGAGCCCGTAGAGGGCGCCACACGAGGTCAGGGCATCCGCGCCGTCCTGATGGTGCTCGTCATCCAGCAGCTGCATGGCAGGGCCGGTGTGCGTGGCGGGCCCGCTCTCCTCGCTCACGCGGTACGCGACTGCCGAACTGCCGCCGCGCGGCAGGCGCCAGTCGAAGGACAGCGCGAAGTCGCTAAAACGCTCGCGGGTAATCAGGTCGACCCGGGGACCCGTGGCGATGGCGCGCACCACACTCCCGTCCACGCTCCAGGCGGCTTGCGGAAACTGCTCCTCGGCATAGCCGCGCCAGTGCGTTGCAGTGAGTTCGCGCTCCATAACCCCGATGCTACCGCAGGAAAATGCCGCGTGACATCGTCCTGAAGAGCGAAGCGGGGCGACCTGCGCCCCTAAGCGGTACGCCTTTAGCGTGCACCGCGCCGCTCGCTCTCCAGCGCGCGCAGGTACCCGGGGCCGCCCAGGCCGCGCATCTGGCCGAGAATCCAGTCGCGCCGCGCCAGCACGTAGCGGGAAGGCCGGTCGACGCGCAGCCGCAGCGGATTCGGCAGCACCGCGGCCAGCAGCGCGGCCTCGGAGGAGCTCAGGCGCCGCGCCGGCTTGTGCCAGAAGCGCTGCGCCGCGGCCTGCACGCCGTAGATGCCGTTACCGAACTGCGCAACGTTCAGATACATCTCGAGAATCCGCTCCTTGGGCCACAGCGCCTCGATCAGCACGGTGAACCAGGCCTCCAGGCCCTTGCGCACGAAGCTGTGTCCGGGCCACAGGAAGAGGTTCTTCGCCACCTGCTGCGAGATGGTACTCGCGCCGCGCAGGCGCTTGCCGCGTTCGCTGGCGCGCACGGCCTCGCGGATGGAGTCGAAGTCGAAGCCGGCGTGGAACGGGAACTGCTGGTCCTCGGAGGCGATCACCGCGCTGGCTGCGTGCGCGGAAATCTGCTCGAGACTCACCCATTGGAAGTCGGTGCGATAGGCGCGCTCCTGCGCTGCCCAGGCTTGCGCTCCGGCTTCCAGCATGAACGCGCTGGTCAGCGGATGCAGCCAGCGCAACAGCAGCACCGGCAGGCCGGTCAGCAGCAGCCACCCGAGCAGCACGATCGTGAGCCACTTCAGCAGCCGCCCGGCAACACTGCCGCGCTGCCGCAACGAGCTCAGCGTGCCGCCGCGCCGGCGGAGGTTGCGATTCGCTGGCTGCAAGCTATGCCGGTGCGCGCAGGGCTAGGCCGGGCCCCCGCGAAATTGCGTGTCTTGCTGCGCGATGAGCACTCGTTTGTCACGGCAAGCGCGATTTCTCGGGGTGGCTAGCCGGCTGCGCGCGGCGGGCGGACACGATCACGACATCCTCGAGCGGGGCATCCTGATAGCCCTTGCGCTTACCCGTGCTCACGCGCGCAATCTTGTCGATGACGTCCATCCCCTGCGTGACGCGGCCAAAGACCGCATAGCCGTAGTCGCGCGGCCCGTGATCGAGGAAGGCGTTGTCCGACAGGTTCACGAAGAATTGCGAAGTGGCGCTGTTGATATCGTTGGTGCGCGCCATGGACAGGCTGCCGCGGGTGTTTTTCAGCCCGTTCCCGGCTTCATTGCTGATCGGCGCGCGCGTTTTCTTAGCCGCGAAGTCGGCGGTCAGTCCGCCGCCCTGGATGCAGAAGCCCGGCACGATGCGATGAAAGATGGTGCCGTCGAAATAGCCGTCATCGACATAGCGCAGGAAATTCTCGACCGTGACCGGCGCCTCCTTGGGGAACAGTTCCACCATGAAGTCGCCGTGCGAGGTTTCAAATCTGATCATCGTTTTCCTTCCGTCATGCGCTCGTGGCCGGCCAGATCGCGGTGCGAGCGTACGTGACGGAAGCCCGCGTCGACAAGCTCACGCCGCACGTCCGCGCCCTGGGTGGCGCCATGCTCGAGCAGCAGCCAGCCCTCGGGCGCAAGATGCCGTGGCGCGCCGCGCACCAGGGTACGCAGGCTGCTAAGCGCATCCAGGCCGGGCGTGAGAGCCCGCGGCGGCTCGTGCCTGAGGGAGGAAGTCGCGAGGGCCGGATCGTCCTGCGCGACGTAAGGCGGGTTGCTCACCAGCAGGTCGAAGCGCTCGTCAAGGAGCGCCTGGTACCAGTCGCCGTGTCGCCATTCAACCCGGCTGAGTCCGAGCGCCGCCGCATTGGCGCGTGCGACGGCCAGTGCGTCCGCGCAGGCATCGGTCGCAACCACCTGCCAGCGTGGACGCTCGCTGGCGAGCGCGAGCGCGACGGCGCCGCAGCCCGTGCCGAGATCCGCCACGCGAGCGTCGGCTGCAGTGCGCAGGCTGAGAGCCCGTTCCACCAGCAGCTCGGTTTCCGGGCGCGGGATCAGCACCGCCGGGGTAACCCTGAGGGTGAGTGACCAGAAGTCCCGGGAGCCGGTGAGGTAGGCCAGCGGTTCGCCGGCCGCACGCCGCGCGAGCAGACCCCGGTAGTGTTGGGTGCGCGACGGGTCCGGGAGGTCTTCCGGGTGCGACTTCAGGCGCGTGCGCGGCACCGCCAGGGCGTGCGCCAGCAGCAGCTGCGCGTCCAGGTCGGCGCTGGCCGCAGGTTCCGTGCCGGTGGGCGAGGCACGCAGCTGTCGCACGCCCTCGGCCAGCAGCCCCGCCACGGTCAAATTCCCCGTCATACACTCAACTTCGTCGCGCCCCGGTAAGATGCAGGGATGGCAAACATACTGTACCCGCCGCCGCGGCCGCAGTCCGTCGGGGAGATTCTGGATTCGGCTTTCCGGATCTTTCGCGCGACCCTGTTGAAGTGCCTGCCGTACGCAACCCTCGCCGTGATCGCCAGCCAGCTGCCGAACATCTATTACCTGGCGACCGGCCGCGGCGCGCTGGCGCGTATACCCGGGCTGATACACGACCCGGTCTGGTGGACGCTGTATGTCCTCGGGTATCTGATTGCCGTCGTCCTGTGGAGCGCGGTCCTGCTGCGCCAGTACGCCATCGCCACGGGCCGTCCGGTGGTGACAGGCGCGGAGCTCGCAACCGGGCTGCGCCGCGTTCCGGGCATGGTGCTGCTCGGGATCGTGACCTCGCTCGCCGTAGTGGTCTGGGTGCTGCCGGCCTTCGCGCTGCACGGGGCGGCACGGTTCTGGAGCCTGGTGCTGCTGCTGATTCCGGCCTGCTACGTCGCGGTCGCGCTGTCCTGCGGGTGGACCGTGTTGCTGGTCACGGGCCAGGGCGCCGTGGCGAGCATGCGCCAGAGCTGGCGCCTGACCTCTGGCAGCTGGTGGCGCCTGACGCTGATCTACAGCGTGGCCCTCGTGCTGCTGCTCGTTCTCTACGCTCTGTCCGGTCTGATTGCCGGAATCCTGGCGGTGCTGCTCGCGCACGGTGACATGGCCGTGATCACCGCCGCGACCACCGTTCTGGTGGTTATCCTGAGCGCCGTCGGCACCCCCTTCTACTGGGCGCTGGCGCTCGCGGTGCTGGGTGATCTCACCGCGCGCCGGGAAGGCGCCGACCTCGCGCAGCGCCTCGCGGCCCCCGCCACGCCATAACTCATGCGCTGTTGGCTCCTGGCGCTTGTCCTTGCAGCCGCCGGGTTGCCCGGGGCGCAGGCACGCGATGCGCTCGGCGCGATCGATGCGTGCCTGCGGCAGCTGGATCGCAATCTCGACGTCGGCTATCCGCACATCGCCGCGCGCTGCCCGGAGCTCGCTCCGAGCCTCGCACAGAGCGAATGGGCGGCGTGGCTGCCGCGGGACTGGAACCGGCCGGAGAGCCTGTTGTCTGCCGACGGACTGACGGAACTGCGCACGCTGCTGACGAGCCCGCCGTCCGCTGCGGCCGGCGCCCGCGAACCGCGCGTCGCACGGGTCGCCGCGGTGCTCGCGACGCTCACGCAGCCGGATCAGCCGCGCGGCGGCTGGTGGGCGCGTTTCAGGCAGTGGCTGCGTGAGGCACTCACGCCGCCGCCGCAGCGCGCAGAGCAGGGATGGTTGCGGCGCCTGATCGGTGACATGGGACTGTCGCAGGCTGTCCTGGAGGGGATCGTCTGGGGCGCGCTGTGGCTGGTGATTGCGCTCGCGGGTGCCGTGGTCGTGAATGAGCTGCGCGTCGCGGGCCTGCTCCAGGGTGGGCGGCGCGCCCCGGGAAGGGCGCGCGCCGCGGCACGCCTGCCGGCAGCGGTCACGTTCGAGGACCTGGAGCATGCCAGCCCGTTGCGGCAGCCAACACTGCTGCTGGAACTCATCACCACGCGGCTCGCGGAGCAGGATCGGCTGCCGCCGGCGCGCGCGCTCACGGTGCATGAGCTGACGCGCGCCGCGCGCCTGCCGCAGGAGTCCGATCGCGAGCGTCTGAGCGAGCTGGCCACGGCATGCGAGCGCGTGCGCTTCTCGGACACTGAACCCGCCCCGCAGACCCTGGCCGCGGCGCTGGCGCGTGGACGCGAATTGCTTGCGGCGCTGGAGGCGCCCGGCAGGCATCCGCAGGGTGCGAGGTAAGCGGATGCGCGAGCGTCTGATCACACTCGTCTGTGCGCTCGGCTCGTTGTTGCTGTTCGCCGCGCTGTTCGTGCGCGGCGAAGGACTGGATTCGCGGCGTGTCGCGCTGCCCACCACCATCGAGCGACATGGCAACGGACTGGCCGGGGCGATGAGCTGGCTCGAGGCGGAGGGCATCCGCACCGTCTCGCTGCGCGAGCGCTTCGATACCCTGGCGAAGCGGCGCGATCTGCCCCGCGCCGGCAACCTCTTGATCATGACCGTGCCGGTTGCAACGCCCTTCAGGGTGCCGGAAGCGCGTGCCGTGGACCACTGGATCACGGCCGGCAACACGCTGCTGGTGCTCGCCGCCTTGTCGGACACCCCGGATTGGGGTCGGGGCGGACTCAGCATCCACAACGACCTGCAACTGCTCACCGGTCTGGACTTCGAGGCCGTTAGCCGCGCGCCGGGCTCGCAGAATGCCGCCGCGCGCCTGATCGAGGCCTCGCGGGAGCTGGCACAGCCGCAACGCGGCACGCTGGTTCCCAACCGGCCTCATCCTTACCTGCGCGGCGTGCGCAGCGTGGTCGCCTGGTCCGATTACCCGCCGCAGGCCTGGACCGTACGGGTGCCGCGGGATGGCTTCGTTCTTTCGCTTGCGCACCAGAGCGAGACGGGTGAGGGCGTGTTGTGGGTGCGACCCGTCGGCTCAGGCACCATCATCGTGAGTGGCTTCGGTTCGCTGTTCAGCAACCGCGCGCTCGGCGCTGCGGACAACGCTCGTTTGCTGGCCAACATCGTCGGCGCTACGGTGCGTTCCGACGGCGCGGTGTTGTTCGATGATGAACATCAGGGACTGGCTGCGGCCTACGATCCGGCCAGGTTCTACAACGACCCGCGGCTGTACGGCACCATCGGGGTGCTGGCGGCGGTATGGCTCATATGGGTGCTGGGCAGCACGCGCCTGCGCCTGCCGGCGACGCGCAGGCCGGCGCCACGGGAGGCGGAGCTGGTGCGCGCCACCGGGGGATTTCTGGCGCGCGTGCTGCGCCCGGCCGCTGCGGCGCGCCGCATGTTCGAGCATTTCTTCCGGCGGCTCCGCGCCCGCACTCACCGTGGGACGCAAGGCGCGGGGCTACCCTGGGAGTGGCTCGAACATCATCCGCGCCTCGCGCGCGCGGACGTGCAGCAACTCAAGGACTGGTACGCGCAGGCTTACTCGGAGCAACGCGTGCCGCTGACGGCTCTGCATAACCTCATTGTCCGCACCGAAAGGCAACTCGCTGCATGAGCGCATCGATCCGACAGCTTGAAGATCTCCTGCTGCGTGAGCTCGGGCGCGTGGTGATCGGGGCGCACACCTCGGTGCGCGCGCTCACCGTGGCGCTCGTCGCCCGCGGCCACGTGCTGGTGCAGGGCGTGCCGGGTCTGGGCAAGACGCTGCTCGCCAAGGCTCTGGCGTGCGCCCTGGGCGGGGAGTTCAAGCGCATCCAGGGCACCGCGGACCTCATGCCGAGCGACATCATCGGTGTGCACGTGTTCGACGAGGCGCAGCGCGCCTTCGTGTTTCGCCCCGGCCCGCTGTTCGCCGACGTGGTGCTGGTCGATGAAATCAACCGCGCCGGACCCAAGACGCAGTCGGCGCTTCTGGAAGCGATGGAGGAGCGGCAGGTGAGTGTCGAGCGCGCCGCCTGGCAGCTGCCGGCCGACTTCCTGGTGATCGCCACGCAGAACCCGCGTGAATTCGAGGGTACCTATCCGCTGCCGGAGTCGCAGCTCGACCGCTTCATGCTGCGCATCGACATGGACTACCCGGCCCGCGAGGCGGAAGCCGAGGTCCTCATGCGCTACGGCGGCGTGCTGGCCGCGGCCCAGACGGCGCTCGGGCAGATCACGGTGGTCGGGCGAGCGCTCATCGGCGAGGCACGCGCGGAGGTGGAGCAGATTCATGTCGCCGACGCCCTCGTGTCCTACGTGCTGGATCTGGCGCGCGCGTCACGCGAGCACGCGCGCCTCACACTCGGCCTGTCGACGCGCGGGGCTCTGGCACTGCTGAAGGCCGGCCGCATTGCGGCGGGCTTGCGCGGCGGGGACTTCGTGACCCCCGATGATGTCAAGGAAGTCGCCGTGTCGGTGATGGCGCACCGCCTGGTGCTGACACCGGAAGCCGCCCTCGAGGGCCTCACTGACCTCGACGTCGTGCGTGCGCTGCTGGCCGAGACCCCGGTGCCGCGCTAAAGCGAGCGCCCACCCATGCATCTCGCCCAGCGCGCCTACGTCCTCGTGCTGCTGACCGCGGTCATGGCGATCGCCGCGATCTGGTCGGGCGAGCCTGGCGTTACCGGTCTGTGGCGCATCCCGGCGGGCCTGTTGTTGCTGGGGCTCGCGCTCGAGGGATGGTTCGTGCGCCGCATGCCGGTCGAGGCGCGCCTCGCAACCGCGCCGCGCGCCTTTCTCGGGCGGCCGCACGCGGCGGCTTTCGTGTTCGCCAACGCTTCCGCCCGGACGCTCGCCGTTGAATACGCGCCGGCGACGCCTGCGGGCTTCGAACCCCTGGTGCAGGTGCGCCGCGTGAGCGCGCCGGCGCACGCCACGGTGCAGGATCCGGTGACGCTGTTGCCCGTGCGGCTCGGGCCGCAGGCATGGCCGGCGCTGCCGGCGCGCGTGTTGGGTCCACTGCGGCTCGCGTGGTGGACCTGTGCCCTGCACCCGCAGCAACGACTGGTGGTCGCTCCCGATGCGCTGCGCACCCGGGTGCGCCCGCGCGGCCTGGCAGGCGGCACGCGCCCGCGGCGTGTCGCAGGCGCGGGCGCGGAGCTGCACCAGCTGCGGGGCTACGTGCGTGGCGACCCGCTGGCCAGGATCGACTGGAAGGCAACGGCACGCGCCGGCACGCTGGTCACCCGTGAGTTCAGCGAGGATCAGCATCTCGACATCCTGGTCGCCATCGACGCCGGCCGCTTCAGCCGCGTGCGCGCCGGGCCTCTGGACCGCTTCGGCCTGTATGCCAACCTGGCGGCGCGCCTGGCGGAAATCGTCACGCAGCATGACGACCGCATCGGACTGGTGGTGTACGCCGACCGCGTGCTCGCCAGCTGCGCGCCGGCGCGCGGGCTCACCGGGGTGAGGCGCCTGCGCGGCGTGCTGGAGCAGCTGTCGGTGCAGGCGGCGGAGTCGGATCCGACGGCCGCCGCGGTGAGCATGCGTGCGCTTCTCAAGCATCGCGGACTCATCGTGCTGCTCACGGATCTCGACGACGCCAACGTCGCCGACCAGCTCTCGCGTGCCGTGCGGCTGCTGACCCCGCCGCACCTGCTCGTGGTGGCCGGCGTGCACAGCGCAGAGATCGGCGATTTGGCGCGGGGCGAGGCGCGTGAGTGGCTGGACCCGTGGATCGCGCTGGCCGCCGCCGAGCATGAGGCGCGCGCCGCGGCCCAGCGCCTGCTGCTGCAGCGGCTCGGCGCCCCCGTGGTGGCGGCGTCCGCGGAAGCGCTCGAGCAGGCGGTGTTCGCCAAGTACGAAGCGCTGCGTCGCTCGCGGCGCGTGTAGCGGGGTGTTACGGCATTGGCCGGCGTGAGCGCTGGCCAAACAGCCAGCCGGACAGCAGTGCGACCATGAACAGCCAGTAACTCGCGCCGATCGCGCCGCGCGCCCACAGCGCAAAGCGCGGATCGGGCGAAACGTAACCTTCCAGGATCCCCGCTCCCACCAGCAGCAGCGCACAGGCGATCAGCAGCTTGCCGGAGCGCAGCGCTGCGACGCGAAACGACTCGATGCGCCCCACCTGCGCCGGGCGGATGAGCGCCTCGCCCACCGCGGCGCCGGCGGCGCCCGACAGGCACATGACCGAGAGCTCGACGCAGCCGTGCGCCACGATGAACCCGAACAGCTGCGCGCGCAGTCCGTGCAGGCTCACGAACGCGAACACCGCGCCCAGCATCAGGCCGTTCAAACCGAGGATATAAAGAGTGCCCAGTCCGAACAGGAACCCGGCGCAGTAGGCGAACAGACTCACGACGATGTTGTTCGCCAGGATCTGCGCCGACAGCACCGAGGAAGGCACGATGTTCAGCAACCCTTCCGTCCACAGCTGGCCGCGCTCCACGCTGGCGATCAGATCGGGGGAGGCGAACAGCGCGATCAGCTCCGGGTAACGCTGCACCAGCGCGTACCCGCCGATCACCGCCAGCGCGAAAATCACCGTCGACCACACGATGTAGGGCGCGAGCCAGCGCACCACCGCCGGAATCTCGTCGCGGAACAGCCTCAAGAGAGCGCTGCCGAGGCGCCAGGCGCCGTGATGCAGCGTCGCGTGCGCGCGCGCGTAAGCGGCTTCCAGGTACTCGCGGGTGCGCGAGTCCGGCATGAGCATGCGCACGCGCGCCAGATCATGTGCGAGCAGGCGATAGTCGTCCGCCAGGCGCGTGGCGTCGGCGGCATCGTCGCTGCGCCCGCGGGCGAGGCGGCGGGCGCGCCTGTCCGCCTGCCGCCACAGATCCGCGCGCTGCAGCAGGCTGACGGTGAGAGCGCGTTGCCGGGCCGAGCCGTTCACTTCACCTCACCGCTATTGAGGACGCGCCAGGCGCTCGAGGCGCGTGCGCCAGGCGTCGTCGTCGTGGTTGCCGGACTCAGCGGGGTCGGCGCCGTAGCGTGTCAGCGCCTGCCGTGCGAGCCGCACGCGCGCCTCGGGCTGCAGCGCGGGCCAACGCTCGAGCAGCTCGGCGACGATTTCGGCGCCGGCCGCGTCGAGCCGGCTCACCTGGGTGGCGTCGGCGGCGGGCGAGGGCAGGCGTGCATCCGCATGCTCGAACACCAGCAGCGTGCCGGCAGCCATGTCGCCGATGCGCAGGTTGTCGCGCGTCAGCACCACCGTGATCAGGCCCACGCCGTAGAACAGCGGCAGGCTGTCGACCAGGCGAAATACGTTGCGGGTCAGGAGCGCCCCGGCACTGGGCGCGCCGCCATCGCGCGCCACGATCCGCACACCGGCCATGCGCTTGCCGGGCGTGCTGCCGCGCATCGCGAGTTCCACCGCGTGGTGGTAGAGGAAATAGATCGCCAGTGCGGGTGCGACCACCGCACCAAACCAGCGGGCATCGCTGCTGAGGGGAGGGCTAAGGCTGAAACGCCCGTTATAAAGGAGTGCGCCGAGGACGAACCACCCGAGCGCGAGAATCACGCGGATGTGCCAGTCGACCAGGAATGCGTAGGCGCGTGCGCCCGGACCGGCCACCGGCAGCGACACGTCGATGCCGGTCACGCTGTCGACCGCCAGACCGGGGGCGACCTCACTCATGTTTCTTCCGCCAGCAGCTCGGCCTGGTACTCCTGCTGCAGCGCCCCGATCAGCTCATCGAGCTCCCCGTCCATGACCTGCTGCAGTTTGTAGAGCGTCAGGTTGATACGGTGATCGGTGACGCGCCCCTGCGGGAAATTGTAGGTGCGGATCCTTTCGGAGCGGTCACCGCTCCCCACCTGCAGGCGGCGCGAGTGCGCCTGTGCGCTCTGCTGCTTCTGCTGCTCGGCGGCCAGCAGGCGTGCCTTGAGCAGCGCCATGGCGCGCGAGCGGTTCTTGTGCTGCGAACGCTCATCCTGGCATTCCACCACGATGCCGCTCGGCAGGTGCGTGATACGCACCGCGGAGTCGGTCTTGTTGACGTGCTGGCCGCCCGCGCCCGAGGAGCGGTAGGTGTCGATGCGCAGCTCCGCCGGGTTGATATCGATCTGCTCGACCTCATCGAGCTCGGGCAGGATCGCCACGGTGCACGCCGAGGTGTGAATGCGTCCCTGTGCCTCGGTCGCCGGCACGCGCTGTACGCGGTGCGTTCCGGATTCAAACTTCAGCAGCGAGAACGCGCCCTTGCCGACGATGCGGCTGATGATCTCCTTATAGCCGCCGTGCTCGCCCGGGCTTTCGCTGAGCACCTCGGCCGCGAATCCCTTGCCTTCCGCGTAGCGGGCGTACATGCGGTGCAGGTCACCGGCGAAGATCGCCGCCTCATCGCCCCCGGTGCCGGCGCGCACCTCGAGGAAGATGTTCCGGTCGTCGCGCGGATCCTTCGGCAGCAGGAGCCGGTGCAGCTCGCTCTCCGCGGCTTCGAGCTCGCGTTGCACGTGTCCCACCTCCTCCTCGCCGAGGGTGCGCATGCCGGCGTCCGGATCGGCCTGCAGGTCGCGCGCGGCGGCCAGATCGCGTTCCAGGCCGTGGTAGCGGCCAAAGCGCTCCGCCAGCGGCTGCAGGCGCGCGTACTCCATGGACAGTTCGCGGAACTGCTGCGAGCCGCCGGCCACCTCATCGGTGGCCAACAACCGGCCGACCTCCTCGAAGCGATCGGACAGTTTCTGCAGGCGCTGGCGGATGGATTCCTTCATGGCTGCGGCTTTGGGCGCGGCATTCTCCGGGATGTCTGCAGTTTGTGACAAGTTGCGCAATGCGCACCACTTGTGGAGGCTCTATAGTGCTGGCGTGAGTATGATCAACGGCTTGCGTAACCCGATCCCAGTCCTGTGCGCCTCGGTGCTGGCGGCCTCGCTGCTCGCCGGATGCGCCGGCGTGCGGCCCGCCACCCAGGGAGCGGTGCCACCGCCCCCGGGGGAGGATGCCAGCGCCCTGACCGTGATCGCGGAGGTGGCCCTGAAGCGCGGCGACTGCCGGGCCGCTTCGGAAGCCTACGCGCATGGCGCCGCCGTTGCCGCGGACGTTCAGCTGGCCCGTCGCGCCACGCAGGTGGCGATGGCTTGCGAGCATCTGCCCGCCGCCTGGGCTGCCGCGACCCGCTGGCGCGCACTGGCGCCCGGGGATCGGGAGGCGGACGCCCTGTACGCGGCCGTGGCGCTCAAGCTGTATCACACCAGCGAGGCACGCGCCGCTATCCATGACTTCTGGCGCGCCGAAGAGCACGCCAATTCGGCGAGCGCAGCGCCCACCAAGCCAACCCCGCCGGACGCCGCTGCCGGCAAGAGTCCGGCGCCCGCCCCGCAGGCGACGCCTGCCGCGCCGCGCGCTGCGCAGCGCACCGCGAAGAGCATGACCGAACTGACGGCGCTGCTGCTGGAGGAGTCCGATGCGCCTGCGGTGTTGATGGCCATGAGCGGGGCGCTGGAGCCGACGGCGAACTCACCCGATACACTCACACTGTTGGGCGAACTGGCGCTGGCTGCGTACGACGGCCAGCGTGCGGCAGGATATGCGCAGCAGGCGCTCGAGCGTGACCCCAAGGATCCTGCCGCGCTGCGGGTGCTGGCGCGCGCCTACGTCGTGCGCGGCGATGCCCCGCAGGCGGTCGCCACCGCGCGCCAGGCGAAGGCGCACGATGGAACGCGCGGCGGCTTCGAGCTTGCGGAGATTCTCGCCTCGCTCGATCGCAACGAGGAGGCCCACCAGGAGCTGGAGCATCTGCGCACCGGCGGCGCGCCGCCCGCGGAGATCGATCGGCGACTCGCGCTGCTGGCGTTCGCTTCCGGGGACCTGAAGGAAGCCCGCCAGCGCTTCACGGAGCTGCTGTCGAGCGGCCAGGGCAACGATACGGCGCAGCTGTATCTGGCCGATATCGCGGCGCGTGACGGCGATCCGGAGGGAGCGATCGCGGCCTACCGCCGCCTCTATGACTCCTCGGTGGCGCTGTCGGCGCGCTCGCGCGCTGCGTCGCTGCTGCTCGATCGCAAGGCGCGCGCCGAGGCGCTGGCGCTGCTCGATGACTACGCCGCGGACCATCCGGAGGATGAGCTCGACCTGACACTCGCCAAGGCGCGGCTGCTGGCCGATCACGGCGAAGCGGACACCGGGCTGGCGTTGCTCGCGACCGCGCTCGAGCGCCATCCGCAACATCCCTCGATCGAATACGACCGCGCAGTGATACTGGAACAGGCGGGGCATGTGCACGAGTCGGTCGAGGCGCTCGAGCAGATGCTCACCCAGCGACCCGATGACCCGACCCTGTTGAATGCTCTCGGTTACACGCTGGCCGACCACACGCTCGAGCTGGGGCACGCCGAAGGGCTCATCCGCCGCGCGCTCGCCGTGATGCCCGACAACCCCGCAGCGCTCGACAGCCTCGGCTGGGTGCATTTCCGTGCCGGTGACGCCAAGGGCGCCATCAGCACTCTCGAGCACGCCTATGCGCTCGGCCACGACGCCGAGATTGCCGCTCATTGGGGTGAGGCGCTGTGGGTGAGCGGCAAGCGTGGCGAAGCGCGCCGGGTGTGGGCGGCGGCGCTGGCCCGCGAGCCCGATTCCAGACCGCTGAAGGCGACGCTCAAACGGTTCCTGCCCGATGCGCAGTAGGGTGCTGCGCGCGGGCGCAGCAGCCGTGCTATGCGGGTTGGCCGGCTGCCGCACCGCGCCGCCGGTGACCTTTGCGGCGGTGGCACCGTGGGAGGTGCGGCGACCGCAGCTGCAGGCGCGCGAGCATTTCGACCTCAGTGGGCGTGTGGCGGTCGCGACCGGACACGATGGCTTCAACGCCAACCTGCATTGGGAGCAACAGGGCCGGCGCTCACAGCTGATGCTCGAGGGCCCGCTCGGAACGGGTGCCGTGCGGATCAGCGCATCGGGCAATGATCTTGACATAGTCACGGCGCGCGGCGAGCACGTGGACAGCGCCGCGGCGCACGCCGATCTCGCCACGCGTCTGGGGTTCGATCCACCGCTGCCGAGTCTGCGTTACTGGATCCTCGGAGTGCCCGACCCGAGCCAACCCGCCACTGAAGAGCTCGATGAGCGGCAACAGCGCCTGCAGGGTCTCACCCAGGGCGGCTGGCACATCGACTACACCCTTTACGTCGCGGTCGGCGGTGAGTCGCTGCCGGCGCGCCTCACACTGCAACGCGACGCGGTGCGCGTGCGGCTGCTCGTGGATGACTGGCAGTTATGACACCCGCGGAGACGCTCTGGCCCGCCCCCGCGAAACTCAATCTCTTCCTGCACGTGACCGGCCGTCGCGCGGACGGTTATCACGAGCTGCAGACGCTCTTTCAGCTCATCGACCTGTGCGACACGGTCGCGATCAGTGTGCGCGAGGACGGGCAGATCGAGCGGCCGGTGGGCCCGCCAGGGGTCCCTTGCGAGGCGGATCTGACCGTGCAGGCTGCCCGGGCGCTCCAGAGCGCCACCGGCACGCGCCTCGGGGCGAGTCTCAAGGTGCGCAAGCGCATCCCCCAGGGCGGGGGACTCGGCGGGGGCAGCTCAGACGCGGCGACGACGCTCCTCGCGCTGAACGAGATGTGGAACTGCGGGCTCTCGCTCCATGAGCTGGCCAGCCTGGCGAGGCCGCTCGGTGCGGATGTGCCTGTTTTTGTTCAGGGTTCCTCGGCCTGGGCGGAGGGGATCGGCGAGCGCCTGACGCCCGTCACCCTGCCCGCGAACTGGTACGTCGTCATCTACCCGGGAGTCTCGGTGAGCACCCGGGAGGTGTTCCAGAGCCCTGAATTGACACGAAATTCACCCCTCATCACAATACGCGCCTTTTTTGAGTCGGGTGGTCGCAACGACTGCGAGCCGGTCGTGCGCTCGCGCGCACCGCAGGTGGCAGAGGCGCTCGAGTGGCTGGGGCGATTTGCGCCGGCGCGCCTGACGGGTACCGGGTCGTGCGTCTTCAGCGCATGCGGGAGCGCCAGCGACGCCGAACGGCTGGCGGCACGGGTTCCCGATCGCTGGATGAGCTTCGTGGCCAAGGGCCTGAACACCTCGCCCGTGCACGAACGCCTCAAGCACGGGCGGCAAACCTGAGGCGGCTGTAAGATGCGCGCCCGCAGCTCTCCCACGCGGGCGGACGGATGCTGGGGTGTCGCCAAGTGGTAAGGCAGCGGGTTTTGATCCCGCCATTCGGAGGTTCGAATCCTTCCACCCCAGCCAGTTTCACGAGGCCGGCGCAGAAGCGCGCGGGCACGGGGCGAGGATGGCGGAAGTTACACGCAGCGCAGAAAGAAGTATGGGTTCCAGCGACACGCTGGCGCTGTTTGCCGGCAATGCCAACCCGGCGCTGGCGCAGGACATTGCGCGCAGCCTGCAGACCTCGCTCGGACGGGCGTTTGTCGGGCGCTTCAGCGACGGCGAGGTCAACGTCGAGCTGATGGAGAACGTGCGCGGGCGCGACGTGTTCATCGTGCAGTCGACCTGTCCGCCGGCCAACGACAGCCTGATGGAGCTGCTGGTGATGGTGGACGCCTGCCGGCGCGCCTCCGCCGCACGCATCACCGCGGTCGTGCCGTACTTCGGCTACTCGCGCCAGGACCGGCGCCCGCGCGCGACGCGCTCGGCCATCACGGCGAAGCTGGTTGCCAACATGGTGTCGAGCGCGGGAGTGAATCGTCTGCTGACGGTCGATCTGCACTCGGATCAGATCCAGGGGTTTTTCGATATCCCGGTGGACAACGTGTATGCCTCGCCGGTGTTGCTCGGGGAGGCGTGGAAGCAGGCCTACCGCAACGTGATCGTGGTGTCGCCCGATGTGGGCGGCGTGGCGCGCGCGCGGGCCTTCGCCAAGCGCCTCGACGATGCCGAGCTGGCGATCATCGACAAACGTCGCCCGCGGCCGAACGAGTCGAAGGTGATGAACATCATCGGCGAGGTCGAGGGCAAGACCTGCATGCTGGTCGACGACATGGTCGACACCGCCGGCACGCTGTGCCGGGCCGCGCAGGCGCTGAAAGACGAGGGCGCACTGAAGGTGGTGGCCTACATCACGCACCCGGTGCTGTCCGGCGGCGCGGTGCAGAGGATTGCGCAGTCGGCGCTCGATGAGCTGGTCGTGACGGACACGATCCCGCTCAGCGCCGAAGCCACGGGCGCCGCGCGCATCCGCCAGCTGTCGGTGGCGGAGCTGCTCGCGGAAACCATCCGCCGCATCCGCGACGAGGAGTCGGTGAGCTCGCTGTATGTCGATTGAATTGGGCAAAAGTCGCCTGCGGCGCTTTTGCCGGAAGGTGCCTTCGTTGCCGGCGGCAAAAGGCGTGGCTTTTGCCGCCTGCCCGGAGGCGAGAGTTTAGGGTGTGCCGGTCTGGTCGCGGACCGGCAGTGTTGAGTCATTACCGGAGACCAAGTAAATGCGTATTTCGTTCACTTTCGGCGCGGATGTCCGCGAGACGCAAGGCAAGGGTGCGAGCCGCCGCCTGCGTCACACCGGCAAGGTCCCCGCCATCCTGTACGGCGCCCGCGAGGACCCCCAGGCACTGGTTCTCGACCAGCAGAATCTTCTCACCATGATTGCCGATGAGCGCTTCTACTCCTCGATCGTGCGGCTGAAGATCGGCGAGCGCACCCAGGAGGCAATCATCAAGGACGTGCAGATGCACCCGGCGAAGAACGTCGTCGTGCACGTGGACCTGCAGCGCGTGGTCGAGAACGAGACCATCCGTATCCGGCTGCCAATCCACTTCAGGGGCGAGAGCGTGTCGCCCGGCGTCAAGACCCAGGGCGGCGTGGTATCGCACATGCGCGCCGACGTCGAGGTCAGTTGCCTGCCGAAGGATCTGCCGGAATTCCTGGAGCTGGATCTTTCGGGCATGAGCCTCAACGAAACCAAGTTCCTGGCGGATATCCCGCTGCCCGCGGGCGTGGCGATTCCGGAGCTCACGCAGCGCAACGCGCCGGTCGCCTCGATCCATGCTCCGCGTGCCGAGGAGCCCGAGCCGGTTGCCGCAGAGGCCGTCGCCGCCGTGCCTGTCGAGGGTGCCGCGCCTGCCGTTGCAGGTGCTCCCGGCGCTCCGGGCGCTGCGCCTCCGGCGGCCCCGGGCGCTGCTACGGCCGCCCCCGGCGAGGCCAAGAAGGGTGAGGCCAAGAAGGGCGAGGAGAAAAAGGAGGCCGCTCCTGCCAGGAAGGAGGGCGGCAAGAAGTAGCCGCCACGACCGGCGCTGCAGCAGATACCGGCCGCCGCGGGAGCCATGGCGCTCCTTCGGCGGCCGGCGACGTTTACGGTGTGAGTGAACGACATGGCAGGTGAGCCGCTCAAGCTGATCGTCGGGCTCGGTAACCCGGGCACCGAATACGCACGCACGCGCCACAACGCGGGTTTCCAGTTCGCTGCAGAGCTGGCCCGCCGCCACGGCGCCACGTTCCGCAGCGAGCCCCGTCACCGCGCGGAACTGGCGCGCACGCGTGTGGGCGACACCGAACTGTGGTTGTTGAAGCCCATGAGCTACATGAATCACAGCGGCGACCCGGTGCGCAGCGTCGCGAGTTTCTACAAGATCCCCATCGAGTCGGTGCTGGTGGCGTACGACGAGCTGGATTTCCCCGCGGGGGTGGTGCGCCTGAAGCAGGGCGGCGGTGCCGCCGGCCACAACGGCATGCGCGACGTGATCGCGCAAATGGGCGATGCGTTCTGGCGGCTGCGGATCGGCATCGGTCACCCGGGCGAGCGTGCCGCGGTACTCGATTACGTGTTGGGGCGCCCGCCGGCAGCCGATGCGCAGCTCATCCATGAGGCGCTGCTGGCGGCCGCAGATATCGTGCCGCTGCTGCTTACCGAAGGCGCGCAGATCGCCATGAACCGTCTGCACAGCCGCGAATCCGTACCGGGCGCCCCAAGGGCGCCCGCCAACTCCTGAATCACCAGGAGCGAGGTCTCCTGCATGCCCATCCGCTGCGGCATCGTCGGTCTGCCCAATGTCGGCAAGTCGACTCTGTTCAACGCGCTCACGCGCGCACAGATCGCGGCCGAGAACTATCCGTTCTGTACCATCGATCCGAACATCGGTGTGGTCCCCGTGCCTGATCCGCGCCTGGCGCAACTGGCCGCGATCGCCCGGCCCGAGAAGATCGTTCCGACCACGGTCGAGTTCGTCGACATCGCAGGTCTGGTCGCCGGCGCCTCGCAGGGCGAGGGACTCGGCAATCAGTTTCTGTCGCACATCCGCGAAGTGGACGCGATCGCGCACGTGGTGCGCTGCTTCCAGAGCGGCGACGTCATCCATGTCGCGGGCAGGATCGATCCGCTGGCGGATGTGGAGACCATCGACACGGAGCTGGCGCTGGCGGATCTCGCGACTCTGGAGAAGGGGCTGGATCGCGCCACCAAGGCGGCCAAGAGCGGCGAGCTGGACGCGATTCGCAGGCGCGTCCTGTTTGAGCGCGTCAGGGTGCAGCTGAATGCGGCGCAGCCGGTGCGCGCGCTGGCGCTCACCGAGGAAGAACGCCGCGATTTGCGCGAGCTGCAGCTGCTCACGGCCAAGCCGGTGATGTACGTCGCCAACGTGGCGGAGCATGGCTTCGAGAACAATCCGCTCCTGGCAACGCTCGAGAAGCGCGCGGCCGCCGAGGGCGCCGTGGTGGTGGCGGTGTGCGCGGCCATCGAGGCGGAGATTGCGCAGCTCGAGGAGGCCGAGCGCAGCGAGTTTCTCGCCGATCTGGGTCTGAAGGAGCCGGGGTTGAACCGCGTGATCCGTGCGGCCTACCGCCTGCTCGGTCTGCAGACGTTCTTCACCGCCGGGCCTAAAGAAGTGCGCGCCTGGACGGTGCGCATCGGGGCGTCCGCGCCGCAGGCGGCGGGCGTAATCCACACCGACTTCGAGCGTGGTTTCATCCGCGCCGAAGTCATCGCCTTCCCGGACTACCTCGCCGCCAAGGGCGAAGCCGGTGCGCGCGATGCCGGCAAACTGCGCCTGGAAGGTAAGGAGTATGTGGTCCAGGAAGGCGACGTCATATACTTCAGGTTCAACGTATGAGGTGCACAATGCGCACCCCTTCGTGGAAAGGTAGCTCAGCTGGTTAGAGCACGGCACTCATAATGCCGGGGTCGAGGGTTCGAGTCCCTCCCTTTCCACCAATAGATTCAGCGTGATACCGAGGTGGGGCGAGTTTGCCTCGCCGCCGTAAGCGCAGGGTAAGCGCAAGACTCGCCTCCTTTTTGTTTCTAGCCTAGTAATGCAGGCATTTTCGAATGCGCTTATAAGCGCAACTCCAAGACGGACGGATTCCCAAAAAGCGGAATTTGGCCGGCTAGCTCCTGTTCTTCCCTAACCATGATCGAGTCCACGCGGTAGGCCCTTACTGCCGGAAGGCCTTCCCACTGAAGGCGCATGGTGAGAGTGAGAAGCGGCCTCTCATTGAGTTTCGAAACGGCTTCGCGCCGTTGATCGGGCGCAAGGTGCGCATAGCGCAGCGACATGCCGACTGAGCCGTGACCCAGTAGATCACGCACCGTGTTCAGCGGCACACCCTTCTGGACCAGGCGCGAAGCAAAGTGATGACGCAGATCGTGCCAACGGAATTTGCTGATCCTGGCTCGCTTAAGCACCTTTTCCCATGCCGACTGAAATCCGGTGGTGACACCAAAGACACGAGCTCCAGTTCCGGACTGCTCACGCCAGAGTCGCAGCACGCTCACGGCTTCCTCATTGAGCGCCACGTGCCGGGTCTGTCGATTCTTCGCGTTCGGGCCTTCGACGGTGAGAAGCTGACGACTGAAGTCCACGGAACCCCAGCGCAACTTGAGGGTCTCACCGCGCCGCAGTCCGGTGTTCATCGATAGCAGCACGGCGGGCGTCAGGTGATCACCAAAGTGAGTTAACGGAGGCAGCGTCCGCTCGTGCTGTGCTTGCCGCCGGTTGTTGGCAAGCGTGCGCTGACTCCGCATTTCCTCATCGCGCGCCTTCAGTGCCTGCCGCAGTCGCGTTTCCTCGGCCTGATCCAGAAAGCGCACCTTGCCTCTGCGATCAACACGCGGCTTGTCGACCCGTCGCACGGGGTTTTCTGTCAGTTCGCCC